>ERZ1673750.519-NODE-519-length-28737-cov-5.955198_pt1 | contig 28737 bp, 32 predicted proteins | sample MGYA00580203_ERZ1673750 | MGnify/ENA primary metagenome ERZ1673750 (study PRJEB41218, sample SAMN15661763) | gut metagenome | host: Homo sapiens | place: Canada: London | collected 2015-08-20/2019-03-30 | study: EMG produced TPA metagenomics assembly of... | reverse complement strand
TAAGATAACCTTATATACACATTTATTAATCGATAAAGGATAATTAGGTATTATCAGTTAAAAACTTGTTCGCTACATTTCCTTATTATTGAATTTATTATATCAAAACTCTCTGATTTTTTCCATATAATTTCTATACATTATCCATATACCATATGTAGGATATATTCCCCTCTCAACTTATTCTTATTCGCTTTTTACCTTAATCCATTTTAAATTGCTCTAATATTAAATTTACACATACCAAAAAAGCCACCAATAATTATGCCGGCCCTCTTTTCCACTGCAACGCACTAAATTAGTGACTATGCTGCAAGTCTAAATATATTCATCCGATTTCTCGGATGTAACTCCCGTAAAATTTCTGCCTGCTTTTTGGCAGCTACATGTATATAGATTTGCGTTGTTTTAATCGAACTATGTCCTAAGATCTGCTGTACACAACTAATATCTACACCTTCCTCGATTAAATAAGTTGCAAATGAATGGCGAAACATATGAGGGGTTATATTTCTTTCAATCCCAGCCAATTTTGTATACTTTTTCAACATTAGCCTTATCGATTGTTCCGTATACCTGCCCCCACGGTTATTCACAAAGAAAAACCCACTTTGTTTGATTTCTTCTGCATTTTCTCTATAATAATTCTTGAGGATACCTAAAATTTCAGACGATGCAATCTGTATATACCTTTCTTTGCCACCCTTTCCCATAATTCTAATAAGTCCTGTATTTAAGTTCACATTGGCTTCTCTAATGTTTGATATTTCATAAACTCTGGCTCCAGTAGCAAAAAGAGTCTCTATTACTGCTATATCTCTTAACCAATATTTGTATTTTACATTGCCTTTATTTTCTTGTGCATACATGTAATTAAGAAGTTGCTCGATCTCTTCACGAGGAATGATTCTGGGAAGAACCATCGTCTCCTTGAATTTCACTTTGATTTTTCTAAATGGAGTATCGTTAATGATTTCTTTTTCTACGAGATAGTTATAATATGCTTTAAGTGAAGCAATTTTACGTTTAACCGTTTTCTGCTTGAATTTCTTATGTAGTTCTGTTATGTAGTCTTCTATTTTCTCCTTTCCAGGAAGATCTTCCATTGCATATTCAAAGAATTGCTTTAAATCGATTCTGTATGCTTTAAGCGTATTCCTGTCCAATTCTTTCCTAAACTCACAATACTCAAGATATTTTCTAACCTGTTCCGTATAATTCATTCTTTGTATCCTCCATACCTTTTTCGGGTAGTGTACCATAGAATTCTACTTTCTTCACTTTCCTGACTATATGGATAATTGAGAATTATCTTTAAATACAAAGGAGAATCACATGAAAGGTGATTTTGGTCATGAATTTAGCATAAGACGCATCCATAAAATTACTGATGAAGAATATGTTGAAGCTTTACGCATTTATAATGAAACGATTCCTTTTGAAATTAGAACGGCAACTAATGAAATTAACTTCTGGCTATCAAAGAATAAAGAGAATAATTATTTTGAAATCTATATGTTTGTGTTATATTTAGATGGGAAGATGATTGGCCTTTCAATGACAACTTATCTAAAAAAGACAAAGATAGTAGTGGATGAATACCTTGCAGTACTAGAGCAGTATCGGATCAATACTATTTTTTTAGTCTATTTAAGTTTGATTCAAAGTTACTATAAAGAAAATAACATTGATTATTCATACTATGTAACAGAAATTAGTAATAAAGATTCTGGTGAGAGTATAAATTGGGAAAGCCAGATTTCTTTAAAAGTACTTTGTACAGAGGAATTTGGGAAAATTAATGCCCCGTACTATACATTACCATTGGGACTAGAGAATTACGAAAGTAATTTTGAAGCTATACTCTATATAAAGACAAATGATGCTATTAAAAATATTTCAAAGGAAACCTATCTTCAAATCGTAAGATCAATATATTATGATTATTTTTTGATTTGGTATGAAAAATTTATGTCAGCTGAAGAGCTAATTCAATATAAACAAGAAATACAGCGAAACTATGAATTGATACAAAATGAAGTGCTGGATTATTCAGAAAGTGTTTCAATTACAAATTCTACATGTATCGCTTTAAATCCAGAAAATAATTTTAAACGTACAGCCGGAACAATACCTGTAAGCCCAAATAGACCTAGTAAAGTAACAATTTTAATTCTTTGTGCCATTTTCATATTACCTGTAATAATCATATTGGGTTACAGTAAATTAATGTCATTTATGAATATTCCTTTATCTTCATCAACAAGTATCATAGGGAGCGTAATAACTGTAGTGTTGACTTCATTAGTTACACTATATATCTCTTCCAAAAAGTAAGTTCAGATTCATTACTGCATTAATGAATCTGAACTTTAAAAAGAAAAATTTAACATTTTAACTATTATAGTAGATGGTTAGATACTCGATTATAGAACAAATGTTTTTTCAAGAAGAAGAATTATATTATTTCCATGCTTCCGAAAAATGGGCCAGTTTTTAATTATATGGTCTATTTGGGTCAATTTTACTGATAATTCTTCACTTAATATCTTAGATAAAAGTCCATCTATGATGTGGAAAGGGGTTTGCTCCAAGATTTTTAGATTGTACTGTTTTAAAATTTTGTAAATATATTCTGGCGAAAACAACCATTGTGTGTGTTGCTCATGCATATACTCTAAAGTGATAACTGTAACAGGCGCTTTATATTCCTTAGTATTCAAATATTCATATCCCCAGCTACTTTCAAATTCTAAAATAATTTTCCCTGACTTTCTTAACACCCTTGATAGTTCTGAGATTGCCTGAAAGGCATCACAGTAATTCAAAACACTACCAACACAAATAATATTATCAAAACTTTCGTCTGGAAAAGGAAGCTTTTCGATACTAGAAACTATATAATTCTTACAATTTTTGACCTTTTCCTCTGCAATATCAACATGATACATTTCTTGACAGGAAATTTCATAATCATTTCCTCCTGAACCAGCATTTAAAACTCTTGTATTTTCAAACAAATTCATATGTTTATGAATATAATATTCTAATTCGTGATGTGAATATGTATGCCATATATCATCAGACGCCCATATTTCAGGTATTCTATTATAAAACTCTTTAATTTTCGATAAATCAAATTCTGACATCTTTTAACCTCGTACACTTTAAAGATAATTCTCAATTATCTCTATTATATTATATTCAAGTAGATTTTTCTATACTTAATAATAAAAAGGAATATGACCATATGCGTATCTCAATTTTTATTTTATCCTAAACAAACATTTTCCCTATCGTTTTCTTATAAACTTCTAAAAAAATATGAGGAACTACTATCTGATAGTTCCGTTTATTTACTCATGTGTTTGTCGTGTACAATATGCCTGCTAAACCATATAAGAATATGCCGAAAGGAACCTTTTCCTCAAAAAAGCATATAGACTTCGTAATTTAAATTTAAAATTCCAGAGAATATGCGCTTTCATTAAAAACAATCCTATGGGGCACATTATCTGCCCAGTATGACATAAGATAGCCTTTTTCCCTTAAATCACGCATCATGGCCCGTAATCTGTTATCCGTCTTATCATCTGCTTTTTCAAATAATTTTCCCATATAGTCTACTGGATTATCTTCTGTAAGCAGTATCTTTAGCAATTCCATCGAATTTGATGGAATTGCTCCAAAAGCACTGCCATTGTATGGCAGTATTGAAATTCCCCTTTTTTTGATTTCATCTTCTAAATCAATATCTTTTATAGTCCAATGTGTATGCATCAATTCTGTAATGCCTCCCGAAAGGTCAATATCAAACTCAAATGCATACCTATGTAAATCATTATATCTTAATATCCCTTGTTTTTGAAAATAAAATTTTATAGCTGCCTTTCTAACCACCATATCCGTGATATAGCCGATATATGCATTCTTCTTAACCTGATCCTCATAGGCAAAAATACAAGGGTATGATTTTATTTCCGCAATTTCTTTATCTTCTAGTTTACCATATAACTCTTTTATGGCTGAAGGAGTAAATGAGGTCAAACATCTCTCCCTCTCCATTTGATAGGAATCTTCCTCCCAAGCATCAGCTCTCGCCGATACGAATAGATTATACTTACCACCTTTTGATAAATGGTGTTCCTCCGTTTTATCTGTTTTTAAGCCAACTATTTGAACAGTTGGTATTATTTTATGAGGATTAACGTCCGGGAACACATATTCTCCCATATCGATTAATTTACATAATAACTGGTTGAAACCATTATCATCATCTATAAAAATTACTTGACGCTGGCTCAAAAAATTTGGCTGTACTTTCTCTAAATCTCTATCAAATGACACCAGTATATATTTTTTTGGCTCTTGCTGCATATGACTGATAATATATGTATATTCCTGTCCAACGCCACCAGCAAAAGAATCCGCCTTCTTTTTATAGGCTTCTGATAAAACTATAATCACTTTTTCTGCTTCCTGCAAACTTTTAGCCATCATTTCCACAAAATTTATAGAAGCATATTTTTGAATCTTCATTACATCGCATTCCGCTTGATAGCCACTTTCTCTCAGTTTTGCTACTAGTTGAAGAACTCTTTTATCCGGCTTTTCTTCTATCCATGAATAACTGACAAAATACATTTCATTCATCATCCTTTACTTTTCTAGTACTTCACTTTCTAAATAATGGCACATTCCGTACACGGTTATCGCTTCTACTTTACCATTTTCAATTATAACTTCATCTGGATAATTCTCCAGGCAATATAATCCTGCTGATACTTGGATGCCATCTAAATATCCGGCCATTTCCAATGGCTCACTAATTGCCTGTAAATCACTTTTTATTTTCTCTATCTGCCTCATACGCTTTTATACCTCAAAAATACCTTTAGCAATCCATATGATAAAATAACGCTCTGCTTTTGAACAGAGCGTTATCTCTATTTATATACTGCACTAATTTTTATTCAGTTTCTTAGTATACCATTCCCAGTCAGCCTCTGGAATCCCAAGTGCAGCCATTGCCTGCTCACAAGTCAGTTTCATACTTCTCATAAGATTAGCAATAGACTCCATTAAAGTTTCCTGACGCCCTTGCTGGATACCCTGCTGAATACCTTCCTCTCTTACACCCTTGCTCAAATTACACATTAAGGTCACCTCGCTTTCCAATGCTGCGTCCATTTGAATGAAAAATTCTTCCTTTAAAATTCTCTTTTTCTCTTCTGCTTTACGCTCAGATGACAAAAGCACCTCTAAAAGTTTTAAGATCCCTGTATCTGCTTCCTCGTCATGGGTTCCCAGACAAATCATCACAGTAGATAGCAAATCATAATTTCCAACCGCTTCCTTTACATTTCCTACCAGATTTTCTTCTTTTATCGAATACCGGTTAATTGTATTGCGACGATTCTTTGGAGGATTTTTACATACCCAGATTGAATATACTTTCTTTATTTTAGAGTACTGCGGAGCAGTAAACTCCGTTCCATATTGAGAAGAAATCATTCTTCCACAATAGTAGATTCCCCGCTTGATAATAGGATAGCCAGGATAAAAGTCATTCTGAGCTTCCACATTGATGATCAAACGTATCGCTTCGTCCGTTCCCGGCACTGCTGCCAAAAAACGGATATCATAAGTAATCGTGCCTTCGCAGATACTGCTGTCTTCTGTCTGGATTCCCCGAATCCGCTCACTGCCGGCTACTTCATCAGGATTTACTGCCTCTTGCGCAATCTGTGGGGTTCCCTCAATATATTTTTCTGCAATTTCCTCCACAGAGCATTCCCTATATTCTTCCAAGCAGCATTTCAAAATCCATGCCAATATATTCTTGTTTGCCAATAATCGTTTACAGGCGGCATCATAGGCTGCGCCGCTGTCAGCAGCGGTAATGTGTTCTGACAATGTATTTTCCACTTTAACCACCGTTATTCCTCTCTGACATATTTCTACTTATATTCTACCACAAGCAGAGAAATGAATCCAATATCTTTTTTATCTGCTCTGAAAATATTAGCTACATTCTCTATTTCTGCACTATACTTCTGCATAATTAGCTGCATTCCCCTGCTCAAATCTACGCCTCCAGCTTAATAACTATATTTGCCATGTAATCACTTAATGCTTTATACTCTTCCCGATTTAGCATGGTTTCTTCTGCAGCATTTAAAACTGAAATCAATATAGTATATCTCTGCGTTAATCTTTCTTGTCTTTCCAGTGTTTCCTGATAATCTGGATGATTCCCCTTCAGGTAGGATACTATCTGGCTGTCCAGTTTAGGTTCTAATGCTTCCAACCATAATTCGTCTAAACTTTGATTCATTTTACATCGCTCCTTCTACTTATAGGTTTCTTTAAATATGACACCATTTCACGCTTAGGAAAAAAGCTATTCATAGTTTGCAGCAAAAATACTATTTTAGAATAGAGAAAATTACATAACGTCACTTTCAAAATACTGAAACCTTCATGCTAAGAGGGCAAGGAAAGATTATGAACCTATATGATTGAGCAACATCTCATTCTGTTTATAGAAAAATCAGGAGATTATCCTCTTGTTTGTGGATATTCTCCTGATTTTTAGTGTACTTTAATAAAACAGTTCTTTTTGATCAATCTGATTCTTTCCCTAGAAATAGATGCTTCCCCTTTCCTGCCTTTTCTATTTTCACATAGTGTCTGTTTTCCTTTGCCACCGAAGCATTCTATCTATATTTTACGTTTTTATAGAACTCTTGAAACAGGATATACTTATGGTAAAACAGGGATACAAACCTTCTTGATTACAAATGTTTTCTCTAAACACCCCTAATATAGATTCATTGACCCTTCCAATACTTAAATACTGTTCGGATAAAAACCGACCAATTCCAGAGCGCCGGCTCCATCCACTACAAACAATCCGCTATCAATAGAGCATATAATGCAAACCAAAATATCTTTATTATTTAGAAAACAACTTACTTTTTTGCTGTTCTGTAAGTTTAACATAGACTTCTATTAGCTTCTCATACATAAGTTTTGTTAAAATACAGTTCCGCTCTGATGCTTTATTAATACTGCCAGTTTCCAACAAATTCTCATTCGGGCATCCTCCTAAACATAAATTCTGTGCCCAGCATGTCTTACATTGATCATGATTTCCAATAAGAAGATTTCTTATAAATTCGCTTCTGTTTTTACTTACACCGCTTTTTATATCTCCTAATGAATATTCTTTATTGGCCACAAATCTATGGCAGGGATATAGTCTTCCATCAATATCAACAGCATACATATTTCTTGCAACTCCGCATCCCAAATATCGTTCACTTCCATATTCAATTTTTTCAATAGCTGAAAATAAATCAATCATCTTTTTGGCTTTCACGAAGTTTCCTGCTTGTATGAGACTTTCAAAATGGTATATATATCTTTCATACTCATTATATAATTTATCATAATCAGAATCCTTAAGCATATTTTTAGCAATTGCAATAGGCACAACACGAAATCCTAGTGATACTAAGTGTTCAAAAATTTCAACATATCCCATATTATTACTGGAAACAGTAGCCCTGGCTGATACTATTGATTCTTTTCTTAAATTTTTTGTCTTTTCAATTACTGTATCATATGACCCTATACCATTGATATCATATCTGTTGGCATTATGTTTATCTTTCTTTCCATCTATACTTATTTGTATAACAAATTTATTTTTCTTTAAAAATTCTTCTATTTCTTCATTTATTAACGTACCATTTGTAGTAATAGAGTACCGGAAAGTTTTCCCTGTTTCTTTTTCTTTAAGTTTACAATACTCTACCACCTCTTTAATTAATTTAAAATTCAATAAAGGTTCACCACCAAAGAAAGTAATAAAAAGTTCTTTTTCATCTGAATTACGGATTAAAAAATCTACTGACTCGAATGCAGTCTGACGAGTCATTATTCCCTTGTTTTCATATTCCCCACCATTACCATAACAATAAACGCAGCGTAGATTACACTCCTGGACAATCATAAGAATAATGGCAGATATTTTCTTATCAATTTCTTCTATAATAGAATCTGCCTGCTCCTTACTATTTACCAAAAAATTAGCTTGTAGCATATCTGTTAGAATGTTTAGAACTTCTTCTCGTCTTATTTTATCATGAATTTTTCTACATGCTTCATCAATGGTTAATCCTTCACACTTTAATATTTCCTTAGTTTTTCTGTCGATTTCAAATAGACCACTTGCGTTTATTGTATATAAATAACTCTTTCCGTTAATACTAAATTCTTTATATGGATAAAATCTTATCACTGTATTTTTATCTAATGGTTTCATAGAATTCTCTCCTTTATTTTTATAAATTAAGCCTGTCTATTGCAATCGTTGCGAATAGACAGGCTTTGCAATTAGTGAATAAAGTCATGTTCCCACTCGTCACAGAAAAAACACGGCCAGTTATTCTTAATTGCCTCATCTTTGTTTACGCGTTTAAACATAATTTTCACCCCTTTCCACATAATGTATCTATAGTTCAACACCTAATAAGTGTAGAAACTATCATCTTTTTAATTGACAGCCTGCTCATATGCCATTTAGCTTTGAGCAGGCCTCACAATTAATGAATGAAGTCATGTGTCCATTCGTCACAAAGAAGGCATGGCCAATTGTTTTTAATTGCTTCATCTTTGTTTACCCTTTTAAACATAATTTTCACTCTCCTCTCTATTACAATGTATCTATAGTCATCACTCAATAAAGTGAATAACTATCAATTAATCACTCTGTAGCACTTATGCTTTTAATACTTGTTTTAAATATAATTCCTGAAAATATGAAAAGAACAAGTATAGCCACAAAGCCAGACAATATTAATTGGTATCTACTTTCCGTTTGAGTAAGTAAAATTTGTAAAAAAAATGCCATTAAAATTGATCCAACTATTGTTGCCGATATAGACTTTTTTATCATTCCGACAACAAATGAAAAAAGTATTAAAAACCCATTCAGGAACATAGTAATTATTGTTAAACTCAATATTTCTTGAAGATTCTGTAAAGAGAAAGTTCCATTGACAATGTCCCAATAACGGTCACGAAACACAATAAATAAGGTGCAGCACATATTCCCTAAAAAAGTTCCTATCATCACGAAAAGACTTATAACTAAAAGCTTTGCGGTCATCCATAATTTAGGATTTATCGGATAAGCAAGCATAATTAAAGCACTTCTATTCACATATTCACTAATTATGACTTTAGAAATCAGAACAGCTCCATATATCGTAAAGCATTCAGTTACAGCCATGTTAACTAATTTCAAAATATTACTGTAGGAATTTTTAGGAGTCTCTTGTACCGATGCATATATTGAGGTATTTGCAAAAAAAAGTAAACCAACAATAATAATTAAAATTCCCCCGATAAAATATCTCATTTTAACTTTTTTGAGTTCTAATCGCATTAAATCAATCATATTTATACACCTTTACTTACAATTTCGAAGAAATAATCTTCCAATGAACTTTCACACATTGCAATACTTTCTAAATAGATTCCATTTTCAATTAATGTTTTTGATATCTCTTTACCACTAACCGAAAAGTCATAGATATAAAGTTCATGATCATTAATTGCTTTTACATTTTTAATATCCAATCTATTCTTCAGTACGTTTAATCCTTTATTTATATCACTTACTTCTACTTTTCTATACTTTCCTATTTTTTCATGGATTTGTTTCATAGAAATCTCAGTTAACATTTTCCCATCTTTAATGATACCTATTGTATCTGCAATCAGTTCCATCTCCGATAGTATATGACTGGAAATAATTATGCTCATATTCCATTCTTTTTTTAGATTTAAAATCAAATTCCTGATTTCAGCAATTCCTTCTGGATCTAGTCCATTCAGTGGTTCATCTAAAATTAATAATCTGGGTTTTGATATAATAGCTCGTGCAATTGCTAGTCTCTGTTTCATTCCTACAGAATACGTATCGACAATTCTATCGGCAGCGTCTTCCAGATTTAATAACTTGAGTATATCTTCAATTTGATTCCTAATAGGAATTTTCATATACTGGCAATGCAATTCCAAATTTTCTCTTCCTGTCAGTTTAGAATAAAAATAAGGATACTCAATTATTGAGCCGATATCCGATAACAATTTATAACTGTGATTATTTACCTCTGTACCAAAAATTTTGACTCTACCACTATCTGGATTTACCAAATTTAAAAGCATTTTTAGTACTGTACTTTTTCCTGCGCCATTAGGTCCGACAAACCCATATATTTCTCCCCGTTTGACATGTAAACTCACAGTATCTACAACTTTTTTTCCTTTATAACTCTTAGTAATTGCTTCGGTTTCTAATACATTCATCCCTAAGCTCCTTTCTCATTTTTTTCGGTCGCCTAGGTTGATATATCAAGCCCAAGCAAACAGGAGGCCATTGAAGGCTTTCCTTTCTTGTCTCATGCTTAATTACCTCACTTATAATTTTCAATCCTCTGCTTTTCAAAAAACTCTTTTCACTCATCATTTAAATTACCTCCTGTTTTATGAGTTTAGCCATGGCTAATAGTATTGCGCATATAATATCAGCTATCATAGCCCATAGAACATATTTATTCTTTGGCAACCCGAAGAATAATGCTGTAAGAGAAACCCAATGTATTCCAGCAATTAACCTAGCAACCTTTTTTGATTCTGTAAGTTCCAGATCACTCAATTGCATATTAGGGTGATTTACCGTTGAAATAATTAAAATGATAATAATTGATCCGGTAAATACAAAATAAGAGTATATTCCTATTTTAGAAAATAGCGGCATTATGATAAAGACAATTGCTGCATAAAGTATTATCGATGATATCCAACACCTTCCATAACTACTCATATGAAATCCACCAGTCCGGCCTCTCATGTTCATAAAAACAAACAAAAACACTATTGTTTCTAAAACATTTTTAAATAAAAAAGACAGCATTATCAACGTACCGAATGAAATAGCTTTTTCTAGTAAAACCTCAACTACATATATATATTCTTCCTTTCTTCCTTTATAAAGAAATTCATGGCTTATTAATGATTCCACAATTCTTTGTGCTATCTTAGTCATTTTCCTCTCTCTCTTTCGGTGGACACTTTAATCCATCTTTTGCTATTAATCAATACCTTTTGCACTTTTGAACCATAAAAAGCATTTTTAGGCGCAAAAAAATCGTGCTGTTAGTCTCAAATCTGTAAAAAGTTCTTTTTCTAAGATTTATATATTTGACTAATAGCACGATCCTTCTAATCATGCGGAAATATTATTGTAAAAGTATATTTTTCAGATTCTTGCTTGATATAATCACTCCCTCCATACTTATAAACTATTTCCTGAATATTTTTAATTCCAAATCCATGCTCTTCTTTGTTAGGCTTTGTTGTCCTTAACATCTTATCAAATATTCTTTGTTCCTTTGTGTTTTTTACCGAAATAATTGTCATTTTAGCCTCATCAATGATTTTTATCCATATTTTTCTATTTGATTTCAAATTATCACAGGCTTCAATGGCATTATTAAGCATATTGGCAAGAATGACTACGATATCATCATTTTTAATTTTAATATTTGATAAATCGTTTACTTGTAAAATAACCATTATATTTTTACTAGTTGCCTCTTGATACTTAGTATTAAGTACAATATTTACAGCTAAATTATTAGTATCTATAAGGTTCGGATCTTTTTTTAATTCTCCTGTTATCCCCGAAACATATTCTTCTGCTTCTTCTATTTCACCTTCCTTTAACATGCCTGCAATACAGGACATATGGTTCTTATATTCATGAGTTTTTTTCCGTTCTTTATAATAATTAGCTGAAATCACCTTATACATTTCTCTTTGGTTTTCTGCCCTCTCGTTAAATAATGCAGACTCTTTTAATTTATGCTCACGCTCTACAATATCACCAATCAGTCGGAGCAAAAGTATATTCATTCCAAGCAGAAAGAAAGCTATCACAATAATAACATCTAATAATTTATCATCTTCAATTTCCCTTATATTAACTAACGTTATGACAAATATAATGATTGTCGCAACTGGGAAATATAAAAAGCGCAACCATTCACTATCTGATAATACATTAAAAAAGTTCTTACTACTCCATTTTTTATTTATAAATACTACACAAGCAAATAGTAGCATTTTACTAATAAAAATGATAAGGATACGTTCAGGATACGTTGACATCGTTATTTCTGAAAATAATAGTAACACAAAATAATCTATACCATATATTATTCCTTCAAACACACTTGTAAATATAATACCTACTATTAATTTTACTTTATAGCAGCTAAGCATTATAAAAGATACGGTAAGAAATGTAAAACATGTTTTTATAAATATATTGTTACTGAAAATCATAGCCCCTAAATAGACCAAAACAGATAGTACGGGCAACGATATTTTTTGCCAAATCAAGAAATTTTCTCTTTTTTCAAAGAATGAAGATACAAAGATTTTACAACATAGTATCTCAAAAAATACTATGCCTATTCCTTGTATGAGATTAATCCAAGTTTCCATTTTACAGTTCTCCTTTATATTCAATAAACGCTTCTTTTGCCTCTTTAAATTTCGCTTTTGACATAGGCAATTCCTCATTATTATCCAGAAGTGCTTTATAATTTCTAATAGACACTATATGTTTCATATTTACTAAATAGCTTTGATGTATTCTTATAAATTTATATTTTTGCAAATTCTCATCAATCTTATTTAGTTTTTCATATAGACTATATCTCTCTAATTTTTCTTCCTGTATCCAAAAAACAACTTTGTGCAAATTACTCTCTATATAATAGACTCTTTCTAAATTAACATTTTTTTTACCTTCAACAAAATCGAACTCCTTCACTTCAATCTGAATATTTATCTTTTGTAAAATCGCCTCTATACATTCTGAAAGTAAACCCGCAAAATTATCATCTCCTTTTACTAGATATCTTGCAACATCATATTTATATCCTTCGATTGCATATGAAATAAATGCTGTGACAAAAATCACATATATTTCCGAGGTTCTCTTTCTTATTGCTTTTACTGTTTCTATACCGTCTGTGCCTTCCATATTTATATCTAAAAATACTATTTTATATTTAAGAATTTCATTTCCAAGTTCTAAGAATTTATCCCCTGAATCAAAGACATCTATTTCATACTCTATGCTTCTATCTTTTAACTCTTTAGAAACTAATTTTTTTATATGATTCCGGTAGAATTTCTCATCATCACAAACCGCTATTCTCAACATCCCATTTCTAACTCCTTTGACAATATCAATACTGGCTACAAAACACATTATATATTACTTATAACCAGATGGCAAATTAACTATGTTTAGTATTTCTTATATTGAATATGAAATCCTATTTACAAAAATAAGCTCCAACTCTTCTGAATCTCATTCATGAAGGGAGCACTGGTGAGGCAAAAAGGTTAAACACCGAAATATCTGTTTCGGGGAACTTCTCAAGTACTGGATTGTTGTAAATACCTTCCAGTTTCCCAGCATGAAATGCCCTCATACCATAAGGCATTTTCCAAGCATTCAAATCCATAACCCTTTCAAATTCCTGCTCATTTAGAACCTGTTCTGTTCGATAAGAGGTTTTCCCTGAGGATAAAACAAAAAGATGATATGCCATTTCTCTTCTCTCCTTCCATTTTTCTTTTTTGAGGGAATCAACTTTCTTGTGTTCATTTTTCCTTGTCTGATATTTTTACCATGACACAGTTCCTTTTTGAGCTATAAAAAGGAACTGCTCGTTTTGAGCAGTTCCTTGCCTTACTTATAGAGTAATTATATACTCTTTACATCTTTCCGCCGCCATACAGTTCCTATCTCTTTAAAGTGTTGAGTGCTGAATATCTGATGAAAATTCCTCTGGAGACTTTTTATAAATTGTACCGCCAATACCATCTGCAACACCAATAGCCCAGCAATAGCCTTTCCCATCTCTGAACTTTCTAGGTTTCTTTGTAATAGCCCTGTCAGTACCGGATTTAATCGTAACTTTTTCTTCCGTTATCTTCGTCACAGTGTATTCCTTGTCGATTATCTTCCTTTCCTCATTGCTCCATACCTGTACAGTATAGGATTCCCCCACTTTAAACGGATGTTGATCAATCTGTACCGTATCCGAAACAATACTCTCAATTTCTGCGTATGCAGCTTTTAAAGGAACACCACCTGGAACGTTCATAACTTCATAAGTAATATTGACCCTTCCAGTTCCAATTACTTTACAATTTCCCCATCTCTTAATTTTGACGATATAGCCGGCTTTAATATTATCCTTTGAAAAAGCCACGCCGCCAACTTTCTCTAAACATTCATGATAATAGATGGATTTGCTGATTGCATTTTCAATTATCAGTTCTGCATCTTCAATCCATTTCTGAACCGTGTCTGCGGTTATAGGCGTACCATTATAACGCTTGAATGTTTTCCCCTGCTTAATCTGTTCCAATGTTTTACGATACGATTCAAGATTTTTCTTTTGCGCCCGTATGGTCTTTTCTGCCTCTTTGATCCGCCTAATAATAAATCCTTTATCCGTAGGTTTCGTCTCTGCTGCCGTTTGTCTTGCTGCCTCTGCACGTTCCGCATAATACTCAGACTTCTTAAATTCATCAAAGCCTCTCTCCCATGCTGCAAACATTCGATTACGCCTGTTTGTAAAAGCATGTCCACTGCTGCTGTTTATATTCGGTTGGGTGAAAAATGCAACATCTCCATGCATATCGTTGATGGGTTTTTGTAATGCTACTGCTTTATCCCTGGCATTCTCCGATTTGTGATCATATCTTTCTGCTCTTGCTTCTGCCTTCTTCGTTTTGCGCTCCATCTGCTCGGCAAAGGTCAGCGTTTCCCCAGATTTTCCACCATCCGTAAGCCCTATCTTCTTTGCTACTGTTTCCGCATACCATAAGTTAGGAAACTTTGCGCGGCTTATCCATGCGCCTGCTTTACGGCTGAAAAGAAAATTGCTTTTAATTTCCTTTTTTAATTCTTCCGATAAAGCCATATAATCCGCTTTCTCAAAATGTAATTCCAGTTTCTGTGTTTCCATATTCATAACATATTCACTCATAATTTCTCTCCTTAATTCATGTACACCTAAAAGATTTTTCATCCATTTTATAATGGTTAATTCTGTTACTGTCCCATTTCAACCGGAACAATACTCAGAAGATAATCAATATTTCCTGCTCCTTTTGCACGCCACTCCTGATATTTATCATATCTTCTTACCAATACCCGGATGTCTTCAGACCGAAAATGACACCAGAACCTGTCTCCGTCTGTTTCAGCACAAACTCCCACGTCTAATTTATCCTTTGAAAACATTGCCGTCTTAGGAATGATGTCCCTGCAATGCCCCAATATGGTTAAATTTTGCCTGACACATGCTTGTGCTAACTCCCACGGATTATTTGATAACCACCCATTACACATCTCATGGTATCCAATCTCATCACGCAGCATAACCCTCTGAATATTCCGCACTGCATCTTTAGCTTTTTCATTGTACTTTTCACGGATTTCTTCCTCGGTCAGTTCAATCAGAAACATAACATCCGCATTTATTTTTTCTTCTCTGCCACCAGGATGCCACATTTCCACTGTTACAAATGCCGGATTTATTTCTTTAACGTAAGCACTAAATCCAGAAGAACTGTTTAATGATGCTATTCCGCTGATTTTCTGCCCTTTTTTCAGATTTTTATATGTCACTTGCTTATTCTCTGTCATATTCTACCTCCCTGCATTTTTCATTTCCTACGTGATTACGCCTGTTTTCTATCCATTAACTGGACTAGAATTATTAAATCTTGTCTTGTAATCTTTATCGGTATGTACCTCCTTTGAAAAGAAAATTTATAATCCCCCATACTTCCATTTCATTATGTTAATGCATATGCTACAGAATAAGCATTCTCTATGGACACGCAGCCATTTGTATGCTTTGCGTCTTCTTCCTGAAAATAATTCATCATTCCTGCATAGTCCCGAATTAGTGTTAGCTGTCCAGGAAAATTTGGATGTTCTATTACTTTCCATCTTGCTTTTCTCTTTCCTTTTTCTACTGTAAAAATTTTATTTATTTCTACTTTCACACTCTACCTCCGTCGAATTTAAATTTCCGGGAAATCAATTCTGATTCAATCCCCTACTACATGGATAGTATCATTCAATGCTGTCTATCCCTTTTAACATGGACCGCCTTCCGCACCATGGAATGCCCCGGCAGGATACCTCCACTGCTCTTGCACATAAATGTCATCCACCGGAAACTCTCCGGTAAGCAGGCTATGGATTGCCTCCTGGTCCCCATGATAAACACAGGACTTTGCATCTCCAACAAACGTATCCAGATTATACTTATTATCCAATGTAAATCCTAAGATTTCTTCGTCATATTTCAGCATCTGGTAGTCCCTGGGATACAATTCCCGGATGCCGGCGAACAGCTTAGGCGTAGAGAAAATGCACATGGCACAGCTGCAGCGGTTCCAGCCTGCCCTGTAGCAAGGGTGCGGATTGACCCGATGGCGCTTCAGCACTTCCCAGACGTCAATCTCTGAATAATCGATGACCGGACGCCACTGATGTACAAGCCGATGAAGATTTTTCTCCGCATTTGTCCGGTGAATCTCCATTTCATTATACTTTGCCCTGCCAGACGATTCCCCTCGACGCTCTCCTGATACCACTAAAATTTTCACATCCGCTCTTGTTTTGTTCAGATTGGCCGTCATACTGTCCTGTACAGACGCTTTTAAGTGCCCACTGCACCAACGTCCCTGATGGGTTCCTCCCTTTGCCGGAAACTTCTGCCGTTTCCCTCCTTCCTTTTCCAATGCTTCCAGCCGAATAAGGTTCGTCATCACACTGTCCATGACCATGATCTTTAAATAAGCACTGCACCAACGACGGCTCAAATCCCCGCTTTTTGCCGGAAATTTCATGCGCAGCCCCATTTTCTCCAGCTCTTCTTCCATATCTCCCAGCATTTCTTCTTTAATCTTTTCGCACCGTAAATACTTCCGGGATGGCCTGCACCGTATGACCTCCCCGGTCTCAGGCTCTTCCCACTCTATTGGCTCACTGGCCCCAATCCGGTAAAGCTCCCCAAAAAAACCATTTACACGCCAGGAAATTCGAAGCGGAATCTGCTCTGCACTTGCAAGCGCCTTAATATAGTTCTGTGTACAGCGCCAGTCCATCTTCCGACTCGGATGTCCTCCATCAATATCATGATGCCAAAATTCTATTTTCTCTTTTGGAACGCCCAACTCCCGCAGCTTATAGTAGCAGGCGATACTGTCCTTTCCTCCGGACAGAAGAACCACCACCATGTCATATTCCTCTAACGGCAGCAAATGTTCCAAATAAATCCGTTTAAAATGTTCAGAATCCTTCCGACCAGGGATTCTTGGTTTGATGCAGATGCCCTTCCCATAAACTGCTGTGTCCGGCTTTCCACGCACAACAGGTGTCTGACTTGTACACTCAGAATCCTTGATATACGGAGCTTCAAAAAAACTCAATTGTCCTTTCAATGTTTCCACCTTCTTTTAATCTCATTGCAGGAAAAGACACCAGAATCCTGCGGATGCTGATGTCTTCCTCCTGAAATCATAACTTTTTACGCTGCTTTCTCTGCATCTGTTTTTAAAGCCTGCAGTTTCTTTTCTGCGTAGTCAAGAAATCCTCTCACTTCTTCTGTTGGCACACATCTGCCTTTTCCCTGGCACTGCACGACCTTTCCGTTTTGCAGCTCTACAGTATAAAAAGGCATTTCTGGTTTTTCCTTCCTACGTATAAAATAAACACTGCAATGCTTTTGCGCTATATGCTCCACATAGCTCCCTACACAATGCCCAAGCACGTCTCCTTCCTGTCGGAGATCCTGCCATTTTTTTGGTACTGCAAACAGATAGTCTTTGTTTTCAATCTGTCCCTCCAGCCATGCTCCTTCCTCTTTAAATATTTTGTTTACAGTATTCCTCATCTTCCTTAACTTTTTTCTTTCCTCTTTTTTCTGAAATTCCTGATACTCTTTGTACATCTGGTCATGCGCTTTTTTCAGTTTTTTTGGAAATAGGACCGCTCTGCTTTTTATATCATGTCCTAATTTCTCTGCCCATGTAATATAGTCCACCCAATCTTTTGCAGTGTTCTTATAGAGATGCTGTTCTTTTCCCGACAATTCCGGCAAATCACAATCCAGCCTGTATCCCCTGCATTCCTGACTGCGTTCCAACTGGTTTGCAATGTAGGAAGTAATCTTCCGCATGGATACTGGGGTACATATTCCCAACAGGGCTATTTTTTCCAGCAAGGTATCATTCATCCCATAAATATTCAGGAAATTCCTTTTTTCTGTTTCACCAAGGCTTATCTTAAACTCACGAAGCTTCTGAAATAATTCCACATATTTGCTGCCCAGGTCATATTTCTGGAGCATGCGGATTTCTTCCTTTGAAATCCCAAGTATTTCTTTCATCCCTTTTCCATAGAGATTTACATACCTGTTAATCCGGCCCAATATCAGTTCATCGCTGATCCGATAAAGCCTTGCTTTTATAAAATACTCTAATTGGGGGGATTCCAGATATGTTTCCAGATAACGTTTTACAAGGATTACTCCGTTCCGGTATTTCTCTGCATACAGGTTAAGCCCCGAATACTGGAAAGCAGTTCCCTTGAGACATTTTTTCAGGTTCCGCATATACAGAACTCCCGGCATATTTTTTAGGCAGTTATACTTTATTACCGTATACGGCATGTGACCACTGTAATAATAATCTTGACGCAAATATATCTGTTTCCATTTTTTCTGCTGCTGAGAATAATAATATTCGTAATACTTTACATTACCATTTTCTTCCAGTATTACCCGGTAATCCTCGTTGGCGGTTGTTGTCCACGTCTCTGGTTTATTGATCTTATAAGATTTTCGCAGGTAAATGTGACGCAGCAGGATTCCTTTTTCTATCCGCTCCAGTTTAACCGCTTCGCCCCAATCTGTAATCCGTCCGCACTTCATTTTTCCTTTTGCCTTAAAGATGGCGGGTCTTTTACAAACCGGACATGTTCCAGTCTGATTATGTCTGGGAATACTCCTGTCCAGTTCAAATTCTGCCCTGCAATGGGTGCAGACACATGAGATATGCTTCTTTCTGGAATAATCGTAAAAAATATACTGGCTGTCATACATTGCCTGGTCATCCAGCCAGCCAAGAAATGCCGGTGAAAATGGTTTTACCTTTGCAAACAGGTGTTTATTTATCTTTTCCTTTTTTCTCTTTCTTTCGAGACGTTCCCTTTTTTTTATCTTTTCCTGCTCTCTATGGAATATATCAAGCGCTCTTTTCTTTGTTTTCCCTTCCCTGAAAAAGCGTTTTACTATATTTTCCTCGCATTTTTTCCTAAAGACGATATTCGGCCGTTCCCTACCGCCATATATCAGATGGTTCAGTGTATGCAAGGTCCACTGGCTGAGGTCTGTTATTTCTGTAATAAATTCTTTTTTTCCCTCAAACACCCGATACATCGGAATCATATTGCCTTTCAGAAGTTGTTCCCGTTCATAGATATTCAGGAGTAGTATCTTCTGCCCTTCTGCCACAAGACATTCCGGCTTCGCTAAATACAAGTGTCCATACAGCATAAGAAATTCTCTATCTTTTTCGTCTGCATTCAGGTAGGGAATCTTCTTTAACACACTTTTTTTCAATCTACCACCTCTTTTGTACTTTCTGATTTAAAAGTGAAGTTGCCATTTGGGCAGCAAAAAAGCTCTTCCCTTTTTATGGAATGAGCTTTTTTGGTTACCCTGCACTCCTATGCATCAAAGCTTTTCTTAAAGGCTATGCTGCCTTTCTGATATTGACTGGCAGTATCACATAAAGATAGCTGTTTTCCTTATCCCGTACAACACAAGGCATCTTGTCATTATTCAGGTAAACATCAATCTGCTCATCATCAATAGCTCTCAGCATATCCAGCAAAAACCGTGGATTAAAACCGATTCTCAGTTCTTTCCCCTCAATCTGTATGGGAAGATTCTCGTCCATAGAACCCAGCGGAGTGGTCACTTTCAATTCCATGCCGCCCTTTCTGATGTCCATAACCACAGGTTTGTTTTCATCCCGTTTCTGCAGGATGCCAGCTCTGGAAATACACTCCTGCAAATCTTTCTTAGCAATCATCAGCTTCGTGTGGTATTCCGTATTCATAAGTGTGTCAATCTTGAAATATTCTCCCTCAATCAGCCGAGATACCGCAACAATCTTCTCCATCTCAAACATGACGTGATTATCGGTAAAAAAGAGCCCAATCATGCTTTCTGGGTCGCTGCTGATTACCTTTCCAATCTCCACCAGCGTTTTTCCTGGAATCACCACTTTCTTTGCTGCGTAGTTCTCACCTAAGCGGATATTACGCATAGCAATCCGATGACCGTCCAGGGACACGACTTTCATATTTTTTCCGTTAATTACAAATAACTCTCCTGTCATCATCTTATTGGAGTCATTATCGGATACAGAAAAAATAGTCTGCCGGATTGCTTCTTTTAAATCAAACTCCGAGATCCATACGCTGTTTGCCCGTTCCACCTGTGGGATGCGGGGATATTCTTCCCCCGGCTGCATGGGAAGGTTATATTTTACTTTCTTGCAGCGGATCAGTACTTCGCTTTCTCCTTTCGTCTCCAGTGTCACATCGCCTTCCGGCATCCTGCGCACCACATCCGAAAGTGTTTTTGCATTGACCGAAATCTCTCCTTTTTCTGCAACATTTCCGTCAATCTCCATTGTGATCCCCAGTTCCAAATCATTTCCTGTCAGACGGATGCTGTCTGAGGCTTCAATCAGGATGTTCTCCAAGATAGGCTGTGTTGGTTTTGCCGGCACTGCCTTTAATACGGTCTGTACACCCTTTGCCAGTTCTGTTTTTTCACATATGATCTTCATTCGTTTCTCCTTCCTGCTTTATTTCATACTTTTTCAACTGTTCCTCATATTCCCGGCATACGTTCCTTAGCCTCCGGATTTCACAGTGGCAAGCCTCCAGGTCGTTTTCGAGGTCTTGTATCTCACGTTTTTTCTGGGCTAATTCTTCTTCGTAATCATACTCATATCCCATATATCTCCTCCCCTGTCAGGCTGTTTCTGCCATATCGTTCCAGCATGTCTCCTCGCTCTTCTCATTAAACGGAGACATTCCAAACACCTGCATCAGTTCATAATAGCAGCGGGCATCCGCCGGCTCGGAAAAGAGCATCCGTTCTGCGTCCTCTTTGTCTGCAAGACCAAATCCGGTAACAACTTCCCACTTGCCATTTTCACTGTTGTGATAGCAGCCGCAGATTTCCTTTGCAAAGTCTGCTTGATTCTCCTTATGGATCAGGATTTCCTGGACTTTTTTCCATAATCTCTCCCGAACTTTTTCCTCCAGTCTCCGGTTTTCCCGTTTTGCTTCCATCAGCCGGGAATTTCTCCGCCGGTTTTCCGACTCCAACATCTGGCAGAGGCTTTCCAATTCTTCAATCTTGTTCTCTTTGTCTTTTAATATCTGCTCCTTAATTTGCAGCTGAAGTCCGGTGCGTTCCCATTCCTTCTTTTTTACCAACTTATACATACGATTCCCTCCTTTGCTTGGACCTACGCTGCATGGTCCCGCCGCTTATTTGCTGTCTCCATGATTTCACGGATGCGGCTTCCAAACATCGTATTGCGCTTGTCTGTATCATCCGTATGGATAGCCTGTGCGATTGCCCTGCGGCTCCCGACAATGATCAATTTCCTTTGTGCCCTGCTGACTGCTGTATACAGAATGTTCCGTTTCAGCATTCTGCGGAAACAGGGGAGCATTGGCAAGATTACTACCGGATATTCCGACCCCTGAGATTTATGGACACTGATGGCATAGGCATAGGTAAGCGGCCAGCGTTCCTCTTCTTCATAACTTAGCTGCCGCTCATCCCCAAAATCTACTTCCATCTTTTCTTTTCCACCTTCCCGGTAAATCCGGATTACCATACCTATATCCCCATTGGATACTTCATCATTGTTTTTTTCCTGCATCACTTTATCGTAAATCTGGAAGATGCGCCCTCCATTTTTTATCTGGCGCTTTCCACGTGACCTTGGATTTACAATCTCGCACAGCATCTCATTTAATGCATCGGCCCCTGCCTGTGTATCTTTGCGCAGGGGGGAAAGCACCTGGATTGCATCTGCGTTTTTCCCTTGCAGATTCCATTCTTCCTTGTAAATCTCCCGGATTTTCTCCGCTGCAGCCTCATCCGTCGAAGCCGGGATGATTCGAAACGTATCATCTTCTATCAGACGGATAATATTCTTGTTAATCCGTTCTGCATTGGCGCTGATTGTGGAATCTTTCCCTTGACGGAAGCAGGTCGTCAATACAGTCTTCGGAACCACACCGCATTCCAGCAGTTCCTTAAATACATTTCCAGCCCGTACAGAAGGAATCTGATCCTTATCTCCCACCAGCACCAGCCTTGCGCCACGTTTAATCCTGGAAAAAAATTTATATGCGAGGAACATATCCAGCATACTGCTTTCATCTGTAATGATCAGGTCGTCCGGCAAAAGTTCTTCTTTCCGCCCAAATCCAAACTCATTGCCTGCCCCTATTGCTTTATGGATTGTAAGCGCCGGATAGTGTGTGCTCTCGTACATTCTTCGGCGGGCTCTTCCAGTCGGTGCGCAAAGAAGAATCATCGCATCCTTATTGATTTCTTCCTGCACACCGATGATAACCCGGATGACTGTTGTTTTTCCATAACCAGGTCCCCCTGTAATCAGACTTACACCATGACGGAACACCATGCGTACCGCATCTTTCTGCTTTTCGTCCAGCATGATATTTTCCAGTTTTTCTACCCGTTTCAGATAAGGTTCAATATCAACTGGAGCCGGGCCATGGATTATCAAGTTTGACAGGCATACTGCACCCCCTTTTTCCGCCTGAAAGCATTCTTTCAGGTAAATAGCTTTGTTCCTATCAGCAACCAGCTCTTTATCCTGATATACCATTCCATTTCCGGCATCCCGGATTGCACGTTCTGGAACTTCCTGAAAGCGCTCCCTATGGTTCAAAAGCAGATTAACCCGTTCCACAATCTCTCCGCTATGCAAAAACAAATGCCCTTCGGTTTCCGCTTCTTCCAACACATGCCGGATTGCAGCCTTCAGCCGGAACGGATTGTCCGGCCGTATCCTCCTGCTGTTCATAGCAATCGGGTCTACCGTTTTAAAACCAAATCCACGAACCTCACATAACCGGTAAGGATTTTCTTTAACAATGCTGGCGGCCGCCTTTCCAAAATGATCCTGTATCTTCGCTACCTTTCTTGGTGTTGCTCCCATTGGTGCCAGAAATGTCATAAGCTCCTTTACATCATCGCTGTTTCGGTATCCGGCCAGAATCTCTTCCAGCCTCCCTTCCGTAATGCCCCGGATGTCCAACAGCCGTTCCGGTTCATTTTCAATGATGTAAAAGGTTCTCCGTCCAAATTTATCTACAATCTTTTCTGCAGTAACAGGTCCTATCCCTTTAATCAGTCCGGAAGACAGATAACCAATCATCCCCTCCCTGGTTGTGGGTGTCTGAATTTGGTAATCTTTCACCTCATACTGTATCCCGTACTTCTCATTCTGTTTCCACTCCCCTTCCAAATCCACCATAAGCTCTTCTGCCAGGGGAAGCACCAGTCCCACAGCCGTAAAACTGTGTCCGTCCTGCGTCTGCTGCGCAACTTCAAGAGGAAGTTCTTCCTCTGTTTCATATACTGCAATCGTATAGCCGTTTGACGGATTATAAAAAATTTTCCCACCTGGCTTCGGTCTGCAAGAAATCATGCGCATTCCTCCTTCTTCCAGAATATACACAGGTATTTCCCCTTTACTCTCACAGATACCGATGGGACCTCCTTTCTAAACTGGCTGGCAATCACTTCCATACGATTCCCTGGGAAGTTCCGAAACGCCCCAATCCGGTAATATCCGTCCTTTCCTTTTGCGGAGCAGATTCCGTCCCTGCGGATGGAAATCCCCGTCGCATTTTCTTCGCATGCCCGGTGCATCAGCTTCAGGATGCGTACCTTTCCTTCTTGGACATACCACGATATAGCTGCGTCTCTTTCTCCGTCATTGTTTTTTCGGTCTGCGCAATCCTTTTTTTCTTTGTGCTCCGGTTCTGGTGCAGCCCCATTCTTTGAATCCTGCCCCTGCGAAAAAGTGTCTTTCCTCTGCTCATATGTATCCTCCTCTTCATCTTTCGGACTATTCTCCGGTCTGTCTTTCTCTGTATCTTTTTTCTCTTTATGCGGCTCTGCTCTCCATGGCATCTTAATCCCAAGAAGGATGAGAAAAACCGGCACTGCCAATGACAGCGCCGTATAGACCACTGCAAGAAAAAAAGGCCACAGAAACGGCGTCAGGAGAAAGCCAACCAAGACGGAAACTGACATTAGCGCCTTGTTGTCCTTAATCCAACTTCTGATTCTTGCCTCCGTCTGATTCCATTTATCCTCCATAATAATCCTTTCTACGGAAAGGGCAGGGAAGTCCCCTGCCGCTTACCGACTTTTTATTTTTCCATCTTTTCTTAGTTAAACGCATAATTGTCTGCGCTCTCCGTATCCATAAATTCATCGTCCGGGTCCCGGTCATCCCGTCCCCTGGAACGGCGTCCGGAATCGGACCTCGAACTGCTCCTCCGCCCTTCTTCTCTGGAGCTGCCGCTCTTTCTGTTTCCAGAGCGGCGCTGCTCTGCATTCTGTCCGGAACTGTGGCCTGACCTTCTTTCCCCGGAAGAACTTCTCCGACCAGATTCCCTGTCATCCTCGTCATCATCCCTGTAATTTCCATCACGATAACCTTCATTGATCTTCTTGCTCTCGGCGAACTCAATCTGGGACAGGATCAGCTTCATTCCATATACCCGGTTTCCATCCCTGTTCTTATAGTTATCATTCTGGAGCCTTCCTGCCACGATTACTTTGATTCCCTGTGCCAGATGGTCCTCTGCAAATTCCGCAAGCCTGCCGAATGCCGTACAGGAAAAGTAATCCGCTGTTTCTTCGTCATCTCTCGTGCGGTATGTACGGTCCACTGCAAGACGGAAATTTGCAACCGCAATAGAATTCTCTCCCTGAGAATAACGGATTTCTGGGTCTCTGGTTAGTCTTCCCATTAAAATTGAATGATTCATTCGTTTCCTCCTTTGCCTGTGTTTTTCTTATATCTGCCGCCTGTTCATCTGTTTTTTTCTGCAATCCCTCCTTTCTCTGCGCAGAAAAAAAGACACCCAGAATTCTCCATTCTGAATGTCTCTTTTTGATTCCATGATTCAGTTTTAAACAAAACACAAAAGCACTCTGCGCTTTCAAACTTTTCTCCCGGCATTTAAACCGGAACCAAAATCTCTTACCCATCCCTGAAGGGACGTATAAAAATTGATTTCAAAACCATATTAACACAACATATTGTATGCGTCAATTAAATTTTCCTTTATTTAGTATACATCCAATCTATTCTATCTGTCCCTTGTTTTTCTCATTCTTCTGTCTCTTATTCATAAATAATCTCCAAGTATCAGACGACAAACGCTTCCTATAAGGTCAGAGTCTATTCCATGAAGAGAAATATCCGGCACGTTGCACGACTCATCCCCTGCTATTCCCTAATTTACAATTGCAGTGCTGCCATTAAGATATACTGGCTGAATCAAACTAATGCTTCCATGCCTTCAGCCATCTGGACAATATGTATATAAGTAACTGTATCTTCAGGAAACCCATTTTCTTTGCAAAACTCAGAAAACAGGCTGCTAAATCCCGTTCATCGTATGGCAGAATATCCAGCTGCGTTTCATCATCCCGTCCTTTTTCATTGATAAACCCAATCGTAACGCTCATTGCCCCGCACAACAACTCAGGCTCACATTCTACCTGCCATCCATTTTTCTTTATGTATTGTATAGTCGTCATATCTTACCTCCCACATGATCTTTAGTATTCCTGTTGCAAAAGAAAAAGACACCAAAACCTCCTTGTAAGTTCCGGTGCCTTTCCGTAAATTTTTATATTACAGACGCTGATTCTTCCTGTACTTTTTTTATAAATTCCTCTGGTTTTTTCAGAAGTTTCGCAATCTCACTGACTGAGTAACCATCTTTCGTCCACTCCGTGATTAAATCTTTCAGACCTTCCTGACGGCCTTCTTCACGACCTTCCTGGCGCCCTTCTTCACGACCTTGCTCTTTTAATTTTTCCAAAGCAGTACACATGCTAACAACCTCCTTGCTATTTCCCTGACGCATCAGTTCCACCGAATCCGTAATCTTGCCAATTACCGTAACTAGTTCCGATTTGATTTCCCGGTCTTTATATTCTGTATTAATCTTATCAAAATTCCCCTTGAATATTTCTCTGGAAATCTCAAACACTGTCTTTACGTCTTCATTATGAAATACATACTGTTCACTTTCTCTCACTTGCACGAGGTTCATCTTATAATCAGAAAAGATGCGTTCAATCTCCTCCGGCATCTCTACGATCATATCCTTCAGGCACATCGGTCCGTCCCAGGCATTCTCACTATAGTATACGACTATCGAGATAATCGGATGCAGACGGTCTTCCTTGCGCATTCCGGAAAGAAATTCCGCCTCCGTCATGCCGCCTTCCGTTTTTCTGGAATGAGCAATTTCCTGATATTCCTTCAGGTATCCCATCCCATCATATAAAAGTGTCCGTAAGGGCATTGCATAATGCGTTTTCATTTGGGATTCGATTCCCAAAACTGCAAATTCCACACCAAACGCCATCTTTTTTACCACATCTCTAGTTCTTACAAGAGACTCTTCATAATCTTTAAACCGAATGATGCCAGATAAATCCGTGTCCATCTCCTGCAGTGCTTCCGGTTTTAATACTTCTTTTCCCTGAAACACCACTGCATTGAACAAATCGGCAAATCTGTCATTCTGCCTCCAGAAATCTTTCAGAATGACATCTGTTTTTATTTTCTTGCTTTCTACCATACCGTTTTATCCGCCTTTCCCTGATTTTATTATAGCAGATTTTCTTAGTGCTGCAACCGCTAATTTCCATCGCAGCCTTCCAATTATCTGTTTTCTGCTCCCTGTCCACCGACACTAAGCCCGTTTTCACCAGGATAGGCACCATGCCCTTCTCTTATATTGCATCTTTTCTCCTGTTTATACAGCCATCCCTTTCTTATTCTCATATTCTCTTTTAACTCCTCAACACACTTGTAATTTAATATGTTTTTTGCAATATCTCTTATTGCTTTCCTGATTGCAAACTCATATGTTATTTCACGCTCATCTAAATATGTTTTGAGCAGATCTGCTGCCTCCTCAATAAATGCTGTTTTTTTACCGCATATATATATCCGAATCCAGATATACGGACATATTATTTGCTATATTTTGCATATCATAGTTTCTTGCCTGCTCCTCATATGCCTCAAATAATTCTTCCTGGGTTAATTCTATTTCTTGATTACTTCTGATAATCTTCTTATATTCCTCCTATTTTCCTATCCAACGCCTGTTTCTAAAGCTCCTACAACCTAAATGGATGTGTTTATGACCTACAATTATCTCCCAGACATCAACTGCCCTCCTTTCCTTAAAACCACCGATGGGTATCGGCTATTTCCCATATGGCCAATCCCCCTACTTACTGCATAAGATTTTTTCAACTGACTCAATGAATTCCTCCTTCTTATTACTTTAATCGATGTATTCAATCAAAGACTATTCTACCCTTTCCTCATTCCGTCAGCCTGAACATAAAAAACTAAACATGAAAAAGAATCCTGCTTTGCAGGATTCTCCGCCTGCGGCGGGTCGCTTTAGCGACATAACTCCTCTCCGCCGCAGTGTGCTCCTGCCCGGAGGGCTTTTTGTTCTATAGGAAATTCAAAGGAATTTCCTATAGAATAAAAAAGACACCAAAAAACATTTCTTTGCTTTTTGATGTCATTTCTATCTTTTCAGGCTCACGCCCGAATCAATCTTTCAGAAAAACAAAATGGCTTCTCTGGTTCGTTTCGCACAATCTGCTTGCAAATCTCGGACCATTCCGAGACGAAATTTCTTATTCAGGATATTCCCGAATGAAATAATTTACAAAATTATAATAACACCATATTTTGTGCCCGTCAATATCTCAGCTTCCATATAATGGTGCTCTGATACGAAATAACACTCCATATTATTCGCTTTTCGTATCATTCAGAATATAATCATCAATAATCTCAATACATTGACCTGCTGATAATCCAGACTTTACTACCGCATCGTAAAGTTTTTTCTTATTTTCTTCGGCAATCTGGTCCTTAATATGTTTTCTCTGCTTATTCAGTTCTTTTGCCCTTACTGAGCACTCATCAATTTTTCTACCGCTTTCAGCTGTTCTTGCAATGTCAGGACTTCTTTTTCTCTTTGCCATAAGTACCAAATCCTCCTCACAATTTAATATATATTTATTATACTACCACTATGCAAATTAAGTTTTCAGCCCCAATATCTCCTACAAGCCTACTTCAGCAGATATACAAAATTTTTACTAATATACTACGTTTAAATTATCAGCAGCA
>ERZ1673750.515-NODE-515-length-28892-cov-7.127961_pt1 | contig 28892 bp, 23 predicted proteins | sample MGYA00580203_ERZ1673750 | MGnify/ENA primary metagenome ERZ1673750 (study PRJEB41218, sample SAMN15661763) | gut metagenome | host: Homo sapiens | place: Canada: London | collected 2015-08-20/2019-03-30 | study: EMG produced TPA metagenomics assembly of... | reverse complement strand
TAACACAAAGGGGAAATATATAAAATAAACTTTTCCGGTTTATCCGGGTTAGGTAGTAGAAAAAAAGATCCAATAAAATTCACCTCGTTTCTCCGGAGCGTATCTGAAAACCGAGGAAATGAATTTTCAGACGCGCTCTGTCATATGTTTTCTGTTACAGGCAAAGGATTATGGGGCAACAGAACGCCGAAAGAGTATCCATGTGCATAGAAAATAGCAGATCAACAGCAGCGCCAGAATTCCCACTGTTATGCCTGACTGCAGCATCAATGTACCAAATCCGATATATGCCGAAATCTCCGCAGATATGGTCTGAACAAAATAAACAATGACAACCGTGGAGACGATCACTGCCACGACAATCGGAAGTCCAAACCAGACGCCTAATTGTTTCAGGATCAGCTTTCCGATCCGCGGTTCTTCGACGCCCAGTTTCCGGAGTACGGAAAAGCGATAGTGATACTGGTCTGCGTCCAAAAGCTGCTGCAGGGACAAGATCGTAAGGCAGATTACCATCAATACGACAGCTCCATAAAGCATAGCGGCCTGTAAGATAAAGTTGTTTGCCTTGGTGCTGTTGATCTGCAGGGTACTCAGACGGATGGAATAGCTGACGCCGGTATCTGCGGTCTCCGGATATTCTTCGGAAAAAATGCGTTCCAATTCACGGGCGTTCTCGTAAGAGATCGTTTCCGCTGTTGTAATATAGCGGTTCCGGATCACCGGAAGCAGCTGTTCACAGACATGATCCGGGAACACATAGAGGACGTTCGTGTAGGAATTGTAGGCGGTTTCTCCGATTGCTTCCTCGTAGTAAGACTGTTCAGTCAGGTTCAGTTCCCCTGCATCTGTCATGACGCTGGGATGCTCCTTCAGAAAACTGCGCTGCTCCTCATCTGTTGCAATGGATTTCCAATGTGTCGTAAATTCATTGTCCGATAAAGCGATCGGCTGGTATCCCAACATTTCCCGGATTCTATTGTAATCGCTGAGAGAGATTGCCGCAACAGGAAAATCATATTTCGTTCTTCTGTGGAAATCCTCTCTGCCTGGCAGATACAGGCTGAACGTACAGTCGTAATCGGTTTGGATTCCGTGTTCGGCGAGAAAATCTGTTACGATCCCGTAATCATCAAGGGGAAGATTTGATGGTCTTTGAAAAATCCGTGACCACAGCAGTTTCGTAGCCGTTTCCTGTTAAAAGTGTTTTCAGTTGTGCCTGTATGGTAACATCGTCTTCGACGATAAGGATTCTTTTTTTCATAATGCTGACCTTTCTTTCTGCCGGAACGTGCAGTTCAGTGTTCTCTTTGTCTGCAGATATTCTTTGTTTTGAGACAATTTTATCATAGTCCGGATACAAAATCTATGTTCTGATTTTTAATGAATGGTAAGGAAAAAGTAACACATGAGATTTCGAAGTGTGATAAGATAGAAAAAACAGACTGCTGTCACGCGCAGTGCAAGGCGGCAGGAAAAAAAGTTACAAAGCTGTCCGGAGAGGGCAAAAGCACTCCGGAGAAAATGTGGAGGGTTAAGGCATGAAGAAAAAAACGATTGCAGTTGTATGTGCAGTCCTGGCTGTCGTTGTGGCAGGCGGAGGGCTGCTGTGGTATTTTCTGAGGGATAATGCAGCGCCGGAGGATGAGTCGGTGGTTTACGTGAATACGGTGGCTCAGCTTACCGGAATCTCCCAGGGAAACGGTCTGCAGAATCGGTTTGCGGGCGTTGTGGAGTCAAAGAATACCTGGAAGGTGGAGAAAAATGCGGAGAAAACAGTAAAGGAAGTGTATGTGGAGGTCGGCCAGGAGGTTCAGCAGGGAACTCCGCTGTTCTCTTACGATACTGACCAGTTCCAGGCGAATCTGGAGCAGGCACGGCTTGACCTGGAGCGTGGACAGAATGAGATCTCCAGTATGCGGGACAGTATTTCGCAGCTTGAGAAGGAAAAGAAGTCTGCACCGAAGGATCAGCAGGCAAGCCTGACGCTGGACATCCAGCAGGCAGAGCTGGATCTGAAAAAAAAGGAATATGAGGTCAAGAGCAAGCAGTCTGAGATCGAAGGGCTGGAAAGCGACATCATCAACGCCACAGTGGTCAGTGAGATTGCAGGTGTTGTACAGGCGGTCAATACGGGGGAATCTATGGTCAATTACGGAGGAACTTCCGACAATTCGTTTATTACAGTTCTGGAAACCGGAACGTTCCAGGTAAAGGGTACTATCAATGAGCAGAATATGGGAACGATTTCGGAGGGTATGAACGTAATCGTACATTCCAGAGCGGATGCGGAAAAGACCTGGAATGGAACGGTCAGCAAGATCGACATGGAAAATGCTCAGGCGGCCGGAAATTCCTATGGTATGGTGAGCTCCGACGGTAGCGCTACCCAGTCCAGCAATTATCCGTTTTACGTGGAACTGGCTGTCAATGATGGACTGATGCTGGGACAGCATGTTTATATAGAACCGGACAATGGACAGAGCGCGGAACCGAAGAAAGGGTTGTGGCTTCCGGAATACTTTATCAATGACATTGATACGGATCCGTATGTATGGGCAGATAATGGAAAGAACCGTCTGGAGAAGCGCTCGGTGGAATTGGGTGAATATGATGAAAATATGCTGGAATACCAGATTAAGAGCGGTCTGACAAAGGAAGATGCGATCACTTTCCCGGAGGAAGGACTGGAAGAAGGTATGACCACAGTGATCAGCGAAGACGGCAGCATGGGACAGAGCAACCCGCAGTCTGACGGCGCCGGGGCAGAAGATATGATGATGGAAGAAGGCACGGGAACGGAAGAAATGATGGTACAGGAAGGCACGGGAACGGAAGAGATGATGACGGAAGAAGGTGCCGGAACGGAAGATACGATGGTGGAAGAGAGCACCGGAGCAGAGGGTACGGAGGCAGACGGAGAAATGGAAACTTCAGAAGGAGCAGAAACGGGAAGTGAGGTGGCGGCGCCATGATTCTTCAGATGAATGATATTTGCAAAGATTATCTGCAGGGAAAGATGACAGTTCCCGTTCTGCGGAATATTGATTTTTCCATGGAAGAAGGGGAATACGTTGCGATCATGGGACCGTCCGGATCGGGGAAGACCACACTGATGAATATCGTGGGCTGCCTGGATCAGGCAACCAGCGGAAAGTTTTTTCTGGATGGAAAAGATATCAGCAAATGTTCTGACAATCAGATGTCGGATATCCGTCTGAAAAAGATCGGGTTTGTTTTTCAGAGCTTTCAGCTTCTCCCCCGGCAGTCGGCGCTGGATAACGTGGCGCTTCCTCTTTGTTACGCGGGTGTTGCGAAAAAAGAACGGAGAGAACGCGCGGCTGCTGCGCTGGAACGCGTCGGTCTGGAAGACAGGATGAACTTTAAGCCAAATCAGCTGTCCGGAGGACAGAAGCAGCGTGTTGCCATTGCCAGGGCCATTGTAAATCATCCGCGGATTCTTCTGGCGGATGAACCGACCGGAGCGCTGGATTCCCGATCGGGGGAACAGGTGATGGAATTGTTTGAAAGCCTTCACAAAGAAGGCGTGAGTATCCTGATGATCACTCATGATCCGGGGATTGCTTCTTTTGCGGAACGGATCGTGGAAATCAGGGATGGAAGATTGAAGTCAAAGGAGGCGGAGGCAGAATGAAAAAACGGAATGTGATTGTTGCGGTCCTTCTCGCGGTTGCTGTTGCCGGAGGCAGCATCGGCGGTTACTACGGTTTTCGTTCGATGAACCGGCCGGTGACGATGGTTTACGCAGTTAATGAACTGAGCAGCGGCTACTGGGGCGACAATATGACCCTTGACGGAATGATTACCTCGGATGCCTCCCAGAATGTTTATTTGTCCACAGAACAGAAAGTAAAAGAAGTTTTGGTAAAAGAGGGAGATACGGTCAAGGAAGGCGACGTATTGATGACTTATGATACGACTGCCAAAGAACTGGAACTTGAGACCATGGAACTGGATCAGAAACAAAACGAGCTGAAGCTGGATCAGGCGAAAAAGCAGCTGAAACAGCTGAAAAAGACCAAACCGGTGTCGGAAGATCCGCTCCAGCCTTCGTTGGAAGATCCGGGAATGGATGATCCGTTCTTTCCTGATTTTCCGGGAATCGAAGACCCGGGAATGGATGATCCGGGAATCGAAGATCCAGGAATAGAGAATCCAGAAGATCCAGGAACAGAGAATCCGGAAGATCCCGGAATAGAAAATCCGGAGGATCCGGATCAAGAACCCACACCGACGCCGGAGCCTTCTTATGATGATGCGGTTGTGTATGATGGAACAGACAATCCTCTGAAGGGGGATGCGAAAGCATACAAAGGAACCGGAGAGCAGAGCGATCCGCTGGTATTTCTCTGTCAGCCAGGCACTGTGATCACCGGAGAGTTTTTCAATCAGATGGCAGGTTTTCATTCAGACGAAACTCCGGAAAATGGGCAGGAAGGAAGAAAGAGTTTCTGGTTCCGTCTGGAGATCCGGGAGGGGAACAAAGCTTCTGGAAAGCTGCAGACGGTATGGGAACAGGACGGATCTTTGATACAGGAGCCATATCATGTGGAATACCGTACCGTATTCCAGATGGGAAATCAGGAAGATGGACGGCCGGAGATTCTGTTTGAAAAACCGCTGTCCAGTATGGATACAACGGTGGGAAAGACTGCAGAGCTGGAAGTGAAGGTCCGCCAGGAAGAGGGAGTGTCCTATCGCTATCAGTGGTTTCGCAAAGCGCTGACCAAGACCGGTCAGGAGGAACAGAACGATTCCGCAGAGCAGGGCGGTCAGCAAGAAGGACAGGAAAACGGGTCCGGCGAAAACACGGGAGATACAGAACCGTGGATTGAACTCACGGAAAATGAAGGAAAGACTGTGCTTAAGCTGGAGGCGGCGACGGAAAAAGATCAGGGAATCTATATGGTGCAGGTAACGGCGGCAAATGTTTATGGAACATCCAAAGCGGTAGCCACAGCATGTTTGACTGTTGAACCGGAAGAGCAGGAGCCGACACCTGATCCGACACCATCAACAGAGCCGACTCCAACAGAAAGCCCGACGTTAACCCCAACTGAAACACCGACTCCGGAACCAACCGCAACGGTGACGCCGGTACCGACAGCGGAGCCGACCATAGAGCCAACCGTAACGCCGGCATCAACTCCAACAGAAGCTCCAACAGCAACCCCGGAACCGACAGTGGAGCCTACAGCGCAGCCGACACCGACAGAAATGCCGACACCGACGGAAACACCAGCTCCGACAGAAGGACCAGCAGCCGTTCCTGGTACTGAGGGAGCCGAACAGGGCAGCATATCTGCACAAAAAACAGATTCCGGCAGAACATTACATACCGTTACTGCAGCGGCAGCCGGCGGAAGCACAGATATTTCGACTGGTTCCGGCAGCTGGATCCTTGTGGCTTCCGGCAGTGGAAGTTCCAATAACGGACAGAAATCCGACAGCAGCAATTTGGAAGTAAATCTGTCAGAAGTGCAGGAAAGCTACACGAAAGAAGAACTGAAAAAAGCCATTTCGGACAAAGAGAAGGAAATCCGGGACTTGGAGCTGAACCAAAAAGAAACGGCACTGAAGATCAAAAATGCAAAAAAAGCACTGGAAGACCAGACAGTAAAAGCTACTATCGCCGGAGTGATCAAAAAAGTGGGAGATCCGGAAAAACCGTCCCAGGACGGCTCCGCCTTCATTCAGGTGGACAGCCAGCAGGGACTGTACGTGAGAGGATATGTGAGCGAGCTGGTTCTGGATCAGGTGACACCGGGAACCATGCTGCAGATAAGTTCATGGTCCAGCGGCGCTTTTGCTACTGCTACGGTGAAGGAGGTTTCTCCATATCCGGCAGAAAACTACATGGTATACAGCAGCGGCGCCCAGGCTTCTTACTATCCGTTTACGGCACTGATCGACGAAGGTGCGGAGGGCTTCCAGAATTTGGAATCCGTCAGCATTTCCATGACTGTTGGAGCGGATGAAACAGCGCAGAATGCGATTTATCTGAGCAAAGCGTTTATCCGCGAAGAAAACGGACAGAAATATGTCTTTGTGCGCGGAGAGGATGGAAAGCTGGAACGCCGTCCGGTCAAGACAGGAAAGATCGTCTACGGCAATCAATATGAGATCAAGAGTGGTTTGACAGCGGAGGATTATATTGCTTTCCCGTATTCCAAGAATGAGCTGGAAGGCACAAAGACGGAAGAGAGTACGCTGTCTGAACTGTACAACTATTAAGGAGGGGAGAACATGCTGGAAAATATTAGACTGTCCTTTCAGGGAATCTGGTCCCACAAAATGCGCTCCTTTCTGACAATGCTTGGAATTATTATCGGAATCGCCTCGATCATCTCCATTGTTTCTACCATTAAGGGGACAAACGAACAGATCAAGGAGAATCTCGTTGGAGCGGGCAACAATAATGTAAAGATCCAGCTGTATCAGGGAGAAGGTACCTACTGGATGGATGGAGGTATTCCGAACGGCGTGTACCAGCTTTCCCAGGACCAGAAACAGCAGATTATGGATCTGGAGCAGGTGGAAAATGCTTCTTTTTATCAGGAGAGAAGTTACGCGGACGGCATTTCTTATGAAAACACTACGCTGCAGGGAGGAACGATTCTGGGAATCGACCAGAATTATATGGAAACCTGCGGGTATCAGATTTACCAGGGACGAATGTTTCTGGAAAGTGATTTTGAACAGGTGAGAAAAGTGGTTCTGCTGGATGATACGGCGGCACAGTCGATCTTTCAGGAGGAAGAGCCGCTTGGAAAGGTCATAGAAATCAAGGGAGAACCGTTTACGGTTGTGGGAGTTGTGAAAAAATCTGACTCCTTCCAGCCGGTGATCCAGTCCATGGATGATTACAATACATACAGCCAGGAATCTTATGCGACCGTTTTTCTGCCAAACAGCTGCTGGCCGATTGTTTATCAGTTTGATGAGCCGGAAAACGCGGTGGTAATGGCAAAGACGACGGAAGATATGAGCATCGTCGGAAAAGAAGCTGCAGAGATTATGAATCAGTCGATCACCAATACGACGGATTCTCTCAGCTATAAGGCAGAAGACCTGCTGGAAAGAGCCAAGAGTCTCCAGGATCTCAGCCGGAGCACCAACAGTCAGCTGATCTGGATCGCAAGTATCTCTTTGCTGGTCGGAGGAATCGGTGTTATGAACATCATGCTGGTATCCGTCACGGAGAGAACCAGTGAGATTGGACTGAAAAAAGCGATCGGGGCAAGAAAACGCAGGATTCTGGCACAGTTTTTGACGGAGGCGGCGGTGCTGACCAGCATCGGCGGGCTGATCGGAGTGGCAGCGGGAATCGTGATGGCGAAAGTCATCTCGCAGATGTCCAAAACCCCGGTAGCGATCAGTGTTCCCGCAATTGTCTTTTCCGTGGCATTTTCCATGCTGATCGGAATTATTTTCGGACTTCTGCCTTCGATCAAGGCGGCAAACCTGAATCCTATTGACGCGCTTCGCAGAGAATAGAGCGGGTGAGGGCCGGATGAAAACTTGACAGTGGACACGGTACAGATAGATAACGGCGGGCAGAATTGTTGCCCGCCGTGCCAGCTTCCATGGGCTTGATTTATGCAAAAACCTTTACATTTTTCACAAAGTCGTTTATACTACAATGCGGCGGCAAAGATTTATAAAAAAGTAAGAATCGTTCACAGATATTTCCTGTTTGTCATGGTATAATAAAAGGGTACCGGAGCATCGGAAACGGGTAGGCGGGTACCGTTTCAAAAGCCTCCGACGTAGAAAAAAAGTATTGGGAGAGAAGTTTGGAAGTAAACTTCCAAATCTACCTTGATGACGCAGCAAATGTGTCAGGAAAGAGGAAAACATGAACATTTTATTTTTTATCACGCCGAAAAGTGAAACGGCATACATTTACGACGATTTCACCCTTCGGCAGGTCATTGAAAAAATGGAACATCACAAATATACAGCGATTCCGATTCTGAACCGCAGCGGCAATTACATAGGAACCGTCACGGAAGGGGATCTGCTCCGTATCATCAAGGAACAGTATTCACTGAGCCTGCATGCGGCGGAAGATATCCCGATCTGGCAGGTTCCGAGAAGATGGGCTTATGAATCCGTCAATATCAATTGTAATATTGAAGATCTGATCGAGCTTTCCATGCAGCAGAACTTTGTTCCGGTGGTGGATGATGAAGGAAGATTTATCGGCATCATCCGAAGAAAGGACATCATCCAGTACTGCTATGAGAAAAGTGGGATCAAAGAGGAAGAGTACGCGAAGAATGCGTAAAGAAAGTAGAGGAACGCCAAGAAGCGCAGTCAGGGAAACGAAAAGCGCAGACGCGTAAAAAGTGAGGAGCGATTTATGAAAAAGTTATTGGAACAGATCGGGGAAGAAATGGTAAAAGCATTCGAAACGGCAGGCTATGAGCCGTCCTATGCGAAGGTTACTGTTTCCAACCGTCCGGACTTATGTGAATTTCAGTGCAACGGCGCGATGGCAGCGGCAAAACAGTACCGGAAAGCGCCGATCCAGATTGCAGCAGCGGTAGTAGAAGCACTGGAAAAAGGCGGAGTGATCGGAGAAGCGGAAGCGGTGAATCCGGGATTTATCAATCTGAAAGTAAATCCGGAGGCGCTCAGTTCTTATCTGAATGAGATGCAGAAGGACAAAGACCTGTCCGTGGAAAAAGCGAAAGAGCCAAAAACCATTATCGTGGATTACGGCGGAGCAAACGCTGCAAAACCACTCCACGTAGGACATCTGCGTTCTGCGATCATAGGCGAGAGCATCAAGAGAATGGGACGTTTTATGGGACACCATGTGATCGGCGACGTACATCTGGGAGACTGGGGTCTGCAGATGGGACTGATCATTACGGAACTGCACGAGCGCAAGCCGGAACTGCCGTATTTTGATGAGCGCTATACGGGTGAATATCCGCAGGAAGCTCCGTTTACCATCAGCGAACTGGAAGAAATTTATCCGGCGGCAAGCGCACGGTCCAAGGAAGATGAGGAATATAAGGAAAGAGCCCTGACGGCAACATTTGAACTGCAGCAGGGCAGACGGGGATACCGGGCACTCTGGAAACACATCATGAATGTCTCCGTTGCCGATCTGAAAAAGAATTATACCAATCTGAATGTGGAATTTGATCTTTGGAAAGGCGAGTCCGACGTTCAGGACATTATCCCGAAAATGGCGGATGCCATGAAGGAAGAGGGTTATGCGTATTATGATCAGGGCGCGCTGATCGTGGATATCAAAGAGGAGAGTGACACGAAAGAAATCCCGCCGTGTATCATCCTGAAATCCGACGGAGCCGCTCTCTATACGACAACGGATCTGGCGACGATCATGGACCGTATGGAAAAATACCATCCGGACGAGATGATCTATCTTGCTGACAAACGCCAGGAGCTTCATTTCACCCAGGTATTCCGCTGTGCCCGCAAGACCAAGCTGGTGAATGAGGATACCAGGCTTTCCTTCATCGGTTTCGGAACCATGAATGGAAAAGACGGGAAACCGTTCAAGACCCGCGACGGCGGTGTGATGCGTCTGGAACGTCTGATTTCCGATATCAATGAGGAGATGTTCCGGAAGATTGTGGAAAACCGTAGCGTGAAGGATAAGGAAGCGGAAGGCACTGCAAAAATCGTCGGTCTTTCTGCGCTGAAGTATGGCGATCTGTCCAACCAGGCATCCAAAGATTATGTGTTTGATATCGACCGCTTTACTTCTTTTGAAGGAAATACAGGACCGTACATCCTTTATACCATCGTTCGCATCAAATCGATCCTGGGACGGTATGCGCAGGAGGGCGGAACCCTGGAGAAAGGCGTTATGCTCGCGCCGGTCAGCGAGAGCGAAAAATCTCTGATGCTCTCCACCGCTGCATTCAACGGAATGATGGAAGGCGCATTTGAGGAAAAGGCGCCGCACAAGATCTGTGCGTATGTCTATGAACTGGCAAATCAGTTCAATCATTTTTATCATGAGACCAAGATTCTGAGCGAAGAGGATGAGGGACGGAAAGCTTCTTATCTGGCGCTGCTGGATCTGGTAAGAGAGGTATTGGAAACCAGTATCGATGTTCTGGGCTTTGACGCTCCGGAAAGAATGTAAAAAAATTGCCGCGATGGGATCTGTTACAAAATCTCAGATTCCATCGCGGCATTTTTCTATGGCACAAAACAAGAGATATATTAATGCTTCCGAGGTGTCTGCAGAACTGGGAAAAGAAGAGGAGAGCAGATATAACTTATGGCTGGACATTTTTTGAAAGGACGAAAAAATATTTATGTTCCGATTCGGGAGATTGGAAGCGGCGGAACCGCGCAGGTTTCTCTGGCGGTGGAACTTCCCTGGTGGAAATGCCGGGCGGTGAAGATCCGGGAAAAAGAGAGTGCTTCCGGGCTGGGGACGCTGGAAGCGGAGGCGAGGCTTTTGGAACAACTGACGCTTTCAGCAAAAGAGTATCCTGCGTTATACAACATTCCCTGCTATTATGAGTATTTCCAGGACGCGGGAAAAGAATGTCTGGTGATGGAATATCTGCAGGGTGAAACGGCAGGTGAATTGCTGAGAAAAGGAAAGAGATTCCATGCTGAGGAAATTCTCCGGATGGCTGTGGAATTATGCCGCATTCTGGAAGCCCTGCACAGCCAGACGCCGCCGGTGCTGTATCTGGATCTGAATCCGGATAACGTTTTCCTGAAACCGGATGGGATCGTCGTGCTGACGGATCTCGGCGCCGCCGCAGCCTGGTATTGGAAAGAGGAAATGCCGGAGCAGGTTATGTACGGAACCCGTGGGTTTGCGGCGCCGGAACAATATCGGGGAGAAGCGGGATCAACAGCGGATATTTACAGTCTTGGCGTCCTGATCCGGCAGATGTGGGAACGGAGAACAGACAGGGAAAAACAGATGGAGAAATGGATGGATGAATGTTTGATCCGGTGTACGCGGGAGATGCCTGCGGACAGGTATCAGACGATACGGGAAGTGAGATTGACTTTGGAGGAGATGTTACAGTTCAGCCTTGCTGAACCGTTACATGCAAAATCCATTTAAAATCGCCTTCAGCGATGGGATTTTGCACTCCTGAATCACGTTCTTACGGTCTGCGCAGCATGCGCGCAGACCTGGGTTGAACTGTTACGAGGAGATATAGGCTGCTGTTTCCTCAGATTGAAAATCCTGCCTGCCTGTGATAAAATGTCTATACGCTCGAAAGAACACAGGAGTATTTACGCTCTGGGTTTTCCGTGGGCAGAGAAAGATCTTATCATGAACCGGGAGAAAAAAGAATGTCAGAAATTATATTGTTTGATCTGGACGGCACACTGACGGATTCCGCTCCGGGCATTACCCGATGTGTACAGTATGCACTGCGGCATTTCGGGATCGATGAGCCGGATTTGAAAAAACTGGAGTGTTTTGTCGGACCGCCGCTGAAGGAAATGTTCATGGAATATGCGGGATTCAGTGAAAGTCAGGCGGAGGAAGCGGTTTCGAAATATCGGGAACGCTATACGGAAAAAGGAATTTTTGAGAATGCGGTTTACGAGGGAATCCCTGAGCTGCTTCAGCTATGCAGGGACCGGGGACGAGTGCTTGGCGTCGCGTCCTCCAAACCGCAGGTGTTTGTTGAGCAGATCCTGGAACATTTTGACCTGCGTCAGTACTTTGAAGTGGTGGTCGGTGCAGAACTGGACGGCACCAGGACGGACAAAGCGGAAGTGATCGAAGAAGCGCTGCGGCAGTTGGGATGTGAGAAGAACCGTCAGAATGTGCTGATGGTGGGGGACCGCCTCCACGATGTGCAGGGAGCAGCTTCCTGCGGACTTCAGTGTATTGGCGCCGCTTACGGATATGGAGGACGGGAGGAACTGGAACATGCCGGAGCCGTCTATGTGGCGGATACGGTAGAAGATTTAAAAATCCTGGTCCGGCGTGTGCGGAGGCCTTCCTGGAGAAATTTTCCGCTGAGAAAAGAACTGCTCAGACAGCAAAAGAAAGAAAAAGCAAAGGAAAAGAATGACCTGATGACTCAGATTTCCATGAAAAGCAAGGTATGGCGGATCCTGAAACCGATGTTGACGTATGATATTATCCTGATCCTTGTCACCTACATGGGAGCAATGGTGTTCCTGCTGTTCACAGGATCCGGAAGTTTGCAAGAAAAAATGTATCAGACTTCGGCGCTGATGACGGGAATTGCCTGTCTGATCTCGATTCCGCTGCTTTGGAAACAGATGAAAGGGGACGAAGGGATGTTTACGATGCAGCGGCATCAGTGGAACGTCCCGGTGGCTGCGGCCTGTGTCCTTCTGACCATGAGCTTCGGGCATCTTCTGAATGCCTTTTTGAATGTCACCGGATTCACCGGATTTTTCAGCGGTTATTCCCAGCTCGCCTCGGATATCTATGAAGGACAGAACTGGCTGCTGCTGGTGATCACTGTCGGGATCCTCAGTTCCGTGGCGGAAGAACTGGCTTTCCGTGGAATGATCTATCAGAGAGCCAAAGACTTCTGGGGATTCGGATGGGCGATGGTGATTTCCGGAGGTCTGTTCGGATTGTATCATGGAAATGTGGTTCAGTTTGTTTATGGAACGATTCTCAGTTTCCTGCTGATCCTTCTTTATGAACGCACCGGTACCCTGTGGGCTCCGATTGCGGCTCATATCGGGGAAAATATCTGGGGACTGTTCCGGCATCAGCTGATGGACTACCTGGGCAGCCATTTTCCGGGAGGAGGAACCACCCTGATTCTGGCTGAGGCGGTGATCTGCGTCGTCACGTTCTGGTATTTGTTTCTGTACAGGCAGACAGGCAGAAGACATTCTGCAGGGGACCGACGATAAAAAATCAATATCTGTATCAAATTTCTCAATATCCGAATAGAAACAGGGCTTCTTTTGTACTAAGATACCGTAGGATGATTTTTGCGGTATTCTGACGGAAGAAGCCCTGTTTTTGCACGAAAAGCAGAGGCAAAGCGGCTTGGGCTGCTGAAGCCTGTACGGGCTGCAATATCAGAAATGGAGTAATCGGTCGCGTTCAACAGGTGTATACTCCTGGAAATACGGTAATCAGTCAGATATTCAGATATGGTACAGCCGGTCATCTGTCGGAAAAAGCGGCAGCAGTTTTCGCGGGTAAAAGGAATCTGTGCAGCCAGCTGGGAAAGGGAAAGCGGTGTGTCATAGTGGGTATGGATATAGTCCAACAGAATCTGAAGCCGATTGAGATTCAGCGGATTGACGGGATGCTCAAAGTAGAGCAGTGTCCGATTGGCACGGATTATTTCGCTGAAAGCGGTACAAAGCAGTCCGCGGACCCGAAGCTGATAGGCAAAAGGCTTTTCTGTACAGATCCGGTCGATCTGAAAAAAGGTATCCAGAACAGAAGCATCTCCCATGTCAGGACGGACAGGGACGGCAGCCAGTTTTGGAGAAGTCAGATAGGGTCGGAGAATCTCCAGTTCCAGGGAATTGCCAGGCGTTCCGTAGAGAAGTGACGGGTGGACAATGATAGAGAGAATCCGGGCATTCCCTCCTGCAGGAGTCATCATATGAGGGGTATTTGCATTAATGATCAGACATTGGCCGGTTTCCTGGCGCCAGGAGGTTCCGCCGACCTGATAGAGTACAACACCTTCCACAACGATGGAAATTTCGATTTCATTGTGCCAGTGACAGCGGATATAGTTGTCCTGGAAGTCTTCAATGCTGTCGTGGTTGATCTGCAGGGGAAAATCCGGTGTGCCGTGGACACATAGCTCCTGAAGATCGCTGGTTGTCTGAATGATCTGCTTCATAATGAAAATCCTTTCATTTGCTTACTATTTAAACGGAAAAGAGGAGGTTTTGTTACATTATGACACAGGATCTTACAAAAGGAAAGCCTTTTCAGGTTCTGTTGAAGTTTTCCCTGCCGGTGATCGCAGGAAATCTTTTTCAGTTGTTTTATACGCTGGCGGATACCGTGATCGTGGGAAAAACGATGGGACCGGATGCACTGGCAGCCGTGGGTGCCACCAGCATTGTTGTTTACTTGGTCCTTTGTTTTATCCAGGGCCTGACGGGAGGGTTCGGCATCTGTCTTGGGCAGAGATGCGGGGCAAAAGATGAAAGCGGGATGCGCAGAAGCATCGCGGTATCGGCGGTATGGAGCATGATTGCTGCCGTAGCCCTTACAGCGGTCTGCTGTCTGCTTGTCCATCCGATCCTGTATTGGATGCAGACGCCGGACAGAATCTATGATATGGCTTATGAATATATGTTTGCCGTTCTGCTCGGGACCGGTGCTACTGTATTTTATAATATGATTTCCAACATTCTCCGGGCGCTTGGAGACAGTAAAACGCCGCTGTATTTCCTGGTCATTTCCTCATTGCTGAATATTGTACTGGATCTTGTGTTTATTCTGACCTTTGGGATGGGCATCGGAGGCGCTGCGTGGGCAACGGTTCTTTCCCAGCTGTTGTCAGCGATACTCAGTACCCTGTTCGGCGCGAAAAAATTTCAGGTTCTGCGTCTGCGGCGGGCAGATTTTAAAAATATGCATAAGGATATGATCATCCATTTAAAAACCGGTTTTCCCATGGGATTTCAGATGTCTGTGATGTGTATCGGCCAGCTTGCCATGCAGGCAGCGGTCAATGCGATCGGGCCGGAAGCCATCGCCGGATATACGGCAGCTACCAAAGTGGATCAGCTTTCTGTGCTGATCAACAATGCTTTTGGTGTGGCGATCGCCAGTTATGTGGCACAAAATTACGGTGCGGGCCGGTGGGACAGGATACGCAGCGGGGTGAAAGCGGGGCTGATACAGACAGAGATTGTGAACATTTTCCTTTGTGCATTGATCCTTGGCGGACGAAATCTGGTCGTTCCGATGTTCATTGACAACCCGACGGCGGAGATCATCGGTTATGCCAACGGTTATCTGCTGTCGGTCGCACCTTTTTATCTGCTTTTGGGTCTTCTGCTTATCGTCCGTTCTTCTGTTCAGAGCATGGGTAACGGAAAAGCGCCGTTTGCCGCCTGTATCACCGAGCTGATCCTTCGTATCGCCGCAACGTTCGGTCTGCAGTATCTGCTGGGCTACGTGGGGATCTGTCTGGCAAGTCCGATTGCATGGTTTGGAGCGTCGCTCCTGCTGGTGGTGGTTTACTGTACAATGATAAAGAAAATATGCAGAAACCAGGAACGGGCATAATTGCCGAACGGTATCGAACGTTCCGGCATGCCGCTGGATGATGTCCGAACGGCTGGAAATGACAATATTAAGCGCGGTTTTTTACAGAAAAACCCTTGTATTTCCAGTTTTCCTATGATATAATTCAACCGTTGCAAAAAAACACCTGTGTGGATGCCGAAGAAGGTGCCTGCCTTCGGGAGGTTTCGGGGATGGGTTCGGAGGTAAAAAAACACAGGGAAGACAAACCAAAAAGGAGAAAAACAATGAGCGTTATTTCAATGAAACAGTTACTGGAAGCAGGTGTTCATTTCGGACATCAGACAAGAAGATGGAATCCTAAAATGGCTCCGTACATCTACACAGAGCGTAACGGAATCTACATCATCGACCTGCAGAAATCTGTAGGAATGGTTGACGATGCATACAAAGCAGTTGCAGACATCGCAGCTGACGGCGGCACAATCCTGTTCGTAGGAACAAAGAAACAGGCGCAGGACGCAATCGCAACAGAGGCAGAGCGCTGCGGAATGTTCTATGTAAACGAGAGATGGCTGGGCGGTATGCTGACAAACTTCAAGACCATCCAGAGCAGAATTGCAAGACTGAAAGAGATCGAAGCAATGCAGGAAGACGGAACTTTCGATGTGCTTCCGAAGAAAGAAGTCATTGAGTTAAAGAAAGAGCTTGAGAAACTGCAGAAGAACCTGGGCGGTATCAAAGAGATGAAGAGACTGCCGGATGCAATCTTCGTAGTTGATCCGAAGAAAGAAAGAATCTGTGTTCAGGAAGCTCATACATTAGGTATCCCGCTGATCGGTATCTGTGATACCAACTGTGATCCGGAAGAACTGGATTACGTAATTCCGGGAAATGACGACGCAATCCGTGCCGTAAAACTGATCGTATCCAAGATGGCAGACGCTGTGATCGAGGCAAGACAGGGTGAGGCTGAGGATGCTGCAGAAGTATTTGAGGAAGAAGCTTCTGAAGAGACAGCTGAAGAGTAATGGATGATGATGTGTAACTGCCCGGCATCCTCCTGTCGCGAGACAGGAGGCGGACAGTTACACCCGTTTAATGAAAACAGATACGGAGGAATGAACAATGGCTATTACAGCAGCAATGGTAAAAGAGTTAAGAGAGATGAGCGGCGCTGGTATGATGGACTGTAAGAAAGCTCTTACAGCTACCGACGGCGACATGGACAAAGCAATCGAGTTCCTGAGAGAAAAAGGTCTGGCTACTGCACAGAAAAAAGCAGGAAGAATTGCAGCTGAGGGTATCGTTATGGTTAAGGTATCCGAGGATGGAAAGAAAGCAGTTGCCGTAGAGGTAAACGCAGAGACTGACTTCGTTGCAAAGAACGAGAAATTCCAGACATACGTTGCACAGGTTGCTGATCAGGCTATGGATACAACCGCTGCAGATGTAGAAGCATTCCTGGCTGAGCCGTGGAAACTGAACACCGAAGAGACTGTTGCAGAAGAGCTGGCTCATCAGATCGCTACCATCGGTGAGAACATGAACATCCGTCGTTTCCAGCAGGTAAAGGAAGAGAATGGTTTCATCGCTTCCTATACACATATGGGCGGAAAGATCGGTGTTCTGGTTGACGTTGAGACAGACGTTGTAAACGATGCAGTAAAAGAGATGGCGAAGAACGTAGCTATGCAGGCTGCAGCTCTGAAACCGCTGTATACCAACGAGAGCGAAGTGGATCCGGCTTACATTGAGCATGAGAAAGAGATACTGACCGCAGCAGCTAAGAACGAGAAACCGGATGCAAACGACAAGATCATCACCGGAATGGTTATGGGCCGTATCAAAAAAGAGCTCAAAGAGATCTGCCTGATGGATCAGGTATACGTAAAAGCAGAAGACGGAAAACAGTCTGTTGCAAAATACGTTGAGGAAGTTGCTAAGGCAAACAACGCGAAGATCGCGATCAAAGGCTTTGTTCGTTTCGAGACTGGCGAAGGTATCGAGAAGAAAGAAGAGAACTTTGCTGAGGAAGTTGCAAAGCAGATGGGAATGTAATTTCCTGAAACCAAAGGTGCGTAAAGCCCTTGAAAATCCCGTAAAACGGGCGTTTTCAAGGGCTTTTTTGCGTTCTGGAGCGAATCCGTAAAGTATCATAAATTATCGCTTTTTACGGGCAAATTTGGGGGATTTTTGGGGGAAGAGTTGGGGGAAGGCTATCCCCCAAATGCCATGTGAAACTTCGCCTCTTTCTTCTGAAATGAGCAGGAGAAGTTTGCGTGTCGTTTCTTTTTGGGGGATAACGCCATCCCCCAAATTTGAACGTGAGTGAGTGTATCCTCCCCCAAATTATCATAAGTTATCAGAAGAAGAAACAGGCAAACTCTGTTTATGAATAAGTGAATATGGATAGATTTTGCAAAAGGTCGTTTGTTCTTTATAGTAGAGAGCAGGCGACTTTTTTGCGTTCTATAAATATATGGCTTTTGCCAGATTTAAAGAAAGAGAGGAAATGTCAATGAAGAATGATGACAACAAGATCAAAGATGTAAAAAGCACTGTAAATCTAATTTCCGGAGCTTATACACTTCCCTTGATCGAAAAACTGTTTCCCAATAGCCAGAAAATCTCGGATATGGACGATATTTATTTTGCCATAGCTGCGTTGGTTGATACCGGCAGAATCAGCGAGGCGTTTCATATGATAAGAGGCTTGTTTGGAATTGCCGGTATGGAATATCCGCAGGAGATTGCACAGTTGGAAAAATCGGAAGAACTGCAGGAATCTTTCGCGTCAGAATTTATTTTTGATTTTTATGACGTGATTGAGGATAAGAGATTAGAAACAGAAGAGGAGGAAATTCCCGTTTAGTAGGCGGGAATCATACATAGCCACAATTCTTTATAGCATAGAGATAATCTGTTTTTAGGAAGGTTTGATGAGAATATATTTCATAATTATGGAAGTGGTATATTGATTGATGAAAAAAGATACTTTATAATTATTTTAGGATAGAGATTAGAATATTCAACAGAATATTTTGTCTCCTAGTGTGCCGGAGCCGGAAAATGGGGGATATCTGGTGTTATTTGGCTCTGATTTGTCCATATTTTGTGGAGGGAACAGGATGGAATAGACTAGATGATATCATGTGGACAAAAAGATTTTGTGACTTTTTGCAGGGAGAATTCGTAATAAGAAAGAGGTAATATAAAATGAAATATAATTCTGGAGAAGCACGCAGACCGGCTGTATTTGTAAGTTCTACTTGTTATGATTTAAAGCAAATAAGACAGGATATAAGAGATTTTATAGAAGACGATTTAGGATATGAGGCTATATTATCGGAATATGATTCCTTTCCTATTGATCCCGACAAGGATACTATTAACAATTGTCTCAGAGTAGTAGAGCAAAGAGCTGATATAATGGTGCTCATCGTTGGCGGAAGATATGGATATATAACAGATCATGGAAATAAATCAATTACTAATTTAGAATATTTAAGGGCAAAATCAAAAGGTATTCCAATATTTGTTTTCGTAGATAGAAAAGTTATAGATATTCTTCCAATATGGAAAAAAAATAAAACAGCAGATTTTTCAAATGTTGTGGATTCTTCTAAAATCTTTGAGTTCGTTGATTTATTAAGGAATAAAGACAGCAACTGGGTTCACGAGTTTAATACGGGAAAAGATATTAAAAATTGCCTAAAAAAACAACTGGCATATCTAGTTAATGATAGTTTATATTTAAGACGTCGTTTAAATAAAGAAGGGGTATCATTTAAAATATTACAATACTCAGGAAAAGTATTTGAATTATCTATTGAAAAACCGGATTTTTGGGAATATCTTCTATTTGCCGCAGCACTGAAAGATAATATCGAAAAACTGGATGATTTACGATATGATATGAAATATGGTATTTCTTTTGAGAAAACTGTTCAATATAGTGAACCTCAAGAAATTTTAGATTTTGTAGAATTGAAATGTAATGAACTAATTAATAGGAGCAGGTTACTTGGTATAGTGATCAATAAAGCATTTCAAGAAGCCATTGGAGAACCTGGGAAACCGGGAAATGCAGAATATATAATTTATGTGGCAGAAAAATTAATTGAAGTATATAAAAGTATTCATATGTGGTCTTTAGAATTTAAGAATATTGTTGTGCCAGAGGTATTTCAGAAATTGCTTGATTATGCTTCGGAGTTAAGTAAATCTATTATTGAAGATATTGAACATTTTATTGAGGATTATGATAAGAGAATAAATGAAGCGGTTAATGGATTAGAAGAAAGCTCTAAAAAGGAGAGTTTGTCATTTTCGCTTACTTTACGAAGTCCAGATATGACTAAAATCGATTCAGAAATTCATCGATTATTGAGTTTGTTGTCAACAGAAAATATTCAATCTGGTATGAGTTAAAAAAGAATTTATGAAAAAAAGAGTAAAATTATGGAAAAGAATTTCTCCGAGATTCAAAAATACTAAGCCATTTAGTCCTCAATTATATTCTCCACGTGAAAAGGTGCAAAATTATATCTGGATTTTTAAAATTGGGGATCCAGATGACAAACCATCTGTACCACACGGACATGCAAAGGATGTGGGATATAGATTGGATGTTTGGACTGGGAACATTTATCCCGCAGGAAAAGAAAGAAAAAATAGTATAGGCAAACTAAAGAAAAAGGAACTTCGTAAATTATATGCTGATCAGGGGTTTATAGACTTTGCAAAGAAGCAAATTGAATGGTATAGAGAAACATATCCACATATTAATTTTTATGTTCCAGAGTGGTTTGTGTTAAAGAGTGAACAACCGAAATTAATTGTAAAGTCTAAAGAAAAGCAAAGTAGTACATTTATATTTATAGGAAAGGCTTTTATCAATCAATATAGTTCACACATAGTAAGATATACAAACACGAAACCAGGCCAATAATAATTCAGAATACAGAAATTACATAGCCGGAAGGTTTTCAATTTACGAAAATTTTCCGGCTTTTTTCATGCCCATTTTTATACATAGCCATTTCCCTACACAGGAAGATGGCTATTAAATTTTTAGGAAAGGAGGAAACCGTTATGGCGAATTGCAAAGTGATTGCGATTGCCAACCAGAAAGGCGGAACAGGGAAAACCACTACCACCGTCAATTTAGGGATCGGACTTGCCAGAGAAGGGAAAAAGGTTTTTCTGGTGGACGCTGATCCACAGGGCGATCTGACAACCTCACTGGGATGGCCGGAGCAGGATAATCTTTCTGTGACACTTGCCACACAGTTAGAGGGGATTGTGGCTGACCGGGAAATGGATAGCCACGCCGGGATTTTACACCATGAAGAAGGCGTCGATCTGATCCCGTCCAATATTGAACTGGCAGGACTGGAAGTTATGCTTGTCAATGCCATGAGCCGGGAACTCACTCTGAAAAACTATCTCAATGAAGTGAAAAGAGGATACGACTATGTGCTGATTGACTGTATGCCGAGTTTAGGTATGCTGACGATTAATGCACTGGCAGCGTCTGACAGTGTGATTGTACCGGTACAGGCCCAGTATCTTCCAGCAAAGGGAATGACACAGCTCATGAAAACAATCGGTAAGGTACAAAGACAGATCAATCCGGCGTTGAAGGTGGATGGTGTTCTTTTGACACTTGCGGATATGCGGACCAATCTGGCTCGTGTGACCGCAGAGAGTATCCGGCAGAATTACGGGAGAATGGTTAAGGTTTATCAGACTGTCATTCCGGTTGGCGTGAAAGCAGCGGAAACAAGTGCCGCAGGACAGAGCATTTACAGCTATGACAAAAACAGTACAGTAGCAAAAGCCTATGCGTCATTTACAAGGGAGGTGGTACGGGATGGCGAAAGGCAGAGAAATAAAACTGCCCCTTCCCGCAGCAGATGATCTGTTCAGTACGCAGGAGGAACGTGACGAGGCGAAACGGGAGTTTATCGCAGATATTCCTCTGACAGAGATCAGCGACTTTCCTGACCATCCGTATAAGGTAAAGCAGGATGAAAGTATGCTGGAGCTGGCGGCAAGTATCCGGGAAAAAGGCGTGGTCAATCCTGCTCTGGTGCGCCCGAAACCGGAAGGCGGTTATGAAATGGTGGCAGGACACCGGAGAAAATTCGCCAGTGAGCTTGCCGGGAAAACGAATATGCCCTGTATTGTGCGAAATCTGACAGATGACGAGGCTACGATCATCATGGTGGACTCGAACCTGCAAAGGGAGAAAGTCTTACCGTCAGAAAAAGCCTTTGCCTATAAGATGAAACTGGACGCAATGAAACGGCAAGGACAACGGACAGACTTAACTTCTACCCCAGTGGAGCAGAAGTTATCAAAGTATTCAGTTGAGATTTTAGGAGAGGTTGTTGGAGAAAGTAGAAGTCAAATACAAAGATATATCCGCCTAACCGAACTCATTCCACCTATTCTGGATATGGTGGATGAGGGAAAGATTGCCATGCGTCCGGCAGTAGAGCTGTCTTACCTGCCGAAAGAGCAACAGCAGATACTTTTTGACACCATGGAACTGGAAGATTGTACCCCCAGCCACGCACAGGCAATCAAAATGCGGAAGTTTGCGGAGGCGGGAAAGCTGAATGAAGATGTGATCCTGTCGATTATGACTGAGGAAAAGCCGAACCAGGTGGAGCAGTTTAAAATCCCGAAAAAGAGGATTGACAAATATTTCTCTCCGGGAACTACGCCAAAGCAGATGGAGGACACGATCATTAAGGCACTGGAACTGTACCGCAGACGGGAGAGAGGACGGGAGAGATAAGAGGACACCAGGGGGAAAGTGGGTTCCTATGTGGCTTTCCAGTTTTCCCGATTTTCTGGTTTCCCCTCCCCACACCCTACCCCTTCCGGATTACCAGCAGTTTACCAGCCGAAAAAAGAATAAGGAGCCGGTGGCTATCCACATTCCGCCGGATCAGTACCCAGCCCTGCCAGCAAGCAGGGATTTTTTTATGTGGGCCGAAAGGCTCAGAAATGGAGGAGAATGAAGTGAAGAAAATCAAACAGTTATTCAGGAAAGGAGTCGCATTGGCACTGGCGGCGGTCACGACACTGTCCGTCCTTCCGGCTGCCACGGTATCGGCTGCGTCCCAGCGGGCAACGATCACATTCGCTTACTGCTATGACGGGAACGGGAATACCATCCGTTATCAGCAGACGGCGTCTCATAACGGAATTACGTTCAGCCATGCGGGAGAGGCCAGAACCCGGATCTATGCAGACGGGGATAATGCCTACTGTATCGAGCCGGGAATCTCCCTGCATACCGGGAACACACTGGAGAAGGACGCTTCTGTGGTGTGGAACAACTTAGGAAAGGCGAAACAGGACGCTGTAAATCTTGCCCTGCTGTATGGCGCGCAGGGCAGCATGGGCAGTCTGTCTGGCACGGAAGATGAGAAAGTCCTTGCGACACAGATGGTCATCTGGGAGATCGTGACCGGGTGCAGGAATGCCAGCGCCCCGTATGCTCAGACGGACGCCAAATTTTATAACAGCCTTTGCGTAGGCGGGGCGAACAGCGGGATAGCGGGGGCCTATCAGCAGATAATTTCCGGTATGGTCAGCCACGGAACCATCCCCAGCTTTGCGTCCGGAAGTACAGACAGCGCCCCCCAGGAACTGAAATGGGACGGCAAACAGTATGTGCTGAAACTGACAGACAGCAACGGCGTTCTGTCAAAATTCAATTTCACATCATCCAACAGTGATGTGAAACTCAGCACGTCCGGAAATACACTGACCATCACATCCAGTAAAGCGATTGCCGGGAACGTGCAGTTATCCGCAACCAAGAAGATCCCCACCGTGAGCAGCAGCGCCAAGCTGATCGCCTATGGAGATCCGTCTTTACAGGATATTGTCACGGGCGTGGAGAATACCGCAGCCGTGAAAGCATATCTGAATGTGAAAATCCCTTATGGGCATATCCAGATTGTGAAAACTTCCGAGGACGGTGTGGTGGCCGGATTGAAATTCCAGATCACGGGAAACGGGATTGACCAGACCGTTACCACCGGAGAGGATGGAACGATCAAGGTGGAGAACCTTCAGCCGGGAACCTATACGGTAACGGAGCTGACGGAGAACCGGTATGAACCGCAGAAAGCGCAGACAGTGGAGGTCAAAGGCGGGGAAACCGCTGCGGTGGATTTTTCCAATATCCTCAAGCGTGGAGATTTGAAAGTGACCAAGACTTCTGAGGACGGCCTGGTGGAAGGCATGAAGTTCCATCTCTACGGAACCTCTCTTTCCGGTATTCCGGTGGATGAGTATGCGGTTACGGACAGCGCAGGTGTTGCCATGTTTTCTGATATTCTGATCTCCGGCGATACGCCCTATACGCTGGAGGAAGTGGAGACAGCAGACCGGTATGTGGTTCCGGCGGACCAGAGCGTGACGGTCAACTGGAATGAAGTGACCAACGCTACCGTCCATAACGTGCTGAAAAAGTTCCGGGTAACCGTCGCAAAGACAGACCGGGAGACAGGAACCCCGCAGGGAGACGCTACGCTGGCAGGCGCAGTATACGGGATTTATGACGGGGATACGCTGATCGACACTTACACCACAGACGGCAACGGCAGTTTTACCACGAAATATTATGTGTGTGGAGACAACTGGACAATCCGGGAGATCAGCCCGTCCGAAGGGTATCTGCTGGATGAGACTTCCTACCATGTGGGAGCGGAGGCAACCCTTTATACGGTAGAGCTGAACGATACTTCCAATGATGTGACGGAACAGGTTATCAAGGGAAGAATTTCTATCATCAAGCACACGGATGACGGAAGTACGCAGATCGAAACACCGGAGGAAGGCGCAGAGTTCCAAGTGTATTTAAAGAGTGCAGGCAACTATGACAGCGCAAAGGACAGCGAGCGGGATACGCTGGTGTGTGATGAGAACGGATATGCCGAGACGAAAGACCTGCCTTATGGCATTTATACGGTACACCAGACAAAAGGCTGGGAAGGCCGGGAGATGATCGGAGACTTTGATGTGTATATCAGCAGTGACGGAGAAGTTTACCGCTACCTCATCAACAACCGCCTGTTTGAATCCTATATCAAAGTAGTCAAGAAAGACGCAGAAACGGGAAACACCATCCCCCTTGCGGGAGCCGGGTTCCAGATCTATGACGAATCCGGGAACCTTGTGACCATGCAGTATACCTATCCGGAAGTCACAAAGCTGGATACTTTCTATACCGGAAGTGACGGTTATCTGATCACACCGGAGGTACTGCCTTATGGAAATTACACATTAGTGGAGGTACAGGCTCCTTATGGGTATGTACTGGACAGTACGCCGGTTCCATTTACAGTATCTGAGGAACAGTCCGGGGAGGACAGCGGAGTGACTGTGATCACGGTGGAAAAAGAGGATATGCCGCAGAAAGGCAAGATCCTTGTGAGCAAAACCGGCGAGGAATTTTCTTCTGTGCAGGTGTCCGGAGACGGTGTGGTGGACAAAGACGGGAACCTTGCGGAAGGCGAGAATATTTACACGCCTGTTTATGCAGTAACCGGGCAGGCCGGGGCGGTATATGAAGTGATCGCCGCCGAGGACATTGTGACGCCGGACGGAACCGTGCGGGCAAACGCCGGGGATGTGGTGGATACCATTACCACAGATGAGGAAGGCAAGGCAGAGACAAAAGAACTGTATCTGGGAAAATACCAGATCGTGGAAAAGACAGCGCCGGACGGTCTGGTGCTGAATACAGAAACCCATGAGGTGGAGCTGACCTATGCCGGACAGGAGGTATCTGTAACAGAAGCGGACACCGCTTTCTATAATGAGCGGCAGAAAGTGACGGTTGACCTCACAAAGACACTGGAACAGGATGAGATCTTTGGAATCGGAAATGCGGGAGAAATCCAGAACGTAGCCTTTGGACTGTATGCCGCAGAGGATCTGACAGCAGCGGACGGTTCCGTGATCCCGGCGGACGGTCTGATCGAGATCGTGTTCTGCAGTGCAGAGGGAACCGCCGCATTTCACACAGACCTGCCGTTTGGCAAGTATTATGTGAAAGAAGTTGCCACGGATCAGCATTATCTTTTGTCAGAAGAAACCTATCCTGTGGACTTTACCTACCAGGGGCAGGATACCGCTGTTGTCCATATTTCTGCAAATGAGGGAAATGCCATTGAGAATGAACTGATCCGGGGAAAAATCTCCGGACGGAAAGTAGATACGGACGGGGAGGCACTGGAAGGCGCAACAATCGGTCTGTTTTCCGCAGGTGCAGAAGAATTTACGGAAGAAACCGCCTTAATGGTAACAACTTCTGATGAGGACGGAGCCTTTGCATTTGAGGATGTACCCTTTGGCAGATGGATCGTCCGGGAGATTGCAAGCCCGGAAGGATATGTGCTGAATGAGGCCCTCCACTATGTATCGGTTACGGAAGATGAGGAAGTGATCGAGGTGGAGCTGATTAACAAACTCATTGAGGGCAGTGTCCGTCTTACAAAAGTGGACGCAGAATATCCGGCGAACAAGCTGACGGGCGCTGTATTTGAGCTGTATGAGGATACGGACAAAGACCAGAAACTGACCGAAAAGGATGAACTTGTGGGAGAAATCCCGGAAATCTCAGAAGGCATTTACCAGACGGACGGTCTGCTCTACGGAGGATATTTTGTGAAAGAAAAGACTGCCCCGGAAGGCTTTAAGCTGGATGAGAACGCCTATTACTTTGAGATCAGCGAGGACGGAAAGATTGTAGATGTGGAAAATGAGGCGGGCATTGGCTTTATAAATCAGCCGATTACCGGGAAACTGGAACTGACCAAGACAGATGTTGCGGATGGGAAACCTCTTCCAAACGCCGGATTCCGCATTAAGGACGAAGATGGAAATATCGTTGCCACAGGCGTAACAGATGAGAACGGGATCGCCATCTTTACTCTGCGGTATGGAAAATACACCTATCAGGAGTACAATGCGCCGGAAGGCTATGAGATTGATGAGTCCGAATACGCCTTTGAGATCAAGGAGGACGGACAGATCGTAAAGGCTACTATGACCAATGAAAAGATCCCGGAGGAATTGATTACGACACCAAAGACCGGGGATGACAGCAGACCGGGCCTGTGGATCGGGTTATCTGCCCTGTCCGGAGCAGGTGTGGCAGTCTTTGGTATTCTGACCGCAGTGAAAATGAGAAAAAGGAAGGGGGAAGATAAAGCATGAACGCAAAGATGTGGATCACGGTCATTTTAGTGGTATTTATCGCAGGGGCATTGATCTGGCTGAATCTGCGGAACCGTAAGAAATAGACAGAATGTGACAGGAGGCGGCGGTCAGCCGCCTCTTTACATACCGGACGAAAGGAGGTGTAAAAGTTGGCACAGATCAACCATAAGGCTGTCCGTTCCCTCTCAAAGCTGATGGAGGCGGGATTTGACAGTGAAAAAACAGTCTTAAATATGACAATGGATGATATTTTGTCTCTGCCGGGGATCACAGTGGCAGAAATCGGGATGATCAATGAGATCCAGAAAGCAGTAAAAGCCGGGAAATTTATCACATTTTTGGGAGGAGGGGAGATATGAGCAGTGGAAACATGATCTGCTTTACAGACAGCCGGGAAACCCCGCTTTTTTCTCTCTCAGACAGTTCTTTTCTGCGTCTGGAGTATGACAACGGGGATTGCTCCTGCGCTTTCTGTCGTTACCACAGTGAGGAACAGGTGGAAATAGATGGAAAGTGCAGGAATATCCGTCAGTTTGCAAAGCAGATGGAGAAGAATGGAATCCGGTATCGGCCCATGAGTGAGAAAAAGAGGAAAGGAGTCAGAACACATGGCAAGATATAACGCAATGGAAGAAACCTTTACAGAAGTCCGGGTGTTAGGGAAACCAGCCCTTTTTCATGATCTGAGGATTGACCGGAGTACCGTACCAAAAGGGCTGTATTTATATGAAGTGCGGCATGATGATGAAGGGTGGGGAGATCCGGTGCAGATTGCAAAGGGGATCATGGTCAATCATTTTGGCTCTATTATTACCCGTGAACCCATCAGACTGCCACCACACGGGTATTTAGATATTGATCCAGAAAAGGACTGGGATTTTTGTGATGGAGATTGCCGCACAGTCCGGGAGTTTATGGAAAAATACCCACCTGCCCGGCAGAAGGAAAAAGAACAGGAACGATAGGAGGACAGAGTTGTGGCAAAGAAGAAATATGATCTGATCACAGACCTCTATGCTGAGGCGGTCAAGGAAGTAACTGCCAGTCCGGAAAACTGGCTGTCTTTCCTGCGCTCTGCCTGCCGGAACTTCCGGCTGCCTTTTGATGACCAGATTCTAATCTATGCACAGCGCCCACAGGCGTCCGCAGTGCTGCCTATGAAAGTTTGGAATGAGAAGTTTGGACGGTGGGTAAAGCGGGATTCCAAAGGAATCGCCGTTTTTGACAAGGACAGTCCGAAACTGCGGCTGAAATATTATTATGACGTTTCCGATACGCAAGAAGGGCGTTTCCGCCGCCTGCTCCGGCCAGTGCCTTTGTGGGAAGTGCCGGAAGAATATCAGCCGGATGTGCGGGAAACCCTTGCCAATGCTTTTGGTGTGGATGAGACAGTGACAGGATTTGCGGAAACCATACTGGAGGCGGCAAAGATTGCGGCAGAAGATAACTTGGCGGATTATCTGCCGGATCTGCTTGCAGGACGGAAAGGCAGTTATCTGGAAGAGGTGGACGAGTACAACGTAGAGGTGGAAGCCCGACAGCTTTTAGCGGCCAGCACTGCTTATATGGTCATGGTACGGTGCGGCGTGGATACTGACCTGTATCTGGACACAGAGGATTTCCGGAATATCACGGATTTTAATACGCCGGAAATGGTCAACCTGTTTGGCGTTGCGGCCAGTGATGTGGCGGAAATGGCATTATCCGAGATTTCCGATACCGTCCATAAGCTGAGAAAGGCAGAGAGAAAGAAAAATCGTACCTTTGCCGGAAGAGAGGCAGGCCGATATAATGAAAGCGAAAACAGAGAACAGATTACAGAAAGGGGCGTTACACATGAGAGCGATCACATACAGCAGACAGGGCGATTATCTTCTTCCGGATCTGACCGTGCCGGACGAACCGGAAGTACACCGTGGGAAGTACGCTTCCCTCCGTCATACTTATCTGAAAAATTACCGGTATGGGATGTATCTGAACCTGCTGACAAAAGGAGAACTGAACCGACATCTGAACGAAGTGCAGAGAGAGGCACAGGAGAGGATGGAAGTTCTGACCGAACAGATGAAAGCAGCCTGGGGCGTGACAGAGGAACTGAAAGCGAAAGACCAGATGGCGTGGGTACAGCAGATGAACAACATCCGGCAGGCAGCGGAAGAGATCGTGATGAAAGAGCTGATCTACAGCTAACCGGACAGGAACCACAGTCGGAAGAGGAAAGGCAGGAACCGACTGCAGAGCCACAGCTAACGGTGGCAGAACAACAGACATTTTTGGAAGAACTGGCAGGAGAGGAATCTCCTGCTTTTTCTATGCCACAGGAAATCATCGACCATGCACTGCAGATGGGGTCTTCCTTTGAACATGGCAAATACAGAATTTACTCCTATTTTCTGCAAGGACACAGCAATAAGGAGAGAGC
>ERZ1673750.512-NODE-512-length-28986-cov-6.073969_pt1 | contig 28986 bp, 12 predicted proteins | sample MGYA00580203_ERZ1673750 | MGnify/ENA primary metagenome ERZ1673750 (study PRJEB41218, sample SAMN15661763) | gut metagenome | host: Homo sapiens | place: Canada: London | collected 2015-08-20/2019-03-30 | study: EMG produced TPA metagenomics assembly of... | reverse complement strand
CGGTCAGGATCTCCATGACGCCGAGGATCAGGAAATTGCCCATCACCATGCGGAACACCACATAGCCGACGGTGAGCAGCGTCAGGAACATGACCATATGCCGCCAGTGCGAGCCTTTCATCTCCCGGGAACCGAAGATGACCGCCCCGATGCAGGAGCCGACCGCGAACATGGCGAGCTGCAGGCCGAGGAACCGCTCCGCGCCGGCGGCCTTCATCGTGGCCGTCATGGACACGTCGAATGCGGTGAAGCTCATGTTGAACACCACGAACACGACCAGCAGTGGCAGAATGCCCCGATACGTCAGTACATTGCGCGGCTTGGCGGAATAGGGCCGGTGCAGACGACGCAGCCGGAAACCGTTGTCTTCGGGGGAGGGCGTCGGTGCGGCATGGTCTCCGGCCGTCTGGAGTGCGGGAGCCGGCTGACCGGTGACGGCGTTCGACTGCGCGTCCGGTATTTCGGCGGCGACGACGTCAATCGGCTCCAACACGGGAGGGACGGTGTTCTTCAGCGAGAAGAACACCGCTCCCCCGATGCCGCAGGCCAGCGTGGGCACGAACAACTGCGACACCGGGTGCACCGAGGTGGCGAGGAACGCCGCCAGAATCGGACCGAAGATGAATACGATCTCATCGATGGCCGCTTCCAGCGCATACGCGGTGTTGAGCAGCGACTCGTGTTGCGAACCGCGCAGCGCATACGCCCAGCGGGTGCGCACGAGGGCGCCGAACGAGAACTGGGTCAGCCCCATGCATATGGCCAGCGCGAACAGCACCGGGATGGGCACTCGGGCGAGCGCCGCCAGTGCGAACGCAAGCATCGCCACTATCTGCACGCCAAGCGCCACCGGTCCGACACGCCGCTGCCCGAACCGGTCGAACAGGCGCGCGTAGAACGGCGTGACCGCGGCGACGGCGAGGATGTACATGGCGCTCATCGACCCGGCGACCGTCCAGTTGTCGTACATGTGGTTGAGCGCGAGCACGATGCCCAGCGACATCATCGAGATCGGCAATCGGGCCACCGCTCCGGAGATGCAGAACGCCTTGGCGCCGGGAATGCGGAACAGTTGCGCGTACGGCGACTGCGATGCGACGGATCGGCTCTGCTGTTGAGCCCCGCTCATCGAGTGTTCTCCGGGGTTCCGGCGTAGATGAAGATGTCGTCCATGTCTGCGCCATCCTCGGGATGGTCCGCCGCGTATCGGGCGGCGATGCAGTTCAGCCCCTTGTGGTCGTAGAAGCTCACGTCGCAACTGGAGTCGGTGTGCAGGTAGAACCGGGCGACCTGGCAATTCGCGAAATAGTCCATCGCCTGCCGCCAGAGCGAACCGCCGACGCCGTGTCCGCGAGCGCTTTTCGCGACGAGGAACAGCTCGATCTCGCCGCGCGCGACGTCGTTGATGTCGATTTCGCGTTCCATGCGCAGTTCCATCTCATGCCATTGCTCGGTCTCGGACAGGGTTTTCGTGCCGAGCGTCGACCGGTTCAGTTCGCCGTTGATCGCGGCGAGTTCCTGCTTGGCTTGCGGGAAGGCCAATGGCTCGCCGGCGACGCGCGACAGTGTGACGCCCATGAAGCGGCCGTCGAGTTCGGCGATGATGGCGCGGGTGGTCGGTTCGAGGTAGTGCAGCACGAAGTGCCGGGATATCTGCATGGACACCGGCGTGCCGGCGGCCGCGCTGCACTGACCCCATGTGCGGTCGAACTCCCGGACGATGTCGTCCAGATCATTCCAACGCATGGGCCGGTAGGTCACCGATTGCGATGGTTTCATCTCCTCGGCGGGCACTGTTGCCGTTGCCGGCGTAGATGCGATTGTGACGCCCGGCACCTCCTCCGGCGTGACGTCAGGCACGACGTCAGACATGACGTCACGCTGTGGGTCCGTCCCGATCGGCGTGCTCTCCGAGAGGGTGCTCTCGTCATCGGCGGATGGCGTGGCATTGGTGATGGTGGCATTCATGACGGTGTTGTCGTGCGCAACCATGGTTCTGCTCCTTTGTGGTTGTTGCGTCCAGCACGTGTGCCCGCCCACACGGTGCGCCAAGGGTCGCGGCATCCCTCCCGGCATGACGGCTGCGGCGCGTTCCATCCGCAGCGTGTGCCGCCCCCTTGGCGGTCACCTAGTCATTGTCGGATCCTTCGGGAATGCCGGAGCTCAACTCGGCTAGGATCTCTTGTTCGGTTTTCGCGCGGGCGTGCAGCTCGCGCGCGCCTTCATCAGGCTCACTCAGATAGTAGAGGGTGGCGTCGATTCTGTCCAGCGGCACGTGCTCGATGTACGACAGCAGCAGCCGATACCAGTCGAGCTGCACGAGCTTGTGTTCGATGTCCTGCGGCTTGCGTGGCTTGCGCCCGGTCTTCCAGTCGACGATGGTGTATTGCTTCGTCGGATCGTTCGCGTCCAGTCCGCCGTGGAACACCGCATCGAGTTTGCCGTTGACGATGACGTCACCGAGCTGGGGAATCGACACGACAATCTGGCGTTCCGCCCACGCCGGGCGACGCTCCGACCACGTCGATTCGGCGAGTCGACGCTGCCATACGGTGAGCTGTCGTTCCTTCGCCGTCAGTGTGTCGGATTTCATTTCCAGTTCGGACAGATCGTGCAGCAGGGATTCGCGGGTCACCGGCTCGCGGCAGGTGCCGGCCGTACCGGTTTCGATGCTGCTGGAATCGTATGCGCCGATGCCGTCTGCATCTATTGATTGGCCGTCGCCGTAGGCGTTGATGAATTGTTCCGCCCATGCGTGGAACAGGGTGCCCGCCTCAGCGGCGGGGGATGCGACGCGCGGGATGGGCCGGATCAGGCCACGCCAATAGCCGCGTTCCTCGCGCTGGGTCATATGTCCCGCCCTCGCCTGCAACGCGGTGACGTTCTGCCGTCCGTGCTCCAGCAGGTGCTCCGCCTGACGGCGGACATAGCGGTCGATCTCGCGCTCGCCTCGGCCGAAGGACCATGGCATCAGATCGGGGTCTTCAACGAGCATTCGGGCGCGCGCCAGCAGGGAGTCCGGATCGTCGGTCACAAGCCCGGAATCGCCGGACAGCCCGCCGGTGAGCTTCGACAGGGTTTCCTCGGACAACTTGGCCGGCCATGTCGGGCCGCCGGCCTGTTCGCGTTCCTCCAATGGGGCGTTCCATGCCTCTTCGACGACATCCCGCTCATATTCGGTGGCGTGGTCGCCGACGAAGAACCCCTGCGGCCTGTCCACACCCAGCTGGTCCAGCGATGGGTGCGCAGACGCACCTGATGCCGCACCGGCCACCGCCAAGTCAGGGCTACTGTCGGCAATGGCATCCGCATTTTCGGAGTATCCCGCGCTCCCGCTCTTGCACGCGGATACCAGACCGCTCTCATGGCATAGCGAGTCCTGCATCTCCGTCCAGAATACCGACGGCTTCGAGGCGCTCGGTCTTTTGCCGGGACGGTTCAGGTACTGGCTCGGGTCTCGATCCAGAATCGAATACTGGCTGTAGGTGAGCAGCGCGTCTTTCTTGGCCCGTGTCAGCGCCACATATGCGAGTCGCCGTTCGTCAGCCAGCAGACGTCGGCCATATTCCTCTTCCTGGGTGAGATACCAGCTGGACGGGTCGGCGACATCCATATCGTCTCCGATGTCCTTGCTGCGCAGGTCTCCGTAGAACTCGTCGTCGATGACTTCGACATCGTCCAGGGCACGCAGCGTTTCGACCGGGGCGTCATCCGGATTCGCGTCGTGCGGGAAACGTGGCAGGATACCGGCGTCGACGCGCACGGGCGCAGGTACCGCGGCCGGGTCGTCCGCCCATGAACGAACCGTCGCCTTGTATTCCGGGGGAGTCCACGATTCGCCGGCACCGCCGCCGGGATGCTCCGCGTCCAGCTCGACATGCAAACCGCCCTGATTGCTGGGGAACACTCCTGATTGCATGGACACCACGGCGACGGCGTCCCATTCCAATCCCTTGGCCTGATGGATGGTCATCAGCACCACGTCCGCAGGAGTGTCGGGCACCGCCGCGGTATCCTCCTCTATCTGGCCAAGCGAGTCAACCCATGACATGAATCCACGTAAAGTCGGATTCACGCCTTCGACGATTTCCTGCGTATAGGTGTCGACCAGTGCGGCGACCGACTGCAGAGGCGAACGCGCCTGCGTGGGGTTCACCGGCTGGGAGGGGTTTTTGACCGCCTGGGCGACGATTGTGTCGATGTCGAGGTTCAAGGCCCGCACCGCGGCGTCAATCACTTCCTTCAGCGGGTGATTAGTCACGGCATGCACACGCTGCAGTACTTCGCCCGCCTGTATGATACGGCGTGATGTCGTCTCGTCGAATCCGCCGCGACGCGACAGCAGCGACGGCAGGTCATCCCGCATCATCATATCGATGAGGAACACCGCATGCGGCACTCGATCCCGGTATTGCTTAACGATGGCCTTCACCTGCGGGTCGGCGAACGTCGCGATGTCGGAGCCACCATCCGCTTCCGAAACGAGACCGGAATCAATGGACGTGGAGGCTATTGCCTCATCATGACCATCATCGGCACGAGCGCCATCGGAACCTGAACCTATGATGCCGGATTCGACCAGTGCACGGTAGCGGCATTGGCTGTCGAGATCTTCGGCCATGCCGGCGAGGCGGGTGAGCGATTCGGATCCCAAACCGAATCGCGGCGTAGCCAGCAGCCTCATCAACGACGCTGAATCGGTGTGGTCGGCGGCCGCATGCAGCAATGCGATCAGATCCTGGACCTCCGGCCTCTCCAGCAGCGCGGAGTAGCCGACGACCAACGTCGTCAGGCCCGCCCGTTCGAGTTCTTGGGCGAATTGCGCCATGTGCGTCTTGCCTCGGAACAGCACCGCCACATGCGGGGTATCGGAGGCGGCCGTGGCGGCGTCGTCCTTCCGGTACCGTGCGATGGCCTGTTTGGCGAAGCGTGCCACGGCATCGACTTCCTGGCCGAAGGTGGCAAATCCCAGCACGCCGATCGTACCTTCCGCGGCGTTGTCCATCGCGGACAGGTTCGCGACATCCACTTCGCGCATCAGGGAGCTGCCGGCCCGCCGTGGCGGTATGCGCAGCGGCTCGGTGAGGTTGTTGGCGGCTCTGAGCACGATGCAGGTGTTGCGTCGCGTGACGCTGAGCGGGTATGGTTTCGCGTCGGCGGGCATGCCGAAGTCCTTTTGGAACATGCGGAACGCTCCGGGACTGGCACCACGCCACGCATAGATCGACTGGAACGGGTCTCCCACCGCGTTCACCGCGGATCGCGACAGCCCGACGCCATCCTTGGACCACCCTCCGGCGCTGCGCGCCGCCTCCCGCCAGCGGGAGGAGGACCTATCAGCATCGGCATCAGCCGACTGGGGGTGGAACAGAGTGGCGAGGAGCATCGCCTGCGTGGTGGAGGTGTCCTGGTATTCGTCAAGCAGCACGTGCGTGTAACGGCGACGGTACCGCTCCCCGATGGAGGGGAATCGCGCGACGAGCTGGTAGGCGGCAATGGTGAAATCGCTGAATTCCGCCATGTTCTGAACCCGCTTTTCCCGCTCGTATTCCTCGACGAGCGTCAGCAGCGTCTCCCGACGCCGGGTCACGTCGCGCAGCTGTGCACACTTGTACACGCATATGTCACGAAGTTGCGCCCGGTATTCCTCCTGTTTGGCCGCGAAGGTCTCCTCCGTGTCCTTCTTGTTTTTTGTCGGAACCTTGGCCTTCGGCGCTTCGTCAGGAACCGGCGTATCGCCAATGGCGATATCGAGTTGCGCGAGGAATGCCTGGTCCCAAGCCCGCACACGGCCGATGGCCTCGTCCATCGTTGTTGTGCTGCCACCGATCATGGCGTTGCCTATGGCATGCGACAACCCCAGTACCCCATTCACCACGGTCTTGAACGCCCCGAGATCCTGCTCGAAGAGGATGTCCATGTGACGGCCGACCACGGTGGTCGCCAGCTGTATGGCACCGGCCTGGCTGAGCGGCTGCGTGTTCTGGTCGAAGCCGACAAGCAGGCCGTATTGCCGCACGATGGTCTGGAAGAACGCATCGTACGTCGACACCTCCGGCTTGAGGAACGCCCGGTTCGCAAAGCGCTCGTCTCCCCCGTCCGCCAGCACGGCGGCGGACACGCGCGACAGCAGTTCCGACGCGGCCTTGCGCGTGAACGTGAGGCCGAGGATGCGCTCGGCCGGCACGCCCTGTGCGATGAGGTTGATGATGCGGCGGGTCATCGTATAGGTCTTGCCGCTGCCCGCTCCGGCCACGACGAGCACGTCATCGCCGGTGGGCGCGTTGACGACTTTTGCCTGCTCGGGGCTGTCGGTAAATCGTGGTGCGTTCATGACTGCCTCGTTTCGAAGACGGTGTTGATTTCGCCGGCGCATGCCGGGCATGCCGCTTTCATGCGGCAATATTGGAGATGATCCGGTTTCGGCCTTGCCTGTATATGGGTCGACCGACTCGCCGCGGCGGCGTAGAACACTCTCGCGATCATGGAGAGCGACCATACGGCCTGCGTGCCGCGCATGCTGAGGAACTGTCGCCATGCCGCTGCGCTTACACCGGTCGGAGGCTCTTCAATCAAATCGGGAGCGTCCGAAAGCTTATCGAGGGTCTTGTAGCGGTTCCGCGGCATGAACGATGACGTGTTCAGACTGCCATCGGCGAACAGCGCCGGCTGGTACATTCCCTCCTGCGCGTTGCTGGTTCCGGACGTCGCGGGCGCATCCTTCTGTGCGACATGGAACAGACCACTTTGCGCGATGTCCGGCATGACTTGCAGCGCTTCGGCTCCGCGCGGCCCGTTTTCCGGGAATGCGAGTCCCAGTTGGTAGCAGACCAGCTGAAGATCGTTGAATATGGCCTTGGTCGAAGGCACCTTCCCGGTCTTGTAGTCGATCAGGCGAACGTGACGCTTCCCGTCGGGCATGATTCTGGTCTCCATACGGTCGATGCGCCCGGACAGACGCACGGTCAGCCGGTCGTTCATGGCTTCGGGCCACCCGCCAACCAGCGATCCCATGATGGCGGCGAGTTCATCGCGGCCGATCGGGTCGACGCCGTCCATCGCGTTATAGGCGGCAAGAATGTCGTCCAAGCCGAATACCGCGATGAACGAACGCTCGCATTGTGCGCTTTCCAATGTACCGATCTGGAAGTTCTTGACGTTGTTTACCGGGTATTCGTCGGTGTTGGACATGACGAAGTAGCTGGCGATGTGGCCCAGTACGTCATGCGCGGTATTGTCCTTGCGCGTCGCGTTGTATTGATCGGCCGGGTTGGTGTTGGCCGTCGGATCGTCGCGCAGCTCCTCATAGATGGCGATCATACGGTCCCGCACCGTGCTGACGCGTTCCGGAATCGGCAGGTCATCGCGCCAGTCCGCCGCGTCCAGGCCCTCGTTGCTGGCGGTTTCGGCGACGGCGTGGATCAGCGAGCCGAACGAGGTCGCCACACTGCCGGCGCGCGGACCAGTGAACCGGTTTTCCATCATCCAACAGACGGGACATCCCCAGATGCTGTCCACGGCGGATGGCGACAATGTTGCGATCCGCGGCACCGATGATTGGCCGGTTCCCTCCGCGGCCTTGTCCGGTTCCGGAGCCGCCGCCCGCGATCCCACCGTGCGGGAGCCGGAAGACGCATCCTCGACCTCGTCGAGGAACGGCCAACGCGTGATGTCAGCGGCTTCGACACCATTGTTTGCCAGCAGTCGCAGCGCATCCACGGCATCTTGAGATTCCTTGGAACCTCGTGGGTGTACGGCGAGCGCCACGCGGGCGGCGGCGACCAGGCCGCGAGGATCGGCGTCCAGACCTTGGAGCCGTCCGGCTTCACCGACCTGGGTATATTCCCGCCCTTCGGCCGACGCATGCCGTTCGCGGTTGAATCGTTCCGGTATGTATCCGTACAGGAAGTCAGACGGGGTCAGATCGTCGTTGTACACCGCACTTGCCGTGACCTGCTCCGATGCGCGGGTCAGCGCGACCAGCAGGCTTTTCTGCTCCGCATACAGCACGGATTCCAGTTTGTTGTCGCCATGCTCTCCGGAATCATCGGACAGCCCTCCATACAGCATGACATCAGCCAGATCCTCACCACCGAACATCGTGTTTCGGGCTGCCAGGTTCGGCCATATGCCTTGCTGGATGGCCGGAATCCACACCAACGGCCAGTGTCTCCCCGATGAGCCCGCCGGTGTGGTCAGCGTCACGGCATCGTCGATGGGGGCCACTTTGGCCAGGGAATCCGCTTCGATGCGCATCGCCCTCACCTGCGCAAAGAATTCGGGCAGATCCCGGCTTGCGGCCGAGCCGGATGCATAGTCGAACAGCCGCATGGCCGTATCCAGACGGTCGTTGGCGGCACGTCCGGCATCCGTGTTGTTCAGGGCCTCGCGCTGCCAACGGGAGGCGACGTCGCACGCGTTCCAAGCCACGGACAACGCATACTGTGGTTCCTTCGCCGGCAGTTGTCTCAGGCCCTGGGCCACCGTCCCCACCAGATTCCACAGGTGGGCAAACACGCGGGAATGCGGGTCTCCCCGCCCGCACACCTCCTGAACGGCGGCGAGCACGTCATCGGCGGTTATACCGGACGCGCCCTTCGTGCCTGCCCCGACAGCGGAACCGGCATCGTCGACAACGTCACCTGTACCGCCTAGACCGGCGACACCGCCATGCATCGCATGCGCGTCATCCGCGAATTCCAGCAACAGGTACATGGCATCGACGCCGAACTGGAGTTCGTCGCCTTGCGGTGCTTTGACATCGATGATCGTGTCGTCGGTGATGGTCTTCCGATCGCGCCCGGAGACGACCCATTCGCGCCATTGCTCCCATCCGTGCATGAGCCTGCCCAAGGCATGCATTCGAGCGGTGTCACCAGCAATTCCAGCGTCCCCGGTCTTCCCCGCATCGTCGGCGGCACCGCCAGGCACATCGTCGGACGCATCCCCCTTGCATATGTCCTCGCACGTGACGATCTTGCCGAGTGATGCCAACGCGTTCATGGCGGCGTCCACCGGCTCCAGCCTGGCCGGGTATCCCTCATGATCCCGTCCGCCGCCGACGCTGACCAGCGGACATCCCATCACCGTGGCAACCCGAGAGCGCACATACAGTGCGGTCTGCTGCAGATTCATGCCCAGCGCGGGCACCGTCTGGTTCCTGAGCATCGCCAATTCGAGCAGCGCGAACAATCCCTGCACGAACGGCTCGTCCTTCAACGGTCGTGTGACCGATGAATACCGTACAGGCACGCCGTCATGACGCAGCCGTTCGCCGATCGTGCGCACGGTGGCGTTGTCGTGCGCGATGACAGCCATGTCGTTCCAGTTGCGTCCTTCAAGGATGTGGGCTTGCTTGATGCGCCATACGACGTCTTCCGTCTCTTCGTCGGCCGAGCGGTACAGCGCGGTTTTCAGACTGCCATCGCCCGGCAGCGGATCGGCCTGGGGCAATGCGACAATCGGCAGGCTCGCCGGCAGCTGCGGCAATTTGCCCGGCCTCTGCGGCAGAGGAACCGTCTCGTCCTGCGTGGATCGGATGGACAGGGAGATACGGGATGCGACCAGATCGCGATACGTATGACCGTCGACGTGGTCCACCGCACGCTCCTCAACTCGGCCATTTCCGGCACCGCCAGCCGGCAGACGAACCATGTCGGCGCCAAGCTGACGACGAATCTGGTCGAACAGGTATTCCGGATATGACCCGCGGAATGTCTGCACGGCCTCGTCCGGATTGCCGACCAGCAGCAGCCGCGTCCCCGCACCGCGCAGCGCCTTCAGGAACGTGAACCCGGCGAAGGTGAGGTCCTGACAGTCGTCGACGACCAGCAAACGCGGCAGATCGTCATCGCCAACCATCCCGACCGCCTTGGCCCCCTCGACCAGCAGACGCGACGAGTCCAACCGGTACTCGCCCGGGTACATACGACTCACCGCGGTCTCGTATTCGCGGCGCAACGCGAACGCGAGACGCCACTGCACATGCAAACGCTCGACGCGCGGCGACCAATGCCTCAACGCCGACAGGGCCGTTCCTTCACGATCCTCGGAGACGCCCAGCTCATCCATGCGGGCCAACATGTCGCGCAGCTGCATGACGAAGGCGGCATTGACGCCTACGCCGGAATCCGCATCACCACCCTCGCCGTCGTTCCCGGCCACGGCATCAGCCAGCACGCCGTCCCAATCATCCCTGGCGAAGTATTCGCGCAGCAACGAGCACGTGCCGCATGGATCCCCCGCCCGCACATGAGCCACATGAGCGGAGCACACCGAACGCAGCAGCGCATCCTGCTCGGCGCCGTTCAGCAACCTCGGCAGCGGCTCGCCCGACCTCGAACGCATGACGGTGATCAGCCGGAACGCGATGGCCGACAGCGTCGTGACCGGTCGCGCCTGGGAGGTCGCCCCCAGCTCGCGAATCACCTGATCGCCTATCACATCGGCGATCTGACGCCCGGATACCGTCATCATCGCTCCGGATTCGCCGAACCGTCGCAGCCCGGCCATCAAGGCATCACGGGCCAGCGTGCTCTTGCCCACGCAAGGAGCACCAACCACCAGCAGCGCCTTGCCGGATTCCCCCTCAAGCAGTGCTTCAACCGCCTTCATGGCACCTCCATTCCCGTCGCCGGCCCCGTCGTCCGTCAGACAGTTCCTCCATCATATGTCAACAATCGAAAACCGAACCATATGTTCCGTTTTTTATATCAGTTTTATTCTGGACTAACTGCGTCATCGCACGGCAGCTCCTGCCTGCGGCGAGCACTCCTCAGCGCTCCCCATCAAGGGTTGTGCGTGGGAACACCTCGGAATAGAGTAAGAAGAAGAGATGTCGTAAGGGGGATAGCCAAATGCCGGCACAGCCAACACCGCCGCGGATATCCGGCTATGATTTCATCCAGCCACTCGGCACCGGCGCCACAGCCAGCGTATACCGGTACCATCAGCGCGTCCCCAGCCGCGACGTCGCCATCAAGGTCAGCAGCGCCACCCTCGACCCCCGCGCAGCAGCCCGATTCCGCAATGAGGCGAACTACATGGCGGAGCTTTCCGCGCACCCCTACATCCTTTCCATCCACGACACCGGCGTGACCAGCACCGGACTTGGCTACATCGTGCTGGAATACGCGCCCGGCGGCTCCTATAAGGAGCTGATCCGCAAGCGACCACTCACCGCCGACCAGATGCTCGACCTGGGCATCAAACTTTGCAGCGCCCTGTTCACCGCGCACTGCAAAGGCATCCTGCACCGCGACATCAAGCCCGCGAACATCCTCATCACCCCGCAGGAACTGCCGGTGCTCGCCGATTTCGGCATCTCCACGAACGTGTATCAGGCGGGAACCCAGACCGGTTTCTCCGTGCCATGGGCCGCGCCGGAAGTGCTGACCGGACGCAGCGGCGGCACCGAAGCCGCCGACATCTACTCCTTGGCGGCGACCCTGTACGCCACACTGACCGGCCGTTCGCCGTATGAGCATGGTTATCAGGCGCATACGCAGCAGGAACTCGCGCAGGTCATCGTCAGTCGCCGCCTGCCGCCAATCGGCCGCCCTGATGTGCCCGCGGACGTCGAACGTGTACTCGCCAAGGGGCTCGACAAGAACCCGGACAACCGTTACGGCACGGCGCTGGAATTCGCCCGCGCGATGCAGCAGGTGCAACAGGCCTACTACGGCCATGCCACGCCCGTCACCGTGGAAGGCGTCCCCGAATATCCCAGCAGCATGACCGGCAAGCGCCGCGTCGCGCCCGGCCCCGCGAACGTGACGCGAATGGACGCTCCCACCGGTGCGTGGAAGAAGCCGCTGGCCATCACGGCCGTGGTCGTGGCTGCGCTGACGGCGGTCGTCCTGACGTTCGTCTTCGTCGTAATGCCGCACATGGATGACACCGCGACGCGCAACCGCACATCGGTCTCCACGCCGGGCGCCACCGGCGACTCCAACGGAACGGACGGCAATCCCGACGACATCACGGGAGCCGAAGTGGTGCCGACGCCCGAAAACCTGAACGGAACCTACGACGGCACCACCGTCACGTTCACCTGGACGAACCCGCAGCCCAAGGACGGCGACATGTACGCATGGTCGCCGGTACAGGGCAATTCTGCCACTTCCGGACCCAGTACCAGCACCAACATCGTGGCCGACCGCAAAGTCGAGCTGCATGACGTGACCGACAAACAGACCTGCATCGAAGTGAAGATCGTGCGCAGCGACAAGCAGATGTCCCAGGATCCGGCCATCGCATGCGCGGTGAGGCAATAGGAACGCACTATATGAAGGACTGCACCATGCGGCACGGCATTGCACGAGAAGCGAGCGAACGAGAGAGAAGAGGATGCCATGAGCAAGCAGCCTAACCAGCGCCAACGCGAGCGGGCGTTCCGCTCCTCCATGCGCCGCCTGGTCTCGCCTGACGCGCACCGTTGGGCGATGCCCGTCATCGCGCTCGTCATGCTGATCGGCATCATCGCCGGCGCCATCTGGGTGAGCTCCATCACCCGCCAACACGTGCATCTCGACGACGGCACCGTTTGGGTCACCTCGCTCAAGAACCGCAAGGCGGCCCGCTTCAACGTCAAGCTCAAGGAACCGGATTCGGCGGTGGCCTCGTCTGCAGCCCGTTTCGACATCGTCCAGCACGACAGCGACACGGTGCTCACCGAAGGCGCGAAGGCCACCGGCATCTCCTCCGCCACGCTGGGTACCACCGGCAGGACGGAGACCAAGGGAGACACGACCGCGGTGACCGGCGGCGGCACCATCGCCTTCCTGAACACGAAAAACGGCAACGTGTGGGTCGGTCGCAGCTCCGACCTCAACTCCGTCAACCCCGCCACCAGCGACCCGTCCATGCGGCTGGGCACCGGAGGCAAGATCGCGGTCACCCATGACGGCACCGTGTACGGATACCGGCCCTCCGACGGTACCGTGCTCACGATGCAGGATCCGACAGGCAAGGCCGTGCAGGGTGGCTCCCTCACCGAAGGGAAGACCGTATCCGCCGACGATTTCACCGTGGTGGACGGCACCGCGGTCGTCACATCCGAAGGCAGACTGTACTGGCACAAGGGCAGCGCCGACACCGGCTCCAACAGCCCGTTGACGCTGCAATACCCCGACACGGACGGCCGTCAGGAGTCCTGGGTCGCGGCCGCCGGCAAGAACGGCCTGTACCTGGTCGAACTGGGCAAGGGAGAGAAGAAAGTCAACACGCTCACCTCCGGCGGGGCCGGAGACGCAGCCAAACCGGTCTCCACCGACGGCTGCGTGTCGGCCGCGTGGGCGCAAAGCGCGAACAATTACGTGCGTGTATGCTCGCCGAACGTCAGCAACCCGGAATTCGGCTCGCTGCAATCGGTCAGCGCCACGTCGGATTTGGTGTTCCGCACCAACCACCGCCTGACCGTACTCAACGACGTGGTCGACGGCAACGTGTGGAACCCTTCGGACTCCACCAAGGTCATCAAGATACAGTGGAACACCATCCAGACCGAGCAGACCGCCCAGCAGAAGCAGAACGACCAGTCCGCCAACAACCAGCGCAACTTCAACAAGACCTGTTCCGCGCAATCCGGGCAGATCAAGGCGCAGGACGACGTTCGGCGCCCGCGCGGGCGGACAACAGATCCTCGACGTGCTGCGCAACGACGAGCAGACAGACTGCTCCGTGCTGCAGATCACCAAAGTCGGGGCCCCGGCGGGCGGCGATATGACCGTATCGCCGGTGTACGACGGCCGGTACCTGCAGCTGGACGCCTCGGCGGCCTCGGCCGGCACGGTGACGTTCACCTATGACATCAGCGACGGGCGCGGCCAGACCTCGACGGCCAAGGTGACGGTCACGCTGACCGGCTCGTCCGCCAATCACGCTCCCAAGCAGACCGACACGCCGCCCGAATACGACGTGGAGCAGGGTGCCACGTACACGACGAACGCACTCGGCAGTTTCCAAGATCCCGACGGCGATCCGATGACATTGGTGTCGGCGGTCCCGCAGAACAGCGACCAGGTCGTCGTCTCCACCCGCGCAGACGGGCAGCTCGTGTTCAACACCGGTTCCGCCACCTCGGGGCGAGTGGGCGTGCAGGTCACCGTCTCCGACGGGCAGAACACCGGCACCGGACTCGTGTACTTCTCCATCCGCCCGGCAAACACGCTGCCGGCGACCATCGACGCCGTGGTCAAGCAGACCACACCGAACACCGAGACCACGGTCAACCTCAAGCCGTACGTGCATGGCACATCGGCGCAGCCCGCGCAGCTGTCCACCGTGGAACCGCCCGCGAAAACCAGCGCGACCATGAACGCGGCGGACCTGTCCTTCACATTCAAGGCCACCGCCACGGGCACGTATTACGTGCCTTATACCGTCACCCAAGGCTCCATCCCGTCCACCGGCCTCGCACGTCTTGAGGTGCAGCCGGCCGCGGGCAAATCCGCCAAGCCAGTCGCGGCCAACGATGTGGCGCTGCTCGGTTCGAACAACACCGCCATCGTCGAACCGCTCGCCAACGACGTGGATCCGATGGGTGGCGTGCTGTCGGTCACGTCGGTCGATGCCGACCCGTCGCTGGGCATCAAGACCGGCCTGGTGAGCCACAAGCGCGTGTATCTGACCGCACGGCAGGTGCCGACCAAGCCCGTGGAGATCACGTACACCGTCGCCAACGCGGCCGGCTCATCCACCGGCACGATAGTGCTGCAGCCGCCGGCACTGACCGCCGGCAACTCCGCGCCCAAGGCGTCGAACGTCAACACGCAGGTGCGCACCGACGGCATCGTGTCGGTGAACGTGCTCGACCATGTCTCGCATTCCGACGGCACCACGGTGACGCTGCAGCAGAAGCTGCAGTACGACAAGGACACGTTCAAGGGACTGGTGTTCGTTTCCGGCGACACCGTGCGTTATCAGGCTTCCAAACAGACGGGCGTGTTCCCGGTGACCTACACCGTCAAGGACAATCTCGGCAACTCGGCCTCCGGCACAATCACCATCACCGTGCATCAGAAGGACGCCAAGAACAAGGCCGCCCCCACTCCGCAGGACGTCGAGGCGCAGGTGGCCGCGGGTCAGAAAGTGCGCATACCGATCACACTGACCGGCATCGACGTGGACGGCGACGACGACCAGCTGCTCGGCCTGGGCAACAAGGCCCCGCAACTGGGACGCATCACCGAGGTCGGCGCGAACTACATGATCTACGAGGCGTACGAGGACTCGTCGGGCACCGACACGTTCTCCTACGCGGTGGAGGATTGGACCGGCCAGCGCGCACAGGCACAGGTCAGGGTGGGCGTGTTCCAGGGCGCGTCCGACTCCGGCGTGTACGCGCGGGACGACGAGATCACGCTGCGCCCGCACACGGCGGCCACGGTGCCGGTGACGCTCAACGACATTTCCGGGGACAACACCGATCTGACCGTTTCGAAGAAACTGGAGTCACAGGGTATCTCCGGGGCGAGCGTGAAGGACAACATGATCTCGTTCACCACGCCCGACCAGGCGGGAACGTTCTACATCATGCACACGGTCGCCGATAAGGCCGGCCTGAGCGACACCGCGACGTTGACGGTCAACGTCGACCCGAATGCGACCATCGAGCCGCCCACCGCCTATGACTACCGCGTACCATCCGCCGCGACCATCGACAAGCGGACCGTCGAGGTCGATGTCTCGCAGTGGATCGCCAACCCGTCCGGCACCGCGAACGAACTGAAGGTCGGCGTCGACCCGTCCGCCACCGACCACGCGAAGGTCAAGGGCGGCGAGAAGTCGACCGTCATCTCCGTGGATCTGACCGACGAGGCCCGTTCGGTGCCGTACACGGTAACGAACACGACGTACGGCATCACCGCCACCGCGTTCATCCAAGTGCCCGCATACGGCGTGTTCCCGCCGACGCTGCGTCCGAAGGCGCCGCCGCTGAAGGTGAACTCGCGCGAGACCATCACCATCAACATCGCCGACTATGTGCGTGTGGGCGCCGGCAAGACCGCTTACGTGCAGTCCCCCGAATCAGTCAGCGCCACCAAATCGGATGGCGGCGACCTCTACGTGAACGACACGACGCTGAAATTCACCGCGCCGAAGGATTACAGCGGTCCCGCCTCGATCACGTTCACCGCGGCGGACGGCAAGGGCAACGACAAGACGCAGATCATCAACTCCGCAGTGCTGACCCTGCCGATCACGGTCATCGGCCGCGAAGTGCCACCGCCGACCTTCTCGTCGTCCACGATCGACGTGGTGGCAGGTGAGGATGCGAAGATCATCGACCTGACCGCGCTGACCCACTCCCCCGCCGGCACATACGACGATGAGAAGCAGTACACATATTCCGGCGGCAGCGAATCGGGCGGCATCACCGCGCGCGTCAGCGCCTCCGGCCAGTTGACCGTCAGCGCCCCCAAGGACGCTACCGTGGGATCGCTGGCCAGCATCCCCGTGACCAGCATCTATTCGGGCGGCACGGTCAAGGCCGGCATGACCGCCCGCGTGGTGCAGTCGAACCGCCCGCTTGCCCGTATCGGCGCGAAGACAGTGAAGCTCAAGGCCGGTTCGACCGAACGGGTGGACCTGTTCTCCGACGCCTACAATCCGTTCCCGGATTCGTCGCTGACCGCCGTCAGCTGCAAGTCCGACGATTCGGCGAAGCTGACCGTGAACTGCTCTTCGAACGGCAACATCAGCATCACCGCCGGAACCGATATCGGCGCATCCTCGAACACCGTGCTCGTCACCGTGCAGGACGGCACCCGTTCGCGCGACCGACAGGTGACCGTCACCATCACCGTCTCCGTGGTGGACAAGCCCGGCGCGCCGCTGCTTTCCCCCGTCTCCGGGCAGCCGGCTGACGGTTCGGTGAACCTCTCGTGGACCGCAGGCGCGGCCAACGGCAGCCCGATCACCGACTACGAGGTCGATTGGGACGGCGGCAGCAAGTCGTGCGGCGCGGTCACCACCTGCCAGATCACCGGGCTGACCAACGGCAAGGAATACTCGTTCACCGTCAAGGCGAAGAACGAGGTCGGCTGGTCGAAGCCGTCTACCTCGGTCAAAGCCATGCCCGACAAGGTGCCCGATCCACCGAAGAAGGTCACCACCGAGGCCGGCTACCAGCGTGTGACGGTCAAGTGGGATGTTCCGGATTATGTCGGTACGAAGCCGGACAGCTACACGGTGACGCTGACCGGTTCGGGCGGCGGTTCCGTCACCAAGGAGACCTCCGGCAATTCCCTAGTGTTCCCAATCGACAACAGCGCCACCGGCGATGGCACCTCATACACCGCCACCGTCAAAGGAAAGAACCGTGCCGGCGAAGGCCAGCCCAGTGCCGCCAGCAACGCGGCGACGCCCTGGGGCGACCCGGACGCGCCGACGGTCAGCCTATCGGTAATAAAGGGCAATACATTGAAGGCCACGTTGACGCTCGGCAACATGCACAACGCGGGATGTTCCAGCGTGGAACTGAGCGGCGCAATCTCCGTGTCGGCCCCCTGCGGCACCCACACCTTCACCGATACGATCAGCCGCGATCAGTGGTATGAGGAGCTCAGTGTCAAGGCGACCGTGAACCCGCAGCAAAGCGGCGCCAAACCAGCTTCGGCTGACTCGAACAAGGTGACGCCGCAGTACAAGATACAGCCTCCGAAAAACCTGCAGGTGACGCTCAAAGGTAACGAGTGCTCCGTGTCAGTTGGCGGTAATGGCGAGCATGACGGACTCTCCATTTTCGCCAACGGTCAGGAGTACAGAGGCAACGGCGATTCAGCCGCCGCATCTTACCGCATCAACCCGTGGGAAACCTGCGGCACTGTATCAGCTACGCAGTCGTTCAAGGGGCACTCCAGCGAAGCCATCATATTTGACGGTAAGGGCCTTGTATACAAGACCCCAGCGAAGATCGAACCGCCTACGCTGGCGTGGAGCACGACAGACCGTAACCGCATCACGGTGTCCGGCGGCAGCGTGAACCTCTACGGTCAGCCGGCAACGGTCCTTGTCGCGTTCTCCACTACCAGCGGCAAGCCGACCGGTGAAAGTGATTGGAACGTCACATGGAGCACAGCTTCGAAGCAAGGGTACATCGATATCTCATCGTTCAGGATCGACACGGAAAAGCTGTATTGGTACATCAGCGTGACCGGTGCCGACTCCGCACTGAACACCGCCGACGACATCAGGGAAGTCCAAGGAATGCGCAAACCGGCAGAGGGATCCGGAACGGTCACGGAAGGCGTAGACCCGAGCCGCATCCGACGCCGGTCGTTCGGTTCCATGCCATCCATCAGCACACTGGCCTCAAACCGACCATGATTTATCAACCATCCATCAACCGATACGACAACACCGTCCACCACACACATCAAGGAGTATCACGATGAGCGAGAGCAACGAACTCGACGACGCCACGCAACTGTCCGACAGGACGGTGTTGTCGGACAAGACCGTCCTGTCGTCCGGCAACACGGCTCAGTCCGCCGAGGCCACGACGAATGCAGCCGCACCGAGCACAGTGAAAAACAGTGCCGGGGAAAACGCAGCCGAGAAAAACGACACCGCGGAAGGCAACGCGGAAAAGAGCACAGTAGCGCGGTCCATCTCATCAGCGAGCGGCGATGGGACTGAGGTCTCCGATGAGACGGTGTTGTCCGACGGCACCGTGATTTCCGAGACACCGCATGCCAGGGGCGGTGCCGCGGTTGGTGAGGCCGACAAGTCGCAGGGGGCACCGACCGTGGCCATTCCTACGTTGCCGAAGCGCCGCGGAGGTGCTGCTGCCGGCAAGGCAATCCGAGGCAAAAAGTCGGCACAAGCCAAGCCGTCACAAGCCAAGAGTGTACAGAACAAGTCGGCGCAGTCCCCGGTGCAGAACAAGACGAACGGCGAGGCCGTCTCGCCCGTCAGTGACACCGGCGACAACACCACGAACAACGGCCCGGCCAAGACCGGCGTCGATCTCGATGCGACGCAGCTGAGCTCCATACAGCACCCGACCACCGCACCCGCGGCCAAGATTCCGAACGTCGCCTTTCCCAAAGCCAGAACCGCGAACACTCCCGTGGCGGCAGCCGCGCGCCCAGTGACCGCGAACCCGGCCGTCGCGAACACCAACCCGCAGACCCCGGCCAGCGCCGACGACATCGCCTACTTCAAGCAGGCGTTCGACGCGCTGCTCGCGAACGTCTCCACCGTCGTGGTCGGCAAGGCACATCCGATCCGTCTATGCCTGACCGCCCTGCTCGTCGGTGGCCATGTCCTGCTCGAAGACAACCCAGGCACCGGCAAGACTCAGCTGGCACGAGGCATCGCGAGCTCGATCAGCGCGTCGTTCAAGCGCATCCAGTTCACGCCCGACCTGCTGCCGTCCGACGTGGTCGGCATCACCTTCTACGACCAGAAGCACGGCGAGTTCGAGTTCCGCGAGGGCCCGGTATTCGCGTCCATCGTGCTCGCCGACGAGATCAACCGAGCCTCGCCGAAGACCCAGTCCGCACTGCTGGAGGTCATGGAGGAACAGAAAGTCACCGTGGACGGCGTCACACACGACGTGCCGCAGCCGTTCATCGTGATCGCCACGCAGAACCCGATCGAACAGCTCGGCACATACAAGCTGCCCGAAGCCCAGATGGACCGTTTCCTCATCAAGACGTCGGTCGGGTACCCCGGCCATCAGGTAAGCGTCGACCTCCTGCGGCAGGTCAACATCCGCGACCGCGCGCAGACCGTCTCCCCCGTGCTCGCCGGCGATGACATCCTCGCGCTGCGCGGCATCGGAGAGCGCATCCACATCGACGACAACATCCTCGAATACATCGTGCGCATCGTCGAGGCGACCCGTCATGACGAGAACATCGCCATCGGCTCGTCCATGCGAGGCGCGTTGGCGCTGACCCGCTGCGCGCGCATCTGGGCGGCCTCCGACGGGCGCGGATACGTGGTGCCGGACGATGTCAAGGATCTGGCGATCGCCGTGCTGTCGCACCGCATCAAGCTCACCGCCGAAGCCACCTTCGCCGGTCTGACGACGGACGAGGCCATCAGCCGGATGCTGGAGACCGTGCCGGCGCCGTCGCTCGGCGCGTGAAAGGCGTTCCATGCGCAGGCACAACGACAGTTCATCATTCGAAGCAAGGCCGCAGAAGCCGCGGAAACCGCGCAAGCCGAAACCACGGAACGAGCGAGGCCAACAGGCATCGGGCAAGTCGGCGCGCCACAGGCGACGGCTTAGCTCGGCACGCCTGTGGCGCCGCTGCAAGCGCGCGGTCAGGCGATTCTTCACCTCGTTCATATCCCCACTGGGCTGGACCGTGGTCGTCATCGGCATCGTATGCGCGGCCGGATTCCCGTTGGTTCGCTGGCATGAGCTGCTCGCCATCGCCGCGGTGGCGCTGATGATGATCCTCTGCGCCATCGTGCTCTCGCTTGGCAATACCGGGTTCAAGGCGTCCATCGCCGTGTCGCGTCGCCGCGTCACCGTCGGCGACGACGTCCATGTGACCGTGGACATCGACAATCCCGGGCGCACCCCCACCACGACCGCACGCGGCGACCTGCCGTTGGGCGAGGCTCACGAGCGGTTCGGCATCCCCATGCTGGCGCCGGGCCAGTCCAAGCAGACCGATATCGAGTTCACCACCGTCTCCCGCGCCGTCCTGACCGTCGGACCGTTGAACATCCGCAAGGGAGACCCGTTCGGGCTGGTGCGCCACGAGAAGGCGCTGGCCGAACGCATCACCGTCTATATCCATCCGAACATCGTGCGGCTCAACACGCTCAACGCCGGCGTCGCACGGGATCTGGAAGGCCAGCCCAGCGGTCAGATCGTCGACGACGACCTCGACTTCTACGGGCTGCGCGAATACGAGCCGGGCGACGACGTGCGCAACGTGCACTGGCTCAGCTCGGCGAAGACCGGCACGCTGATGATCCGCCAGTACGAGGCGACGCGGCGGACCGACACGAGTATGACGCTCGACGTGAACCCGCAGGATTACGTCAGTCAAGAGGAGTTCGAGATGGCCGTGAGCGTGCACGCCTCGCTGGGCGTGCAGTGCCTCAAACAGGACCGTCCGCTGCAGACGCATGCCGGCAGCGCGCATGACACGCCGAAATTCCCGATGGGGTTCCTGGACGATTGCAGCGCCATCACCCCGCGGACCGACGACAACCCGAATCTGGTGGAGAGCACGCTGCGACACTCGCCCGACAGCTCGTTCTACTTCTTCACCGTCGGCTCGCTCAAGCAGCTCGACCATATCAAGCGCATGGTGCTCGCGCTGCCGAAATCCGCCACGTGCCTCGTGCTGCAGACCTCGCCGGGCGACGTGCGCGCAATCAAGCATTTCACGGACTTCACGCTGGCCACCGTCGGCTCGCTTGACGACCTGCCGCTCATCATGGAGGTGCTCGCATGAACGATGTGATCGACAGCTCACTCGGCTCGTTCTCCTCCACCGGAGTCAACGGTCCCACCGGGTTCACGGGAGCCAACGGCGTCACCGACTTCACCGGCTCGTTCTCCTCCACGTCGGCCGTGGACGCCCTGCCCGGCCAGGTCGGGCAGACCAGGCGTCCGTTCTCCGGTCTCGGCTCAACCGTGACCGGCACGGGCACCACCACCGGCTCATGGGCGGAATCCACTCATTCAGTGATCTGGCTGACACGCGGCGGCAACCGTCTGCCGCTCGCCCGCGTCGGACGCCGCTCCTGGGGCACGAACCTCATCAGCGTGGCCGTCATCGCGCTGACGTCGCTGATTGCCGCATCCAATCTTCTCGACGTGTACGGATCAGCCGCCATGTGGGCCGTCGCCGCTGTACCGGCCACCCTGCTCGGCGCCCTCATCGCCTATGCAGGGACCGCACCCGCGCTGCGCCTGTGGTGGCAGATCGTGTTCCTGATCGTTGCGCAGGGCGTCATCGGCCCGGTCATCGCGCTGAACGACACCGCCATCAGCCATGTGATTCCCTCTGTGGAAACGCTGTCACAGGGGTTCGTCAGCACCTTCGGCGCGTTCAAATACCTTATCGCCGTACCGCCGCCGACCGGTTCCGGCGATGGCAGCCTGATGGCGGCATGGACGATATGCCTATGGCTGTCATTCCTCGCCGGCGTGTTCGCCATCGGCGACAAACGGCAGCTCAGCGTGCTGAGCCTGCTGCCGATCGCCATCGAACTGGTGGTCTGCGCCCTGTTGGGCACGCAGACCGGTTTCCAGCCCATAGCCTCCGGCGTTCTCATCGGCCTCATCATGATCGTCTGGCTGTCATGGCGATGGCAACTTCTGGAACTGGGACGCTGGATCAGCGCCACGATCATCCTGCTGCTGGCGGCCGGCCTGGGCGTGGGCGCATGCATGGGCATCGGGCAGTCACGTCTGATCCTGCGCGACTACTACGATCCGCCGCTCAGCCCGTACGATTACGCAAGCCCGCTCAGCGGCCTGCGCTCCTACGTCAAGGACCACAAGGATGACACGCTGCTCACGGTCACGAATCTGCCCGAGGGCACGCCGGTCAGGCTCGCGGTGATGGACCAGTTCGACGGCAACGTGTGGAACCTGTCCGACTCCACCGAAGCCTCGGACTCATCCGACTACCGACGCGTCGGCACCCGCATCCCCAATACGGTGGACGGCAAGAAGTTCACCGCCACGTTCACCATCGACAAGGGTCTGAGCGACAAATGGCTGCCGCTGGCAGGAGCGGCGAGCAGCGTCGACGTCACGTCAGCGGGAAAGACCGGAGGCGCCAACGGAAACGGCGGCGGCGAATCCCGATCCTCCGCCGGCCACACGCTCTTCTACTACAACGAGAGCACGCAGTCGGCCATCATCCCGACCGGGCTGTCCACCGGCATGACCTATACGGAAAGCGGCATCATCGCCCCCACACCCACCGACAAGGAGATCACCAAGGCCAACGCGGCGGTCACCAACCAGCCGGGCACCAAGGACGTGCCTGACTCAGTGGGCAAGTTCGCCTCGTCGGTGGCGGGCGGCGAGGACACGGCCGGCGCGCAGGCGCAGGCGCTGGTCGCGCAGCTCAAGGATTCTGGTTGGTTCTCGCACGGCCTGACCGGCGACTATCCGTCGCTGCCCGGACATGGCAGCTATCGCATCAACGCGCTGCTCGCTGGATCCGCGATGGTCGGCGACAGCGAGCAGTATGCCTCCGCCATGGCGCTGATGGCCCGCGAACTCGGCCTGTCATCCCGCGTGGTCATGGGCTTCCTGCCCAAGAACGACGACGGCGACATCAGCAACGACCGCACCGAAACGGTCAACGGCACCTCGACCGTCAAATTCACCGGCAACGACATCGAAGCATGGGTGGAGATCAATCTCGAAGGCTACGGCTGGGTCGCGTTCTATCCGACGCCTAAAGAGACGAAGATACCCGACGACAACCAGAACCTCACCCCACCCAACCCGCAGACGCTGGTCCGACAGCCTCCCGTGCCGCTCACCGACCCGCTGCGCGACGAGGAGCAGGCACACGGCAAATCGGCGCTGGCCGGCGAGGATGCCACCGATGAGCCGGCAGCATCCATCTGGAGCACCATCGGACGCATCGCGGCGAAAGTCGCCATCTACGGCAGCCCGGTATGGATACCGCTGCTGATCTGTCTGCTGATCCTCGCACTCAAGACCGTCGCCCTGGCCCGCCTGCGCCGGCACGGCGACGCGCGGCAGCGCATCACCTCCGGCTGGCAGGCCGTGCACGCGCTCGCCGGGCAGAGCGGCATACCCGTCACCGGCACGCGCCGCGACCAGGCGCAGGCCATCGCACGGCAGCTCAACATCGACGGTGCCCCACTGATTGCGCTGGGACGACAAGCCGATTACGCGGCGTTCTCCGGCCAGCCGGTCACGCCCGAACAGGCAAGCGCCTACTGGCGTTCCGTACTGACGACCCGCAAGCTCATGCTCGCCTCGCAGTCCTTCATGCGCAGGCTGCGAACCCGCCTGTCATTGCGCGGAGTTTTCCATAACGTTCGTATACTGTCAGGTATTCGTACATGGCGGCACGGAGACAAGAGGAAGCCAGACGGACGGCAACCCGCCAAACAGCGGCCCGTCAAGCGGAAATCCCCCACGAAACAGCCCGCTGGCCAGAAGCCCGCCACGCAACAACCATCCGCACGGCAACCCTCCTCACAGAAAGGCCGACAGTCATGAACGACATGCAAATTCACGTGGCAGCGGACAGCAACATCGGCCTGAGGCGACGCGCCAATCAGGATTCGTTCATCATCGACGACGGCGTGTTCCTCGTCTGTGACGGCATGGGCGGCGGCGTCGGCGGGCAACGGGCCAGCAGCGCCGCGGTGGATCGTTTCGAGACACTGGCGTCACGTTTCAGCCGGAGCCGCACGACCATCGGGCATACGATCGACCTCGCCCAGGCCGACGTGCTCGCCATCGGCCAGGAGCTCGGCGGCGTGTCCGGCACCACGGTGACCGGACTGATCGCGCCAGGGCGAATCGAACGGGACGCGCCCGGCGATGTGGCGCTCGACATCAACCCCGACATGGACTGGTACGTCATCAATATCGGCGACTCGCGCACATATCACATGGATGCCGACAGCGACGGCCAGTGGGACGCCTCCACGCTGTGTCGCATCACGCGCGACCACTCCCGCCGTCAGGAGGCCATCGACTCCGGTGAGATGCTGCCGGAAGATGCCGTCATCATCCCGCGCAACATCATCACCCAGTGCATCGGCGACCCGGACGGCATCAACCCGGACTTCTTCGCGGTCCGACCGACCGGCAGGTTCATCATCTGCTCGGACGGCCTGCACGGCGAAGTCGATGACGCCGCCATCGCCGCCACTGCTGCGGCATGCGCGGACCCGCAGACCGCCGTCGACGAACTGATCCGCATCGCTCTGGAAGCGGGCGGTACGGATAATGTCACCGTAATTGTTCTGGACATAACGGGCGAGTATGCTGGGCAGAAGGTGTGGCATGCCAGTAGGCTCGCGCAGCAGGAGGATCTCGAAACGGTCAGTGACGAGACGCTTGACACCATACGCATCCAGAAACCGGCCAACCAAATCTGAACATCAAGGAAAGAGGTCACGATGGTTGATTATGACAAGGCCGTCGCAACAGTGCAGGATCCCAATGCCGATCCGGTCTTGCTGGCGAAAATCGCCTATGAAAACCCGGAATTCGGCGCCAATGTGGCAGTGAACCCGCGCTGCTATCCGGGATTGAAGCGTTGGCTGGCAACGTTCGGCGATGAGCGCGCGCGGCAGACGCTTGCGCAGATGGGCGTCACCGCCGAGGACGGCCCCGTGGCCGACGCGCAGCCGGCGCAGGATGTCGCCGCCGACTCCGCCGCTGACTCCGCCGCTGCGGACCAGTATTCCGCAGATTCGTACAGTGCGGACCAATATTCCGCAGATTCGTATGCGGCATCGGCCGCGCAGCAGCAGCCGGCACAGGACCAGTACGCGGCGCAGCAGGAGCCCCAAGCCACCAATCCATACGGGTACACGGCTCAGATGGCGCTGGAGACCACAGATCAGGAGCTCATCGCCAAGATCGCGCAGTACGCGCCGGAATTGCGCCCCTGCATCGCGCGTAACCCCAGCACCTACCCGGCACTGGTCGACTGGCTCGCCCAGCTGAACGACCCCGCGGTCAACGCCGCCCTCGCCACACGTCAGTGAAAGGAGCCGCTGACATGGCAACGATTCCCTATCCCCCGGCACCCGAGCTGGGCTGGTACGCAGACGATCCGGTAGACAAGCCTGCCGCAGTCTCTTCCGCAGCGGCGGAACCATCCCCCGTCTCATCCTCCACCGCCAGCCATGCGGCCAAGGGCTCGTCCGACGGCGATATCGAGGACTGGGACAGCACGGTGCTGTCGTCGTCCTTCACCGCCAAGGCGCCGCGGAAGATATACATCCTGCACAACGACGCCACCGGCCAGACCATCGTCATCGACAAGAGCACGCTGCTCGGACGCAAGCCGTCCATGGACGTGCCCGAAGGCGCCAAGGCCGAGAAGGTCGAGGATCCGACGCGCACCACATCGCGCAATCATGCCGCGATCAGCATCGATCAGAACGGCACGCTGTGGATCGAGGACTACGGTTCCCTCAACGGCACCTACATCATCCGCGACGGGCAGGAAGCGCAGGTACTCAAGGGCAAGCCGCGCGAACTCGACGCCCCCGCCACGCTGCGTATCGGAGACCAGTTCTTCCAACTCACCGAGCGCCAGTAGCGGCATTGCACTGTCCATCATGTGAAATACCATCCGGCGAGAGTCCCATCCAACGACGGAAAACGGGACTCTGACCGGATGCAATCGATTCGACGATACGCACCCAGAATGTTTCACGGAATGTTTCACGGAATGTTTCACGGAGTATTTCGCGTCTATGCATTCTCCCGTAGACATTCCCGCGCTTCGCATATGACAAAGCGGGGCCCGGAACCACCGCAATGGTTCCGGGCCCCGCTTTCACAGAGCTAGGACAGAGCTAGGACTCAGACGAGATCGTTGCCGGAGTCGGCGCCGAAGTCGTTCCCGCCCTGATCATCGATGAAATCGTCAGGATTGAAGTCGTCGCCGAGCTTCAGGTCGCCGAAGTCGATGTTGGAGAAGTCCACATCGGACAGGTCGGCATCGGAGAAGTCGGTCTGCGAGCCGTCCATGTCCGCGCCCAGCCCGAAGTTCGGGTAGATCGTGTCGCGGATGGCCTTGTCGGGCTCCACCACGGCGTTCTGGTAGCGGGCGAGGCCAGTACCGGCCGGGATGAGCTTACCGATGATGACGTTCTCCTTGAGGCCCTTGAGGTCATCGACCTTCTGGCTCAGGGCGGCTTCGGTGAGCACGCGCGTCGTCTCCTGGAAGGAGGCGGCGGACAGCCACGAGTCGGTTGCCAGCGAGGCCTTGGTGATGCCCATGAGCTCCGGACGAGCGGCGGCCGGCTTGCCACCGTTCTTGATGGTCTCCTTGTTGGCGGCCTTGAAGCGCGCCTGGTCGACGAGCTCGCCAGGCAGCAGCGGGGTGTCACCGGAATCGATCACGGTGACGCGGCGCAGCATCTGGTGCACGATGACCTCGATGTGCTTGTCGTGGATATCCACACCCTGGGAACGGTACACGGTGTGCACTTCGTTCACGATGTTGACCTGGGCGGCACGCGGGCCGAGGATGCGCAGGATCTTCTTCGGATCGACGGAACCTTCGACCAGCTGGTCGCCGGCGGCCACGTGATCGCCGTTCTTGACCAGCATCGGCGCGCGACGGGTGTCGGTGTAGACGATCGGTTCGACGCTTGTGTCGTCCGGCGTCAGCGTGATCTGACGGCCGTGATCGGTGTTCTCCACCTTGACCACGCCGGCGAACTCGGCGATCGGCGCCTCACCCTTCGGGGTACGGGCTTCGAAAAGCTCGGTGACACGGGGAAGACCCTGGGTGATATCGGACGCGGCGGCCACACCACCGGAGTGGAAGGAACGCAGCGTCAGCTGAGTACCAGGCTCGCCGATGGACTGGGCAGCGACGATGCCGACGGCTTCGCCGACGTCCACCAGCGTGTTGGTGGCCAGCGACCAGCCGTAGCACTTGGCGCACACGCCGCGCTTGGACTCGCAGGTCAGGACGGAACGCGCCTGCACCTCTTCGACGCCGTGCGCGACCAGGTCGTTGAGCACGTCCATCGACAGGGCGTCGTCGCGCTTGTACAGCACGGTCGTGCCGTCGGCCGGGTCGATGACGTCGGCCGCAAGCAGACGGGAGTAGGGGCCACCGTCGGCGGCCTTGACGAGCGTCAGGTTGCCGTTCTCGTCGCGGTCGGCGACGCGCATGGTCAGACCGCGCTTGGTGCCGCAGTCCTCCTCGCGTACAATCACGTCCTGCGAGACGTCCACCAGACGACGGGTCAGGTAGCCAGACTCTGCGGTACGCAGTGCGGTATCGGCCAGACCCTTACGAGCGCCGTGCTCGGAGATGAAGTACTCCAGCACGGACAGTCCGCGGCGGTAGTTCGACTCGACCGGTCGCGGAATGATCTCGCCCTTCGGGTTGTTCACCAGGCCACGCACGCCGGAGATCTGGTTGATCTGGGTCATGTTGCCTCGTGCACCGGACTCGACGATGATCGAGAGGTTGTTCTTCGGGTCGAAGTTCTTCTCGATGGCCTTGGAGACTTCCTCACCGCACTTGGTCCACACGTCGATGATCGCCTGGCGGCGGTCCTCTTCGGTGTAGAAACCGAGGTCGTACTGCTCGTTGATCTTGGCGACTTCCTCCTCGGACTGGGCGACCAGCTCGTTACGCTCCGGCGGCTCGACGACGTCGGAGAACGCGAAGGTCACGCCGGACCAAGGTGCGCGGGTGAAGCCGAGATCCTTGAGCGCATCCAGCGAGGCGGCCACCTGGGCGGTGGAGTACCGGGTGGAGATGTCGTCGACGATCTTGGCCAGCTTCTTCTTCTTGGCCTGCTCGTTGACGAACGGGTAGTCGACGGGCAGCGTCTCGTTGAAGAGGATGCGGCCCATGGAGGTAGCGAACAGCACGCTGCCGTCGTGGAAGCGCTCTTCCTTGACGGCGTCGGGGCTGCCCGGTTCCGGATCCACGACGGTGATCTCGCGGGGCTCCCAGCCGGTCGGCAGCACGAAGTCCTTCGGCAGGCGGATCAGCACTTCGGCCTGCATGTCGATCTCGTGCAGGTCGAGCGCCATCTGCGCCTCAGCGTATGAGGAGAACACGCGGCCCTGACCCTTGGCGCCGTCCATGACGGTCGTCAGGTAGTACAGGCCGAGGATCATGTCCTGGCTAGGCATGGAAACGACGTGGCCGTCGGCGGGCTTGAGGATGTTGTCGGAAGCGAGCATCAGCGAGCGGGCCTCGGCCTGTGCCTCGGCGCTCAGCGGGAGGTGGACAGCCATCTGGTCGCCGTCGAAGTCGGCGTTGAACGCGGCGCAGGCCAGCGGCGGCA
>ERZ1673750.501-NODE-501-length-29482-cov-9.214021_pt1 | contig 29482 bp, 25 predicted proteins | sample MGYA00580203_ERZ1673750 | MGnify/ENA primary metagenome ERZ1673750 (study PRJEB41218, sample SAMN15661763) | gut metagenome | host: Homo sapiens | place: Canada: London | collected 2015-08-20/2019-03-30 | study: EMG produced TPA metagenomics assembly of... | reverse complement strand
TTATTGAGAAGGCGGATCGGTGTAAGGGAACCATCGGCCTCCACAATGAAGATGTTTCCAGGGTGCAGGCCTGCTATTTTAATGCAACGATCATTATGATAACACAAAAGGCATGGCATAAAGCAATCTGATGGAAAATCTATCAGAATAATTTATGTCATGCCGCTTTTAATTCCACTGAATATAACATGATCTGAATGTAGATAAAATGCGGGATAACAATTTGAGAACATTTGTCGGGAAGATCCAGAGATAAAGCTTCGGGATGGAGCAATTAAGATCTTTCTCAATGCGAAGAGCAATCTTAATGATGTAAGTTCAGAATTAAGAGCTTTTCTGGATTATTTGAGCGGAAAAAAATCAGAAGATGAATATGTACAGAAGCTTGAAAAAGCAGTAAGGGAAGCAAAACGTAATCGGAAATGGAGGCATGAGTATATGACATTGTTGATGCGCGATCAGGAAAATCAGGAGATTGGAGAAGAAAGAGGCCGTCGTGAAGGAAGGTTGGAGGGTCGTCGTGAAGGTCAATTGGAAGGCGAATTACGGAAATTAGTTTCTCAGATTCGAAAGAAACAACTCCGCGGATATCAAAAAGAGCAGATTGTTTTATGCTCATTTCGACTCCCATAGGGATATCAGTCACTTTAAAAGCAGCTGTTTCTGCGAATTGTTTTTCTAAGAGAAAAACATCCGCAAATTAATTGCGGATGCCTTTTCAGCCAAGAGTGCTGTCGTTGATCGCCTGCATGACTATGTCGGATGTAATGCGGTCTGCAGACTGGCTGTGACCAATCACAAGTGAAGCATTGCAGAGCTTGCTGATCACACGGGCTGTCCCATCGGAAGCGTTCAGGATCGCTTCAATGGCTGCGTCATCAAAAACGGGATCTGTACAGCCGGCTTTTTTCAGTTTCCATTCAATATAAGCGCGCCCTTCTTCCTTTGAGTACCCGTCAATGTTGTAGTTCATAATGATACGCTGGCGGAGCGGTTCATGAATGGAAAGCTGGAGCGTATTGTTCAACTGAGGCAGTCCAACCAGAAGGATCACTGCCCGGTCCCGGGAATCCATCTCAAAGTTGAACAGGATCTTCAGATCATTCAGGACGGCGTTTTTGATATAGTTCGCTTCATCAATGATGATCACAGGAGTTTTCCTTTTATCCAGTGCAAGACGGTTGATCTCCTCCTGGATGATATGAAAGTTTTCTGTTTTGCGGTAGGAAGCCTGCGCACCAAGAGACACGGCAAGATTCCTGTAGAAGTCATTCACTGTAACTGTGGAGAGGCTGGTATAGATCACCTTATACAAAGAAGGATTCAGCCCGGCAGACCAGGAACGTACCAAGGTTGTCTTTCCCCGGCCAGGAGCGCCGGTAAGAAGGCCGAAGCCTTTGGTCCTTGCAAGGTAATCCAGCCGGAACTTCGCTTCCGTATATTCAGAACCTTCAAAAAGGATCTCTTTAGAATTCTTTAAAAATGGGTTGAATTCAAGGCCATAACGCGTAGTGAGCTCCATCAGTCCTCACCTCCCGTCAGACGCACCTTGTCACGTTTTACAAAGGCGTTGTCATGCTTATTGAGAAGGCGGATCGGTGTAAGGGAACCATCGGCCTCCACAATGAAGATGTTTCCAGGGTGCAGGCCTGCTATTTTAATGCAACGATCATTATGATAACACAAAAGGCATGGCATAAAGCAATCTGATGGAAAATCTATCAGAATAATTTATGTCATGCCGCTTTTAATTCCACTGAATATAACATGATCTGAATGTAGATAAAATGCGGGATAACAATTTGAGAACATTTGTCGGGAAGATCCAGAGATAAAGCTTCGGGATGGAGCAATTAAGATCTTTCTCAATGCGAAGAGCAATCTTAATGATGTAAGTTCAGAATTAAGAGCTTTTCTGGATTATTTGAGCGGAAAAAAATCAGAAGATGAATATGTACAGAAGCTTGAAAAAGCAGTAAGGGAAGCAAAACGTAATCGGAAATGGAGGCATGAGTATATGACATTGTTGATGCGCGATCAGGAAAATCAGGAAATTGGAGAAGAAAGAGGCCGCCGTGAAGGTCGGCTGGAGGGAATGCGTGAAGGACGATTGGAAGGTCAATTGGAAGGCGAATTACGGAAATTAGTTTCACTGATTCGAAAGAAACAACTCCGCGGATACCAAAAAGAGCAGATTGCAGACCTGTTAGAGGAAGATATTCAAACAGTAGAGAAGATCAGCCGGATGATATCCGCACATCCGGAGGAAGATGATCAGGGAATCTGCCGGTTACTGATGGAGAGTGAAACGTCTGTAAAGCGATTGTAGAGATCGAAGCATCTGTAAAAGCTTCACAGAAAGCAAACTATCGAAAAAAGTTTTAGGGAGAAAAAGCGAATGAAATTATTTGACGCTGCGGATGAATACTGCTGTAGCAGCTGGGAGACCCTTGCGCTGTTGAAATTCTGCCTGTTTGCTATCGGTGTAATGGTCGGCATGTGCGTGCCGAAGGAAAAAAAGAAAATCGCATATGGCATAAGCGGAGTGGTATTTCTCGGGACGTATGTTCCGTTCATGAAGAAATTCTTCCATATTATATTAAAGCAATCTTCAAACGCGCCAGAGCGTGTTTGAAAACTCATGATCAGAAATATAGGAAATTTACGCCGGACACCGGGTTCCGAAAGCGAAAGCTGCCGGAACCTGTTGTCCGGCTTTTTTGCTGCCTGAAAACAGTTTTCGGACAACTTTCACCCTCCACAGGAACCTCAACCATTACAAAAATGAAAAAAATATTTAAAAACCCAAATTATGTTAATAGTTGTAATGCTTTTTGTAACGCCTGATTTTATAAACTATATCTATCATGATGATACAAATGAAGGAGGCACGAAGGATTGTGAGGGATTCCATTAGAAGAAGACGTGGAACGTTCCTGCTGAATATTTACGACCGGCAGAACGCCACCTGGCAGGGAACCATTTCCTGGGTGGATAAAAATGAGAAGCAGCAATTCCGAAGTGCCCTGGAATTGATTAAACTGATAGAAAGTGCTTTGGACGAAGCAGAAGGAGGAAGCCATGAAAAGTAAAATGAAGAGGAGAATGTTGGCGATCGTGCTTTGCATGGTGATTGCGCTGAGCAACAGCAGTTTTATTTTTGCATCGTCAGGAACGGAAGAGCCGGCAGCCGTTGCGCAGGAAGGCGATCCGCAGAATGTACAGGAGACACAGACGGAAGCTGCCGTGCAGGATACGCCTGCGGTTCTGTCTGAGACAACGCCAGAGGCAACTCCGGAAGCGACACCGGAACCCACGCAGGTTCCTGAAGTGACCGCAGCGCCGACGGAAGCACCGCAGGCAACGGTGGAACCGACACAGGTGCCGGAAGTGACTGCAGCACCGGAAGCGACACCGGCTCCGACCGAGACGCCGGCGGTAACCGCAGAGCCGACACAGGCACCGGAAGTGACTGCAGCACCGGAAGCGACACCGGCTCCGACCGAGACGCCGGCGGTAACCGCAGAGCCGACACAGGCACCGGAAGTGACTGCAGCACCGGAGACAACGCCGGAAGCAACACCGGTTCCGACCGAAGCACCGGTAACATACAACGAAGCAGTGGAACTGAAGCATGAGTTCAAGGATGAAAACGGAAACGTTACGGCAACCGTAACCGCACAGATTCCGGCAGGCGCTTTCCAGGCGGATGCATCCGAACTTACCATGGAAGTAACTGTTCCGGATCAGGCAACTACAGAACATGTAAAGAAACTGATGGAAGAAAGTCTTCCGGAACATTACATGCTGGGCGATACCGTTCTTTATGATATCCGGTTCAAGGTAAACGGAACGGAGACAGAGTCTCAGCAACCAATCGTAATTACCTTTGAAAACCAGAACGGCATTACTGTTAAGGACGTGAAAAAAGCCGTAGTCTTCCAGCTGGATCCGGCAGATCCTGCAGTGGAAGGAGATAAGGACGAACTGGTTACGATCACTCAGAGAAATGATATGATCGAGTCCCTTCAGAATTCCGGACAGAGCACAGACAATGTTGATGACTACGATCTGTCGGAAATCACACTGAAAGAAGACGGAACATCCAATAAGATTCAGATGGAAGGAAGAACTTCCACGATCTACGGATGCTATGCATACTACGAGCCGGTACAGGTTCTTACATACGAAGATGATCAGGTAACCGTTACCGTAAGTGCAGCAGAAAACGGAGTCATTCCTGCCAATGCGGAACTGAAAGTGGTACCGATCACAGAAGACAAGGAAACCGAAGATCAGTACAAGGATGTTGAGAAGAAGCTTCAGGAAAAGGCAGAGGAAGAGGAATATGAAATTGCCGGATTCCTGGCTTACGATATCACCTTTGTGGATCCGGACGGAAACGAGACAGAACCGAACGGCGAAGTTAAGGTTTCTATCGACTATAAGGAAGCGACAATCCCGGAAAGTGTTTCCGAAGAAGATGTACAGAATGCGGAAGTCACAGTAATGCATCTGGAAGAGGATGAAAAAGGTGAGGTGAAGGAAGTCGTTGATATGGCACAGAACGAACAGGTAGATGTGCTGGCGACGACGGAAGAAAATAAGGTTGAGAAGGCTGAAGTAAGGACGGAGAGTTTTTCTGCATTTGTTATTAGTTGGAACCGGGGTGATAATTTATCGATTCAGATTATTGATGCAGATGCAAAGGAAATCGGTGAAGGGGCTAGAACGACGATTTATGAAGCAACGTCCGTTACTGATTTAGCCAAGAAGTATGTAATTGCTGATTATTATTTTATGAAAGCCATTGTTGGAAAGGATATACGAAATTCTGATGATGTAAAAAACGCCACGAAAATAATTAAAATAAGCTATTTCAGTAGTGCGTGGCAGTATTGTACATTGAACGGAAATCAGGAGGTCTGGAAGAAACTCGAAAATAATAAAATTTATTTTGTGTATGTGAAAACGATTGAAACAGAAGATACTGCAGGGTTTATTGATATTAATCTCTACGATTATAGCTTTAATGAAAATATCGGTAAGACCCCAAAGAGTGAAGGATTAATATTCAATGGAAATAAGAAGGAATCTTATACCCAAAAGTATAATTATTGGATTGGAAATTGGGGTGATAAATACAACGAAACGGGTAAAGATCATTATGCAGTTCAGGGAATTGTTGATTCTCAACTGTATGATGCGGATGGCAACAAGGTAAATGATTATGTTAACTATAGTGGTCAGCTGTATCCCAAGTTAAACGTAGGTTCGAAAAGGGTTTTGACGGACTTATTTGATAAACATCTGGTAGGTTCTGGATTAAATCATCTTTTTGTAAAAAATGATGACGGCTACTATGTTTATAATAGTGCTGAAAATTATGCTTATTATGATCAAACAGATGAAAAGAATAAAGATTTTACAGTATATGATCATCCTGCAGATAAAGGGAGTGATAAAAATGGAGATTTTATGCCGTTAGAAGATATCTCTGAATCTGCAGAATGGTATTATGGAATGACTGTTGGATTTAATTTTATACAGCCGAGGAATGGAGAAGTCGATGGAAAGGCTATGACGTTCGAGTTCTCAGGAGATGATGATGTATGGGTATTTATTGATGGAAAATTAGTTTTGGATATTGGTGGAATTCATGGTGCTACATCTGGAACAATAAATTTTGCGACAGGTGATGTCATTATCAACAACGATGGGGTTGTTAGTGAAGCTGAATCGGGAATTGATAATACTCTTGGGAGTGTGACGACATTAAAAGGGATATTTGATCTTGATGATAAAACTTTTGGTGATTATACGGAACATCGACTTGAATTTATTTATTTGGAACGGGGGGCTGGAGAATCTAATTGTAATTTGAAATTCAATATGCCTACAATTCCTAAAGAAGGAATTACTGTACAAAAAGAAATTGAAAATTACGATGATGGAGCGTATACAGATGTTGAATTCCAGTTCGAACTTTATCTTGAGAATGAGGATAATCAATATGAGAAAGTAACAGATGCAGAATATACTGTAAAATCTCTTGGAAGCTCTGAAGAAGGAATAAAAAAGAATCTTAGTGACACAGACGGAGTTTTCACCTTAAAACATAATGAAATAGCGACTTTTGAAGGGCTGGCAGATGTTAATACTCATTATAAAGTAAAAGAAGTTGGTTTATCTTATAGAGAGTATGATCAGATTGAGGTTGTTTCAGGTAGTGTGACAGATGAGGATGCAGATAAAGACTATACTGATAAGAAACCAACAGAAAACGGAATTGTTGAAAGCAAACCTTTGACGATAGGAAAAGATTCATATGTTTTGTTCCGTAACAGATGTGCAGCGACAAACATGAAGCAGTTATCTATTACAAAAAAGGTAGAGGGAGGAACTGTAACTGATGAATTTACGGTAGAAGTAAAGATAGCAGGAAAGCCATATGTTGGAGACTATTGGATTGGTACAGATGGGTATGGAAGTTCAGATATTGAAGAAAATGGTTATACTTCTAATGGTGAAATAACTTTTAGTGCAGGTCAGACGATTACCATATTAGGTAATGTAAGAACCGAAGATGATCAAACAGAAGATCAACAAGTTATTATAGGATTTCCTTCGGGTACAAGTTTTGAAGTAACAGAAAAGGATCCAGGTACCAACTATAGTGGAATAACATATACAATTAAAGGTGGAGGTGAGAATAGTAGTACAGAAGGAAAGGCGTCTGGTAAATTTGAACTGGAAAAAAATGCAGAAATAACTATTACGAATCATTTAGTTCAACCGGAACAACCAGATAATCCAGAAGCAGAGAATGTACCTCTTAATAAGAAAATTGATTGGTTAGGTGGAGGAACAGATAATCCTGATACAAAATTAGATGATTCAGAGTCAATAAACAAAGATTATTATTATCGCTTATATCTGGATGTAGAAGGAATACCGGATAAAATTCCAGAAGGTGCAAATATTGTTTTTATTTTGGATATGTCCAGCAGTATGGCGTTTACAATGGATGAAAATCAAAATTCATCAGAACCTGAGGAATGCAGGTTGTATTATGTTAAAAGTGCTGCGAAACAGGCAATTGAAACAATCAAAACAAATTGTGAAAACCAAGGAGTAAACAATATTAACATTGGATTAGTTACCTTTAACTATGGAAATGCTAAGCACAATGGAACTTATGAAAATGGAACAAAGATTTTATCTGGGTTTACGAACAATTATGATGAGTTGATTAATAAAATTAATAGTCTGAGTGAAGAGGATCTGAAAAATAGAACAAATTATGAAGCTGCATTTTCTGCGGCAGATAGTCTGCTGAAAAGTTCGCAACAGGAAAATAAATATGTGGTATTTATTACTGATGGAGAAGCGAATGGTTATACTGATGGTGATGGGTGTACAGGATTTGGTGGGAATGATGTACGGGCAGAGGGTACAGAAACTTATACAGATCCAGCAAAAGACAATTCGGAATCATTAAATCAGGCTCAGCAAATTGCTGAAAATTGGACGGATTTAAGCGGATTTTACACGATTGCTGTTTCAAATAACGTAAAAGCAGATACGCTTAAAACACTGGGACCTCGAACTGTTCCTCGATTAGATATACAGGCAAATGATAAGGATGCTATTGAAAAAGCGTTTAGCACTGTTGTTTCGGCAATTACACAACAGATTTGTGATGTTACAATTACAGATACCTTAAGTCAGTATGTTGAGTTTGTGAACGAAAAAGGTGAAGCTTTGACTTCAGATACAATGATAACAGGTGATGATATTGCATTAAAGGTAACAAAGACCGTAGAAAATGAAAAAGTAGAATTAGCTCCAGACGATTATACGGTTGTGATTGAAACAGTTGATGTTGGAGAGGGTGAATATCGTCAAAGAGTTAAAGTTAATTTTGGAAAAGAATACTTCTTGGAACCAGGTGCGGTATATACTGTTTCATTCAATGTAAAGTTAACAGATCAAGCGTTTACAGACGAGATGGAAGACGAAGGAGATAATAATACAGACTACGAAATAAACGAAGAGTTTCAAACTAGTTCGGGAAAGGTTGGGCATTTTTCTAATACGTCTGCAACATTGACATATTCAACGGTTACAAAGGGTGAATTAAAGTCATATACAAAAAATTATCAGCAACCTGTTGTTCAAATTCAAGAACGTCAGGATTGGGCAATTTATAAAAAGAGTTCCAGTGATAATGGTCAATATCTTGAAGATGCTGTTTTTGAACTTAAAAGTGAAAATGGAAGCGTATTATATACTGGAACAAGTAAGAATGCTGATGGAGAGAACGGACTGGGATATGTTGAATGGGTAGATAGTAATAATGCTCCTGTTGATGAAATCCAGATTCCTGTTGGAGTCTATATATTAACAGAGAAAAAAGCACCAAATGGTTTTGCTTTAAGTGCTGTATCATGGCAAGTTACTGTAAAAAATATGGAAGCTCCTGAAATCAGACCAATTTTGGAAGATCAGACAGTAGGAGAAGCTCTTGAAGCTACCTTTAAGGTACAGAGCAATGGAAGTATTTTCTATCAGATTGATATTACAAATACACCAGTATTTAATCTTCCATCTTCTGGTGGATCCGGAATATTCTGGTATCTGATAAGTGGCACAGCCTTTATGATGGCTGCATCCCTTATCTTATATAGAATGAAACGTAAGGAGGTACTGGGAAAATAGAGCATGAGAAAACATGAGCGGTCCCGGTACCGCCACTGAAAAAACGACAGCGCGTAATGGCTTGAATTAAAAAATGGGGAAACCCAAAAAGAAAAGGAGAAAATGAGTATGAAGGCAAAAAAAGTTTTAGCAATGTTAATGGCATCAGCAATGATTATGGGAACAAGCGTAACGGCGTTTGCGGAAACACCATCTAGTAGGGATGAAATGGATGTAATGACACACATTAAGAATCTTAATGAAAATGTGGAAATTACTGCATATCGTATTATTGAACCTAAATATACAGATGATGGATTTGTAGGATATAAATGGGCGGATTCATTAAATTCAGGGGCTGATATTACATTTAAGAATGAAAATATAGTAGGACTTGATGAAGCGTTTATTACTGGACTTGCAGCAAATTCTGAGGAATTGAAATTATTAACAAAAGAAGTTAAGCAGAGCGACGCTGATACATTTAATCTGGAGGTTGGTACTTGGCTGTTGCTTGTTAAAGGAACCGCAGATGTTTATAACCCTATGATTATCAGCGTTTACTATGATACTGAGAAGGGTTCAGGTTCTAGTAATGATATGAAGGTTGGCAATGTAGATGCAGATGGCAAGTGGACGATTGGAGCTACAACCGCATATGCTAAGTCGACAGAGATTGATATTACAAAAACAGTTGATAGTGAAGACGAGGACGCAGAAGTTGGAAGTTCAGTAGGATTTACAATTACTGGAACAATTCCGGCATATAGCGATCAGTATAAGAATGTAAAATACAATCTTAAAGATACATTTGTAAATGGTCTTACGATGGAAAAATATGATACAACATATAACGGAAACACAATTAGTGTACCTGCAAAAGAGGCTCCGGAAGTATATGTCGGTGGAACAGCGGAAAAAAATAAAGTAGTTGCTGGTGAGGCCTATATTTACACACCTTTTAAAGAGGGAGATAAAATTGGTACGGATAAAGAGGGAGCAGAGATTATTGCAGATAGTGAAGGATTTTTAATTGAATTTACTGAGACTTATATTAAAACTTTAAAGAATGCTACAGAAGCAGAGAGAGCGGTTGTTGTAAAGTATGAAGCAACTGTTACCGCTGACGCAATAATAAAACCAGCAGAAAACGATGTAGATCTGGATTATCAGCGAACACCTGGTGAAACAACATCGACAGAACCAGTAAAAGAATATGTATATTCGGTATCTTTTGATGGTGTGGCTCAGAAAGTAGGAGATAACAAACAGGGGCTGGAAGGTGCGACATTTACTTTGTATAGAAATTATACTGACGCAAATGAAAATGCAAAGCCGGATGCGGATGAACTGAGCGGTGAAGTAGGTTCTTATGTAACTAAGAGTAGTGATAATTATGACATTGAGTTTAAAGGTTTGGATGCAGATGTTCCATATTATCTGACAGAAACAGCAGCTCCTGCAGGATATACGATCAATGATACTGTATACACAATTACGTTTACAAATCTTGTGGATAATGGTAATGGAAACGTTACATATGATGTTTGGGTTGATGGTGAGTTTAAAAACACTATTACATATGGATCTCCTGCAGGTAATTTTGGAATGCAAGTAGAAAATACTAAACTTTCTTCCCTTCCGTCCACAGGTGGTATCGGTACTACAATCTTCACCATCGGCGGTTGCACAATCATGGTAACAGCAGCTGGTCTGTACTTTGCAACACGCAAAAAAACTGAGAAATAATCGGACAGAACCATAAGAGCGGCGTTGCCGCAGGGATGGTCTGAATGACAGAAAAGAAACCCAGTAAAAACGGGGCGGTTCGCCCGCCCCGTTTTTCAAACAAAAATACAACCGTAAGGAGAGACCGGATGAAAAAAAAGTTATTGACTACCATATTGATCGCACTGTTCTTTTTAGCCGGTTTGTCCTTGCTGCTGTATCCCTTCGTTTCCAATCAGTGGAACAATTACCGGCAGTCAAAGCTGATTTCCAGCTATGACGCAGCCGTATCGGAACAGGAAGCCTCCGGCGAAATTGATTATTCCGCCGCAAAGGAAGAAGCCGTTGCCTACAACGAGGCGCTGCTTCCGAGCATCCTTCCTGACTCCTTCGCAGTAGCGGCAGCCGCGGACGAGGATTCCGAGGAACATCAGCAGTATATGTCTTGCCTGAACCTTCTGGGCGATGGTATGATGGGATACGTGCAGATCCCCAAGATCAACATCAAGATCCCGATTTACCACACCACAGACGAGGACGTCCTGGAACAGGCGGCAGGCCATCTGGAGGGAAGTTCCCTTCCGGTGGGTGGTGAGAATACACACGCAGTCATTTCCGCACACCGCGGACTGCCGAGTGCCTCACTATTTACGGATCTTGACAAACTCGAAGAAGGAGATCATTTCCTTCTCTACATACTGGATGACATTCTCTGTTACGAGGTCGATCAGATCCTCGTAGTGGAACCGGACGAGACGGAAAGTCTTGCGGTGCAGGAAGGGCAGGATCTGGTGACGCTGCTGACCTGTACCCCCTACGGAGTCAACAGCCACCGGCTTCTGGTCAGAGGCCACCGGGTGGACTACGTACCGGAAGTGATTGAGGACGAGGAAGAGACGCCGCTGGCCGGCATCAGCCTTCACACCAATTATCTTCTGTGGGTCGTGGTAGGACTCCTGGTAACCGCAGCGTTTGTCTTCCTTCTGGCCTTCCTGGACAGAAGAAGACAGAAAGCAAAGGCAGCGGCAGCCGCGGAAGTTCGGGAAGCAGCACAGCCGGAACAGATATCCGATACGGATCCGGAGCCGGTACAGGAACCGCAGAGTTCCGAAGCGGAGGAAACTCCTTCGGATTCTCAGGACGGTCCGCAGGAACAGCCGGAACAGCCGGTCACAGAGAATGAGGAGACAGGGGAAAACGAAAGCACATCAAAGGAGCAGACATGAAACGCAAACTTTCAGGTATCCTGTTCGGTCTTCTGTTTCTGATCGGTTTTGGCATTCTTGCCTATCCGACGATCTCGGATCAGTGGAATACCTACCGGCAGAGCCGTCTGATCAGCAGCTATGAATCGACGGTGCAGGAGATGACGCCGGAGGATTTCACCCAGGAATGGGAAGCCGCACGGCAGTTTAACAGTACATTGACACAGAATAATATTTACGGGGATGTGTTCTCCACTGATGAGGAGGATCTCAAAAACACCGAGTACTGGAAGGTACTCAATATCGGCGGAGACGGAGTCATGGGTTACCTTTCCATCCCGAAGATCAACGTGAAGATTTCCATTTATCATGGAACCGGCGATGAGGTGCTCCAGACAGGAGCCGGTCATCTGGACGGCACGGCACTTCCGATCGGAGGAGAGAATACCCACAGCGTTCTGGCGGCGCACCGGGGACTTCCCAGTGCCCGGCTGTTTACCGACATCGACCAGCTGCACAAGGGTGACATGTTTTACATCCATGTGCTGGATGAGACCCTGGCCTATCAGGTGGATCAGATTCTGGACATGGTAGACAAGGACGACATGGAAACTCTGGAGGAAGCCCTTCAGGTGGTTCCGGGAGAGGATCATGTGACGCTGTTTACCTGCACCCCCTACGGAGTGAATTCCCACCGCCTTCTGGTGCGCGGCACCCGCGTTCCGTACGAAGGAGAGGAAGAAATAGAAAGTACCCCGGTAGACACCATGCTGCGGGCGGTACAGAATTACTATATGCTGTATCTGATTCTGGGATTGTCGGTAACACTGCTTGTGATACTGATTATGAAATTCCTGTTCGGAAGGAGAAGAAAATCTGACGGCTCCGGACGGACAGATCACAGTTCAAAGGAGGGTAAAAAGTGAAAATGACAGGAAAGATAAAAAAGAGAGGCGCGGCGGCGCTGGCATGCCTGCTGGTGGTTTCAGCGGCGGGAATTTCCAGTGTATACGGAGCGCCCGGAGTGGAGCCGGATCGAAGCTGCTCACTGTCCTTTGAACTGGACGGACAGTATCAGGAGCTCAATGAGATCGCGATCCCGGTCAATCTGTATAAGGTGGCGGATGTGGAGGTCACCGGGGAATATACTTCCCTCGCCGGATATGAAGAGCTGGATCTTGGCTCTGTCAGCGACAGCACTACGGCGGAGCAGTGGGAGGCGTTCTCTCAGGAAGCGGTTTCCCTGAAGAATGAACTTGGCGCGGAGCCCACAGCGGTTCTGGAGATCGCTCCGAACGAGGAAGGCCAGCCCGGCGGTTCTGTGGGAGATCTTTCCACCGGTATGTATCTGGTGGAGGCGGAAACCGTGCAGACCCCGGAATATACCTATGACTTTACTCCGTATCTGATCTCTCTGCCGAACAATTACTACTATTCCACAGGAGACGATACCTGGGTTTACGATGTGACCACCGGACTGAAACCGGAGCAGACGCCGCGGCTCGGATCCCTGACGATCCAGAAGACCCTGACGTCCTACAATGCCACCCTTGGAAATGCAGCCTTTGTCTTCCAGGTGGAGGGTATCCGGGATCATGAGCAGGTGCTCAGCGATGTGGTATCCCTGAATTTTGACAGCACCGGAACGAAAAGTGTGGAACTCACCGACATCCCGGCGGGAACCGTTGTGACGGTGACCGAGATCTACGGAGGTTCCAATTATGACGCGGTTTCCGGCGGAACACAGACAGCCGTGATCGTGGCGGACGGATCGGAAGAAGTTCCGGCAGCCGTTTCCTTTACCAACGAGTACAACGGCGGCATGAACGGCAGCGCAAGTGTGGTAAACCATTTTGAATACACCGACGGAGTCTGGGACTGGCAGCAGCAGGCAGACAGTTCCGCACCACAGGAGTAAGGGAGGAAGACAGGAATGATGAAAAATGTGAAAAAGAAAAATCTTTGCCTGGCAGCAGCAGCCCTTACGCTTACCGCCGGTCTGAGCGTGGGAACAGCGATGGCGTACTTCACCACCTATGCCACAGCTTCCGGCGGAGTGAGCCTGAGCCTTGACAATGCGGTGACGGTTCCGGAGGAAGAGGTCAGCAACTGGACGAAACATATCACGGTTCAGAATACCGGCGATATCGACTGCTTTGTCCGTGTGAAGGTATTTGCGGGCGACAAGTATCAGGACGGTCTGACTTACGCCGATGACGAGGGCAGATGGACGCCGGGCGCGGATGATTATTACTATTACAGTGATATCGTTCCGGCAGGCGGCGCGTCGCAGGAGCTGCGGGTCGGCATCGATCCGATGGACAGCGAAGAGAGCTTCAATGTCATTGTCGTACAGGAATGTACGCCGGTGCTTTACGATGAAGAAGGCAATCCGTATGCGGACTGGAACCGTGTGATGGATTCCGATCAGACAGTATATGCAGAGGAGGGTGAAGAGTGATGAAGAAGAAAAAATTTCCCTTCCGTGTAACGACAGCCGTTCTCCTTTCGGCTTCCGCAGTTCTGCTGATCGGAAGTACCGTGGGAAGTACCCGGGCGGCGCTTACGTATTACAGTGAAAATTATGGGGCGGAGGTTACGGTTTCCAATATCGGCGTCAGCCTTCTGGAAAACGGCGAGACCGTCAGCCGCAGGGATTACGATTCCAACGGCGAATGGAACGAGACCAGCGGAGCGCTTCTGGCGGATCTGCAGGAAGAAACCATCGTTCCGGGCAAGAAATATGACGAAGCCCTTGCGGTTTCCAACAGCGGCTCCATCGACAGTTATGTGAGGGTGATCCTCAACAAGAGCTGGACGGACAGCGAGGGCAGCACAGACCAGAATCTTTCTCCGGAGCTGATCGACCTGAACCTGCTGACCGATAATGGCTGGATCATCGATGAGGGCGCATCCACAGCGGAGCGGACGATCCTGTATTACACGAACATCCTTCCGGCGGGAGAGACGACCCCGGCGCTGTCCGATACGGTGCGGATCGATCCGGCGGTTGCGGATAAGGTGACGGAAGAAGTTACTACCGATGAAAACGGATACAAGACCATTACATTTACTTATGCTTATGACGGTTATACCTTTGAACTGGAAGCGGAAGTCAACGCGGTGCAGACCCACAACGCGCAGGACGCGATCAAGAGCGCCTGGGGCGTGGATGTAGACGTGGCGGACGACGGTACCATAAGCTTACGATAGGAGGGTGCGGAGTATGAAAAGGAAAATCATGTGCCTTGTCATGGCCGCAGCCATGACCGTGGGCATGAGTACCACAGTATTTGCAGAGGATTTTCAGGGTGAAAAATCCTGGAATGTAACATTTAACGGGGAGGGCATGGAGAGCAATTTCCAGTCTTCCGAAATGACCGAGGAGATTTACCGGATCCAGCCGGGCGACACCATCGAGCTTCAGGTGGGCGTCGGAAACTCCAGCGGCAGTGAGACCGACTGGTATATGACCAACGAGGTGCTGCAGTCTCTGGAAGATACCCAGAGCGTGGCGGAGGGCGGCGCATATGCCTATGAACTGACTTATGTGGACCCGGACGGAGAAGAGACGGTGCTGTTCAGCAGCGAGACCGTCGGAGGAGAATCCAGCGCAGGAGGAGAAGGCCTCCATCAGGCGACCGGTTCTCTGGAAGATTACTTCTACCTGGGACGTCTGGACAGCCGGGAAACGGGCAGCGTTCATCTGAGGGTTCAGCTGGACGGCGAGACACAGGGAAATGATTATCAGGACACGCTGGCACGGCTGCAGATGAATTTCGCCGTGGAGGAAGTGGAAGCCAACACGGTGGTGGAAAAAGGTGAGGACAACGTGATCAACCGGGTGGTCAAAAAGGTTGTCACCACAGCTCCGAAGACCGGAGATCCGACACAGATGCTTGGACTTTGCGCCGCGGCTCTGGCGAGCGGAATTGTCCTGTTGATTCTGGCGGTGGTATCCATGAAGAAACGCCGCGATGACCGGAAAGGAGACTTGAGATCATGAAAAAGATCGTAAAAGGCTGGAGAGTGGTTTTCACATCTCTGATGACGCTCTGCCTGGTTCTGGGACTTTTTCCGGTAAAGACACTGGCGGAGGAATACACCTATCAGGTTACTTTTTACAGCGGAAACCAGGGGACTTTCAACGGAACGGAAGGACTTTCCGTAGACAATCATTCCAGCGGTTCTCAGTATGCGGTGGAAGAAAACGGAGATGAAATCACAGTCAGCGGGCTGAAACAGGGAGATATCGTGTCTTTCGACGTTCAGGCGGGCGCTGTGCAGATGTCGGATGACAGCAAGTATTATCTCCGCGGAATCCGGCAGAGCGGACGCGACAATGATACGGTACAGACTTCCGCGTTCCGTGTGGACGGCGACGCAGAGTATGTGCTGGCGTACGGAATACGTGGAAACCAGACAGGTTATACGGTAAATTATCAGGATGCCCAGGGCAATGAACTGGCGCCGAGCCGTACCTATTACGGAAATGTAGGCGACAAGCCGGTGGTTGCATACCTGTACATCGAGGACTATAATCCGCAGACACTGGCGCTGACCAGAACATTGTCCGAAAACGAGGCGGAAAACGTGTTTACTTTCGTGTACACACCGGTACCAACCGAGGTGATCACAGAGCCGGGTGACACGATCACAAATACAACGACCGTAACGGAGACCGTGCCGGGAACCACAGACGAGGGCACCGCAGCGGGAACCGGAACAGGAACCGCAGGAACGGGAACGGCAGGTACCGGAACAGGCACAGCCGGAACCGCGGGCGAGGGTGCCGGAGCGGCTGGAACCGCCGGTGAAGGTACCGGAGCTGCCGGCGAAGGCACCGGGGCAGCCGGAACCGATGAAACCGGTACCGCAGGTACGGATGGAACCGCAGCGGGTGAAACCGACGCGGCAGCGGATGAGGGAACTACCGATATTCAGGATGAGGAAGTTCCGCAGGACAATCAGGATCTGACCGATCTGGATGAGGAAGAAGTTCCGCAGAGCAATATCAACATCGATGAGGAAGAAGTGAAAAAAGGTCTTCCGATGGTTGCAGGAGTTGCAATCGGTGTGCTGGCAGTGGCAGCGCTCGGTGTGATCGTTGTACTTGTAAGAAAACGTATGAAATGATACAATAAATAACAGGACGCCGGGGGCGGAAGCGTGAAAATGGACGGATACGTTCCACACGCTTTGGTTCCCGGCATTTTTTGATATACGGCACATCGCTTGCGGCAGTGGAGTGAATCTATTGGCGCAAATGAGAACCGGGCAGTGTGTCGGATCGGAATAGCAGCTGTACAGGATTGACAGAGAATACAGGGTGGATAAGGAGATAAGAGTCAGATGACGGGGAAGCCAGACAGAAAGAAAAATAAGGAAGGGAAGCGGAGAAGTTCCGCGGCATTGTTCTGCAATATTTTCGGAACCGTGATGCTTGTGGCGCTGGTGCTGGTGTGCCTGCCGCTGACGGTGCCGAGACTGTTCGGGTATCATATTTATACGGTCATCAGCGGAAGTATGGAGCCCGCGATCCCCACCGGAAGTCTGGTGTATATCCAGGAGATGGAGCCGGAGGATGTAAAAGCGGACGATGTGATCGCCTTTTACGGGGCGAAGGATTCCGCCAGCATTATCACCCACCGTGTCGTGGAGAACCGGGTGCTGATGGGTGAATTCATCACCAAGGGAGACGCCAACCAGACCGAGGATATGAACCCGGCGTCCTATGAGAATTTTATCGGGAAGGTTGTGAAATCTTACCCGGAGATCGGAGAGATTGCCCAGATACTCACCGGGCCGGAAGGCAAGGTCATCGCCGGGGGCGTGATCGCGGCGGCGGTGGTGCTGCAGATCCTGGCTTCGATGTTTGAGAGGCGGTATGAGAAGAGGCGGAAGGGGAAAATGGAGGAAGCGGAGTAGAGTTTGATCTTTCGATTGTAATTGTTAATAAAATGGGATAGAATAAAAATAGTCGCAGTAATAGCTCAGTCAGCTGAACTGTTATCAGTTATGACGCTGCAGAAATACCTGCGTATTTTCTGTATGGGCTGGAAGAATTGATTTTTGTCAGTGCGTGAAATGGAAAGGGATACTGTATGAAATTAAATATAAAAAATTTTGCAAAAATCAACGAGGCCAATATTATTATTGATGGTATCACTGTAATAACTGGTGAGAATAATACGGGCAAAAGTACAATCGGAAAAATCTTGTTTACGTTGTTTAATGCATGGTCTGATATTGAAGAAAGAATTTGGAACGAACGTTTTAATGAGATCGAAAATACAAACAGAATTATTTTACAAAAACACTTGACTGATGCAGGATTTTCTAAATCGAAAGTATTTGTTAATGCCAGGAATACGGCACGTAGAATAACTTTGAATTTACGACATAAGTTGAAGAGAATGTCTTTTTCTGAAGAATATATTCGTGATAGTATAGAGCGTGCAATTGAAGGTTTGGAGAATGTACATCGTCCAGAAGAACCTGAAGATTGGAAAGATCTGATTGATGAACTTTCATTGAATACAATAGAGATTTTATTCATTCCGGAAGAAGTTATTGCCCGAGAAACTATTTCCCGATATTTTGATGATGTTTTTCATGGACAGATTAATTCTCTCACGCAGGGTTGTGATGAGGATACGGTATTGAGTTTGGAAATCCGCGGAAAAAGAAATCAGGTTCTTTTTCGTGAAAATCAGTGTGCGGAATTTACAGATGAAATTGGTATTTCTCATCAGGCTATTTATATCGACAATCCGTTTCTTATCGATGAATTGTCAAAATACAATGATTTGAATCCCATGAATCAGCTGCTGAAAAACATGCTGACAAATGATCGTAAAGAATATGGCATGGACGGCGTGATTGAGATCGTGCGTGCAAAAGAAAAGTTAAACGATATCTTTCGAACACTGGAAAATGTTGTAGACGGAGAAATTATAACCGGTCGAAACGGAGATGATTTTTATTTAAAGGGTCATCAATTTAATGAACCAATTTCATTTTACAATCTTTCCACCGGAATGAAATCCTTTGTGATATTAAAGATGTTGATTGAAAAAGGATGTATAAGAGAGAAAGATGTTGTTATCTTGGATGAGCCTGAAATTCATCTGCATCCGCAATGGCAGATTGCTTATGCGGAGCTGATTGTATTGCTGCAGAAACATTTCGATCTTTCGGTAGTAGTGACTACCCACAGCCCGTATTTTGTTGATGCAATTAATTTGTTTTCATGCAAATATGAAATTGACAGCAAGGTTCATTACTATTTATCATCCAATGTCGGAAATACAGTAAAAATGGATGACGTCACCAGAAAAATAGATTTGATTTATCAAAAAATGGCTTCGCCAATTCAAATGTTGAATACGTTAAGATACGAGTTGAACAACCAATAAGGGGTAATGTGTAAATGACAGAAGAAGTAATGGAAAGCCTTCCTGAAAAACTAAAACCACATATCTGTACCTTGAAACGTGCTTCTATGGATACTACAAAAAACATTCCAATGTGCGAAAGTGGTATCGAGGTTGTAAATTTTGATAAAATACCAAATGAGTTTGCCCGAGGAAGAGGCTGGAGCAGTGTTCCAAAATCTAATGATGCATTATATAAAGATGTTGATGGCAAATGGTTTTTTGTTGAATTTAAAAATGGAACGATCAAAATGGGATAGAGAAATTTGAAAAGTATTTGTTCAATGAAACACATACATATACACCAGACTTGTTTGAAAAAAATTTTATCCGTCCGAAAGAGGAGGAAGAACGTCGTAATTCTTAGGTGTATCAAACGAGTATATGCCACGTGAATGCGTAACGTGTAAATTTGAGCTATATCAAGTAGTTTTGCTAAAGTCCTGATATGCAGGGAGCGGTTGTATCTTACGTTCAACCGCTCCCTGTCATCCGTTTCGGGTAAATTTTTATTCTGTCTGACTGGATCAAAAAGAAACAGATCAAATTTTATCCTTGAAATAAGCAACTGTCAGTTCTACCATCATGTCGTAACTCTGCACCCCGCTGTCCTGCCCGTTGATCTTCAGGTAGGTGTCGTTGACCTGGGTGGAGATTTCTTCCAGTATTCCATCGTAGGACGCCCAGAACTCCCGGTTGGCGGTCAGATCTGTTTCGACGGAAGGCGCCAGCTGGCTTCTTATGGTGCTCCAGGTGTCGTAATCCGTATCGTACAGTGCGTTCATGCAGTAGATCCACGCGGACAGATAACCGCTGTACTGAAAGGCTGTCTGTTCGGACTGGATGCATGCCAGGAATGCGATGAAATTCGCCTCTTCTTCCTGCATAAATCCCCTCAGGTGGGAAAGTTCATGGCAGACGGTGAAAGGGATGTTGTAGGCGGTCATATCACGGTTGTAGTTAGCCTCGATGGTGAAAGCGGAAAAGATCCCTGTCAGGCCAAGGCGTGAAAGGATCTGGGAACACAGGACTTTTTTCGGCATCGGATAGCTGCCGGACAGATCCGGAAAGGTTTCTCCGAGGGATTCCATGGCGGCGGCTGCGTCCGGACCTTCCGGGCGTGACAGGCTCATGACGCCGTTTTCATCTCTGGAGACCTGGGCGCTTCTGACATTGACCTCTTCGGTCAGCCAGGAGCAGATCCGGGAGAGATCCTCCGCCGTACATGGTTCTGCGGAAATCCCGGTCTTTTCCGAGAAGGAGACCCTGTGGTAATTGATCCCGCCGCCGAGCATGAAGAAGAAGGCAAGCAGGGAAGCCGCCAGAAGGATTCCGGACAGCCAGGAGAGCAGCCGCTGACCGGCGTTTCCTTTTTTGATGATCCGGCGGATGGTGTACGCCGCAGAAAGCAGAAATCCGAGAATCAGCAGATAGAGCCCGATTTCCGCCAGGGAAAATGGCACGCGCCCGGTCAGCCCTGAGATGGCAGCGGCGGCTGGCTGGTAGATCTGGCTGGAATACCATTCCGCGGCGGCTGGGACCAGCGTGGAGACCAGAAGCAGCGCGGCGCTGAGCAGAAAGAGGATCAGGGCAGCGGCGAAGCGGTGTCTGGCAGGGGAATGGGATGGTTTGGCTTTTTGAGATTTTTTCATTGGTATACCTCCGGTGTATCTATTTTAACATGGGGGAGGAGGGGAGGGCAACGGCGTTTGAAAGTGTTGATTGGCACAAGAAGCATCATTTTCTTGCGTATCTGGTTAAGAAAATCGAAAAAAGATAAAATATTGGCAAAATAAAAAATGGGGAGAATAAAATATAGAGAGTATATTTCTTTCTGTAAGAGGGAAATATGAATGATAAAGAAAGTACACTACACGAGCAATACTGAACGTTTAATTTAAGTTTTTGCGGAAAAAACACAAATTCAATTGATAAACGGTTGTTTGTATGATATACTTTTTTTAGGAAGGAGGGTATGTAATGTTATTAGAGTTCAGCTGTTCTAATCACAGATCAATTAGAGATGAAATTCTTTTTTCCGCAATAGCAGGGTCAGACAAAACTCATGCAGAAAACATAGAAAAAGCAGCAGATGTTGAGGTTCTGAAATCATCTGTTATCTATGGCGCAAACGGCTCTGGAAAAAGCAACTTTATCGATGCGATAGCATTTGTAAAAAATCTTGTTTCAAATAGCATTAACCATCAACCTGGACAAGGAATTCTGCAAGTACCTCATAAACTGGAAGGCTACGAGCGAAAAAGTAATTATAAGATTCAATTTGTAGTTGATGGAATTCGATATGCATTCGGGTTTTCATTAAGAAATATGCTCGTGGTAGAGGAATATCTTTATTATTTTCCCAATGGTCGTCAAACAAAGGTTTTTGAGCGTGATGGTGAAGAGTATTCAGCGGGTCGTAACTTTCGCAATCGCTTTAATAGCTGTAAAGATGTCCTCAAGCCTAATCGCTTAATGTTGTCCTGTGCTGCAAATTTTAGTTCTGTTGATGAAGTAACTGCCGCATATCGCTTTTTCAATGACGAGTTAGTAATTTACAATTCGGGTAACCAAGAAAATTGGATGAATTACTCACTGCACCAAATTAACACTAACGAAAAAGTAAAGGCAACTGTTCTAAAGTTTTTGGACGCACTTGGCACTGGAATTAAAGATATCTATGTTGATATTAAGAAAGAGGATTTAGATGTTTCGCATTTACCTCCCTTTTTATCGGACGAATTTAAGAAGATTCTTTTACAGGAGAAAATAGATGCGATCTCTGCTAAGGTTTTGTATGAAGGATTTGAAACGGATTTGATTTCAGAGGAATCCACAGGAATAAAAAAACTTTTTGGAATATTGTGTCCTTTTATCGATATTATAGCTAATGGAAAAGTGTTGGTTTGTGATGAACTTGAATCTAACTTACATGAATCGCTTCTTTTTGGATTGGTAAAGCAGTTTGTCAATACACGCGGAAGTAAACCTGCACAGCTGATTTTTACAACTCATGAAACAGGATTATTAAATTTGGATTTGTTCAGACGAGATCAGATTTGGTTTACAGAAAACAAATCTGCAGATCGTTCTACAGATTTGTTTTCGCTTACAGAGATTAGAAATGTTCGCAAAGACGAGAACTTTGGGAAAGGTTACATTGCAGGAAAATATGGAGCAATTCCAATGCTAAATCTTAATTTTGCCAATGTAATCTCTTCTGATATGTAAGTGGGGTGATGATATGGCGTCTAGAGAGATTTCACTCGCTCCACGTGTGGAAAACACACGCGATGCACATCCTGTGTTAACACCTATCCAGTTTTCTCTGTCTGAGATTAAACAACATTTTACAGAAAGTATGGGTGAGGTTAAGGCACAGTTTACTGTCGCAGATAAGTTAAACGCTGATGGAAATGAGAGTGCTTGTAAAATGGTTTGGCGATCACAAGTCGTTTTGGCGGAGGGATTACTTGACTTTTACATTCACGAAATAAGTAAATACTGTTTAGTCAGAATGTTTTCAGGAACATGGCCAAAAACAGAGAAGTATAAGATTTTTCAGATCCCTATGGAAAAAGTAGAGAGTGCCATAGCTGCTTTGGAATCAAATGACTGGCTTTTTGAATATTTGAACAAGCGATTTAGCAGGGATGTATTTTTATCGTGTGAAAGTATGAGAGACCAGTTAAATCTTATTGGCATACCATTTAACAAAGCTATGGAAAAAGCTTTTCCTAGCGGAAATGCGCAAGAATCGATAAGGATCGGAAAAGAAACTATAGCAATGTTATTTCAGCGAAGAAATGAAATAGCTCATCAAAATGATAGAAGTCACGCCTCTGCTGAACAAACAGATATTACCAAAGACTTTGTTGAAGATTATATCTCAAAGATTGAATCCATCGTAAACGCTATACAAGAAATTGCAGAGGAAACAGATACATAAAGAAATTCAAGCAGATCAGAATTTTGGCGAAGTGTTGTGATAGACATTTCGCCATTTTTTATTTGTAGAGTACGTTTATACCTGAAAATTGGATGAATGCAAAAGTTCTGAATGAAAGAATTAAAGTTGAAAAGAATAGATAGAAAATGATATAATACAACCAGCAAAACAAGGAGGTACCCTGTCGTGGAATATAGAGTCAGAGAACTTCTGGAAAAGTTTTTAAAAGCCTACATGAGCGAAAGAGATCTGGAAAAAACGCTGGAATTTGTATCCGATGAGATCATCAGTATTGGTACCGGGGTACAGGAAACAGCAGGAAATAAACGTGAGTTGGAACGGCTTTTGCAGCAGGAATTTTCTGTTAATCCGCCCCCCATTTTATATACCATAGAAGATTACCATGAAACAACCATGCATTCGGAGCTGTGCTGCGCATTCTGCAACGTGACGGCGCGTGTGGAAGGAGAAAGCGGAGAATTTTTTACTTTGAAGACAAGACTTACGGCAGCCTGCTGCCGGGAGGACGGACAGTGGAAGATCCTGAATCTCCATATGTCCATAGCGACTTCGCTGCAGAGCGAAGAGGAATTTTTCCCGCTGAAATATGGACATGAAGTCATCAAAAAGCTCAGCATGGAATCACATAGAGAGCTGATCAAGCTGATGACGAATACCTTTCCCGGAGGCATTATCGGAGCCTATCTGGAAAAGGGTTTTCCTCTGTACATTATTAATGATGAAATGCTGGATTACCTGGGCTATACTTATGAAGAACTGCGCGCAAATACCGGCGAGATGGTGATCGAAACGATCGCTCCGGAGGACAGGGAACGGGTGGAACAAAAAGTACTGCACGATGTTCAGGAGAAAGGAGAGTATGAAATTCAGTACCGTGTGCTGAAAAAGAACGGTGAGAAAAAATGGGTGTATGACAAAGGACGAAAGATTGTCACGGAAGAAGGGCGCAGTGCCATCATCGGTGTTGTGATCGATATTTCAAAGTCTGTGGAACGTGAGGAGATGCTTCAGAAAGAGGCGGAACAGGATGCGCTGACCGGAATTCTCAACCGGAAGGCGGCAGTGCGGCTGATAAAAAAATCTTTTCAGGAAAAAGAAGACGGCGTGCTGTTTATGATGGATATTGACAATTTTAAGAAGCTGAACGATACCTATGGGCATCTGGCAGGAGATGAAGTACTGATCGGATTTGCCGATATTCTTCGCCGGAACAGCCGGAGTGATGATATCTGTGCGCGGCTGGGCGGCGATGAGTTTCTTGTCTATTTTCCAGGGCTGAAAAAGAAAGAGACTGCAGTGGAACGCGCGGAGATGATCGCCCGCCAGTTTCTGGAAAAGAACGGAAAAAATTATGAAGATGTGGAAATTTCTGTCAGCATCGGCATTGTAATGCGCAGCGGTGAACGGGAGTTTGGCAGCCTTTACGAAGCTGCAGACAGAGCGCTGTATCAGGTAAAGAACCGGGGCAAAGGCGGATATATGTTTGCCGACGGGCTGTAGTGACCAGAAACTACCAGATAAAATTCTTAAATTATTCAGAATTTTCAAAAAAGGTTGACAAACCGACGTTGGCTGTGATATGCTCGGCACACAGACTAAAGGCTAAAGTATATTCTTTTTTACATACAATTTTTTTGCATCGGAAAGACAGAGATACTCTAATGATTAGTTTATCTCTGTTTTTTTATTCCTGCAGTTTTCAGACACGTTCGGCAGCGGGACGTTACAGTGGAAGGGGTTTTGGTGTGGAATGAAAAAATTATATTGGAGAATACTGATCCTGTTTACGGTCGTAACAGCATGTCTTCTTGGAGTCTCGATCACCGGAGTGATTCATATCCAGTGGGCGCAGGACAGAGGATATCTGGAAGAGATTCTGACAGATACCCAAAAGCTTCTCGGCGCCGGGGAGGAATGCTACGGGAGCAGCAGAGAATCTACGAGCCAGGATGAGGAAGGCACGCAGGAAGACAGCCGGAGTTTTATCGGACAGATGATCCGGAATATACCGACGAATCAAACGACGATCCTTGTGGGCATTGACGCGAAGACCCATGAGATTATCGGAATCACTGAAAATAATATGTCTGCGCAGGAGTTAATGGATAAAAAAGGGTGGGGCAGGATCCTGGAAAAACTGCAGAAACTGGAAGAAGGAGAAATGGCAACGATCCATCTGAGCAATTATTTTGCTACTGCCGCGATGGTCCGGTACAGCCCGGATATTTTTCTTGTGGGAATCGATACGGGGGCGGATTCTTCCGTTGAAGTCGGAACCAACATCTTCCGGCTGTCCGCCAGTATCCTGATTTCCTATGTGGTGATCGCGGTCTTTATCCGTCTGTCTATGAAAAAGCTTTTCCTGACGGATATCGACAAAATCCAGAACCAGGTGCTCCGGCTGCTGGAGGGGAATTATGATACGGAATTTGAAGCCTGCCAGTCGGAGGAGATCGAGCTTATGGTCTCTGCCATCCGCGATCTGAAAAATGGATATGTGCACAAAACGGAGAGAATGAACAAGATCTTCAATTCCATCGGACCGAACATCGGATCTTTTGAACTGCTGGACAGTCTTCAGGCAAATTTCTTTTCCGACAACTTTGCCAAAGTCATGGGATGGAAACAGGAAGAGGTGGAATATTACAAAGAACATATTGAGAAATTCAAAGGACTTATCAATGAACTGGAGAAGAAATGCGACAAAGGAAATATTGCTGCGTTTAACGGTAAGTATCTTGAGGTTCATATGTTTGAGATTCAAAATGAACTCGTGGGCGTTCTTATTGACCGGACAGAGGAGGAGACGGAAAAGCGGCGTCTGGCCTGCAATGTCAGAGACGAGCGGAAGAAAAATATTACAGACGGCCTGACCGGCATCATGAACCGCAAGGGATTCCAGCAGGAGGTGGAAAAAATCCTGGCGGAGAACCATGCGGGCGGGGGTGTACTCCTGATGTGCGACCTGGATAACTTCAAGAGAATCAACGATTCCATGGGACATCCGGAGGGAGACAGGCTTTTGAAACTGTTTTCGGAAATTTTAAAGCAGGAATTTCGGAAGAGTGATGTGGTCGGCAGGATCGGAGGCGATGAGTTTATGGTTTATCTGCCGAGCGATGTGGAGGATTCGGTACTGAGGAAAAAGCTGGATCATGTGATGGATTCGATCCGGGTCAAATTGAACGGTTACCGTACCTATGGCGTTTCCGTCAGTATTGGGGCGGCAAAGCTGGATGCTGAAATGGGGGTCGTGGATTTTGAAAGCCTGTACGAAAGTGCGGATACGGCACTTTATATCTCAAAAGGCCTTGGAAAGAACCGGTATTACATCAATGAAAAAGGAATCCGCTGTATGAAGTCTACCTGCGAAGCGTGCAGAATCAAATGTCCGCGCAGGGAAATTCTTGCATTGAATGAGGGACAGAGTAATGGAACTGTGACAGACAGGGACGGGAATCCGCTGCACCTGCTTCCGGAAGTCTGAGAATAGAAAGGTGCCGCTCCATCGTCAGATTTTGACGATGGAGCGGCACCTGTTCTTTTTTAACCCATAATGACTTCAACAGAGACGGTTTTCCTGCCGAAGGGATTCCATCTGGAAAACTACAAGCAGGTGCTCCAGCTGAGCGGACTTGGTACAGCCGCGCTGGTTTCCCTTGGAAGAATCGTAAAAGACAAATTTAATATGGAACTGAATATTATCGCGCCAAACGTAGCAGGCGGCGGCGATACCCTGTTCCAGACCCGTTCCGCAGCAGGTGATCTGGGCGACCTGATCCTGACCAATGCGGACGGCGGACGTCTTCAGAATCTTGTAACCGCAGGATTGGTTATGGATATGACAGACCTGCTGGCAGACAAGGAAAATGTTCACAGATATGATTCTGATTATACTCTGTGGGATTCCGTACTGGCGGAGAACAACACCGCGCTGGATACAGACTGGCAGGAAAAGATGGGTGCAAAGACCACGATGGAGTATCTCCAGAACAACAACAAGATCCTGGTAGCGCCGGGCAGCGGCTTTGCAGCTCCGGAAGAAGATTCTCAGATTACTACTCTGAGAGGACAGTGTAAAGCAACAATCGTGGATACTTCCTGGCAGATGATCTTTGCAGCAAACGATGAAGAGTTTGATACTCTGCAGAAGACAATGCAGGATACTCTGGAAGGACTGGATTACCAGACCGTACTGGATTATGATATGGATCTTGCAAAACAGCAGAATGATGCTCGTGTAGCAATCGTAGAGGAATATGCAAACGCAGATACAGCTGAGGCAACACCGGCAGCAGACAGCACATCCGCAGCATCTTCTTCTTCCGCTGCAGCAGAATAATTCCGCAGCTCAGAGGACAGAAAGAGAATAGCAAAACAAAGGAATCCCCTCCGTTTGCTGAAATTGCTGGCAAACGCGGGAGCCGGATGGTATAATACAGAAAACAGATGTTATTTACGGAGGTGTCGGATGAACAATCATGATCCTTATGATTTCTGTCGGCGTTACATGACAGAGGATGAATACATTTTGTGGAAAGGCCATCCGGAAAAGGGAAATATCTTCACAGGGCGGGAAGCCGTGATGCTTCCGTTCAGTATTGTGTGGCTGTCCTTTGCGGTTTACTGGGAGATAACGGCGCTGCGAAGCGGAAGCAACTGGTTCATGGTTCTGTGGGGGCTTCCGTTTGTGGCGATCGGAGTCTACCTTCTGATCGGAAGATTTATTATGACGGCGTATCTGAGAACCAGAACTTTTTATGTGATCACCAATAGGAAACTTATGATCCGGAAAGGAAGCAGGATACAGATTCACGACGGCAGAAACCTTCCGCCGATGAATCTTGTGATCCATAAAAACGGCAACGGTACGATCCTGTTCACCCAGAATGTTTATACCAGCAAGGGATCCAGGAGCAGCACTGCCTTTGCCATTGAAAACATCGCAGATGTTGCCCAGGCGCAGAATGCGGTGGACAGGATGGAACGTCAGGTTGGGAATTGAGAAGAGAGATAACAGAAAAGAAATGATTCTATGAAAATAATCAGAAGGAATCAGTTATAAGAGATAGTTGTAAAATAGGTTGTAAGGAAAGGAAACAGCAGAAAATGATTCATGAGAAATTAGAAATACAGGCACCTGGTTATCCGCACAAGGCGGAACTTTATACATACTTTCTGGACCGCTCTCCGGAAATGCGCCCGGAGAGAAAACGTCCGTTGGTGCTGATCTGCCCGGGAGGCGGTTATGTGATGACTTCCGACCGGGAAGCGGAACCGGTGGCAATGCAGTTTCTGGCAATGGGGTACCATACGGCGATCCTGCGGTACAGCGTCAGTCCTGCCGTTTATCCGGAAGCGCTGCTGCAGGCAGGCAAGGCAGTGAGCTGGCTGAAAGAGCAGGAGGATAAATACGGGATCGATCCGGATAAGATCGTTGTGATGGGATTCTCTGCCGGCGGCCATCTGGCGGGCAATTATGGAGTCTCCTGGAGAAAGCCGTTTGTCCGAGAGGCGCTTGGCGTGGAGGAAGAAATGCTGCGTCCGGCGGGGCTGATTTTATGCTATCCGGTGATCACCTCCGGAGAAAAGGCACATAAGGGTTCGTTTGAAGCGCTGCTGGGCGAACGGCTGGAAGAACTGAAAGACGAAGTATCTCTGGAAAAACAGGTAAACGAGGACGTCCCCAGGACATTTCTGTGGCATACAGCCCCGGACGACTGCGTTCCGGTGGAGAACTCCCTTCTGTTCTTCCAGGCACTTCTGGAAAAACACATCCCCGCCGAACTCCACATCTTCCCGGAAGGCGGCCACGGTCTGAGCCTGGCAAAGGAAGATACCATGACCAACGAAGGCTACGGCGTCCAGGAAGCCTGCCAGAACTGGATCCTGCTGGCGCAAAAGTGGATGGAGAGCGTGTAAAATATAAACACATTCTTCCGGAAGCCTTTTCCAAGTGCAGTTTCAGGTATCAGAAAACAGAAAAAATCCCAGGGCAGATGGCGTAGGTGTTTTCCGGGCATTTGCAAAGGGTCGAGAAAATCTTAGCGTTCCGAAGCCCCGGAGGACGGGTCAGGCGAAGTGCTACCCGCACTGAGCCTGAGGAGTGCTGAGTCGGGAATTGATCAACAATTCCTGACGAATCACTCCGGTGCCCGTCCGGAGGGGCTTCGGAACGGTTAGATTTTCCGATTCTTTGCAACCGCCTGGAAAACACCTACGCCATCTGCCCTGGGATTTTTTCGTCCGCCTGAAACCACTACCGAACTGCTGCTTTTTAAAGTTTTTTCCGATATTCTGCCGGACTTTCGCCCACCAGCTTTTTGAATTTCTTGTGGAAATAATCCACGTTCTTGTATCCGACCTTTTCCGCAATTTCATACACTTTCTATAGTGGCTCAGTTGTCAAGACAAAAATCTAAGATTTTTATAATGAACTGATA
>ERZ1673750.499-NODE-499-length-29633-cov-5.237947_pt1 | contig 29633 bp, 28 predicted proteins | sample MGYA00580203_ERZ1673750 | MGnify/ENA primary metagenome ERZ1673750 (study PRJEB41218, sample SAMN15661763) | gut metagenome | host: Homo sapiens | place: Canada: London | collected 2015-08-20/2019-03-30 | study: EMG produced TPA metagenomics assembly of... | reverse complement strand
TATAACAAACAAATACAAACAAAACAACAGTTAATCAGCAACAGTTAACAGCCCCCTGATCGTGGACGGGTCCACATTGGCGTTCACGTGGGCGACGTGGGCGTTCCGCACGCGCGGCATGGGCACCTGGTACCCGTGGCTCATGCTCGTCCTGTTCAGCGTCGTCAGCCTCATCGGCAACGCGTTGCACGCGCATCCGGTCCAGGTGAACGGCATGCTCCTGCCCGACTGGGTGCCGCCCCTGGTGATGACGATGCCGCCGATCGCCCTGCTGGCGACCACGCACATGATCGTCATGGCCGCCGGCCGCACGTTCGACGCGCAGCCGGACGAACCCGACCGGGAACCGATGCCGGACGCGGGCGGACGGTCCGCGATCGCACCGGAGCCGGAGCCGCCCGCGGCGGAGTCCGAACCCGAACCGTCCGCCCCGGTTCCGGAGCCGTCGGAACCCGAGCCTACGGGCGAAACCGTTCCGACGACGCCGGAGCCTGAGCCGCCCGAACCCGGACCGGAGCCCGCGACGCCCGTCCCGCCGCCGCCCGTGCGGCCGGTGGCCAGCGACCGGGAACTGGCCGCACGCTGGGCCGAGCAGATGAACGTCGGCTGACCCGCCGACGGCTATGGTTGGGGCCCCGCCGGAGCATCCCGGCGGGGCCCCAACCATAACCATCGTCACTCGTCATCGCCCGTGTCGGCGCGCCCGCGCGCGTGCGCCCCGCCATGCCTTGCATGGACGCGCGTCCTACGCCCGCGGATCAAGCCGATGAGGAACGGGACGAGCACGATCAGGAGGAGGATGCCGCCGGTGACGGCGAGCATCACGGGCTCGCCGATGAACCGCATGCCGTCGGCGCGTCGGAACACGCTCAGCAGCATGCCCGGAAGCAGGAGGAGCGGCAGCCCGTATAGGATGCGGCGCACCGTGCCGCGCGTCAGGAGCATGGGGATGAGCGACAGGAGCAGGACGACCGTCAGGATGGCGATCAGATGGCGGACGCGCAGACGGAACGGGCTGGCCGTGGCCAGGATGCTCCAAGCGAGCGCGGCGGACGGGGCCGCAAGGACCCCGATGATGAGCATGGTCAGATGCCATGCGAACGGTGTAGTGAGAATGCGTTTCATGCCCGACGGTCATGCGTCCGCGTCGCCGCTGGTATGCGTGGGGGGGCGTCACCCGTTCGGCGCCTTTCCGGTTCCGCCGTTCAGATCGTAGACGAGCGGGTATTCGACGGTCTCCCATTGGGCGTACACGGTCATGCCGCCGGCGGGCAGTTTGACCGCGTCGCCGGGTTGGATGGTGCTGCCGGTGCCATCCGGCTTGGTGTTCCATCCGGTGAACGTATACCCCACGTTCGCGTAGCCGTTTTTGCTGACCGTGATGGTGCCGTCGGTCACGCCTTCGCTGTCCGGGGTGTCGCCGGTCGCGGTGTTTGCGTTCGCATCATAGTGGAGCGCCGCCTTGTCGGCCTTCCATTGGGCGTACAGGGTGATGCTGTCGCCGGTCAGGGTGATGCTGTCGCCCGGACGGTATGTGTCGCCGGTGCCGTCCGGTTTGGTGTTCCAGCCGGTGAACTTGTAGCCTTGGCGCTTGTACTTGTTGGCTTGGATGGTTGCGTTCGTGTCCGGGTCGCCGACCTGCATGCCCATGCTGCCTTCGGTTGCGCCGTTGCCGTTGTAGATGATGGACGATTGTCCCGCGCCCGCCTGCGAGCCGACGCTGTTGTAGAGCTGCGTGTTGAACGCGCCGCCTTCGGTCGCTGTGCTTTTGCGGATGACGCCGATGGCGGTCGCCCTATTGGCAATATACTGGTCGGCGTAGGTCAGAGACCAGCGCATGCTCATCCATTGGCCAGCCGTCTTCTCGGCGATGGCCTTGCGGACGATGTTGTCGGTTTGCTCGTCCCATGATGAGGGTTCATCGGACAGGAGCGCGTTGTCGCCTTGTTCGCTTCCCAGATTCACGGCCACGTCGTATGAGCCGTCCGCGTTGCGTGTCATCGTGTATTCGCCGGGCTTGAGGGTTTTGGCTTCATCCCAGCTTGTGATGTGCCTGTCCACATGCTTACCGGCAAGGTTTAGGATGAGGAAGTCGTCGGCTCCGCGTCCGGCGTGTGTGGCGTCGTAGGCGAGTCCCCATCTCGACCATAGGCTGCTGAACGTGACGGCCTTGATTTCACCCTGCGTGGGGGTGATGCGGGCGTAGCCGATTACGGGGTCATCATCCATGGCGGACGCTTCGTCGTTGAGTATCCTGTTGACCTCCCCTCCGTGGATGAATTTCATCTCGAATATGCTGCCGTCGCTGCTCAGTCCGCCCTGCCCCATGTTTGCATTGAACCCACCCCGGTCGGAGACGACCCGGATGGGGTCGTTGTCGAATGTGATGGTCTCGTCGCCGATGGTGATGCCGCTTGTCGTGGAGAACGTGGACTCCCGTGAACCGTAGAAGCGGTAGTTGTTCTTTTTTCCATACTGGAGCGTGAAATCGTATCGCCCCATGGCAGGCGTCGAGGTGCGTGTCAGGCTGGTCGTGCTGTTGGAATACCGGACGTTGAATACGGGGTCGCCGTCGCTGTCCGTCAGTTGCGCGGGACCGCTCATACCGCCGAGGCGGAAGTGGAAGTTTTCGGTGGGTTGCACCGTCCATGTCACGGTGTCACCCTCATGGAGTTGCCCGACGTCGTCGATTGTCCCGTTGACGGTCAGAATGTATGAAATGGTTTGGCTGCCCGCGTTCACCCCGTCGGACACTTCCGTGCCGTCCGGCAGGACGCCGTTAAACGGTTTGCCTGTATTGCCGTCCGTGAGGCTCTTGATATGGATGTCGCCGATGTCGGTGATGACATGGGACGTGCTGCGTGCCACCGTTTCCGCGTTCACCGGGTCAACGGCGAGAGCCGTCGCAGTCACTCCCCCTCCCCCTATTGCTATTGCGGCTATGAGGGCGATGCCTGCCGTCAGCCATTTGCGGTTCATGGTTTTCTTCTTTCTGTTGTGGGGAGGGGACGACGGACCGTCCCCTCCCGGTTTGTTTAGTTGCGTGTGCGGTGGCGGAGGAGCACGCCGAGTGCCGCTCCGCAGCACAGTATCGCAAGCGTGAATGCGCCGATGCCGGTGATGGTTGCGCCTGTCGATGCGAGTTGGTCGGTTGGGGTTTTGGTGGTGTCTCCGCCATCGGACGGGGTGTTCGGGGCGTTTGTGTGGGTGTCGTCGTCAACGTTCGTGTCGGTGTCGTCCCCGGTGTCGGTGTTCGTGTTCCATGTGAACGTGTAGGTTACCCACTCGGCGCGGGAGGGAGCGATGAACGCCCATGACACGGATTCCCCTCCCTGCCCATCCGACTTGGGGGTTTCGATGGCCTCCCACACGTCGGGCACGTTCTCGACCCGGATGGTGTGCTCCATGCCGTTGGGAAGCGCGTAGTGGAGGGTGTCGGGGTCGAACTGCTGGTATGGTTCGCCGTCCACGATGAACCGGATGCCGGTCAGGTCGTCGAAGTCGATTCGCCCATTGCCGTTCACGTCCGCCGTGTCGAACGCCTTGGCGTTGAGAAGCGCGTAGCGGGCGACCACGTCCCCGGTCGGGTCATTCACCGGGAGGAGGAGGATTTCATATCCGCGGTCGGGGTCAGACCTGTCCTCCGGGACGCTCGTCCACCCGTCGGGCAGTCCTTCGATGCGGATGTTCGCAGGCAGGGAGTCCAGTCGGTGCGTGGTCCACTCGGTGTCAAGGTCGAGGGGTCCGTCGTCGGACACAATCTGGATGCCGTTCAGGTCACTGGGAGTGTATTTGCCGTCGCCGTTCACGTCGCCGGGAAGCGTCCCGATGTCGCCGCTCTCCCAATATGCGCCGTCCTGTTCGTCGGGGATGGTCTGCGCGGGGCATGTGGCGAGCACGTCGCTCATCGCGTTCTTCTCGTCCTTATCGACGCTCAGGTCGTATTTGTCCTTGACGGCGATTTGGCGGGCGACGTATAGGCAGTCGTAGGCGGGGTTGTTCACGCCGGTGGATTTCACGCCGACGCTGGGGAGCCATCCGGCGGCGTCCTTTTCTCCGTGCGCGCGGTTGCCGCCGCTGCTGACGGCGAGGAGTTCGAGCGGGTCGTTGGAGAACGCGTCGCGCTGCGCCTGCGTCCACTCGCTTGCGCCGGAGTCCCACGCCTCGCTGCGGGCGACGACGTGCTCGATGTCGATTTCGCTCGCCCCGCCTTTCTCGTAGGTCACGTCCTTGCCGCTGTACGGGTCGTTGCGGAGGACGCCGTAGGATACGTCGCCGTCGTCCGACTTGATGGTCGCCGGGTCGAAGTCGCGCATGTAGATGACATCCCACATGTCGGCCTTGCTTCCGTAGGCGTCGTCGTCCACGTCTTCCGGGAATCGGAAGCTGCCGCTGCTCTGGTTGTTGTCGTATCCGGGCACGTCCGCCTGCGTGTCGGTCACGGTGAGCGTGTCGAGCACATCCACGGCGAGATCGCTCTCGTCGGCCTGCGCCATCGGCGCCGCGGCGAGCAGCATGCCCGCGATGATGACGCCCGTCAGGATCGGTTTCCGTCGCATTTCCGTGTCTCCTTCCCCTTGTCGCGTGTCATCGGTCGAATCGTACGCCGTTCGGATCGGACGGGCGGCACATGAGTATGATCAGCGCAGCCAGTCCGGCCAGGAGCAGGAGGAACGCGACCATGGTCATGCCCAGTCCGCCGCCCATCAACCCCGCATCCCCGCCCGCGGCGAGCATCACGACGCCGCCGGCCGCGCCCGCCAGACCCGTCAGGCCGAGCAGCATGCCGACCAGGATCAGCCCGTAGGGGAGCAGCAGGAGCAGTCCGGAACCGTTCGCATCGTGCAGACGGCGGACGGATACGGCCAGGGACGGCAGGAGCGTGGCCGCGCCCCACGCGAACGACAGGAATCCGATGAGGGGCGCGTCGTCGGTCAGGGAGGCGAGCAGGTTCAACGCGACGTTTACGATCATCACGAACAGGACCGCCCACCAGTACTCGCCGCGGCTCGCACGCCCGTGGAAGCGCACGTATCCGCGCCAGTAGCGGGTGACGGCCGGGGCGAACCCGCAGCCCGGCAGGGGCGCATCCTCCGGTGCGGACGCCGCGTATGGGGCGGGGTGCGGCGGGGTGGCTGGCGGCGTCTGCGCGTCGTACGACGGCATCGGGTCCGGCATGCTCATGATGATGCTCCTTCGACTCTCCGGATACGTTCAACGGTGCGGCACGGGGAGCCCCATGGTTCCCCCGTGCCGCACCGTTGCTATGCGCGTGGCCGGCGGTCAGCCGACCGGGGTGATGCCGACAAGATGGTTGCCGTTGCCGTTGCACGTCTTGAGGTTGCGGCTCTCCACCGCCCGGTCGATGAGCATGCCCGTGTCGGCCAGCCAGTCGGACGCGTTCGCGTACGCGGCCGTCAGCCGATCCGGTAGTATTCGAAGGTCGCGTAGGAGGCGTTCTGGACGCGCACCACGTCGCCGGGTGTGGGCGCGTGGAGTATCATCCCGTCGCCCGCGTAGATGCCGACGTGTCCGGGCATCCACATCAGGTCGCCGGGTTGCGCGTCCGCCGCGCTGACCTGCGTGCCGTTGGCCTGCGCCCACGCGCGTTGTGCGCCGTCGGTGCGTGGCAGGCTGACGCCGAGCTGCGCGTACACGTATTGGACGAGTCCGGAGCAGTCGAATCCGCTGGGGGATGAGCCGCCGTACACGTAGGGGACGCCCAGGTATTTGGATGCTTCCGTGAGCACGGCGTTGGAGTCCCAGCCGTCGGGGAGCGTCGCGCGTAGTGCGGAGCGGCTTGCCGCCCGCGCCCGTTGTTTGGCTGCTTGTTGCGCCTCGGCTTGTTTCTGTTCCTCGCGTTCGCGTTGCTCGCGTTCGGCGGGGCTTTCCGTGTGCGGCACGTCCAATTGTTCGCCGCCGTCCCATGCCGCGTCGTCGGGCACGGTCACGGATGCGGCCTCCACGGTGAGGTCGGCGTGTTGCGTGACGCCCGCTGCGAACGTGCGGACGCTGACGACGGTCGTCCGACCGTCCATGGTTTCGGGCGTGGCGGCGGACGCGGTCAGCGTGCATGTCAGGGTCGCGGCAAGCAGGACGGCGGCCGGGGGAACGATGCGATGCGGATGATGGCGCATGGGACGTCCTCCTATCGGATGCCCGCGAGGGCGATCAGGATGAACCCGGCGAGAATGATGCCCGCGCCGCCCAAAGTCTTCACGCGCTCGAACCGGTCCGGTTTCCTGCGCGCGGGCCCGAGGGCGGGCATGACCATGAGCGTGCTGCCGAGGGCGCAGGCGACGATGCCGGTGATGGGCAGGATGACGCGGAGGATGATTTCAGGCATGATGCGCTCACACCCTGAGCAGTTCGTTCGCATACCAGACGGCGAACGCCGCCAGCAATACGCCCAGCAGCGTTCCTTTAATGATTTTCGACATGACGCTCTCCTTGATTAGTAGTGGATGTATTCGTAGTCGCCGACTTCTTCGGCGGGGAACGTGCGGCTGAACGGCTGCCCGTTGTATGCGGCGCCGCATTCGGACGTGACGATGCTGCCGTCCTCGTTGACCTGTTCGACGATGGCGACGTGCCCGTAGATGAGGCTCGACCCGGCCTGCCCGCTTTGGAACACCATCACGTCGCCCTGACGGGGCGTGTTGTCCACCCAGTAGCCGAGCCTGCGCGCCGAGTCCGCCCACATGTTGCCGTTGCCCATGTAGCTTCCGGCGGGCAGTCCGAGCTCGTGGCGGCGCACATACGCCCACCATGTGCATTCGCTGAACGGGTACGCGTTCCCGTCCGTGTCGCCGGTCGCATGGTCCGGGTCGAATCCGGCGGGCACGCTGTCCTTGTCGCGCCCGTTCAACAGGTCCATGACGACCGGATTATCGGCCTGCCAGCCGATCATGCCGTCCGCGTCCAACCCGTCGCCGTCGTCCGCCAGCCAGTCGCCGTCGACGGTCAGCCCGTTCGCGGAGGACAACGGGTCGCGAGCCTGGGAGCGGGACGTGTCGATCGCGTCCGCGCGCGTCATCCTGAACGGTTCGGCCGCCCCGTAGGCGGCGGGATTGACGCCGTTGACCGCGACGGCCGCGCCCATCGCGGATACGAGGAGCGTGAGCATGAGCAGGGAGCCGCGCCGCGCCCACACGGCGCGGCGTCGGCGTTCACGCCTGGACGGCAGGGTCTTATGCGATGCGGCCACGCTGCCCTCCCACGCTCCGGCAGGGGGCGTGTTCGCCGCGACGCGCCTCCGCGACGCCCCGATCGGTCAGCACGATCGCATCCCGCCCCAACGCGCTCCTCCATTCGGCCGCGTATCCGAGCCGGACGAGCCTGCGGGCCGCGTCCGGGTCCACGGCGGTTTCGACGAACCGGCCGTGGTGGAGCATGTGGGCGAGCATGCGGCGCGTCGCCTCGTCCAAACCGTTGTCGCTCATAAGCGGCTCCTATGCGGCGGCGCCCAGGCGGACGGGCGCGACCATGTGGACGGGCGCATCCTTGTCCGCGTCGGGCGCGCCGATCATGATCGGCGCGTACCCGTTGCGCCCCTCGCGGAGCGTGACCCGCGCCTTCTCGCCGGTCAGCGTGGTCAGCGTGTCGATCAGATAGTCGGCGTTCACGCCGAACGGTGCGAACGCGGGCGCGTCCGCGTCCAGATGCTGCACGCCGTTGGAGTCCGCGTCCACGAGCGTGAGCCTGATCCCGTGGTCGTCCGGTTCGACGCGGATGGGCACGATCTGACGGCTGGTGAAGTTCACGTTCTTCAGCATGCGCGCCGCGGCGAGCATCGGCGGCCGGTCCACGTCCAGGACGGCGACCGGCTCGCCCTCCGGGCTGAACAGGCGGTCCAGACACGGGTACGCGCCGTCCAGGACGGGCGTCAGGTCCGTGTCCGTGTCGGACTGGATGCACACGGCCCGCCCGGTGAACCCGATGCGCCGAGCGTTGCGCGCGTTCGCCTTCAACCATTCGCCGGGCGCGAGCCACTCCCCGTCGGGCATGCCCGCCACGTCCAGGCCGGCACGGGAGGCGAGGTTGCGGTCCGTGCCCTCCATCGTCATGCGCCCGCCGTCGACGGTCAGGTGGATGGCGCGCAGCACGCCCATGCCCGGATCCGTGGGGATGGCGCCGGCGACCGCGTCCGTCGTGCGCGCGAACTTCTCCGTGTCGACCGGGTGCATCACGTCCGGCAATGGGGGCGTGACGGGCGTGACCACGCCCTCCATGTCCGGGTCGAGCATGCGCAGGCGCAGGCGTGCGCCGTCGCTGCCGGCCGCGACCCACCCGTCGTCGGTCTCCACGCGGATCTCCCCGGCGGGCAGGGCGCGGACGACCGCGTCGAAGCGTGCGGCGCCGACCAGGGCGACGCCGGGCTCCATGGTTTCGGCGGGCAGGATGCTGCGGCTCCACCGGTCGGATCCGGTCGCGCTCACCGCGAGCGTCCCGTCCGACGCCTCCAGGCGGAGTGCGCTCACATCCCTCCCGTTGACGGTCTTGAGCACGTGGCCGACGGCGCGCGCCAGCTCCTTCGAATCGGCGAAAACCTCCATGCGCAGGTCCTTTCTAATCGGTTCCGTCACCATCGGTATGCGTCAGGAGGCGACCGGACCTCCGTTTTCGGCTCTACACGCCTTCGCCTCCGTCGAAGTGGGGGACGTGGAGGATCATGGCCGGCAGGGTCGCCATGTCGGGCGGCCCGCCGACCGTACGCAATGCGATCGCGAACCGGGGGAGGGAGACGAGCCGCTGCGGGTCGACGCCGACCGCGCGCGCCGCGGGCTCCGCGGTCACCGGGCTGCGCAATACGAACGAGCCGACCGTCTGGAAGCCCGTCACGGACGCCAGCAGCCGCTCGTCCAACTGGAGCGGGTTCTGCGAGCCGAGGGTCAGCTCCACGCCGAACGAACGCCCCTTCTCGCGGAACCATTCGAAGATGTCCCGGTTGCCGCCCGCCACGCTCTCGCCGGCGCCGGTCACGTCCGACAGCTCGTCGACGAACAGGCGCACATGCCGCCCCTGGTCCTGCCAGCCGGGGCAGACGCGGGCCACGCTCTCCCGTAATCCGCGGAACAGGAGCGCACCGACCAGCTGGCGCGTGTCGTCCCCGCACGCGGGGTGCGCGCCCGACGCGTCCACACGCTCCGCGGGCCCCAGGTTCACGATCAGCCGCGCGTCCGGCGTGCGCGCGGACGCCTGGAGCATCATGTCGAACGAGACGGCGCGCCGGCCAGGGGCGAACAGGTCGGGCGCCTGCGCCAACAGGTCCATCTTGTTCATCGGCGCGCGCAGCTGGGCGAGCAGCTCCCCGTCCCGCACCCTGGGCGTCCCGTTCTCGGACACGGGCCCGTGCAGTCGCTCCACCGCGGCCCGCGACTCCTCGCCGCCGCACAACGCGCACGCGCGGCCCAGGGCGCGCGCGTCCGCGACCCCATGTGCGGCCAGGAGCCGGGCCGCGCCCTCCACCCACGTGGCGGGCGGCTCCACGCCCGCCGCATTGCACCGGCGCGTCAGATCCGGGGACGCGAGGGCGGTGAGCGCGACCATGACCGCATCCCTCAGATGGATGCGCGACTGGGGGCCGATCTGCTGGTCGCCCAACGCGTGCCGCATCAGGTCCGCGAACCGCGCGCCCCTCTCGGCCGGCCCGCCCGAGCCGAGCAGGTCGATCATCGGGGTCGTCGGATCGTTCAGGTCGACCACGTGCACGCCCGGGATGAGCCTTCGCAGCACGGGAAGCGAGTCCGCGCCCTTCGACTCGAACGCGACGAGCACGTCGCCGGTCCGGTGCGCGCCCGCCGCATGGCCGACGATCCCGTGCATCAGGTTCGACTTGCCGCCGCCGGGTTCGCCGAACAGCATGATCCCCCCATAGGAGGCCGCCTCCCACAGGCGCACCGGCCGCCGCTCCGCATCCAGGCCGACCAGCGGGCCGTCCGCGTCCCGGAGCGCGTCGGGGCGGGCGGTGAGCGCGCTCACCTGGCTGCGGCGCGTGGACGGCGGCGTGGCGACGGCCATGAGCGCGCCCGCGGGCACGGGCAGCGTGGAACGCTGCCACGCGTACGCGTGCACGCGGGTCTTCCGGTCCCGTCCGGTCGCGTTCTGATCGTCGCCGCCCGCCCTCGTCTTCAGGTCCGAACTGCGGGCGCGCCGCATGCGCGGCAGCCACCACCAGTGGCGTGCTCGCCGCCACTCCACGCCCGGCGTGCGCAGCGTGCTCGCGAACAGTGCGACGGCCAACGCGAGGGCGACCGGCATCAGCCACCAGTCCAATCCGGACAGGACGCCGGCCAGCGAGAGCGGGACGAGGAGCACGGCGAGCGTGCGGCGCAGCAGGCCGGGCATGTCCGGATGGGAGCTCAACCCGCCGGTGAACCCGATGTGAAGCGCGCTGGCCGCCTCCCGGACCAGGCGCGACGAGTCGTGCGACGTGCGCGCGCCGGCGCTGACCCTGCACGCGCCCAGCCCTTCGGCGCGCAGCTTGCTCGTGTCCGCCTGCCGGTTGAACTCGTCGCCCAGCCAGTCGCCCAGGCGCATGCTCTCCACCCAGCCGGGGCGGCGAGCGTTGACCACGACGACCATGCCGTCCGGCACGTCCAGGCGCACCTCGTCCCCGTCCGACTGCTCGTCGCGCGCCGTACGCGCCAGGGTGACCGAGGAGGGGACGAGCACGTGCGCCCATTTCAACGGTTCGCCCAGGATCGCGGGCCGTTCGCATTCGACCGGGGTCGCGGAGCACGCCTCGCCGATCAGGCGGGCGGCCCGACCCCCGTCGTCCATGGTGTGCACCCAGCGCCGGTCGCCGCTGGCGACGACGCGCACCCCGTCCTCGCGGCGCAGCCACGACAGCCAGTCCGACGGGGTGAGCAGGCTCGGCCTGCCGGACAGTTGGAGGGCGGCGGCCGCGCGCAGCGCCCGATCCTGATACCCGTCCGCGTCGCGCGCGGGCGCGGGTTGAAGCTCATACCACATGGGCCACGCCTATGCCCAGGACGCATGCGCGCAAGTCATGTGGAGACCTGGAACAGATGTGAGCCGCGACATGCGAGGGCGCGCCGAACTCGACCGGCGCGTCCGCGAGCTCGGCTGGACCGAAGAGGACGCGGAGTACGGCAGCGAGAAGCGTCGGCTCGTCGCCTCATGGCTGGATTCGAGCGGGCTGGTCGAGGGGGAGATGCGCCGCCTCTACCCCGATCCCGAACAACGGCGGCGCATGGCCGAGTACGTGCGGGTGAAGATGTTCGAGAAGATCACCGGCATCCCCATCTCCTCGCATGCCGGCCAGTGGAACTGGAACAACCTGTGGGATCCGCTGGCCGACACGTCGTTCTGCGCGTGGGCGCGCCGCCTGTCCTACACGATCGCCCAATGGAACGCCAAACGCGTGCTCCACCCGCGCGAACGCCAGCCGCGCATGCCGCACGACGATCCGGACGACATGCGCGGCGACGAACTGGAGCGTCTGCCCGCGCTCCCCGCCGCGGCCGACCCGTTCGCGGAGCATCCCGGGCTGCGCACGCCCCGCCCCATCGGCCCCGACCGGCGGATGCTCGCCGACGGGTACGGGAAGGCGTGCGCGAAGGCGGAACGGGCGGACGACCCGAACGAGGCGGCGCTCATCCGCCGGGCCGCGGCCGAGACCGCGTGCGAACGGATGCGGCGCATGGGATGGTGGGACCGGACCCTCGACGTGCTGGACGCGGAGACCACGGCCGCGCTCATGCTCACGCCCCTGCGCCGCAACCTGATCCCCCTGTACGAGCGGCTCCCCGACGTGCGCGCCCTGTGCGACACGGACGACACGCGCGACCTGGGACGCGCGTACGCGGAATCCCAGACCGGGCACGCGTCCGGCAGCGACGCGAACCTGCTGCGCATGATCCGCCTGCGCGCCCGCCGCGACGGACTGTTGGAATGGGAGGTGATCCGCAGGCTTGGCACCGCATGCTCGCGGCTCATCCTCATCTGAACGGGTCCGGCCCGTGCAGGCGGAACCCCATGTCCAGGCCGACGGCGAGCAGCCATGCGGACAGGCGCGCGCCGCCCGTGCGCGCGTCCAGCAGCCAGGACAGGGTCGCCGCCTGCGGGCGCGTCAACGGGGCGTCGCACCATTCGGCGGCACGAGCCACGCGTCGGACGGCGACGGTCCGGCCCGTGCCGAACGCCGCCTGGTCGATCCTCCACACGCGCAATCGGAGCAGCGCCGGATCGTCGGCCGCCCGCCGAATGATCCACGGGATTGGATCGTGCGCGTCCGATTCGGAGCGGCGGCGCATCTCCAGGAGGGCGGCCGCCCGCCGCTCATGGCTGCCGCGCATCGCCTCCACGCCGTCCGGCGACTGCATGCCGCTCATCGAGACCACGGCAGTCCCCTCCTCGGTTTCAACACGGACACGTCCACGCCCGCCCACGTGAGCGCGCCGACCAGCCACGCGGGCTGCGCGTCCCTCGGCCAGCCGGTGCGCCCCTCGTCGATCAGGCGCAGACTGTCCGTATCCCACCGGTCGCATCCCAGGTACCGGCCCATGCCGTCCAGCATGCCCCGCCACCTGGAGTCCGGCAACGGTCTGACGCCCGTGGGGCAGACCGCGGTCACGCCGGTCCGTTCGGGCATGCGGATCGCGTCCAGGGCGGCCAGGCCGTCGTCCACCTGGGAGCCGGACTGGCCGACGCGGAACAGGACGCGCGCCTCCATGTGCGCGCACATCGGGCGCATGAGACCGCCGGGGATGGAACGCTTGTCCTCCCACAGCGTCGGGTCGGTGCGGTCCGCGTCGACGACGATCAGGTCGCACAGGCCGCGCAACGCGAGGATCACGTCCGTGTACATGCGGGGCATGTCGGGCGCGTACGGGTCGGCCGGTCCGGCCATGAACGCGAACGGCGCGTTGACCGCGCGCGGCCCGGCCAGCGCTTCGGGAAGACCCTGGTCGTACGCGTGCTCGAGCGCGTACCGGTCGCCGGCGTGGAGGAACGCGCGCTGCGACTGCTGGCCGGGGTTCGCGTCCACGAGCGTGACGCGCAGACCGGTCAGGCCGGCCGCGTGCGCGATCATGCGCGCGCCGGACGATTTGCCGATGCCCCCGGAGCCGCCGGTGACGAATATGATGGTCGCCTTGTTCACGGCTGTCGCCTATGCGCCCGTTTCTCCCGGTTTTTCCCGCCTTCCCGGTTTCCCCACCCCAGAAAGGAAGGGGAATGGATTGGAATGTGGGCGGGATTGCGAGAGTGTGGTGGTCGGTTTGGTTGGTCGTGGTCGCGTTTGGTGTGTGGTCGGATTGCGTGTCGGGATTGGGGATTCGGTCATGGTGTCGGAGGTTGTTCGACGTGGCTGGCGGTCGTCGTGCTGCATGGCGGTGGATTGCTCCGGGGGGGTCGGGGGAGCGTGGGGGACCGGGGGATGCGGGGGCGGGGGGGGTGTTGTGCGGAGGTCCGCGAACCCCGGGCGCGCGCATAGGCGCGCGTGTGCGGGGCCGTCCGGCTCCCGCGGTCAGGCGAGTGAAAGGATCGGATGATGCCGTTCTGGAACAATGATGATGACGTTCGTGTGGATGCGCCGGGCTTCGGCCCGGAACCCGCGCCCGAACCCGTGGGGGAGCCCGCGCCGATGCCGGTCGCGGAACCGGAGCCGGCCGCGCCGTCCGACCCGGAGCCGCCGGCCACGGAACCGGAACCGGAGGCGGAGGCGGAGCGACCCGCGGCCCGGGTGAAGGCGAAGGCGCCGAGGATGAACGAGCGGATCGCGGACGCGATCCTGTCCACGCGGCGCATGCTGGACGATCCGACGGTGCGCGCCGCCATGACCGGGCTGACCGGCCGCGAGTCGGACGAGGAGCTGACCGCGCTGATGCTGCGCATCCGCCACGGCATGAACGGCCGGCCGCCGGAACGCAGACAGGTGCGCGACCTGCTGCACGCGGCCGACCGGCTGCGCGACCCGCGGCTGCGCGACGTGCTCGTCCGCGCGTACGGGCATGACTCGGACGCGCGTCTCGCCCTGACGCTCCTGGACGGGCATGTGGACGGGGCGCGGCTCCTGGTCGACGCGCACGACGAGCCCGATCCGGTGAACCGGGTGACGATGCTCCTGTCGGCGGGCATGCGGGACGCGCAGCGTCTGCGCGCCGCGGCCCGCCTGCTGGTCGCGTTGGACCCGTCGCTGTCGGAGCGGGTGCGCCCGCAGGCCGGCTCGCAGATGGATCTGGCGGGCGCGGTCGCGCAGACGGTCGCGGGCGTGGACGTGGATCCGGTCAGGGGGCTCGCGTGAACCGGCCGTTGACCCTGTCGCGCGAGCGGGCGGCGCGTTTCCTGGATGTGCCCGTGCGGATGATCCCGCTCCTGCAGGCGCACGGCGTGATCCCGCGCACCGGGGATGGTCTGGTCCCGGAGGTGGAGTTGCGTCGGCGGATGCGCATGGTCCCGTGGCTGTCCATGCTGGGCGTGCCGATGAGCGAGCCGGAGATGCGGCGTCTGGTGGACAAGCGCATCCGGTTCGGCCCCCGGTCCCACGGCCTGGGTGTGGAGCCGTTCCGTGGGCGTCGGATGATCCGCCCGTGGGAGGTGCTGGAGCGGGCGTGGCGTCCGGGTGCGGGGACGCATGCGCCCATGCATGGCTGACATACTGCTGACGTTCGACGGTGCGGCCGGGACGGTGCGTGCGGGTGGCGTGCGCCGTCCCGGCCGCGCCTCCTTCTCCATGCTGGACGGGTGGCGTTCCTGTCCGGGCCGGTGGCTGGCCGACCGGCTGCTGCCGCGGCCGACGGAGTGGGACAGTCCGCTGATAGTCGGGTCGATTGCGCACGCCGCCCTGGAGCTGGCGATGCGCGAGCCGACGGCCGCGGCGCCGGACTGGCCGGCGTTGTGCCGTGACGGGGTGGCTTTGATCGGGGAGCGGAACGCGTCGCGCGGCTGGGGGGATGATCCGGCGCCCCCGGTGCGCATGCCGGATGGGCGCGCCGCGAGCGTGGGGGATTGGGCGGGGCGGGCCGCCGTCCGCCTGTCCGGGTTCCGTCTGACGGACGCGTTGGGTCGCGTGCCGGAGCCGATGGCGTGCGAGGAGCGTGTGGACGGCGTGGTGTGGGGGATCCCGTTTACCGGGTCGATCGACTACGTGGATGGTGGGGCCGGGGGCGTGACGCTGGTGGATTGGAAGACGGGGCGCGTGCCCGTGCGTGCGGACGCGAAGGCGCGGCATGCTGACCAGCTGCGCGTGTACGCGCTCCTGTGGGCGCACGCGCACGGGTTCATGCCCGCGGGCGCGCGCGACGTGTATGTGGAGCATCGGCGGTCGGCGGATGCGGACCTGTCGGGGGATGCGATCCGCGGGACGGGCGCGTGGATGCGCGCCGCGTGGGATGAGGTCCGGGCGGCGACGGGCGCGGACGGGTCGGGCGAATACGCGCTGCGGCCGAGCGCGTTGTGCGGCTGGTGCCCGCTGGCGCGCGTCTGCCCGAACGCGACGATCCGAGGCGCCAGGGCGCGGGAGGCGAGCCGGGGCGCGTACGATCCGGACGACCCGCGGTTCCGTGTCGCGGGGACGCATACGCGGAGGACAGTCCATGATGATGGGAGGATGACGATGAGTCTGTTGAGCATGCTGGATTCGACGCCCCCGGCGAAGCCGGAGCCGAAGGCGGACGTGCCGGATGGCGTGGGCGTGGACCCATGGGCGACCCGCGAGGGCATGGAGGCGCTCGCGCATTGGGGAGTGACCCCCGAGGACGCGCCCGGAGTGACCCCCGAGGACGCGCCCGGAGTGACCCCCGAGGACGCGCCCGCCGCGGCCCCGACGGGAACGCCCGGAGCGGCCCCGAAGGATGCGCCCGCCGCGACCGTGACGGCCGTGCCGGCATCGGAGGCGTCCGCGCCGGAGCCGAACCCGGCGGAGACCGCGACGGCGTCCGCGCCGGAGCCTGCGGCGACGGGACGGGTGCGCCTGTTCGAGGGCCGCCCCTACGAGGGCACGTGGCGTGACGGCGCGTTGAACGCCGCCGGTTACGGGTTCGGGCTGATGGACCAGATCGCGGTGCGCGCCATGCGCCTGTCCCGCGGCCATGAGGCGTGGGAGCGGACCGTGTTCGACGCGCTCCTGTACGCCGCGTGGGGCATAGGGCGCACCGTGTGGGCCGACGCCGTGCCCGACCTGCCCGGTTTGGACGCGGGGCGTGCGGACCCGCGGCGCCTGTACGCGTGGCTGGATTCGACGCTGTGCCGGGACGCGTGGCGCGCCCTGGACGCGGCGCTCGACATGGACGCGACCGTCGCGGACGCGGCGGACGCGAAGGAACTGTCGCGGATCATCGCCAACGCGGGACGCTCCGCGGCCCGCGCACTGGCGTTGACCCGCGCCTATCATGATCCCCGAGGAAAGGAGAATGAGTGACCGTAAGCGATGAGAACGGCGGACTGGAGTATGCGATCATCCGCCGCTCCGACAACGCGTACCTGTTCGACTCGGAGGGCGACGGCACGGACGCCGCCTGGGAGTCGGACGAGGAGAACGCGAGCTGGTACGACACCGAGGAGCTGGCGTTGGCCGTGGCCGACGTGAACGGGCTGACCGTGGACGCGGACACGCCCACGCTGGCCGACGGGTATGCGATCGCGACCCGCGCCTGGTCGTTCGAGGACGATCTGGAGCCGGATGATGTCGACCGCATGGCCGACATGCTCGAGGACGCATAGCACCTGGTGCATGAAGTCATAACCCCGGAGGGGCGGCGGCCATATCCTTGGCCGCCGCCCCTCCGGGGTTTTCCGCGTTTTCTCGCTCCGGTTTTCAACCGTCCGGATGCCTGTCCTTCCACTCCTTGACCTCGCTGTCGCGGATCTCGTAGACGGCGTGCATCCAGGCGCGCATCTCGTTCAATCGTTTCGGCTTCACGTCCTCCATGAGACCGGTGGACGGGTTGCGGCGGCGGCGCGTGAACCCGGTGTGCGCCCGTCGCGCGTCGCCGGGCTCCATGGCGATGAACGCGATCGCCGCCTCACGCGACAACGGCTTCTGGTAGGCGACCATGCGGGCCGCGTTGCCCTGCCCGCGTCCCCGGCTGAACCGTTCCAGCAGGCGGACGCCACGCTGTTTGGTCTCGCTGCGGCGGGCGACGAGCCGTTTGGCGAAGTCCACGTCGCCGCGCAGGTTCGACGCGCCGCCGTTGCCGTAGCACAGCTCCCAGAACGCCTGCGCCTGCACCCGGGGCCCGTCCTCGCCGATGGCGCGCAGTGCATCCGCCATGTCTTTGGCCTGACGGCCCGACGGCACGCCGTTGGTCGGCTGGTACATCATGCGCAGGTAGGCGCGGCTCATCGCGCCGCGCGATTCGGGCAGCGGCCCGTGCTTGACGTTGCCGTCCTTGTCCATGTAGTCGCCGACGATCGGGTCGCCCTTATGGGTGATGATCCGTCCGGTCCTCCGGTCGACCACGTCCCGCGGCTGGCGTTTGATCTTGGTCGCGTTGATGTACACCCACGCGGAGTGGCTGTCGTTCGGATAGCCGAGGCGGATGATCGCGGCGGCCGTGTTCGCGTCCTCGTAGTGCAGGTCGACGAGCAGGCGGGCGGCCTTCTCACGGTCGCGTCGCCGTCGGAGGCTGGCGGCCAGGTGGGTGGCGGGGATGTACCGGCGGTTGGGTCCCGAGTCGATCGCGTTGCGCCGGTCGTACGCTCCGGCGAGCCGGAACGCGGCGCGCACGGTGGCCCGCCGGTCGGCGGCGCTCATGTCGTCCAGCGGGTCGCGGAGCGCGCGGCGGGCGGCGAGACGGACATGCGGGTCGTCGCGCATGGTCCTCCAGTCCAACGGGGGTGCGGCCGGATCCTCACGGAACACGATGTTGCCGTCCCCGTCGTAGAGCGTGGCGCCGTTCGCGCCGATCTCGACGCGCGCCGTCTGGGCGAGCAGGGCGCGCGTCTCGGCGGCGGGCTTGACGCTCACATGCTCCACGATCGCGTGGTTGCGGGCCCCCATGCTGGCCAGGGTGAGCATGGGGTCCAGGTCCAGGTCCCCGTATCGTGCGCCCCGGTTCTCGTAGGTGCCGGCCTCGCCCTGCGGGAGGCCCTTGGGTTTGTGGCTCATGCCATGCGCGTCCACGACCATGATCCGTCCTTTCGACAAGCTGCTGGGTGTTCGTCGCATGCCGGCTATGCATAGGCGGCATGCATGAGCACCCGTCGCACCACACGCACCCGTTCCCGTTCGGGCAGTCGGACGGAGCCGTCCGATCCGATGCCGATCCTCGTCGCCGCCGCCTGGCTGCTCGCCGTCCCCCTGTCCGTGTTCGCCCTGCCGGGCATGCTCCTGCCCGCCGCGGCGCACGGCCTGGCGCGCGTGTGCGCGCGACGCCCCCGCGGATCGGGCAGGGACCGGTGGACGGGCGCCGCCTGCCCGGCCGGCCCGGTGGAGCGTCGCCGGGAGGCCGCGTGGCGGCGTCTGGCCCGCTGGCCGTACGGCAACCCGCTGCCGGTGAGCGCGGACATGTGCCCCGTGTTGGCGTTCGCCGCGTTCTGCTGTCTCACGCAGCCGTTGTGGGCGTGGCCGTTCCAGTTCGCGGCCGCCTGGCTGTGCGCGTCCGCGTGGATCCAGTCCCGCCGGGACGTGACGCTGCGCGCGGACATGCTGGAGTGGAACATGCGCCGCCGCCGCGTCCCCTGGGCCAGGAAGAACATGGCCGCCTGCCTGCTGGCCGGCCTGGCGGGCGTGGCCGTCTCCCTCCCGTTGGACATGCTGGTCGGGCGCGTGGAGCCGTCGCTCATGCTGCTCGCGTGCGCCGGCCTGCCGATGGTGCGCGCGCACCGTCAGGCGGCCGGCTCGTTCCGTCTGGATCTGGAGTGCGCGCGGCTCATCCACTCGTGGGCGGGCGGGGACGGCAAACCCGCCACCCCGTCCCGGCCCGGCCGCGTGCATGACGCGCGCCGCGGCGGGGACGGGAGCCTCCTGTTCCTCATGGACGTGGCGAACGCGCGCGCCTGGACGGCCGACGGGGTGCGCGGGGCGCTCGCCCCGAACGCGCAGCGCGACGGCATGCTCCTGGGATTGGTTCTGGACGGTGCGGACCTGACGCGCGTCATGGTCGCCTGCACGCCCGCCGCGCATGCGGGCGTGCAGGTCGCGGACGGGATCGCGTTGGAGGCGGCGCTCACCGTGGACGAGACGCGCGCGTGCATGATGTACGGCGCGCTGCCCGGCCGGATCGTCCGGTTGAAAACGGTCGCCCGACGCGACGGAAAGCCCGCGGTCTGGTCGTTCTCGATCAGCGGGTCGAACGCGGACTGGGAGATGATCGGCCGCGACTGGCTGAAGGGCGCCACCCAGGAGGGGTTCGAGGATTGGGGCGTGCCCTACGGGCTGCGCATCATCGCCGACGTGAACGCGAACCACGGCTGGGTCACGGACGCGGACGGGTGGGATGGCGTGCAGTGGGATACGGACGCGTGCCGGGGGCTGATGGCGGACCGGCCGACCCGCGAGCATGACGATCCGGGCTACTATCTGACGATGATCGGCGAGGATGCACGCCAGCATGCGCTCTGGCAGGGCGCGTTGGCGAAGACGCGTTTGGACGCGCCGAGCACCATCGACCATGACAGCCGGCGGCCGGCGGAAAGCCCCGACGGGTGGGTGCTGGAGACCACCCGTCTGCTCCTGCCCGCCACCGGGGTGAGCGTCGGAGACTATCAGACCGTGGACCTGAGGCCCGCGTTCGGCGAGGCGTACGTGGCGGACGTGCTCCCGGTCCGGGATCGGACCGGCTGGCATACGCGCATGCTCCTGTTCGCGCTCGCCCGGCGCAAGGACGCGCCGTGGAACGCGCGCATCCCGGGCGCATTGCGCGACCTGACGGGCGCCGGTGACGCGCACGCGCTCCTGGCGCGCATCCTCGTCAGCCGCGCATGCGCGACCGTATTGAAACGGCCCGCACTGGTGGGCAACGCGACCCAATTGGCCGCCGACCGGGCGTGGACCATGTGGCGCATGCCGGTCGAACTGGGCGACGGGGTGACCGCGGACGACGTGCGTCGCGCCCAGGAGCGGCTGAAGTCCGCGATGGGCGCCGACCGGATGCTTCTCCAGTGGGCGGACGCGGGGCGCGTCGTCCTGTGGGCGGGCGTCGCGCCCCCGGACGGGGCGCGCTGGCTGCGGGAGCGTGACCGGCTCATGTACGAGCGGCTTGTCCTGGACGACGCGTGGGCCCAGTCGGGGGCGCGCGGCGCGGACGGGCGTCCCCCGCAGACCGCCGACATCGGCGATGGCGGCGGGCGTCTGCTCAGGGTGTCGTTCGTCCTGCCCGCCGGCCTGGGCGTGGAGGATGCGCTGAAACGCCTGGACGCGTTCCGCGCCACGTCCGGCTACCTGTACGCGCGGCGTGCGGCGGGACCCGGCCTGACGCTCCTGCTGGCGCACTCCGACCCGATCCCGGAGCGCGTGGACACCGACTGGCGTCTGCTGCGCGGGCCGATGGGGGACACGCGTCTGCCGTTCGCCACCGGGGACGACGGGGGCGTGGTCGCGTACGATCCGCATGACACGGCGCACCTGCTGATCACGGGCATGACGATGAGCGGCAAGAGCTCCGCGGCGGTCACCCTGGTGTGCGGCATGCTGCTGCGCGGGTGGACGGTGCTGGTCGCCGACCCGGTCAAGCATGCGGGCGACTTCACGTCGATCCGCGACCGGCTCGCGGGCGTGGCGGACGGGTTGAACGAGACGGCCGCGATGCTCGCCTGGGTCATGGCGGAGAACGACCGGCGCAAACGCCTGCAGGCGTCATTGGGCGTGGAGGATTACGATCGGATCCCGGAGGGGGAGCGTCCGCCGCGCATCGGCGTGTTCCTGGACGAGTTCAACAGCACCCTGGAGCGTGCGCCGAAGCCCCGGCCGGCGAACGGGGATCCGGACGTGGAGAACGAGAACGTGATGAACGCGTACGAGGACGGGTTGAGGGCCAGGATCGGCTCCCTGACGGGCCGTCTGCTCAAGGAGGCGCGCTCGCAGGGCATCACCGTGATCCTGGGCGCCCAGCAGTTGAACGCCACCCAGTTGGATCTGCTGCCGGCCGGGTCGAAGAACATGCTGGGCCGCCTGTTCGTGGGCGGCGGCAATCCGGCCGGCAACGTGAGCGTGAACAACGAGGCGGAGGCGAACCGGCTGATCCGGCAGATGCTCTCCGCGGGGGGCATGCCGCGCGGGCGCGCGCTCTACGAGCGGATGGGCCGCGGCGTGACCATGGTGCAATGCTGGTATTCCGGTAAGGGCGGACAGTTGGCCGACGGGCTGAAGACGGTGCCGGCCCGCGAGCCCGTCGACTGGGGCATGTATCTTCAGGCGCCGCCGCGACTGTTCGGCGCCGTCCCCCAGGATACGGGGGAGAGCATGGACGCGCCGGTCGTGGTCGACGACATGGACTGGGAGGACATGGACTGGGATGAGGAGCCGGACGACGATCCCGGGCGGGATGGGGACGACGCCCCGGGCGACGGGGCGGACGACTCCGGCGATCCGGATGCGGCCTGACCGGCGCCCATCCGGTCGATCAGATGGAGGAGCGTCTGCCCGTTCAGGCTTCCCTGCTCGGCCACGGCGGCGAGCGCGCCGGACTGGACGGCCGGCGTCAACCGTTCCAGACTGTCCGCGATGCTGACCAGCGCGCACGCGCAGGCGAGCGTCGCATCACCCTGTTCGAGGGCCGCGTGAGCCCGTCGGAGCGTGCCGCTCACCGCAGCTCCTCCAACGCGGCCTTCAGCCCGTCGAGCACGCGTTGGCGCCGCTCCTCGGCCTGCGCGGCCCTGGTCTCCGCGTCGCGGCGCGCCGCGTCCGCCTGCTCGCGCGCCTGGGTGAGCCGCTGCTCCGCATCCTTGGTGATGGCGGTGGCCTTCTCCTGCGCGTCCCCGATCAGCGTGTCCGCATGCCGTCGCGCGTCCGCGCCCAGGGTTTCGGCCTTCGCGGTCGCGTCGGCGATGAGCCGGTCGGCCTGCTCGCGCGCCTTTCCCAGGTTGGCGTCCGCCTCCCGTTTCGCCTGGTCCATGACCGACTGGAGACGTTCGCCCCATGCGGCGAGCGGCTGTTCGCGTTCGCGGCGCAGCGTGTCGTTCTCCGCCTTCAGGTTCGTGACCTTCTCCTGGAGCGCGCCGTTCTCGCGGCGGGCGAGCGCCAGCTCCCCGTCGGTGCGCGTGGCCGCGTCGGCCATGTCGCGGACGCGTCCGTTGAGGGTCGCGTTCTCGCGGGTCAGACCGTCGACCATGCGTTTCAAATCCTGGATCTGGTCGGTCTGCCGCCGGTTGCGGGCGCGCAGGTCGGCGACGAGCCGTTCGGTCTCCGGCCGCGAGTACCCGTTCAGGGCGCGCGGCAGGTCAAGATTGTCGTCCGTCTGCGGGACGGCGGGGATCACGTCGGTGCTCATGCCGTCGGTCATAGTGCTGCTCCTTGACTGGTGTCGGATGATACGTCCGCGGGTATGCGTCGGGCGATCAGGGGGAGTCCGAACCCGAAGGCGCGCGCACGGCCCATGCCCCGGGTGAGCATGCGGCGTGCGCCGGCCGGGTCGAGAATGGTCGCGTCGACGCGGACGAGCGCATGGTCGACGGTCAGGCGGCGACGGTTCGCGTCCACCGTGTCGATCCGATGGTCGAGCAGGGCGACGTCATGCACATCGAACCCGTTCACGCGGAACGTGCGTTCCGTCCACGTCCTGCGCGCCGCATCATCCGGCAGCGGCCGGCGGCGCCCCTCATGGCATACGGTCATGTTCGCGTCCACGTCCACGGTCAGCCGGTCGCCGACGGTCAGGAGGCCGAGCGCCCGATCGTAATCCGTGACGCGTATGGCGGGATGGCCTAGGCGGGCGGTCAGCCGGTCGGTGTCGATGCGGTTGGCGACGAGGTGGATCCGGTCCCGCTCCCACCGCCAGAGCGGACGGCCGGTGCAGGATGCCGAGATGATCGCGTGCAATCGCTCCCGGTCGGCCAACGCGTATCGGACGGCGGGGTCGACCGGGTTCAGGGTGATCATGGCGAATCGCATGAGCCTACGCCTCCTCGACGAATCGTTGATACGGGTCGGTGACGGTCACGGCGCGCAACCGGCGGCGCCCATGCTCCAGACCGTCGGGGACGAACATGTCGGGCGTGCCGCCGGCGGGAGCGTCGATCAGACTGCCGGCCGGCAGCGCATCCTCCAGCCGTCCCTCGCGGATGGTCGCGGGGATCGGGCCGGCGGGCGGGCAGGAGCGACGTCCCAGATAGGGTGCGTACACGGGATGCCCCACCGCATGCCGTAACGCCTCCAGGAGCGTCATGTCGTCGGATTCGACGCCGACGGTGAACGTCGCATCCTGAATGTATTCGCGACGTTCCACGGGCATGCGCTCCCCGTTCGTTTTGACGCCCATGGTCTGGAAGTCGGTGAGGATGCGCGCATCCGGGTGGATGGTCGTGCCGAAGCGGAGACCCATGAGATCGTTCCAATCATCCCGGTCACGGCCCAGGCAGCAGGCGAGCAGTCCGACGACGCCGCTCTTCGACGGGTGGGGGAGCGTGGGACGCCGTCCGCCTATGGCGGGCGCGCCCCACGCCTGCAGGGGCGCGGACAGGGTGAGCAGCAGCGTGTGCGCGGTCACAGCGCCTCCAACGCATCGTGCAGCGTGTCCAGCAGGCGCGGCCAGGATTCCATGGGTTCGCCCAGATGGGGCGCGTCGCCGCCCACGTGCGCGGCGAACACGGGCGTCATGTCGAACATGGTCTCCACACGCTGCGCCTCCGTGTCGAGACGGCGCACCGCCTCCGTCCCGTCGTCCAGGGGGACGGGCGTCGCGTATGCGGCGGACAGGTTCGCGGGCCGGTCGTCGCGCACGGTCACGGCGACGAACAGGGGTTGGGTGCGGGCGGCGAACGTGTTCTGACGGCCCGACGGGAGGCTGAGCGCGAACGCGTTCAGGAACATGATGGTCGCGTCCGTCGCATCCATCGCATCATGCAGATTGTTCAGGAGCCGATCCCATTCGATGAGCGCGTACCGGTAGAGGAGCGGCGCGTCGAAACCGATGTCGCCGATCATGCCCGCCCCGTCCGCATCCGGGTTTTCGTCGACCGCGCTGTAATAGTCGTATTCCACGTCGGTGCGGCCCACGCCGATCGCGTGCGCCACCTGGCAGGCGGCGTCCACCCCGTAGTCGGTCTTCGTATCCTTGACGGCGACCATGCGGCCGAACAGGGCGAGATCCAGCGCACGGTCGTCGCGGATGATGCGACGGATGTCCGGTTTACGCTCGTTCAGATACTCGTCCGGATCGTCGGATGCGGCCGCGTCGCGGGCGATCGCGCCGAGCGCATCCCACTGTCTGTCGCCGAGCGCGAGGAGCGCGCTGAGCATGCCCTTCGCCTTCAGGTCGGCGCTCCCGTTCAGATCGAGGCCCGCGATCTCGCGGAGACGGTCGAACAGGGTGATGTTGCGCTCCACGGTCATGTCGAGACCGCTGCGTGCGCCGATCTCGCGCCGCCAGTCGCGCGTGCGATGCGTGACCCCGGCGGTCGGGTTCTGTCCGCGCAGCATGTCGCGTACCGCCTTCTTCCACGCCTGCGAGCTGACGCGGGCGCGCGGCACGCCACCATACACGCAGGTCTTCGGCGTGCCCGTCTCATCCCGGTTCAGACAGGACGGGGGCAGCTGCTGGAGGATATGGACTTCTATGAAACGGCTCAATTGTTCTCTCCCTTGATGTCGGTCGGCGTGCCCGCATCCGGGTTGCGCCATGCGAGTCGGACGGCGCGGATGCGCGCCGGATCGGCCAGCATGGTCAGGTCCGCGGCGAGCAGACCCCAATCCATGCCGATCAGATGCTGGTGGAGCATGCGGATGACGGGCGTCAGCCGGACGATCGCCTCACGCTGGTCGCGGGCGGCGAGCAGACGATCCACCAATGGTCGCATGTTGTCGTCCATGCGGATCAGACGGTTGAACGCGCGTCCGGGCATCACCCCGTCCACGTGCATGCGCTTGTGATGTACGCCATGCTGGCAGACCGCATACTGGGTGACGGCCGCCCATGCGGCCCGCTGCATGTCGGACGCGTCGTGCGGATCCGGACCGGCCGGTATGCCGTCCAACGCCCACATAGTCGCGGTCGGATCATCGCCGGGCGGCAGGGCGCTCGCATGCGTGAGCCGGGCGACGATCATGCGCCCGGTCGGCGTTCCGTTCACATACATGGTCTGGATCGCGCGGATGCGATCGGAGATGATGCGGGGAATGTCGCTCACAGGATGCCTCCCTCCGTCAGGACACGGTTCACCATCGGATACGGGTCCGTGTCGTCTCCCGTTTCCAACCAGTCGGATACGATCCGATCCGCCAGCATCCATGCGTCCCCGTAATCACGCCGATCCCGTCGGATGATCGGATACGTGCGACGCGACACCCTGTCCAACACGTCCACGGTCCCGGCGTCCAGCCGATTCGGATGAACCCATAGCATCGCATCCCACGCGTCGTTGACGACCGCATTGTTCGACCCGTAGACGACCGCGCTCACGTCGAACCGGATCGGCTTGCGCACCGTTTCGAACGCGTGACGGACCAGCCGGTTCGACGTGAACGCATCCCAGTCGCGCCATACGAGCCCGCGTCGATAATCGCCCGTATCCGTTTCGACGGGTTGCACGGGACGGGGCACACCCTTCCTGTCCGGGCGGACGAGTGCGTCGGGGATCGCGTCCAACCAGTCGGTCGTGTCGGTGATCGCGCCGGTGGACACGATGATCGCGGACGCGCGCCCGTCCTCCCATCGGAGCAGGGTCCGACGTTCCGGACCGATGAGCGTCAAACGGAGCCGTTGCCCGTCGACCGGCGGATGGGAGAGGATCAGCGACTCCCAGAGGGAATCGCCCATGGCGCGAACCCGCCACAGGCGGCCGGGCGGGGGCACGCGGCCACCGTACCGTTTGCCCTTCCTCACGTCCGGATCGTCAATCAGCCCGGTCTTCACGCCCGCCGTGTCGAACTGGCGGACGGTGAGCAGCAAAACGGTCGCATCGGCGGGGGTCAGCCGTTCGGCGGGCAGCCTCCAATAACGGGTGAGCGTGCCCGGCTCCAACCCGTCCCCCCACTTGCCCGGATTGCATGGGCTGACCGTCGCATCCTGGAACGCGGGATGCGACGCGTCCATCACATCCCAACAAGCATCGTCCAGAACCCGTAGGATCGGGGTCGGATCGGGATGGGCGAGCAGACGCCGCGCCCCGTCCACGGTCAGACCGTGCGGCCACGCCATAGCGGACACGTACCGGAGCAACCCCCACACGGCGGCCCGCTCCAACGGCGACGAGTAAGCGATGTCCAACAGTTCGGCCGATTGGGCGAACAGGTCTACGAGCGACAGGGTGACGGGCATCCCGTCACGCCTGATGGCCGCAACCCACGGGTCACGGACCAGATCAAAAGAAACAGTCATACCAGGACGAATGCGTCCCGGAGCCAGTACGGGACCAGCCCGCATGCGCGGGGAATACTGACCGAGAGCGGTTTTCCGGATCAGCCCCGCGTGTGCGGGGAATACAGCTTTGTCACGCCGACCGAGGCGGACGCGGGGTCAGCCCCGCACATGCGGGGAATACCAGTGCGCGGTGACGCCCTTGCCGGGGTCAGCCCCGCGTGTGCGGGGAATACTACGCGTCCATGACGCGGCGGGCGAGCTGCGATGGATCAGCCCCGCGTGTGCGGGGAATACTCTGCTTGAATCGGCGGTTTTCCGCCGTTTTCGCAACGCCGAATTCGGCTGTTTCCTTCGATTCGCTCTTCACCTGTCATGCCGCAAACGGATGCCTCGTCGGATCCCGTCTGCGGCATGGCATGCGTCACAGGTCGGGCGGTTGGATGCCGGCCTTCCGGCACGCGTCGGCGATGCAGCGGAGCGTGTCCGTCCGGTCGTGCGACGCGGGCACGCTGCGCAATCCCTGGGCGAACACGTCGCGCACCGCGTTCGCCGTCCACCCCTGTTCGACGGCGCGCATGGCGATCCCGTAGCACCAGTCGCGCCACGCGTCGTGCGTCGCCCCCCGGCCCATGACCGGCGGGTTCACCGTCCGCGGGCCGTCCCGGCGGACATCCACGGGGCGGGCAGGCGACGGGGCGGGCAGGCTCATGCCCGCGAACGGGTCATGCGGCCGGCCGGCGTCGTCCGACGGCGGGACGGGCGACGGGGCGGACGGCATGTCGCCGGACGACGGCCCGTCGGGATGCTCCACGTACCCGTTGCGGTCCAGCCAGGCCAGGAGCGCGTCCGACAGGACCGGGATCCGATCCCCGTCCGGCCGGTCCACCGGACGGTACACGCCCGACTCCGTACGCGAGCAGGCCGCCACCACGTACCCGGTGCCGCCCGCGCGCGTATCCACCTGCAATGGTCCGCCGGCGCGTGTGCGCACCATCACCCCGTCCGGCATCCGATACAGCAGATGCAGGCCGCCGCTGGGGGTCTCGACCGCCCACGTGCGCGGCAGGTCCGCCGTACCGTACGGGGCGACCTCCGTCTGGATGCGCTCCCAGCCGGCCGGCATGTCCGAATGCCGGTCCAGGTCAAGCCACAGGTAGCGGGAGTCCATGGTCATGCCCCACGCCGGCCAGTCAGGATCATTCGTATGCGACAGGTCCAGACCGGGGTTCGCGGCGGCCTTCTGCCACGACCATTCGCCCGTCAGCCGGTGCAGCAGCCCGCCGTTCGGGCTCTTCGCCGTGTGCGTCCTGTCCGGACGGTTCGGATCGGGCGTGTCCCTGTCCCAGCAGGGGAACAGGCGCGGCTTCGCCGGGGCGAGCAGCATGGCCCACTCGTCGACCGTCGTCACGTCGGCGACCGACGCGCCGTCCGGCACGGGCACGGGCTTCGGATCGTCGCATCCGATGTCCCGCACCGCCTGCACGGCCGCGCACCACACGTCGTACAATTCCTCGCCGGGCTTGGACGCGCGGTACACCGGATGCGACCGGCCGTCGTCGAACCCCTTGCGCGTACTCGTCCGATGCGCGCCGATGCCCTGCCAGTCGACGCGCACGCCCGGCAGCGGGACGGTGAACCCCTTGTCCAGGATGTCGTTGATCGCGTCGATCTCCTCGTCGCTGAGATTGTCCCGGTCCATGAACGCGACCCCGTAGCAGTGCGCGCCCTGGCGGCGCACCCACGTGAGCGCCGAGCACAGCATGAACGGCCAGAACCCGTGCTCCTTCAGGAACGGGAGATACTCCTTCTCCCGGACCATGCGGTTGTTGATCGTGGCGAACGCGAACCGCCGCTGCTCCGACTCCTGCTCGCTGATCGGCAGATGGTAGTTCGTGGTCAGCAGGTGCACCGCCTGCGGGCGGCCGACGACCGCGTTCTCACCCTGACGGCGGGCCGCGAACGGGAGGATGCCGGTCAACAAAATCTTGAAGTTCGGGAGGATGCGTTTGAACCGGTTGTACCGGGGATCGTAATCGTCGGACAGGGCGAGCAGATGCTCGGTCAGGTCCAGCATGCCGTTCTCCGCGCTCAAAGCGGTCGGCTGGCAGAGCAGGTCCAGCGCGTACGTGCACGCCTGGTCGCCCAGGTGGCGCATCAGGTCGCCGGCGAGCGTGCTCTTGCCCGTGCCGCCCGAACCCTGCCACACGTACGCCTTCTCCGAATGGGAGCGGAGGAACGGGGCCGCCATGGACAGCTTCAGGTTCGTCCAGCTTTTCGCGTCCCCGTCCACCCAGTCGCGCAGGATCACGCCCGCACGCGTGGCCAGGGCGGTCGCCTCGGCGACGCTCACCCCGGTCTCCACCGCGTACGTGGTCGGCGTGTCCAGGTCGCGCACCCGGTCGGCGGGGACGGGCGCGAACTCCTCCGTGCCGTCGGAGCGCCGCTCGTCGATGTAGGCGCGCCCCCATCCGGGATGTTCGGCGCGCCCGCCGTGCAGGAGCGTGTCGCCCGCGGTCTTCGTCTCCCGCATCCACCCCTCGCGCTCCTGGGTGAGCAGCCATTCGCCGGTCTCCGGCTCGTATTCGACGCGCACACGCCCGTCCGTGCACACGAACGTGCACGCGCGGCGGATGGTCACGTCCGCGCGCAGCAGCGCGTCGCGTACGAACGAATCGAATCCGGCGACGTCCTCGTTCTTGCGGCCCCCGTACTCGCCGCGCAATGTGGCGACCGGATGCCAGCGGACGCTCTCCTCGCGGGTCAGATGGTCGGGCATGACGCGCCGGTAGAGCGTGCCGTGCCCGTTCGAGTCGGTGGGCAGGACGCGAAGGTCGGGAGTGCCGAGCATCTCGCTGATCGCGCGCGCCGACCACATGGGGATCGCCACGCCGCCGTCCTCCCACTGCCAGGCGCTCTCGTCGTCGCGTTGGATGATGGACTGCAGGTAGTTGCCGCCCGTGTCGAGCGTGCTCGTCGGGGTCATGGTGCGTGAGGCGCGCGCCAGGGAGACGCGCGACTCCATGAGGATGTGCTCGTCCGCGACGTCGCCGAGGAAACAGTTGTCTATGGTGCCCGGATGCTCCGAGGCCGCTGGCATGAATGTCATGCCCCTGCGTATGCGTCACGCACGTGAAGGCCGTGGCGGAGGATGGCCGGATGTATTCACCGTATTCATGTATTCCGGCTCTAAAAGGGGAAAGAAGCGAAAAACGA
>ERZ1673750.494-NODE-494-length-29873-cov-4.026461_pt1 | contig 29873 bp, 24 predicted proteins | sample MGYA00580203_ERZ1673750 | MGnify/ENA primary metagenome ERZ1673750 (study PRJEB41218, sample SAMN15661763) | gut metagenome | host: Homo sapiens | place: Canada: London | collected 2015-08-20/2019-03-30 | study: EMG produced TPA metagenomics assembly of... | reverse complement strand
CAAGGGCGGTATAGTAGCTGTCAATGGTACTCGGCGCGTTGAACAGCACCGCTTTAAGATACTGCTTGATGTTGCGGATTTTGGTTGTGTTCTCCCTCATGCAGTCCAAAACAAACTCAACGTGGCTGCTGTTCAGCTTCATAAACTTTGATTTGACAAGTTCGGCGGGGTAGTCGTCCCCGGCGATACGGATTGTCTTTCGGGCTGTGCAGACGGTTTCCAGCATGATTTCTACAATCTCGTCCAAACGGTCTTTATCCATTTTGGGGTCTTGAATGAGAATGTCATAGTCGATGTTGTCTTTGATGATTTCCCGATAAATCTCTATTGCGCTGTTTGTTTTCGCTTCCGTTCTTTTCCTTTCCGGCGGCGTAGCCGCTTCGTCCTGCTCATAAGGCAGGGGATTTAGGGAATGGAAAGGAATGGAATGGGTACTTGATAGATCAGTAATTGATTGTTCTTTACTTGATATATCTTTATTTAATTGCGTTGGATTTTCCAACGTAGGTTTTTCCTGCGTAGGTTTTTCCAACGTTGGATTATCCAATGTTGGATTTTCCAATGTAGGTAAATCCGATGTAGGCGGCTGTTCACTGCTGGTAGCTGCTTCCGGCTCTTTGGGCTGCGGCTGCTCATATATGACATAATCCGCACCGCGCAAACGTCCTTTCTCGTCGCGTTCCCGGCTGCGGACGATATATCCGGCTTTTTCAAGTTCTTTGACCGCTTCGCGGATTGCGTCGATCTTCTCCCGGTTGATGTGAGATAAGCCCGCAAGGGTATAATCCCAATCTTCGGGTAAGGACAGCATTTGCGAAAGCAAGCCTTTTGCCTTTAAGGTGAGTTCCTTATTGCGCAAGTGGTGGTTGCTCATAACGGTATAGCCCGTATTTCTCTCAACTCGAAAAACTGCCATTTTTTTATCACTTCCTTTCTCGGTCTGCGTGGAATATTAGAAAGCCGTTTTCGGCGGTTTTGGTATTGCAGTATGCCTTTGCTGTTTTTACGTCTGAAAAGCCTTGTATTATAAGGGCTTTTTCGCGCCTAACGTTCCACGTTACCGCCTGTTTTCGGGCATAAAAAAACCGCAACTCTTTTCAAGCTGCGGCGACATATCCTACTCACTTAAAAACGCCATATCAAGGCTTGTCCAACCTTGCTACGGCGTTTTAGGTGTAATTATAGGGGGTGTTTAATTGTCTTTAATGTGCTGAAAGCCGCATGGTTACGGCATTTTCCTTGTTGTGCATATATTGACGGGGCAGTTGGTCCGACAGGCCCCACCGGTCCGGCGGGAGAAAACGGCGTGACCTCCTTCAACGGCCGGCGTGGCGTGGTGGTGCCCCAGTCCGGGGACTACAACGCCACACAGATCCCGGTGAGCGGAGAGCCGGAGGCGGAGACCGTTGCGACGGCTTTGTCTAATAAGGCGCCCGCTGGATATGGCTTCGGGGATGCGATACAGGAAATTGCGACCACCAGCGCGGAGGAATCCTATGAGACATACTGCGCCAAGGTAGACGCCGTACTGGACGAGATGCCGGACAAGACGGCAAAACTGGTACGGGCCTATCCGCCTGCGGTGTACGGCAAAGCGGGTACTACGGTATCGCTCTTATACAAGAGCGATGCGAACTACGCGGTCCTATCCAATATCGGCAGTGCAGACACGGATCTGTGCGGATGGCGGATGTTCAAGCAACGGTATCCCTCATCGTCGAGTCCAGCAGTTTGGATGCCGTTTGAATGGGAACATCCGCCCATGCGAACCGGCATCGAGTACCGCACATCGGAGCGGTGCAACGGCAAACCTGTGTATGCCAAAGCAATCAATTTCGGTCAGGCGCCAAATGCCACGTACAAAGACGTCTCTCATGGGATAGAAAATTTCAGCCAGCTCGTCTCATACACAGGGATGATGGGAGGTGCTAATTTGATCGAAGCCCCTGCGGTTGAAAATATTCAGATCAATGCCTCCAATATCCGAATCACGACAAATACAGATGTGTCCGCAAACTATGTATATCTGGTTTTGCGTTACACAAAAACAACCGATTGAGGAGGAGCGCATGAAGATCCTGAAATATAAACTGGCCACGGAGATCAACCACGGAACCCCGGAGAAGCCGATAATGGAAACCGTACTCTCCGACGTGTCCATGCCTTACATCACGGAAGCCGACTACCAGCTGGCCTTGTCTGAGGCATGGCAGGGTGAGGTCACCGTGGAGGAGGTGCCGGAAACCGCGGATGAAATCCGGGCGCGGCGTGACCGGCTTTTGGCGGCCACGGACTGGGCTGTGCTGCCGGATTCCCCGTTGGATGCGCAGTCGCTGGAGGCGGTCAAAACCTACCGGCAGGCCCTCCGGGATGTGCCCCAGCAGGAGCATTTCCCCTGCGCAATTACTTGGCCGCAGATGCCGGAGCTTGCGAATCAGCCTTAATCGGTGGTCTTGATATATTTGACAACAAAGACCGGTGCAGTCCATCCGGACATGTCCGTGGTACTCATAATTCCAAGGATCAGGCCGTCGTATCCCTCCTCAGCTCTGGTATAAACGTAAGCTGTCACTTTCCCAGTCTCGTCAACTGACGGTAACTGGGCTCTCTCGCCGGACGCTGTATTTTCAATGACAACATTGCTCCAGATTACTTTCGCAGCTGCTTTAGGCATGTCTGAAATCATAACCTGGACACCATCAGAATTTGCGAGCGGTCCTGTGAAGTCCAGTGCCATCATGTATACCGGCTTGCCGTTGTACCGCTCAGCAGTACGATACTCGGCGCCCAACTTCATGGGGGGATTGATCCATTCGAGTGGCCCCCAAACGCCATTCCTGCAGATGCGACGTGCTTGATTTTGTGCATCTTGGTTAAGTGACCAATATTCCTGCAGGACATTTTGGGTATCATAATTTGTAACCCGCGCAAATATGTAGCCTGACCCACCAATTTCAGATGTCATTTTAGGAGCATTTTGCGGACTACTTGATCCCCACCGATACCAGCCGTTTTGCCAGATGGTATTTAGGTCATCATCAGAGGTAAGTTCTTTGGATCGTTCGCCCAGCCCATGCCCCGCAGGCGCCTTATTAGACTAAGACACCCTCCTGCTATACTGGTGCGGGAGGTGTTGCGTATGGATGCAAAGACGGAGCTGGAGCGGAAGCTGGTAGGACTGGCCCCCGGTATGGAGGCGGAGATCAGACAGGTCCTGGAGGCGTACCGGATCACCTGGGCGGAGACAGGCGGCGCCCTGGCGCTCCGTGAACGGATCGAGTCATTCCTGGCGGCGAAGCGGATCGACGGCCTGTCCCAGAAAACCCTGAAAGACTATGGCCTCGTGCTGCGGTCTTTTGCGCGGTATGCGGACAAACCACCGGAGGAGATCACCGCCGACGATGTCCGGCGGTATCTGGCCGGACTGTCGGAGCGGGGGCTGAAGGATGGGAGCATCGTCACCCACGCCAACACGCTGCGGAGCTTTTTCGCATGGCTGGAGCTGGAAGACGTGATCGGGAAAAGCCCCATGCGGAGGATCAGGAGCCGGAGCGTGGACCGGACGGCGTCCCGCCGCCCCCTGACAGATGAGGAACTTCACCGGTTGCGGAAAGGCTGCCGGAACATCCGGGACCAGGCACTGGTAGAATTCCTGTCCTCCAGCGGCTGCCGGTTGAGCGAGGCGGCAGGGATTCGTGCGGAGCAGGTGGATTGGAAGCAGAGGAGTGTACGCGTGCTGGGGAAAGGGCGGAAAATTCGGACGGTGTTCTTCTCCTTCCGGGCCGGACAGCTTCTGCGGGAATACCTGAGTCAGCGGGAGGGCGGAGACGCGCTCTTCGCGGCGGTCAGAGCGCCATGGAGCCCTTTGACGCCGGGAGGCATTGAGAAAGCCCTGGCACGAATCGGGCAGCGGGCCGGGCTGGAACGGCGGGTCCACCCCCATATCCTGCGGCATACCTTTGCTACGCAGGCGCTGCAGGGTGGGATGCCGCTGCCGGTGATTCAGCAGCTCCTGGGGCATGAGGACCCCAAAACCACCATGATCTACGCCGCGATTCTGCCGGAGGCGGCGCGGCGGGCATATAGGAAAACATTTGACCGAAAGGAGAACGACCATGAATGAAACGACTGTAACCACGGTAAAGGCCGCCATCGCGGCGGCGGTGGCTACCATGACGGCCCTGTGGGGCTGGTTCGGGTGGCTGGTGATCGCCTGGGTGCTGCTGATGCTGGCGGACTGGCTGATCGGCAGCGCGGCGGCGGCCAAGGAGGGGCGTTGGTCCAGCGCCAAGATGCGGGAGGGCGCCTGGCACAAGGGCGGGATGATCCTGGTGGTGTGCATCGCCCTGGTGGCGGACTGGCTGATCGGAAGCATCCTGGGGCATATCCCGGCGGTGTCCCTGCCATTTACATACTCCGTTCTGCTGGGGCCGCTGGTGATCGTCTGGTACATCATCGGGGAGCTGGGCTCCCTGGCGGAGCACGCCGTCACCTTTGGGGCGCCTGTCCCCTCCTGGCTGAAAAATATCCTGGAGATCGGTAAAAACGCGGTCGACGCCGCCGGGGAGAGCATCGCCGGCGAGGGCGGCGGAGACGATCCGAAGGAAAACGAAAACACCAAAAACGAATAGGCATCAAGCCGCTGTGCGGTTGATATTAAATTTTGAAAAGGAGATTTTGAACATGAAGACTGTGGAAGAAGTGCTGCAGAAGTACACCCTGGGCGAGGCCGGTAAGGACGAGACCAACGATGGCCTGAAGGAATTGGGCTCTCCCCTGCGCCTGGATCCTGACCGGAATGTGATTACCCAGGAGGAACTTGCGGAGACCCATGTGGGCGAGACGCCGGACGAGGCCAACGGATGGGGCATTCTGGACCACGGTGTGGGTAGTCTGGAAAAGGTCCATGTGGTGAATGGCCGCACTGTGGACGTGGACATGGGACAGGAGGCCGCCTATGTGTACATCGCCGGGAAGAAATATCGCCTGCGGGGCAATGTGCTGACGGAGGAAGACTGATGAAGACATACATCGGGACCAAGATCATCCAGGCGGAGCCGGCGCTACGTGTCGGCGGGGAGATTATCTCCCCGCATGACATCCTGCCGGAAGATGTAAGTGTTGAGGAGGGCTACCGGGTGAAATACCCGGACGGATACGAGAGCTGGAGCCCCAAGGATGTGTTCGAGGAAGCGTACCGGGAGATCGACGGCATGAACTTCGGCCTGGCCATTGAGGCGGCCAAGAAAGGGGCCAAGATCACACGCCGGGGCTGGAACGGCAAGGGAATGTGGGTGGTCTATCGCACTGGATACCCCGACGGAATCCCCTGCAACAAGAACACAGCGGAGGCTGTAGGCATCCCGGAGGGCAGTCTGTTCAAAGTGCGACCTTACCTGCAGATGAAGTGCGTGGACGGCAGTTTTCAGATGTGGCTGGCAAGCCAGAGCGACATTCTGGCGGAAGACTGGGAGATCGTGGAGGGCTGATATGGTCCATATTGAGAGGACGCCGCTTGATAGGATCCTGCGGGCGGTGGTCTACCAGAACACGGAGAAGCTGTCCCTCTCGGAGATCGTGGAGCGGGAGAAGCCGGACCTTGCCATGACGGGGGTGTTTTACAGCCCCGCCAAATGGGCGCCGGTGTGCCCGGTGAAGGCGGACGGGACCGTCCTGTTTGCGGATCAGCAGTACAGCTACTGGGCCCTGGGCTGGGACGTGGGAGCCGACGTGCTCCCCGTCCTGGTCCCCCCCGGCGGAGAGAGCGACTGCCGGAACTATGTGGCAAACTGCCTGCTGGTCCGGGCGGGACGGCCCCAGCAGAAGCTGACCTACAACGCCGACGTAGGCGGCCGGCGGGGCCGGGTGGCCGTGGGACTGACGAAGGATACCTGGATCACCTACGGGGCGTCCGACGGCTCCAGCGGCGCCATGACGCCGGAGGACCTGCGGGACTACATGGCAAAGCAGGGCTGCCAGTTCGCTGTGATGATGGACGGCGGAGGCAAGGTCAACTACTACAGCCGGGAGGCGGGCGTGCTGATTGAGGGAAAAGATCCCTCCCAGACGCTGCTCCTCCTGTACCTGCACGGAGAAAGTGAGGGAAAGCCTGTGAGCGAGAAAAAGACCGTGGTGCTGGACCCCGGCCACGATGCAAGCAACCTGGCCAACAAGAGCCCGGACGGCACCTACTATGAGCACGAGTTTGCCCTGGACATGGGAAACCGGATCAAGGCCATCCTGGAGCGGCACGGCGTGGCCGTGACAGAGACCCGCACCGGCGGCGAAGCGGTGAGCCTTGCCCAGCGGTGCAAGATCGCCAACAACATCCGGGGGCTGGACCTGTTTGTGAGCCTGCACTCCAATGCGGCGGCGGGCAGCGGCTGGTCCTCCGCCTCCGGGTGGAGCGCCTATGTGTTCAGCAAAACCAGCGGCGGCTATACCGCAGCGCAGCACATCCTGGAGGCGGTACAGGCGGCGGGGATCGCGGTGCGGTCCACCCCCATCGTGGAGGACCCGTCCCTCTACGTGCTGAAAGGGACGGTGGCGCCGGCGGTGCTGATCGAGCACGGCTTCCACACCAACGAGGGCGACGTGAAAAACCTGCGGAACAGCAGCTACCGGCAAAGATTGGCGGAGGCAGAGGCCCGCGGCATCCTGGACTACCTGGGTATTGCCTGGGAGGAAGAGGACGCACCGGAGCCGGCAGAGCCGACGGAGGCTGAAAAAGCGGTGGAGTGGATCACCACTGAGGGCATCATGCTGGGCAACAGCGCCGGAGACCTGATGCTGGACCAGGGCATGACCCGCAAACAGTTCGCCGTCATGCTGTACCGGTATCACCAAAAATTCCATCCAACATAAACGGACGAGGGGCCGGCCGGTGCGGCCGGCCCCGTTTCTTACAGGAGGCGAGACGACGTGCCATCCAACTGGCTGTACATCGACAGCAACTTCCCCACGTTCACCGGGGAGGAGAGCCTGAAAGAGCAGGTCACCACCATCCAAAACTACATGTATATGCTGGTGGAGCAGCTGCGGTACACCCTGCACAACCTGGATCTCTCCAACATGAACGAGGCGGCGGTGGACGACTGGGAGAACGCCATCACCGAGCCCATCTACATCCATCTGGAGGACAGCGACGAACGGATTACCCAGCTTGCCATCACGGCGGCGGGGCTGTCTGCCCGGATGGAGGACGCGGAGGGGAACATCACCACCCTGCAGGCCACAGCCACGGGACTGGCCGCGCAGATCACAGACGCCGAGGGAGACATCGCGGCCCTGCAGGTGACGGCCGACGGCCTTTCCAGCACGGTTGCCAACCAGGCGGGGCAGATCAGCAGCCTGCAGCAGACGGTGGGCAGCTTCTCCCTTTCTGTGAGCAATGGGGAGAGCAGCTCCACCATCTACCTGTCCGCAAACGGGGCCGTGATCGACTCCGCCCGGGTGACGTTCACCGGAATGGTCCTGTTCGCGGATCTGGAGACCTCCGGCGCCACAGTCATCAACGGCGACAACATCACCACGGGGACCATCTTCGCGGACATCATCCACCTGGGCGGACAGATGGACGTATACCGGACGGCCAGCGGGTTCTCCCTGGGCGGTTATATCGGATACATGTCCGGCATGACGGCTTCGGGGAGTTCCACGGCGGGCATCGCCATTGCCAGCAGCAACGAGGCGGCGGTGGTGATCTGCACCACCAACGGCGCCCGGATGGGATACGACGGCGTTTCCACGGTGGTGTGCACCAGTACGCAGGTGTCCATCACCGGGGACACGGTATTCATCAACGGGGAGCCGGCCGCAACATCCGACGCGCGATTGAAGACGGAGAAGCAGTACGATGTGGAGAAATACCTGGGCGTCTTTGACCGGCTGAAGCCCTGCACTTTCGTCTATGAGGGGCACAAGCGCCGCCACCTGGGCCTGATCGCCCAGGAGGTGCAGGAAGCCCTGGCGGACGAAGGTATCCCGGAGAGCGACTTCGCGGCCCTGTGCACAGAGCCGCCCGGCGAGGAACGGCCGGACGGCCTCTATACCCTGCGCTATGGAGAGATTCAGATTATGGCGATTGCCAAAATCCAGCAGATGGCGGAGGAGATAGCAAAACTGAAAGAACAAGTGGCGGCCCTGTCGGCCGGGAAGGAGTAAGACATGAAAATAACGCTGATGGAGGCCGTCATGGCCAACCTGGCGGCGGAGGAGGTCGGGCGGCAGGCCGTCCCCTACTCCCTGGCTCTGGCCCTGATGAAGGTCAAACAGGCCACGGCGGCGGAAGCGGAGACCTTCGCGGCGGAGGAGCGGAAGCTGGTGGAGAAGTTCGCAGCCAAGGACGAGGACGGAAACATCCGCGTGGCCCAGGGGCGATTCACCTTCCGCGCCCCCGGAGAGCGGGGAGAATACGAGGAGCAGCACCGACAGCTTGCCGAGACGCCGGCAGAGATCCGTTTTACGAAGCTGCGGGCGCCGGCGCCGGACACGATCTCCGTAAAATCACTGGAGGTCCTATCCCGATTCATCGACTTCCGAGGAGGTGACAGAAAGTGAGACTGCCGCAGGTATCCTATGCCGACGGGATCAAGACCGCCAAACAGGACGAGTTCGCCGGCCTGAACCACAACCTGGGCGCCAAGGACGGGGAGCTGTGGGATATGCGAAACCTGTGCAGCGACTACTCTCCCCTGCTGGCGACCAGGTCGCGGCGGATGCTGTACAAGACGCTGCAGGACCCCGGCGGTCTGTTCTGCTGGGACAAGCTGTGCTGGGTGGACGGGACCACGTTCTACTATGATGGTGTGGCCAAGGGGACCGTGACAGCCGGCCGGAAGACCTTCACCGCCCTGGGAGCCTACATCGTGATCTTCCCGGACAAGGCATACTACAACACGGCGGCGGACGAGTTCGGCAATCTGGAGGCCACCTGGACCGGTGCCTCCCTCACCTTCACCAACGGGAAACTGTATGAAGAGGACGCGGAGGCCAACTGCATCCAGGCGGAGGGCGTCAACTGGGAGGACTACTTCAAGGCTGGGGACGCCGTGACCATCGCGGGATGCACGAAGCACACAGAGAACAACAAAACCCCGGTGATCCGGGAGATCGACGGGGACAAGCTGTACTTCTACGAATACATCTTCACCCTGGATGGCGAGGACGGTGTGACGCCCTACACCGAAACCGGGGAGCTTTCGGTCTCCCGGACAGTGCCGGACCTGCTGTTCGTCTGCGAGAACGAGAACCGCCTGTGGGGCTGCGACAAGACCACCATTTACGCCTCCAAGCTGGGGGACATCTTCAACTGGAATGTGTACGAGGGACTGGCGACGGACAGCTATTCCGTAGACACCGGCAGCGCCGGCAGCTTCACGGCATGTATCTCCTTTCTGGGGTATCCCATCTTCTTCAAGGAGGACCACATCTACAAGGTGTACGGCTCCATCCCAACCAATTTTGAAGTGATGGGCAGCGCTACCCTGGGCGTGGCGGCCGGCAGCGACCGGAGCCTGGCGATTGCCGGAGAGATTCTGTTCTACCACTCCCGGGCGGGGATCATGGCCTACTCCGGGGGCATCCCCCAGCCGGTGGGGGCGGCGTTTGGAGTGGAGCGGTTCGAGGACGCCGTGGGCGGGTCCGATGGGCTCAAATACTACGTCTCCATGGCCGGGAAGGACGGCGCCTATCTCCTGTATGTCTACGACACCCAGCGGGGGGCGTGGCACATCGAGGACGCCACCCAGTCCACACACTTTGCCCGCTGCGCCGGAAATCTCTATCTGCTGGACGAGGGCGGGAACATTTGGATCACCGGGAACATCCAGAATCCGCCGGAAGAGGCAACAATGGAGGATGCCTTTGACTGGATGGCGGAGTTTGCCGACTGGTGCGAGGACAGTCCAAACAAGAAGGGCGTCTCCAAGCTCCTGCTGCGGCTGGAGGTGGACGAGGGCGCGGAAGTGCAGCTCTTCATCATGTTCGATTCGACGGGCGAATGGATCGCGGTAAACGGGACGCTGGAGGGCGGTGTGAAACGAAGCTACACCCTCCCCATCGTGCCGCGGCGCGGGGACCATTACCGGATCAAACTGGAAGGGCACGGCGGCTGCCGGGTATATTCTCTGGCACGGGAGTATTACGACGGGAGCAGCCTGAAATCTCTACCGGGAAGACAGTGAGGAGGAAAGATCATGCCGAATTTCACCTATGACGGATTTCTGACAGCGGCCAGCAACGCCGGCCTGCTGGGGGAGTTCTCTCAGGCGGACCTGGACACGGCCAGAAAATACCCGGAGTTCGGATACTCCATCCTGGGGCTGAAACAGGACATCCACAAGGCGACCACGCCGGAGGCAAAGCTGCTGGCCAACGAGGCGGCCAACCAGCTCCGGTCCAGCTACGGCGGGTACACCGGCGGAAAATACGGTGCGGACTACATCTCGGACGGGAAGATCCCGAACCAGATCGACAGCGTGCTGGACAAGATCAACGGCTTCGGGAGCTTCACCTTTGACCAGGAGCGCCCCAGCTATGAGAACCAGTACGCGGAACAGCAGCAGGCGCTGCTGGACGCCATCATCAACCGGCCGGACTTCTCCTGGAGCAAGGAGGATGACCCCCAGTGGAGCAGCTACAAGAAGTCCTATTTGCGGGAGGGAGACCGGGCCACCGCAAACGCACTGGGCCAGGCGGCAGCGGCCAGCGGAGGACGGCCCTCCACGGCGGCTCTCACGGCGGCCACCCAGGCCGGGGACTACTACGCGACCCAGCTGAACGACATCATCCCTACGCTGTACCAGCAGGCATACGACCGCTACCTGAACGAGTACAACATGAGCCTGCAGGATCTGAATGCGGTCAACACGCAGGAGCAGCTGGACTATGCCAAGTACCTGGACCAGCTGGGACAGTTCAACACGGACCGGAACTTTGCCTTCAACCAGTATCTCTCCGACTTCGATATTCTGCAGAATCAGCTGGCCTCCCTCCAGGGGCAGGACAGCGTAGATTACAACCGCTGGATGGACAAGGTGGGGCTGTATGAGCAGAACCAGGCGGAGGAAACCGACCTGGCCCGGGCGCAGGTGGATGCCATTCTGGCCGCCGGCGGAAGCCCCAGCGCGGATCTGGTGGGCGCCTCCGGATACGGGAGCGAGTATGTCCAGGCCCTGGAGGAAGCCTACCGGCGGCAGGCTGCCCAGCAGGTCAGAAGCGGAAGCTCCGGCGGGGGCAGGAACAGCGGCGGAGGCGGGGCCCAGGATTATAACGGACTATTTGCCGCGGCTATGGAGTCCGGACATCCAAAGAGCTACATTGCAAACAACTACAAGAAATTCGGCTTCACATCCAATTCCGGACTTTACGATGATTATACGGAGTGGGAAATTGCCCAGGAGGAGGCGGAAAGCGGCGGCGTGACTGTCTCCCAATCTAATCTACCGGACTACGAGACGATCCTGAATAATTCCAGCGCCGGCGCATACGGCCCCGCTTACGGGATGGTACTGAGAAATGTACAGAATATGGCACGAAACAGCACAGAAGAGGAGATCACCGGCTATCTCCTGAACCAGTTGGAGGCCGGAAACATCAACGAGGAAGGGATCGACACGATCCTCCAGGCTTTGAATCTTGCGGGGTGATGATATGCCATCTAATCTTGAAAAGCTGCGGGAGCGGGTCTACGGATCCGCAAACCCGACAAAGGAACAGGTACAGGTGGTGCGGAACCGGGCATCCACGCTAAGCTCAGCCGCGCCGTCGTGGGCACAGCCAAAGGGCCGGGTGGCCTCCCCTTCCCTGCCCACTGCCTCCGGCACAAAAGGGACGCAGACCGATGAAAGCCGGGCGGACGCCATCCGGGAGGCACTGGTCCGCCTGGACGCCATCGAGCAGACTCGCGCTGCCGCTCCCAGGCTCACGGCGGAGGGCCTGGAGCGGGAAGCACTGGAGGAAATCGGGCGGGAATTCGGCCTGGACAGCCAGCAGACCCGGACCGCGTACACAGCGAGAAAGGCGCTGGAAGAGGATCTGGACCGAATCACGAACCCCCGCCGGAAGGCTGGGCGGGCGGAAAACGGCGGGAAGATCGAGGGGGCGTATTCTTTCGGAAAGTCCGTGGAAGGCGCGGTGGTCAAGGGTCTGGAGCAGGTGGCGCGGTTTGGCGGAGACACCTTCGCGCTGGCTGAGGATATCGCGCTTGCGCCCTTTGAACTGCTGAGCGGAAATGACCTGGGCACCTTTTCCGACAAGGGACTTCTCAACAGATGGGCGGCGGACATCCGGAAGGAGCAGGAGGCCATTGAAGCGCATTACGCGCCCAACGCGACGCGGGGCGGAAAGGCCGCCCAGATCTTTGAGGACCTGGGCGCCAGCACAGTGGCCGCCCTGCCCCAGGCGGTCCTTGCCCTGCTGACCGGCGGCGGGAGCGCGGCCGCGCAGACCACGGCGGGGCTGACCAGTACAGCGGCGCAGGCCGTCAGCCCCGGCGTGGCGGCGACGGTACAGGGGGCCGTCCGCTCCATGGCGAAAAACCCCCAGTACTGGACCTCCTTTGCCCAGGTGGTGGGCAGCAGCTACGAGGACGCTCTGGACGACATGATCGAGCTGGAGGCGCAGAAGGAAATGACCGCGGCGCTGATCGGCGAAACCTACGAGCCGCCGGAGAACCAGAACGCCATGCGGGCAAAGGCGGCGCTGTACGCCATTGGAAACGGCCTGATGAACGCCGCCGTGGAAATCGGAGGCGGCATCCAGACCCTGCCGGACCAGCTGAGAGGCGGGCAGAGCGCCTGGAAGTCCTGGGTGGAGGCCATGGTGGACGAGGGCAAGGAGGAAGTGGTGCAGGGCGTGATCGAGCGTGCCCTGCAGAACCCCATGTACGGGGCGGGCAATCCCCTGTTCTCCACCACGGACGAGCGGGCCATCTTCAACCCCGCCACCGCCGCACAGGAGTTCGCGGGCGGCGCCGTGGTGGGCGGCGTCCTGGGCGGCGGACAGATCGGCGCCGCGAGAGGGATCAACGCCGCGGCACGCCGGGCGGCGGAGGCCCAGGCGCGGCGACAGGTGGAAACCGCCTCCCCCCTGCCCTCCGGGAACAGGCAGGCGCAGGGCCCGCAGATCACGCAGGCGGTGCCCGCGGGCACGCAAAACGCCGCCCCGGAGGGGGCGGCGGTCACGGTTCGGAAAGGAAGCTCCGCACTGGAATCCGGGAAAGGGCTTGCAAGGACCTTGGCTGGAAGCATTGATTCCATCAGGGATATGCAACCGGTGGCAGAGCTGACTGGACGCGAGATGAACAACCGCGCCAAGAAACCATCGGAACAGATCAGAGACTTTTTCAAACGGATCGGAGGCACTGTCACCCGGAGCGGCTTTGGAGCGGTGAGCCTTGGGGAGTATGGTGTTGGCGGAATGCTCAACCACCGGCCGCTGAACCGGGCGAAGATGGTGAGCATCACGGCGGTTCCGGAGGTCATTCAGGAGGGGCGCCAGATTGCATTTGATCCAAATTGGAAAGGGCGCGGATATGCAAGCTATGTTTTTGCGGCTCCAGTGACGATTGCGGGGACCCAAACCTATGTCGCGGCAGTTGTAGACCAGCGGCCCGACAACAAATTTTATCTGTCCGAGGTCGTCGACTCTGAGGGGAACTATATCAGAATAGAAGAATCCCCCTCCGGCGACACAAAGAGCGGAGTTACCGTTCGAGACGGAGTTACCACAACGCCGGAGAGGGATTCAGCGGACCTGAAAGAATCTCCGTCTCTTGACACAGGAAAAGCACCTGCCGCGGCGGAAGTTCAATCACGTCCGGTTGAGGGTACGCGTCCCCTCAATTCTGATTCTACCATAGCACCGGGCGCGGAAATTGTCAATAGAGGCGAAGAAACCAGACAGCCGGCGGCGGTCAATGTGGCGGAGCTGGAACAGAGCGCCGCCGCTGCCGGCGTGGCGGAAGCGGATGTCCGGGCGGCAGCGGAGATCAGCCGGGCCACAGGCCGAGAGATTCGCTTCTATGACGGCACGCAAAGACAGGACCCCTCCGGCCGGGCCAACGGGTATTTCGACGGGGACACCATCTACGTCAACAGCCGGAGCGCAAATCCGGTGGCGCAGATCATCTCCCACGAGCTGACTCACAGTGTGGAGATGGCAGACGCGTACCGAGACCTCTCTTCCCTGGTATTTGACCGCATCCAGAAGACCGGCGGGGATTTGGAGCGGCTTCGGCAGGAGAAACAGGCGTTCTATGCGCAGAATGGGAAACTCCTAAGAAGTCAGAAGGAAGTTGACCAGGAGATTGTAGCAGAGTACGTAGAGCATAACCTGCTCACCAGTGAACAGGAAATTCTGGAGCTGACCAGAGAGAAACCGACTCTGGCTCAGCGGATCATGGACTGGATCGACCAGCTCCTTGCAAAGCTGGGAAACAGCAGCGCCCGGGAGCGGGACTTCCTCACGACCGCCAGGAATACCTATGCAAGGGCGCTGGAGCAGACACGGACCACTCAGGAGGCAGGACGGAGTGCCCAGCAGACGGCGGCCCCCGCTGCGCAGGCGGCACCGGCCGGACAGCAGACGGAGCGGCAGACTGAACCGCAGGCGCGGGAACAAGAGACGGCGCCGAAGCAGCAGACCGATTCGGCAGCGGAGGAAGAGAAACAGCGGAGCCGTGAAGAAATCCGTCAGGAAATCCGCGTCCTGCGGGAAGACCTGTCAGCAGGCAGGATCAGTGACGAAGAGTTCGACGAAGCCCTGGACACCATCATGGAAGAAGAGGGGCTGGAGGACATCTCCATGCTGAACCGCTACAGCTTCGGCGGGGAGAATGCCAGGCGGGCGGACCTGGAGGCATTGGACCGGGCCCAGGACATGGAGCGCCGGGGCGTGGCCATGGAGACCATCTTCCAGGAGACCGGGTGGTACACAGGCGCGGACGGCAAATGGCGGTTCGAGATCGACGATTCCGGCATGGAGTACAGCCGCTGGGGAGACATGAACCGGAGCGACCGGGCGGAGTATGCCAGGTTCCGGGAGCTGGAGGGGAGGTTCATTGACGGGACCATCACCCAGGAGGAACAGACGGAGCTGCGCTCCCTCCTGGAAGAAGGGCACGGCCCGGGCCGGGCGGAGGAACAGCAGACGCTGCGGCTCTCTGACTTTGTGCGCCATGACGAGCTCTATCAGAACTATCCCCAGCTGCGGCGGGCGGGCCTGCGCTTTGCGGACCTGCCGGACGGCACATACGGGACGTACAACACGGAGACCAACACCATCACGCTGGACAACTCCCTGCGGTCCTCTCCGGAGGACACGCTGGTACACGAGATCCAGCACGCCATCCAGAACGCGGAGGGGTTTGCCGGCGGGAGCAGCCCGGAATACTGGCGAACGCCGAGAGAGGCCGCCATCCGGCCTGAATACCGTGGAAGAATTCAGGAAACACGGGAGAGACTGCGGGAGATTGAAGACCGCTTCCGTCAAGAGTGGCCGAACGACACCATCAACCTAGAAAACGCAAGGGCCTACTACGCCTGGGATGATCTCTACTGGAAGGAGGAGAGCCAGGAAGGGCAGCAGAGATACCTGGATCGGATGAACACGATTGAAGAGGCGGCCAGAGAGGGCGGATGGGAGGATCTTCTGAACGAATACTACGCCGCCAGAGCAGAACGGGATGCTGCCATCTCTGCGGGCATGGACGCACGGCGTACACCGTATGACACATACTTCAACACCGCCGGAGAAATCGAGGCCAGAGATGCGGCGCAGCGACGGCAGATGACGCCGGAGCAGCGGCGGGAGACCATGCCCAACACCGGGGACGAAAACACGGTGTTTGCAGATAATTTCGGGAACAGCTTTTCCGCAGAGGCGGCGGAACCGGTGGACAGCCAGGCGTTCAAGGACTGGTTTGGAGACTGGACCAGCGACCGGGCGGACCACAGCCAGGTGGTGGACGGTCAGGGACGCCCCCTGATTGTGTATCATGGGACAGGGACCAGCATCGAGGAATTTCTGCCAGAGTTCACGGGGCAGGGCAACGATCAGTACGGGAGCGGCTTCTACTTCACAACGGACCGAGAGACGGCGGAGGGGTACACCACCAGGACCCTGAACGATCAGAGCAAACCGGGCGGAATGGACAACCCCAACGTGATCCCGGCCTACCTGAATATCAGGAATCCCCTGGTGGTGGAAGCGAGAGATACGCCGAACCTGTACCAGATCGAGGTGCCGGCCAGCCAGGCGGCAAAGATCATCGGGAAGATGCCGGACATTATGGACCCGGAAAACTCCATCCTGGGAGACTTCTTTGACGACTACTGGGAGAGCGGCCCAAAGAGATCCATGATAAACCGGCTGGCGAGGGAGTATGACTGGACGCTGGGGACCCTGGCAACCGACATTTTCCGGGACCATCCCACAGAGTACCGGCAGGCGGTGCGGGACGTCCTTGGATATGACGGTGTGCAGGTGAACTTCCCCAGTGGAGAGAAACATTTCATTGCGTGGTTCCCAAACCAGATCAAACACGCAACAGAAAACAGCGGTGCTTTCTCCCCGAATGACAACCGGATTCGATACTCTATCAGTGAGCCGACCGACGCCCAGCAGCACCCGCAAGGGGCACGCCGCATCCGTAAGACGGCGGAGCCGTCAACGGCTGCGCAGGACGAGGCGGACCGGCTGTTCTTCCAGGGCGTGGACGCAGACACCATCCGGGAGGAAACCGGCCTGGAGCGGACGGAGGACCATGGCTGGCGGTTCGCTGTTGACACCGCCCAGGCGGCGGCGTATGATGGCGGCAGAACGACAGATCAGCAAGGAGGCGCAGACAATGGCCAAGACACCACCCTTCGAGGAATTTATGGAGAAGATGTACGGGGGCGGGAAACAGAAGAAACCAACCCAGGAAGACTTGGATCGGCTCAAAGAAGAAATGCGGCAAGTAGCCAGACGGATGAAGGAAGAGGGCGTACAGCCCCCGCTTCCTGGGCAAGAGGACGTGTAATTGACCAGCCTTCTATAGCGGCCGGAATTGCGGTTGAAAATGCGGGCCGGTACGGAGCGGACGCATTTGTGGTGGAGGACGCCGCCATCAAAGAGAAAAACCCCAACGCCTGGGCCCTAACCAGCGGCGGAAGCGTCTACATCTCCGACAGCGTGCCGGAGGAGCTGGCAGGCGTAGTGGGCTACCACGAGGCAGTCCATGCTGCCAGACAGCAAGGACAGGCGCAGTACCGTGATTTTCTGGAAAACACAGGAGATTATATCGACTTCACAAGTAATCAGTCTGCTGAGATCATGGACATGATCCTAGGACGACGCTTCCCCGGAAGAGAGAGCTTACTTGATCTGACGCAGCGAGAACAGGATATTGCATTCGATGAGCTGAATGCCCTTGTCTGGGGCTATCACAAGGCGGACCCGGAAAACGCCAGGGCGCAGTTCGCAGATATGTTCCAGGACTACGATGCCTACATCGCGGACCTGGACGCCGCCATGGAGAGCGGCGCGGAGCCGGAGATCCCGGGCCTCTCTCTCCCCACGCTGGACGATGAGGACATCCGGTACAGCATGGACGAGGACTCCGCGGCGGCACCGGACGATTCCGCCAATCAAACGGAGCAGTCCCGGGAGGAAAGCGCGGTTGCTGCTTTGCCCCCGCGGGCGCAAAACTACCTAAAGAGCGTGGAGCGGAAGCTGCTGAGAAAGATGGGCAACAGCCTGAGCGTTCCCAGGTGGGCGCGGCGGGAGTTCCTTGCCCCCATTGTACGCGATATCTCCGAAGCGTACCTGGTGGAGGGACGAGTGCCCGCTGAAACAATGGATAACCTGTTCGACGAGGCATACGAACAGGGCGTGGTGGCGGCCCGGGAATACTACGACGAGTACAAGGAGCTGCGGGACTACCTGCGGAACACGAAGCTGGAGGTCTCCCAGGAGGACGCAGCAGGTATCCCGGATTTCAACGACTTCCGGAAGAGCAACTTCGGGCGGCTGAACATCTCCACAAAGAGCGGGAAAACCAACGTGGACCAGGTTTACCAGGAGCTGTCCGCCCGGTGGCCGGAGTTCTTCAACGAGGATCGGGAGAACAATATCCCGGACCAGCTGGAGCGGATCGCGGAGGTGTCCAAGTCCTTCCGGATTGTGGAACAGACGCTGGATGAATATTACGGAGACCGGGCGGCGGACTTCCGGCAGTATGCCAAGCACGATTTTGAGGCGGCCGTGACCGACCTCCTGGGAGAACTGCGGAATGTGAAGCGGTACGCGGATGCTTCCAGACAGCCGGCGGAGGCGGCCGACCAGGCGCCCGCCACGCTGGAGGAGGTAAACGCGCTGTGGACGGACCTGAAGGAAGCCCGGCGGACTTATGAAAAGGCGGAGGCCAGGAACCTTCTGACAGACAGCGACGAGGCGCAGGTGGGGCGGCTGCTGCGGGGTGAGATCGAGCCGCGGCACCTGAACCCGGAGAGGGACAATGTCCGGGGGATCACGGAGGTCTATCAGGCGAAGCGGGAATACGAGCGGATCACCGGCCTGCTGCGGCTGTGGAACCAGAGCCGGAAAGCGGAGATGCGGACCCAGGCGGAGCATCTGCTGGAGACAGCCAACGCCTGGAAGGACAAGAAATCCGGAATCCTGTACGCCCGGGAGACCATGGAGCGGAACATCCGGGATATTGTGCCGGACAGGCAGCTGGCGGAGCAGATCATTGAGACCTACTTCAAGCCGGTCCACCGGGCGGCGGCAGACTCGAACCGTCTGAAGAACCGATACAGAGACCAGGTGCGGGGCATGCATCTCTCCCGCAAGGTGGCAAAGGGAAACACGGTATCCGAGGCCCATGCGGTGCAGCTGCTGGGAGAAGCAGAGGACAACATCCGCATGATCCAGCAGAGCCGCGGCCGGCGGAAAGTCCGGGACGGAAAGACCCTAGAGGAATGGCAGGCGGTGATCCGGGACCTGTGGGAGACCAGCCCCCATCTGGATCAGGGGAAGATCCGGAACGCTGTACAGACATTCCGCACCATTTACGACGAATTGTTCCAGCAGATGAATGACGCCCGGGTGCGCAACGGCTACGAGCCGGTGAACTACCGCCAAGGGTACTTCCCGCATTTCCAGCCAGGGGATGGAGACGGAATCCTGGCCACATTCGGCCGGGCGCTGGGCATCAGCACGGAGGTTACAGCCCTGCCCACCACTATCAACGGGCTCACGCACGCCTTCCGGCCCGGCATTCAGTGGTTCGGGAATGCGCAGGAGCGGCTTGGCTTTAATACGGCCTATGACGCCGTGGAGGGATTTGACCGTTACATCGAGGGCGTGGCGGATGTGATCTACCAGACCGACAACATCCAGCGCCTTCGGACACTGGCGACAGAAATCCGATACCGAACCGGAGACGAGGAAATCCGCAGGCAGATCGACCGGGTGCGGGATGACCCCGGCAAAAACGACGAGGAAAAACGGAAGGCGATTGAGGAAATCACGGAGAAGGGCCGCTTCGCTCTGAGCAATTTCGTGGTGGAATTGGATGAATACACAAACCTGCTGGCGAACAAGAAGAGCTTTTCGGACCGGAACATGGAACGAAACGTCGGAAGAACGAGGCTCTATAATTTGGCGCGGTGGCTGGAGGGCCGTGTGGCGGCAAATATGGTGGCTGTCAACCCAGCCTCCTGGCTGACGAACTTTATTCCGTTGACCCAGGGCGGCGCCCTGCTGGACCGGGGAATGCTGCTGCGGGGGATGTGGGACACACTGTGGTCCTACAAGGAGAGCGACGGGATCGCAGAACGGAGCAGCTTCCTCGTAAACCGGCGGGGCAGTGATCCACTGGTGCAGACGTGGGGGCAGAAGGCATCCGTGGTTATGTCCAGGCCCATGTCCTATATCGACACCTTCACCGCGGACAGTCTGGTGCGGGCCAGATATCGGCAGAACCTGAAGCGCGGCATGAGCGAGGACGCCGCCATGGCGGATGCGGACGCCTTCGCGGCCAATGTCATGGCGGATCGGAGCAAGGGCGCAACGCCCACACTGTTTAATCGGAGAAATCCCATGACGAAGCTCTTCACTCAGTTCCAGCTGGAGGTCAACAACCAGTTGAGCTATGTCTTCAAGGACATCCCGCGGGAGAAGCGGCGTGCGGGCCTCGGCGCCCTGGCGGCGGCGCTGTTCAAATTCGTGCTGGGCGCCTGGCTCTATGACGAAGTGTACGAGTTCCTGATCGGACGCCGGCCGGCGCTGGATCCCATCGGCATCCTGAACGACACCGTGGGAGACCTGACTGGCTGGGAGGTGCCCAATCTGGTGGAACTGGGCGTGGGCGCCGTGATCGGCGATGCGCCGTCCTGGCAGGTGGAGGAGGCGGGACTGTACGAGACCGCAGGGAATCTTGGGACCGCATTGGCGGAGGAACTGCCCTTCATCGGCGGCCTGCTGGGCGGCGGGCGCCTCCCCATTGGAAGCGCTATCCCCGATTTTGGGACACTGCGCCGGGCGGCCATGGACAACGAGTGGGCGCCGGAGAAACGCCTGAAGGAGGCGGCGGACGAGCTGGCAAAGCCCGCGGCATACCTGGCCCTGCCGTTCGGCGGCGGACAGATCAAGCGGGTGTTCGAGGCTATCGATGCTGTGCGCCGGGGCGGCGTGTACACCCTGGACGCGGAGGGCGAAGAGCAGCTGCAATACCCCGTCTACAATGACACCTTCTGGGAGGCGGTTGCGAACGGCCTGCGTGCCGCCGTTTTTGGGAGGACCTCCCTTCCAACAGGGCGGGAATGGGTCGAGAGCGGATTCGACACCCTGAGCGCGAAGCAGACCGCCGCCTACAAGGGAATGGTGGATGTTGGGGTGCCGGGTGAGGAGGCATATTCGCTGGTGCAAGAGCTCCAGGGACTGAAGGCGGCAGAACAGCGGAAGACACTGCGGTCGGCCGATATCTCCGGAGACGGAAAGAGCGTGGTGTATTACGCCATGATGGCGTCCGACGATGAAATGGCGCTTATGGATGCCTTGGCAGGACAGAATGCGGACATGGGAGAAGTAACCCGTGTCTTGATGGAAATGAAGGACGAGGCGAGGAAGGAGGAAAACAAACGGAGCACAGTGGACATCCTGAGCGGGGCCAGCCTGACCGATGGGCAGAAGGCGGAAATCTTCCGGAGCACCGGCAGCGACAGCCTGGAAGAAAAACTCTCTGTGGCAGAGGAGTACGGCATCTCCGGCGGAGAGTGGATGGAAGCGGAAGAAGGCTTTGCCCAGGAGCGCGAGGAAGCAGAGGCCAAAAGCCTGACCCAGGAGATCGCGGAGGCTGTGATCCGGAACATGGACGGACTGGACAGGCAGGAGCGGGCCGCCATGTGGCAGCTCCAGAACAAAGGGTGGAACTGGAAGAGCAATCCCTTTGACCGGAAGGTTGGTCGGGAAATCTATGACCAGCAGCACGCAGAGGACGAGGATTGAAGAAAAAATCCCCCGGGGAATGATCCCGGGGGATTTTTTATAGAGCCGAGTTCCCTTTCCGCTTTTGTATTCTGCGGACGGCTCTCTGGTGCGCACTGATGGCATCCTCCAAAATTAACAGTTTCGTGTTCTCTGATAAAGAAATCTTATAACCAAACACACAGTTTTTTATATCTGTGCGTTTGGATGCAAATTGAAACGTATCATCAAAATAAACGGTAGTTTTCCATTTGCTCCCGACGAGTTTGTGATCCATGTCGATGGGCTTTCCGTCTGGACGCAACTTTGTGTCCGTAAAGGTACAATTCAAAGCATCCTGGAAAAAATCAGAATAGAGAAACAAAATCAGAAGAACCACGGAAACAAGGCCAAAAAAAGAATAAAGAATAATCATGTTACCTCCCTAGATCACGCAGGCCACTCGTTTTCGTCGACAGGATCGGAATCCATGTTTCCGTTCTCCTGCAAATACAGCTCCAACGTCCAGCCCTGATAATACTCTCCGTCATTATAAAAATCAAATGTGCCCTCGCATTGATACCGGCGCGTCTCTTCGCCGAAAAGATCCTCGGGGCCATACCAAGTTTCGCCCGTGGCATAGTATATTTCATATAACCCCAGCGGAACCGAAACCTCGGCAAACCGGTCCGCCGCAACATAGAAGCCCATGTTGTTTGAGGGGGTTCCGTCTAATGAGCTTAAATAGACGTAGCAATTTTCCCCTGATGGCGTTGTAACGCCGAGAGGGGCGAGAGCTTCGGTAAGCGGAAATTGAATAATCTGCCCATTCTGAACAGGGACGGGTGTCAAAACTCTATCGGGTTCAGAAAATGTAGGTGTATGAGTCTCGGAGGATACAGTGTCATTTTTGCTGGTTATGCCTATCACAACTATGACTGCAATAAGGACAAACATAGATACCAAGACAGCAAAATCCCGTGACGTGAACATTTTCCCATCTTTTTTTGTGTGATAAGGAGTTTGCCTCACGGTGGGTCTATCAACTTTTCCATCGGTTTGCTGCAAGGTGCGCTGCTTCAATACTTCTTCTGCCTCTGAAAGAGGGTCCTGACTGTGAGGCTGTGCGATACGATAGTTTTCGATTTTCTTATCGGCCGCAGGAGCAGCGGGGCGCCCGGAGCTTACGGCGCGATCTACAGGAACGTGCACTTCGGAACTCGGAATTGCCGGAGACGGAGGGACGCTTTTGCTGATCTTGGGAAGTGTAACATGACCGCAGTCGCAGACAATTTGCCCGGATGGAATAATGGACCCGCACTCCGGGCAGGTCTTGTACTGCGCTTCCCCGCCAGTAAAGCGATAGCCGCAGTCGCAGCGGCTCTGCAAATAGGGGGAAAGGCGGCCACATTCCGGACACTCGTGGAATCGAAGGATTTTCATGGATTGCTTCACCACTCTCTGCCTTTTTCTGTTGTTTTATGGGATATTACCATGACTATATCGCCAAATAATGGTAAAGTCAACTGAGATACAGAAGATTCCCATAAAAGTGAGGGAACGGCGTGAAGGCAAACGACTATGAAGGGCGGCGGAATATCTCAGGCGAGCGGGTACGCATGAAGCGGCTGTCCATGCGCCTCTCTCAAGCGGCGCTGGCGGCGAAGGTTCAGACCGAAGGCGTGGTCCTGGAGCAGGACGCCATCAGCCGGATCGAACTCGGGGACCGGATGGTGCAGGATTATGAGCTTTGGGCGCTGTCCAGTGTGCTGGGCGTCTCCGCTGACTGGCTTTTGTGCGGCGATATGATCTGAACGAAAAAATTTCTCCCATAGGCTATAAGCCTATGGGAGCGTTTTTTTATGACTTGGAAGGGATTGACAAATTCCGGCTTTTTATGGATTATTAAATTGAACTGACAAGGAGGCGGACGTGCTATGGAGCGGCAGTATAGTCACTTGACCTGGAAAAACCGGCTGAAAATCAGGCGGATGCTGGATGAACGGCGCAAGCCGAAGGAGATCGCCGATGCTCTCCACGTGCACACCTCCACCATCTACCGGGAGATCAAGCGGGGGCAGACGTGGCAAATGACCAGTGAGTGGGAGTATGTGCAAAAATACTGCCCGGAGACCGCGGAGCGGAAATACCGGGAGAACCTGCAGGCCAAGGGGCCGGACTTAAAAATCGGAAATGACCATGCCCTGGCCTCCTATCTGGAAGAGAAGATCGGGAAGGAGCACTATTCCCCGGCGGCGGCACTAGCCAAGATCAAGGAAGAAGGCCGGATCTTCTCTGTGGAGATCAGCGAATGGACGCTTTACAGCTACATTGACAAGGGCGTGTTCGCCACCATCACCAACAAAAGCCTGCCCACGGGGAAGAAAAAGAAGCATCCATACAGGAAGGTGCAGGAGGCTCGGCTGCCGAAAGGGGACGGGATCGAGGATCGCTCCGAAGAGATCAACAGCCGGAAGACGTTCGGGCATTGGGAGATGGACACTGTGGTCTCCGCCAGGCGGTCCAAGAAGCGGCTGCTTGTTCTGACAGAGCGACTGACCCGCTGGGAGATCATCGAGCTGATGAAGGACGGAACCAGCGCCAGCGTGGTGGCCGCGCTGAACCGGATGGAGCGGAAGCTGGGCTCCGCCGCGTTTCGGGAGATGTTCCGGTCTATCACCATCGACAACGGTGTGGAGTTCGCGGACTGCGCCGGCATGGAATCCTCCTGCCGGAGAAGCGGCGCCCGCACCCATGTCTACTACTGCCACCCGTACTCTGCCTACGAGCGCGGCAGCAACGAGGCAGCCAACCGGATTATCCGGCGCTTCCTGCCGAAAGGAACGGACTTCTCGAGCCTGACCCGGCAGAAGGTGAAAGAGATCGAGGCCTGGATGAATGACTACCCGCGGGAGAAGCTGGGGTGGAAGAGCGCAAACAGGGCCTTTGCGGAACACGCAAGGGCCCTGTCGATAGATATTCAGAAACTGTGAATAAAAATTTTTCTGATTTTTTCGCACTTATCTATTGACTTTTCACGAATGTCATCCAACATCCGGGGATATCGCCATGTTGTTTTTTCAGGAATTGGACAAATACTCGCCCATCATATAGCCGGTGGTGGTTACGCCGCCGGAGGCCACAAAGCTGATCTGATACCAGCCGTTCCCGGCGCTCTGCACCACCCGGACGGAGTCGCCGTTGGAGAGGGTCGCCAGAATCTCACTGCTGGTGTTGGCCTGCGCGCGGACCCGCACGCCGTTCCCGGCGTTGACCACCACCGCGGTCCCCGCTGTCAGCGTGCTGCCGGACGCGGTGCTGCCGCCGCTGGCAGACGTAGATGTGCCGGTGCTGCCGCCCCGGACCCGCACCAGGCAGGTGCCCTTGCCGGAGCCGTCCGTCACCGTCAGGGTGGCCTGTCCGGAGGAGATGGCCGTCACCCGGCCGGTGGAATCCACGGAGGCAATGCCGTCATCGCTGCTGCTCCAGGTATAAGTGCCGCTGCCGCCGGAGACAGTCAGGGGAATGGGCTCATCTCCCACGGACATGGTGAACTCCGTCCGGGGGGAACCCAGGTAGGCGATGGTCAGTGTCTCCGGCAGGGTGGAGGGATCCGTCTGGGCGGGTGTGGTGGTGCCGCCGTCATTCGGGTCTTCCATCTCGCCGGTGCCGCCGCTCTCCGGCATGGTCACGCCGTCTCCCCCCTCCGGGTCCGCCGTATCAGGGTCCGGCGGCTGGGGCGTCACATCCTCTGTGGAAGTGTCCTGGGTCTCCTCTCCGCCGGAGAGGCGCTGGGCGATCCGGTCGCCGAAGAGCAGGTAGACCAGCAGCGCCGCCATAATGACGATCAGCACAATCAGAATGGGACTCAGCAGATTGGGCTGGCGGCCGCGGGCGGCCGTCCGTTTGCCGCCCCGTCCGGGGGCGGTCCTGCGGATCTGTGCACCGCTCTGCAGCGCCTCTTCCTCCTCGCAGAAGGGGCAGCTCTTGTATGTATCGGAATACTTTTCCCCGCAGATGGGGCAGCGTTTCATGGCCATGGGTCATCCTCCCGCGTAACAGCTTTTCATAATTTACATAATATCGGCTTTTCCCAGTGCCGTCAAGACCGGAAGCGTCGATTCCCTGGGAAATTTACGCTTTTTCCGCGGTTCCGCTTGCTTTTGGGGAGCGCCTCTTCTATAATGGACGCAAAAGAACGCGGTTTTGTTTCACAGAACTGGGAGATTTTAGGGGGAATCGGGAACATGAACACCATCCTGATCGGGATTGCGGGAGGCACCGGCTCCGGAAAGACCACTCTGACCCGGCATTTGAAGGAACACTTCGGCAAAGACGTGACCGTCATCGGCCATGACAGCTATTACAAGCGCCAGGTGGGCAGGACCTATGAGGAGCGGGCCAAGGTGAACTATGACCACCCCAACGCCTTTGACACGGACCTGCTGATCCGCCACCTGCAGGAGCTGAAGGCCGGACGCTCCATCCAGTGCCCCGTCTACTCCTTTGTGGAGCACAACCGCACCGACCAAACCGTGGAGATCCAGCCCGCCAAGGTCATCATTGTGGAGGGCATTCTGATCTTCCAGAACCCCACTCTGCGGGATATGTTCGACATCAAGATCTTTGTGGAGACGGACGCGGACGAGCGGATCCTCCGCCGGGCCCTGCGGGATGTGGAGGAGCGGGGCCGGACGCTCCAGTCCGTGGTCTCCCAGTATCTCACCACTGTGAAGCCCATGCATGAGCAGTATGTGGAGCCCTCCCGGAAGTACGCGGACATCGTGGTGCTGGAGGGCGGCCACAACCTGGTGGCCCTGGACATGATCATGCAGCGGATCCAGCACCACATCGATGGGAAGTGACGGCCCGCTGCCAGATGGGCACAAGCCGCCCGCCGGGATTCTCCGGCGGGCGGCTTGTGCGTATTACAGCGGACACCAGATCACCGGTACACCATGGTCCTCCAGCAGCGCGGCCAGATCGTCCAGATTCAAAAACGTGGTAGCGGTGTTCTCCAGCGGATGGACGCCCACGGTCCGGCCCCGCAAAGACGCATCCAACACCACGGTGACCGTGCCGGCAGGCGCCCGGAGGGCCCCCAGCGGCGTCACCTGTCCCGGCAGCAGGCCCAGAAGCCGCTCCAGGTCTGCGGCGTCCGCAAATCTCAGAGGACGGCTGTCCAGTGTCCGGCGCAGGGCCTTCAGGTCTGCCGTCCGGCCGCCGTCTATGGCCACCAGATAGTACCGCCGCTTCTTGTCGTCCTGCAGGAAGAGGTTTTTCAAGATCCGCTCCTCCCCCGGCAGACAGAGTGCGTGGAGCTCCTCCATGCTCCATACCGCCGGGTGCGCCGTCTCCTCATAGGGGATATTCCGCGCCCGCAACAGGGCATACAGGTCCTGGCGGTCTATCCTCATACCCCCGCGAAGCGGAACACCACGCCCACCACGGCAGAGGCGGCGATGAACACGATGGGATGGAGATTCTTCGTGGGTTTCACCCAATTGGTCAGTGCCAGCAGCACCGCCGCCAGGATCAGGCCCGGCCAGCTGATGAGGCCCGCCAGGCCGCCGTCCCCCAGCTGGAACTGGTTGAACAGCCCCGTCTCCGGCGACGCCACCACGATGTTGGTGAGCACCTCAAGTACCACGGACACGCAGGCCGCGCCGATCAGGCCCGTAGAGGCAGGCCGCAGTCCGTAGAAGGCCCGGTCCACATATCGGTTCTCCCGGAAGTTCCGCAGCAGGGCGGCAATAATCAGGATCACGATGATGGAGGGCGTCACCTCTCCCAATGTGGCGATCACCGCGCCGGGGACACCGGCAACGGTGAAGCCCACATAGGTGGCCATGTTGATGCCGATGGGGCCGGGGGTGGACTCGGACACCGCCAGCATGTTCATGAGCTGGGCCTGGGTGAACCAGCCGGTGGCCTCCCCGATGTCGTGAAGAAAGGGCAGCGTGGCCATACCGCCGCCGATGGCAAAGAGTCCGGTCTTGAAAAACTCCCAGAACAGGCGCAGATAGATCATGCCCCCTTCACCTCCCAGTTCTTCAGCAGGATACCCAGCACTGCGGCCGCGAGGATGAACCACACCGGGGACACATCCATCACCGCGCTGCCCACCAGCACTGCCAGGAAAATCGCTGCCGTGGGCTTATCCACCACGGACTTCTTCAGCAGCTTCACCGTGGCGTTGAAAATCAGGACGCACACGCACACCTGAATACCCGCAAAGGCGTTCTGGACCCAGGCCAGGTCCGCGAAGTTGTTGATGAGCCCCGCCAGGATGGAGATAATGACCAGAGACGGGAACACCACCCCCAGGGTGGCCACAATGCCCCCGGCGATGCCCTTGTATTTCTGGCCGATGAACGTGGCCGTGTTGACAGCGATGATCCCCGGCGTGCACTGCCCGATGGCATAGTAGTCCGTCAGTTCCTCCTCTGTGGCCCAGTGCTTGTTCTCCACCACTTCCCGCTGGAGAATCGGCAGCATCGCCATGCCGCCGCCGAAGGTCATGACCCCCATCTTCGCGAAGGTCCAAAACAATGTCCAAAGCTCTTTCAACCCTATCTCCCCCTGTCTCTCACTCTGTATATCCGTACAGGCCCCGGACGGACACCTCGCCGGACCGCACGGTCTTCACCGCGCCGTCCGGCCTCCGCACCACCAGGCCGAATTCCTCATCGATGTCCAATGCCTCCGCCGTCTCGCCGCCTCCGTCCGGGCGCAGCAGCCGCACGGTCCGGCCCAGATTCACGCACCGCCGCCGGTACTCGGCCAGATAAGGACCAGTCTCCCCTGCCGCCAGGGCTGCGCAGAGGCGGTCCACCTCCCGGATGATCTCCGCCGCCAAGGCGGGCCTGGACACAGCGTGGCCCAGGGCCTGGACCAGGGAGGTGGCGATCTCCCGCACCTCGGGCGTGAAATCCTCCGGCCGCTGGGAGACATTGATTCCGATGCCCAGCACCAGCTCCTGCACGCGGGCCGTCTCCCCCTCCAGGGAGAGCTCGGTCAAAATACCGCAGAGCTTTTTCCCATCCAGCACCGGATCGTTGGGCCATTTCAGGCCGGGGCTGACGCCGCACAGCCGCTCTACGGCCCGACACACCGCTACTCCAGCCATGGCCGTCACCGGCGACAGCCGCTCCGGCGGCAGATCCGGCCGCAGCAGAGCCGTCAGGTAGATCCCCTGGCCGCCGGGGGACTGAAAGCTCCGGCCCAGTCGGCCCCGGCCAGCCGTCTGGCGGTCCGCCACCACCACAGTGCCGTCCGCTGCGCCCTCCGCTGCCAGCTGTCTGGCCCGGAGATTGGTGGAGTCCACCTCTGCCAGACACACCAAGGTCCGGCCTACCCGGACCGTCTCCCCCAGAAAGCGGCGGATCTCCGGCTCCGTCAGCACGTCCGGCGCATCCAGCAGACGGTAGCCCCGGCCGGTGCGGGCCTCCACAGTGTAGCCCTCCCTCCGCAGCGCATCCACCGCCTTCCAGATGGCCGCGCGGCTCAGTCCCAGCCGGTGGCTGATCTCCTCGCCGGAGACGAACGCCCCCTCCTGTTCCCGCAGCAGGGCCAGGACATCCTGTCGGCTCATGTTTCTCTCTCCTCTCCCATATTCATGGCTTCGAGTCTACCACGTTTTCCCCTGGTTGTAAACCGTGCCGGGGAGGAAAAGAACGGCGCCGCCCCGTTCTCCGGGCGCTGCGCCGTCCGTGGCTGTCTGGCCTGTTTAGATGGGGTCCGCCAACTCCGCCACCCGGGACTCTCCGTACACCGGAATGCCCTGGGCGCGCAGCAGCTCCGCCGTGACACCCTCTCCCGCCGTCAGCACGCCGGTAAAGGTGCCGTCGTAGACCATCCCGCTGCCGCAGGAGGGACTCCGCTCTTTCAGCAGCGCCGCCTCGCATCCCAGCAGGCGGCAGAGACGCAAGGCCTCTTCCGCGCCCCGGCGGTATTGGGCGGTGACATCGCCACCGTCCCGGGTCATCACCCGGTCTCCCCGCCGCTCCGCCGGCGGACGGGGTGTGGGCAGACCCCCCAGCTGCTCCGGACAGACGGGGACCAGGATGTGCCGCTCCGCCAGATCAGAGATCCAGGGCTGGAGCTTGGAGACCCCGTCGTACCGACAGCGGGCCCCCAGCAGACAGGCAGAGATTAGGATCCGCATCTTCTCACCGCCCGTTCATGGCCTGGTGCTCCCGCAGCAGCTCCTGATAGAGCTTCACAGCGGTCCAGGTCCGGTTGTGGGGCGTCAGCACCGCCTTCAGGCAGTCCCGCCCGATCCCCGCCTGACGCAGCGCCGGCAGAAGGCAGTCCACCTGGTCCTCCAGGCCGCACAGCACCACCATCCGCCCACCCAGAGGGCCGCCGTTGAACGGCAGTACCGTGCCGGGGTCATCATCCAGCCCCGCCAGCACCGCCAG
>ERZ1673750.457-NODE-457-length-32310-cov-5.167540_pt1 | contig 32310 bp, 20 predicted proteins | sample MGYA00580203_ERZ1673750 | MGnify/ENA primary metagenome ERZ1673750 (study PRJEB41218, sample SAMN15661763) | gut metagenome | host: Homo sapiens | place: Canada: London | collected 2015-08-20/2019-03-30 | study: EMG produced TPA metagenomics assembly of... | reverse complement strand
AATACGGGTAGGCATCCGACGTGGTGTAGCCGTCGACGATCCACTTGACCCGTCCGTCCACCACCGCCGGGTACACGCGGCCGTCCAGCGTCAGGTACGGGGCGACCTTGGCGACGCGCTCCTTGGGGGAACGGTCGTACAGGATCTGCGAGTCGGAGGTGACACGGTCGGAGAACAGGATCTGATCGGATCCGAACCGGACCGCGTACAAAAGCCGCGAGAAGATGTTGCCCACCGAGGGGCCGCCATCGCCGTCAAACGTATTGGTCGCGCCCTGCGATCCGGTCGGATAGTCGAACTCCCACGAATCCATGCCCTTCGGAGCCCCGACAATCGAGTATTCGGGGGCGTTCGGGGAGAAGTAGATGCGCGGCTCGTACTTCTGCGATTCGGTGAGCTTGCCCTGGGTGGGGATGCTGGATTCGAAGAACTGCGGCTGCCCGTCCGACGCCACCTTGTTGCCGTATGCGGCCACGACACCGTACCCATGCGTATACACGGTGTGGTCGTTGACCCAGTTGCGGTTGTCGTTGCCTTCCAGATCCAGTTCTCGGGCGGCGATCACCGTGTCCTGGCTGACGCCGTCGATGTCGTACTTGTCGACGGCCAGCGTGTCGGCGAACGTGTAGTACTGCTTCGACTGCTGCAGCTGCTTGAACGTGGGGCTGACGACCTGTGGGTCGAGCAGTCGGATCTGCGCGGTGGATTCGGCCTCGGACGACAGCGCTCCGGACTTGCCCTTGGTGGTGGCCTTGTACTGTTCGACCTTCACCTTGTCGAGCCCGTACGCCTGCTGCGTGGCGTTGATGTTGCGCTGGATATAGGTGGATTCCATCTCCTGCGCGTTCGGGTTCACCTTGAACCGCTGCAGCAGCATCGGCCATGCGACGGTGAGCACCAGCGAGACGACCAGCGCGGCGGCGATCGCAATCACCGGCGTACGCCACGCCTTGAGAGCCGCGGCGGCGCGGACACTCGGCTTGGCGGCGCCTTCCAACGCATGGGAGTGCATCAGCCACACGCCGAGGAACACACCGAGCACCGCGGTAATGGCCGCCATGATGAACGTGACCGGAATGGTCGCGTGCACGGTGGTGTATGCGGCGCCGGTGATGCGGTCGCCCTGCTGGGTCAGATGCGTGAACACGCCGATCACCTGGCGCGCGGACCAGGCCAGCATGTTGAGGATCAGCCAGATGCCGATCTGGCGACGGGCGCGCTTGGTCACAGCGAGCACTCCGCGACCATGCACCGGCATGGTGAAGCGGATGCCGCCCATCATCGCATGCGTGACGACGGAGAACACAATGCCCATCAGCAGCAGCATCGATACGGCCGACATCACCAGCCGCAAACCGGGCAGCACAAACACATAGAACCCGTTGTCGATGCCGAACTGCGGATCGGCAGTGCCGAAGCTCTGCGCGTTGAACATCAGCAGGATCTCAGACCAGTTCGAGTTGAACTGCGAGCCGAACATCACGCCCACGACCAGCGACACGACCACGGCGGCGCGACGCGCGGTCTTGGAACTGAACGACTTGCCCACTTCGATGACGTCATCCTTGATGCGGAACGTCGAGCCGTCGGACGAATCGGGGCGAGCGCGGATAGCCAGCCAAGCGGACACATAGCTGACCAAGGCCATCAGCAACGCATACGCCGCCCACAGGCCGAACTTGACACCCAGCTGGGTCCACACCACGTTCTGAAAACCGAGCTGTCCGTACCACATCAGGTCCGTGATGAACTGCGACAGGCCGAAGAACAGGCCGACGACGACAACCAGCGCCAGCACGACGCCGATCAGAATCTTCGTCCCCTTGCTGGGCCCGTTCGGCAACGGTCGGGGCGTGAGCCTCGGCACGCCGCGCTTCGGCGGCTCCCCCTTGCCGGCGGATGGCGTCTCGCCATGATCGTCGCCATCCGCCTGCACGTCGACGATCACCGGATCGTCATCGGTCGCACCGGAGTCCCGACGTGGCCCGCGTGGCCCGTCGCCGGGATCGAACATACCCAACATATCAAAAAAAGACATGATACAAGCCTATCGAAAGGCTAGGAAAGCTGGTCATGCTCTGAGCTGAGAACACAGCCGTCGCACAACCGTCTCACAACCACTACACATGATGGCCTACGCTAGTGCATATGAGGATGCAGCAGATCAAACACGGCGGCAGAAGGCCGCGCCCCAGTTCAGCCCCCACCATCATCGCGGCCATGCTCTGCGTGGTGGCCCTTGTGGCGGCAGGCACGGCATGGTGGATGCTGCGCCCCCAGCAAAAAGACGCGCTCGAACATCTCGCGCAGCCACAGTCCTCCTCTTCGACGCTGAACCGCGACAAGGCCCCCACACCGAAATCTCAGGAGCATCAGAAGGCAGCCGATGACTCCCCCGCGGCCAAGGCGAGCCGCGCCATCGCCACGATGAGTCTCGATGAACGGGCCGGGCAGCTCATCATGGCACCGATGTTCGCAGGCGGCAATCCGGCCGATCTCAGCGCCCTCATCAGCACACGCCATGTCGGTTCCGTGGTGCTCATCGGCAACTGGAACAACGGCACAGCCGCAGCCAAGACCGCCGCTGACGCGCTGCAAAGCTATGCTCCGAGCGGCAACCAGCTGATCGTCTCCACCGATCAGGAAGGCGGCCAGGTGCAGCATCTCAAGGGCAGTGGATTCGACACGATGCCGTCCGCGGTGGCGCAGGGCCAGATGAGCGCTGACACGCTGCGCTCCTCCGCAAAGACCTGGGGCGGCCAGCTCAAGCAAGCCGGCATCAACATCGACCTGGCCCCGGTATTGGGGACGGTGCAGGTCAAGCGTTCCTCGAACGCTCCGATTGGCGCGCTGAACCGCGATTTCGGTTTGGATTCCAACGGAAACGCGCAGCACGGCATCGCGTTCGTCGAAGGCATGCGCGACGCGGGCGTCGGCGCGACCGTCAAGCACTACCCCGGTTTGGGCGCGGTGACCGGCAATACCGATTTCACGACCGAAGGCATCCTCGACACCACGACCACGCTTGATGGCGAGCAGATAGGCGCGTTCAACACCACGATCAAGCAGGCGAAGCCGGCTATGGTGATGATGTCGCTGGCGACCTACCAGCGCATCGACTCGTCGGCGCCCGCCGCGTTCTCCAGCAAGATCATCGACGGCACGCTGCGCGGCAGCGTCGGCTATGACGGCGTGGTGATCTCAGACTCCCTTTCGGCCGCGGCGGTCAGCGGCATAGCGACCAAGGACCTGGGCGTGCGTCTGGTGGACGCCGGCGGCGATTTGGCGTGCATAGGCGATACGTCATATGTGACGCCGATTCTTGACGGTATCATCGCCCGTGCGCAGTCCGACCCGGCCTTCGCGAAGAAGGTGACGGCCTCCGCAACGCGCGTAATGACCCTGAAATACCAGATGGGACTGGCGAAGTGACACGGGATTAGGCGCTACCGGTTCTTGAAGTAGCGGAACAGCTGCGTCTGTCGGATCACCGATCCCGTCAACAGCGAGGAGACGAGCACTCCGGCCAGCAACACGAGCGGCGTACGAACGGCGGCCAGCAACACGGCAAGAGGGTCGGACTGCGACATGCGCAGCGCATACGCGGAGAGCAGCGCGCATGTCGCGAGCGTGCCGGCTCCTGCCCAGATCAGTGATTCCAGTTCGATACCGAGCAGCTGCGCACCCTTAGATTCGCCCGAGTGCAACGCGCCTGCATATTCGAGCCGGCGGCGGCGTACCGAAATCACGCCTAGCAGCAGGCCGACCGCCAGTCCAAGATACGGCATCCAACGGGTCACACGGGTCAGATAGCCCTTCTGCGCGTCATAATGCGCATCGACCCCCTTGTTAAGAGCGGTCACACCGGGACGCATCTCCGATTTCGGGTTCTTCGTGGCGGTGGACAGCAGCAGCTCGTCCATCTGGTCGCTTTGCGGCCACTGCTTTGCCCAGCATTCCTGGAACACGCCGCCGCTCGATGCCGCCGGTGCGATCATCGCATAGGCGAACCGCATGTCCCTGCCGTCATTCGGCCAATCGAACACGCCCGCCACGGTGACCGTGCCATGATTCGTCTGCATGCGGCTGCCCTTGACGAGACCGAAATCATGGGAGACGTCGGATGACACCCACACGCCGGACGAGTCCGGAACCTCCTGCGGGTCTTCGGCGGTGATGAGCCGTATCATGCCCGCGGTCACCTCATATGATGACAGTTCGATGCCTTTCGTTGCCAGCGGCACGACCTGCGGGCCGGACCGCATCGCCCCGGAAATGAACGACGGGTCGCCATGGTCGGAGAGCCGGTCGCAGGCGAGTCCGTCGACATTGCCGCCGACCACGGTTTTCACGTCGGCGAATGCGCGGATGCGCACCGCGGCTTCGGTTTCCAACCTCATGACCGACATCGCCTCGTATCCTCCGAGCAGGGTGCCGGCGAACAGCACGGCGAGGAACATGGCGAGAGCATGCGCGGTGCCCGAGGCGATGTTGCGCAGCGTCTCCGAGATGATGGATCCCAGTCTCATGAGCGCACCTCCGATCCATTTTCGGCGATGTCAGTTGAGTCGGTGGGACCACCCCCATCCGCTTCGCGGGAGCCCCCGCCAGCGGGGGCGGGATCGGTAGGCTCGGCGGGTTCGTTTCCGCCAGCGGGGGCAAAACCGGAGTCCTCGTTATCGCCGGGGGCGTAGTCGGCCAGGTCGATGACGCGACCGCAGGCGTCGCGCGTGTCCGGGTCATGGGTGGCGACCAGCACGATCATGCCCTGTCCGGCCAGGTTCCCGAGCACGTGGCTCACCGAGTGCGCGGTGCGCGTATCCAATTGTGCAGTCGGCTCGTCCACGAGCAGCATGTCAGGTCTGGAGCATACTGCACGGGCCAGCATGAGCCGCTGCGCCTCGCCGCCCGACAGTTCGCTGAACCGCCGGTCGGCCGCATACTCCAAGTCGAACAGCCCCATGGCCTCCAACGCCTGCGGCTCCGCTTCGCGCCGGCGCAGCCCCTTGGCCAGCAGCGGGAACACGACATGGTCCAGAGCCGTTCGCCCGGGCACGCCGTACGGGTTCTGAAACACCCAGCCTACACGTTCCACGTTCTTGCGTTCCACCGTGCCATGGTACGGCTTCTCCCATCCGGCAAGAATCGACAGCAGCGTCGACTTGCCGCATCCGGATGGCCCGCATATCGCCACGGTCTGGCCGGGTATCGCTGTGAAATCCAGATGTTCGAACAACACGTCCGTTCCGGGGAACCTATGCGCCAAATCATGTACGCTCACCGATCGCTCCGGCTGCGGCGCGGCACCGACTCCGGCACCGGCGTATACATCTTCCCCCGTCATCATCGGCAGCTTTCGCCGGTCAAACCACTGCCTATCTCAACCGAGGTGATAGCCGCGGCATCGGCGCCTTGGGGCTCGACGAGACTCGCCCCGAGCTCGGATCCGACAATTGACACCTTGATGGTCTTGCCACCCGAGACGATGCACCCCTTGCTGCCGTTGACGCCGATCACCGACGCGGCCGGCACGCGCAGCGCCTGCACCGGATTCACAAGCTGCACGCTGGCTTCCAGACCTGTGGCGAGCATGTCGCTGGTGAGTGACTGGAATTCCTGTGTGGCGGCGACTTTGGCGCAGAACTCGGCGTCATCCACTTCGGTGGTGCCGGCTTTCAGCGTGGCGGTCTGCCCGATCAGGGTGACCGTCCGGTCGAGTTCCGACGGCTGCCCGTTCTGGATGGAGAATTTCGTGACACTGCCGGGCACCTTCCCAACGACGCTTCCCCCGGCCACGGTCGCCCCGACAGTGCCGGCCCATTCGTTGACCCGCACGCTCGCGGCAGGTATCCACAGCACGTCGGTCAGCGGCAATGAACCGTCCGACGTGTTGCCGGCGGCGCTCATGAGCTGCTTCACTCCTTGAGACGTGTTCCATGTATATGTGGTGGATTTCGCCGAGGCCGGCAGTCCGAGGCGTGCGAGTTCGTTGTTGAGGGCGAGCACGTCGTCGCCTTTGTCCCCGGTGGCGAGGTCGCGGTACATCGGCGTGGCTGTCGCCAGCGCCACCACTGAGACTCCGTTGACCTTCATCGCGGTCTTGCCAGAGGTCAATCCCTGCGATGACATGTCCTCCGTCACTGTGCCGGAGGCGTTGCCGACCAGTTCGCGCGTCTGAGAGACCGTGGGAATCATGGTGACCTGGGTGGCTCCCGTGTACTCCTGCACTCCGGCCGGCGCGCTCGTGATCTCCTTGGCGGAGCCGAGCAGTGCGGGTGCCCGGTCGGGCAGCCACAAAGCGCATGCCCCGACCGTCAGCGACACCGCGACCACCACGGCCAGCAGCAGCCATATCACAGATATACGTCCGCTATTGCGGGTCTTGGAGATGCTGCCATTGCCGACTGTTTTGCCGTTTTTGCCGCGATTACGCCGTTTTTTCATCCTCGACCGCCTTTGGTTCGATGATCCCGTTCACCCATCATATGATGCTATGAAGTCCATTCATGACAGACCCGCCCATCGAATCTACGGATGCTACGACATACCGAAGGACCCTGGATGCCTTCCGATGACATATCAAGAAGCAGCAGATCCGGCTTGAGCTCATGCTCCTTGCATGATTTGATTGCTCTCAACCCCTCAGTCGTCGACCAGATAACATCGTTTGAGGTAGGTGATCAGCAAACAGCGAGACTACAGACTCCAAGGCGCGCTCGTCATTGTCGACGATGGCGACTCTGGCATCGGCGCAATAGCCGGTCAAATGATCCGGTTCGGAGTATGTGTTCATTCCCTCTATTGTTCACCGCACCACCAAAAGAGCCACGGCGGGCAACCGAAAACCGCCGCCGGCTACCGGAACGGAGGGCACCGCATCGTCGCAGCACACCGGTGGCATACCCGTTTCGGGTATGCCACCCAACCTGTTCCCGGGGAAACGGAGGCAGCTGCCGGCCTTACTCGCCGAGCTTGGCGAGCAGCAGGGCCTCCGCGAGGATGTTGTTCTTCAAGCCGGGCAGCGAGATCGACTCGTTGGGGCTGTGTGCGTTGGCCTTCGGATCCTCCGGGCCGGTGACGAGCACCTGCGCGGACGGGAAGATGCGCTGCAGCTCAGGGATGAACGGGATCGAGCCACCCTCGCCCTTGTTGATCGGCGCCACGCCGAACGCCTCCTCCATGGCCGCGAGTGCATCCTTGGTGGCGACCGCGTTCGGGTCCATCGCCCAGCCCATGCCGTTCTCCAACTTGGTGACCTTCACCTCGGCGCCGAACGGGGCGTGTGCCTGCAGGAACGCGGCAAGCGCGTCCTGCGCCTCCTGCGGGTGCTGGCTCGGCGCGGTGCGCAGGGACAGGCGGAACGTGGTCTCGGGGCTGACCACGTTGAATGAGCCCTCGACCGGATGCGCGTCGAAGCCGATCACGGTCACGCTCGGCTTGGTCCACAGCCTGGAAGCGAGCGAACCGGTGCCGGCGAGACGATAGGAGTCGACGATGCCGGCGTCCTCGCGCACGGTGGCCTCGTCAAGGTCGCGCTGCAGGCCACCGACCGGCTCCTGCGCGGCCACGCCCGGCACAGCAAGGTCGCCGTTGGCGTCGTACATCGAGGCGATGAGCATCGCGGCGAGCGTGTTCGCATCGAGGATGGGGCCGCCGTACTGGCCGGAATGCACCGGATGGTGCAGCACCTTGACGTTCACGTCCACACAGGTGTTGCCGCGCAGCGACGTGGTCAGCGACGGAATATCGGCGGACCAGTTGCCCGAGTCGGCCACGACGATCACGTCGGACGCGAACTCGTCGCGATGATCCTCGATGAACGGGATGAAGCTCGGCGAGCCCATCTCCTCCTCGCCCTCGACGAACACCTTGATGTTGACCTTGAGATCGTCGCCGAGCGCCTTCATCGCGCCCGAGTGAATCGCTATGCCGCCGCCGTCATCCGCCGAGCCGCGGCCGTACAGGCGCGTGCCGACCTCGGTGGCGACGAACGGATCAGTGTCCCATGCGGACGGATCCGGCACAGGCTGCACGTCGTGGTGCGCGTACAGCAGCACGGTGGGGGCCTGCGGGTCGACGATCTTCGAGCCGATGACCTCCCATGCACCGGGCGTGCCATCCGGGTTGCGCGATTGGACGACCTTCGCGTCGATGCCGACCTGGCGCAGCTCGTCCGCTACGAATTCGGCGGACCGCTTCATATGCTCGGCGGTGATGCCCTCGGCGGAAATCGACTTCAGCGCGACCTTACGGCCCAGCAGATCGACGACGCGGCCGAAATCGGCTTCGACCCGCGCGCGCAGCTCGTCGGAAAACACTGCGGTCATGATGCTCCTTACTGTTGCGTTCGTCATCATCCATCCCGCCGGCACGAACCGGCCGGCCTGGAACAGATGGTCATATCAGCTGCCATTGTAACCGGTTCGCCCGGCTTTCCAGCGTCGAGGCGTGGCCGTATTCTGACGGATTATGACATGGAACCCTTTCAAGAAGGACAAGGCCCAGGAGCCAATCGAAGAGGAATCGCCCGCCAAGACCGTCGGGAAAGGCCGTCCGACCCCCAAGATGAAGCAGGCGCAGGCGCGTAACCTGCGTCCTCTGGTGCCGCCGGACCGCAAGGCCAGCGCCAAGGCCGCGAAGGAGCGGATCCGCAAGCGCGAGGACGAAGAGTACGAGGCGATGCGCACCGGCGACATCAACCGCATGCCGAAGGCCGAACGGTTGCCGTGGCGCGTGTACATCCGCGACTACGTCGACGCGCGCCGCAACCTCGGCGAGTTCTTCATCCCGGTTGCGTTCGTCATGCTGCTCGGCTCGATTCTCGTCACCACCATCGCGCCGCAGCTGTCGGTCCCGATGATGATTCTGCTGTACGTGTACCTGATTGCCGTGATCATCGACGTGGCTGTCATGTGGCGCAAGCTGAAGAAGAAGCTCATCGAGAAGTATGGCGAGGCATCCGTTGCCAAGGGCTCGCGCTCCGCATCGTATGCCTGGAGCCGCGCGATTCAGGTGCGCCGCTGGCGTCTGCCCAAACCGCGCAGCCCCAAGCGCGGCAACTGGCCGAAGTGACAGCCGCCCTGCTGCTTTCCTGACGGCGCTCCCGATAGTGGGAGCGCCGTTTTTTGTATGCCCTAGGCTGCGTGAAACCACCCCAGTCTCGCTGCGCTCGACAGCCCCGCCGCCAGCGAGGGCAAGACAGCACCCACCTTGCTCGCTCTTGGCCTACGAACAGCCCTGCTATTTGCTCCACAGCTCAGCCCGCCGGCGGGCGTAAGGTATTACGATGGGGATGGTTTTGGTACGAGCACAAAGGAGTCGAACATGAGTGAAGCTTTTGACATCGCGATAATCGGCGGTGGACCCGGCGGATATTCCACAGCATTGCGGGCGGCCGAGCTCGGCAAACGCGTGGCCATGATCGAACGCGACGCAACGCTCGGCGGAACCTGCCTCAACCGCGGGTGCATCCCGTCGAAGGCGCTGATCAGCGCCACCCACGCAATCGACTCCATCCGGCACGCCGGCGAACTGGGCATCTCCGCCACCATCAACGGCATCGACTACGGGACGCTGCACGATTACAAGAAGCGCATCGTCGACACGATGACGCAAGGGCTGGCAGGTCTGCTCGCCCATCGGGGCGTCACCGTGTTCCGGGGCGTCGCCTCGATCACCGGCGCGGCACGTCCCATCACCGTGCACATCGCCGCATCTGCTGACGGGCAGGGCGTGCAACGGTCCGTGCGCTCGGACGTGCCGGAAGACATCGGCCCGTCCTACGACATCACCGCTCAGGATGTGGTGCTCGCCATGGGATCCGTCCCGCGGCAGCTGCCCGGCGAGCCGTTCCGTGGCGCGATCATCGATTCGACGCGGGCGATGTCGATGGCGATGCCGCACAACGCGGTCATCATCGGCGCGGGCGCGATCGCCGCCGAATTCGCCTCCATGTGGAACGCCGCCGGATGCAAGGTCACGATGCTTATCCGCAAGGACCGTGTGTTCTCTGGATGGGATCGCCGCGCCGGCGTGACCCTGACGCGTGAGCTCAAACGACACGGCATCGACGTCATCGACCGCTCGACGGTGACCCACATCGACACCGGCGTCAACATGGGAGCCCTCGTGCACTACACCAGCGCCAAGGACGGCGGCTCCACCGAGCACATCGCCGAAGGCGAATTCGTGCTCGTCGCGATCGGGCGGGATCCGCTGACCTCCGACGGTTGGATACGTGACGCCGGCGTGACCGTCGACGACCATGGATTCATCACGACCGACGGATACGGCCGCACGCCGGTCGCAGGCATATGGGCCGTCGGCGACATCACCGAAGGGCACACGCTCGCTCACCGCGCGTTCGAGCAGGGCATCATCGCCGCGGAATCCATCGCCGGACTCGATCCAAAGCCGCTCGATGAGGACACCATCCCGCAGATCGTGTTCTCGAACCCCGAGGCCGCCAGCGTCGGACTGACCGCGACCGACGCGAAACAGCGCGACGACCTCTCCGATATCAAGGAGACCGTGTACCCGATGATGTCCAACGCCCGCATGATGATGAGCGACTCCGGCGGATCTCTGTCGCTCGTCAGCGGCATCCGCGCGCAACAGCCCGGCGTCAGGGTCGTGCTCGGCGTGCACATGGTCGCGCCCGTCGCATCCGACATCATCGCGGAAGCGGAACAGCTCGTCGGCAACCACACCCCGCTTTCCGACGCCGCGCGTCTCATCCATCCCCATCCCACCTTCAGCGAGACGCTGGGCGAGACGCTGCTCAAAGCCGACGACCGGCCGCTGCACACCCGATAAAGACACCACGAAACGAGCGACGCGGCGGCTCATGGTCGGCAGAAGGGCACATCTGCTGGTAAACTTGTCGCTCAGTGTGTTCACCCTAGACCAAGCGAGGAAGTTGATGGCAGGCAAGGACGAGAAGACCAAGCAGACGAAGCCCAAGAAGCAGGGCACGATCAAACAGATCATAACGATCTTCAAGTACACGCACAAGGAAGACAAGATGCTTCCGGCGCTGATCGCCGGCGCGTTCCTCGTGCCCGTGATCGTGTTCGTCATCCTCGGCATCATATTCCGTTGGACGGTGCTGACGTGGGTGTTCCTCATGCTCATCGCCATCATGCTCGGCATGCTGCTGTCGACCATCGTGCTCACCCGCCGCGCCGACATGGTCGGATACAAGCAGCTCGACGGCAAGACCGGCGCGGCCATCAGCGTGCTGCGCAACATCAACAAGGCCGGCTTCAACTTCCCCGAGCAGCCGGTGTGGGTGGATCCGCGCACCAAGGACGCCATTTGGCGCGGCACCGGATACAACGGCATCTACCTGCTCGGTGAAGGCGATTACGATCGCGTCAAGCGCGCGATGGACCGCCAGGAGCAGTCCATCAAGAGCGTCACCGCCGGCTCGCAGATCCCCGTGTACCGTGTGATGGTCGGCAACGGCCAGGGTCAGGTGCCGCTGAAGAAGCTGCGTAGCAACATCATCCGCCGCAAGGCGTACCGCCCGACGCACCACAAGAACGCTCTCCTGGCGAAGATCCACCCGCGCGAGCGTTTCATCCTCACCAAGGCCGAGCTGGAGAAACTGAACGCCCGTCTGCGCACATTGCAGACCAAGAACGGCATGGGCATCCCCAAGGGCATCGATCCCACGCGCATGCAGCACGTCAGCCGCCGCGCGATGCGAGGCCGCTGATCTTCGGCGGGCAACCTCACGCCGAACCGGCATCATTCATACATCGGGAAAGCCCCCGCGGGACATCGCCGCGGGGGCTTTCCCATATCCGGCCGGGTCCCGACCGACAACCGTCAGACCGTCCACTACTTGAAACGCGACACTGAGACGCGACGAATTTCATAAATCCCAAAACATTGGAAAAACGCGGATTACACCGCCTGTTGCCCATCTCGAAACATAATCGTAACCCAATTGACGAGCGCGTGAAACTCACATTTCTAGACTTGTCGATTGTAAGTTCTCAAACAAGTTCTCAAGAACAAAGGAGCGATTGTGGCAGAGAATAAGATTTTCGCCCACACGCCTGAAGAGGTCGAAGCACTGATCAACAAGGAAGGCATCGAGTACGTCTCCGTGCGTTTCACCGATCTGATCGGCGTTCAGCAGCACTTCACCGTCCCGGCCAGCGAATTCATTGACAACGCCTTCACCGACGGCATGCCGTTCGATGGTTCATCCGTGCAGGGTTTCCAGGCCATCAACGAGTCCGACATGAAGCTGATCCCGGATGTCACGACCGCCTTCATCGATCCGTTCCGCAAGCACAAGACCCTCGACGTGGCCTTTTCCATCGTCGACCCGCTGACCGACGAGCCGTACTCCCGCGACCCGCGCCAGGTCGCCGGCAAGGCCGAAGCCTACCTGAAGTCCACCGGCATCGCCGACACCGCTTCCTTCGCTCCCGAAGCCGAGTTCTTCATCTTCGACAAGGTGCGCTACGAGAACTCCATGCAGCGCTCCTTCTACGAGGTCGACACCATTGAGGCTCCGTGGAACTCCGGCATCGACACCGAAGAGGACGGCACCCCGAACATCGGCTTCAAGAACCGCGTCAAGAAGGGCTACTTCCCGGTTCCGCCGTGCGACCACTACCAGGACCTGCGCGACGACATGGTCGCCAACCTGCAGAAGGTCGGCCTGCAGCTGGAGCGCTCCCACCACGAGGTGGCCGGCGCCGGTCAGCAGGAGATCAACTACCGCTTCAACACCCTGCAGCACGCTGGCGACGACCTGATGAAGTACAAGTACGTCGTCCACGAGACCGCAGCGCTCGCCGGCAAGGCCGTGACCTTCATGCCCAAGCCGATCGCAGGCGACAACGGTACCGGCATGCACTGCCACCAGTCCCTGTGGAAGGACGGCAAGCCGCTGTTCTACGACGAGCAGGGCTACGGCGGCCTGTCCAACATCGCCCGCTGGTACATCGGCGGTCTGATCAAGCACTCCTCCGCAGTGGTCGCGTTCACGAACCCGTCGCTGAACTCTTACCACCGTCTGGTGCCGGGCTTCGAAGCTCCGGTTTCGCTGGTCTACTCCGCCCGTAACCGTTCCGCCGCCATCCGTATCCCGCTGGCCGGAACCTCCCCCGCTTCCAAGCGCATCGAGTTCCGTGCACCGGATCCGTCCTGCAACCCGTTCCTCGCCTTCTCCGCCCAGATGATGGCAGGCCTCGACGGTATCCTGAACCACATCGAGCCCCCGGAGCCGGTCGACAAGGATCTCTACGAGCTGCCGCCCGAAGAGCACGCCAACATCAAGCAGGTGCCGGGCTCCCTCGACGCGGCCCTGAACGCCCTGGAAGAGGACCACGACTTCCTGACCGCCGGCGACGTGTTCACCGACGATCTGATCGAGACCTGGCTTGACCTCAAGCGCGGCGAAATCGACCAGGCTCGCCTGGCCCCGACCCCGCTGGAGTACGAGCTGTACTTCCACATCTGATAGATGCTCATGGAAAAGCCCCTTGGCGAGTGCCGAGGGGCTTTTTCATTATCTCTTCCTCTCTCTTCCCCTCCTCATCTTTTTCTCCCTCCTTCTCTTTCCTCCTCCCCCGATGTATCAGCGAATCATTCTCATTAAGAAAGGTGCGAGGATTGCGCACAGATACGCACAATCGCACATTTCTCATATCGGCGGAATAACGCCGTTCCCATCAATTTCATGTTCGTTTGCCCGCAGAACCGACTCACACCTTTCTTAATGAGAACCGTTCGCTGATACATGGAATGTGGATAACACGCCGAAGACATGCCAAAAATGCCTAGCCTTCGACCACATACCCCGAAATCGCTTGCCATCGGTACATTCCATTCCATACCGTTGCCCCATGGGATTCATGAACACGGATATAGTCAACGGGCGGCGGAACGAACGCAAACGCTGCAATGAAGCCGCCATGCGCACCAAGAGACCGCTCAGGGTCGGATATATCAACGCCATACGATACTGGGGAGCTCCCGTGCCGAAGACCAATCTGGCGTCGAATCGCGTCCATGTCAGCGTGCCTCGCGCACAGGATCGCAATCACATCGCCGGAGTCACATTCCATGTGTTCTCCGGAAAGGAGGAATACTGCAAATACGAATATGAACGGTTCTGGATGGCCTCCCCCGCCATGGCATGGGCGCAGATGGCAACCTACTGCGACACGGAAGCCCTGGCGACGATAGCCTCGGCGTTTGCCAGCCGCGAGGAACGCAGGAAGAAGGCCAGGAAAGACGACTTCGCCGCATACCTCGACGCGAGTCCCCGTTTCGCGGGGAAGAGAAAATGCGAGGAGGCGCTCCCGTACATCGTCGAGGACACGGATTCACCACCCGAAACACCTCTGTTCGGCATTCTCTTGGATTCGGGGCTCGGCAGGCCATATGCGAATTACCGAGTGAGGCTTAGGCACGGAACCAGACTGATCGATATGGCCTACCCCGACTGCAAGGTGGGATTCGAATATCAGGGCGCATATCATGCGAGCCCCGAGCAGATGCGCAAGGACGCCGCGCGGTTCAACGAGCTGCAGCACAATGGCTGGACCATCATCATGGTCACCGCGGATGACCTGCGGACGGAGGAATCAAGGCGGGCCTTCATCGAGATGGTCAGGGACATCGTCAACCGGCAGCGTTATTTGCACTACTGGCTCGCAGCGAACGGTTCTCAATAAGAAAGGTGCGAGTCCGGCTGCCGGCCAAACGCACATGAAATATGCAGAAACGGCTCTATTCCGCCACTCCTAGGAATGTGCGACTGTGCGTATTTGTGCGCAATCCTCGCACCTTTCTTATTGAGAATCATTCGCTGCGAAGAAGACCCTCGGCAAGCTCCCGGAACGTGCGCCCCAGGGCATCCGAGCGCAGTGCGCCGTCCTCGTTCAGAACCGCCGGACGGCCGGACTCGCCCACCTCGCGCAAATCGGGGTCGAGCGGCAGCTGGGCGAGTAGAGGCACGTCATAGCCAAGCGTCTCGGTCAGTTGATCGGACACACGCCGACCGCCGCCCGCGCCGAAGATCTCCAGTCGCTCGCCCTTATGCTCATACCAGCTCATGTTCTCGACCACGCCGCGTACTTTCATCGGCACCTGCAATGCGACCAGACCGGAGCGCACCGCCACATCCGAAGCCGACGGCTGCGGAGTGGTGACGACGACGAGTTCCGCGTTCGGCAACGCCTGAGCCACTGAAATCGCCATGTCGCCGGTGCCCGGGGCAAGGTCGAGCAGCAGCACGTCCGGATCCCCCCACCACACGTCCGACAGGAACTGTTCCAGCGAACGCTGCAGACGAGGCCCGCGCCACAGAATCGCACGGTCGGCACCGGCGAACATGCCAATCGAAATCAGCTTGACACCCCATGCGGTCACCGGCATCAGCATGCCGTTGAGGTTCGTCGGCTGCGTGTGCACGCCGAACAGCTTCGGCAGCGAAAAACCGTAGATGTCCGCGTCGATGGCCGCGGTGTCGTACCCGAGCGCCGCGAAGGTCGCCGCCAGATTGGCGCTCACCGATGATTTGCCGACGCCGCCCTTGCCGGAGGCGATCGCGAAGATGCGCGTCTTGACGCCCGGTTTGTTGAACGGATTCTGCTTGCGCTCCGCCTTGAGACCCGCCACCAGGTCGGCGAGCTTGTCATGGCTCATGGATGAGACCTCGATGTGCGGGGTGAGCTTCGCGTCGGGATATGAGACGATTGCGCCGTTGATCTGATTGGTGATGGTCTGCGACAGCGGACAGCCCTCGACCGTAAGTTCCACATGCACGGTCACGTCATATGACGGCATGTCGCCGTCGCCCTGGGAGGTGGCGCCCACCGCGTTGATTGCGGCGATCATCCCCAGATCGGTGATGGAGCGGCCGAGCTCCGGGTCGATGACTTTGCTAAGCCGTTCGTAGATCTGCGCCTCGATGTGGCGTGCGTCTGTCATGTATCCTATCCTCCTTATTGCCGCGTACCAGACTAGCGTGTGAATCGACGGCGTGCCAGAGGCGGCGTGAAATCCACCCTGTGAAATGGGCCGCAAAGCGCGGGGCGAGTCAGCTCCCGCCGGCGGGAGCTGACTCGCGACGCGAGACTGAGGGGCGGGTTTATAGGCATGGACCACCCCAGTCGCTCCGCGACAGCCCTCCGTCAGCGGGGGGGGGGCGGCAGTCTATTGCACGGCGCCGGTTTCCAAGAGAGTGCGGAATTGGGCTTCGTCAAGCATGGGGATGCCGAGTTCTTCGGCCTTGGTGGCCTTGGAGCCGGCGTTTTCGCCGACGACGACCCAATCGGTTTTCTTGCTGACCGAGCCGGCAGCCTTGCCGCCGCGCTCGATGATGGCCTCCTTGGCGGAATCACGCGAGAATCCCTCCAGAGAACCAGTCACGACGACGGTCTTTCCGGCAAGCGTCTGCGGCAGCGTGCTGGTCTCGGCGGCGGCGACCCCGACACCGGCCGCCTGCCAGGCGCGCAGCGTCTCGCCCCGCCAATCCCTCGGCTCACGGGCGGCGGCGAACCAATTGACCACCGATTCGGCGATTTCCGGGCCGATGCCGTCAATGGCCGACAGCTCGTCCACGCCCGCCTGCTCGATGGCCTCCAGCGAGCCGAAGGCGGAGGCGATCAGACGGGCCGTGGGCGGGCCGAGACGACGTATCGACAAGGCGACCAGCACCCGCCACAGGTCGGCGTGCCGGGCCTTGTCCATCTCGTCGAACATCTTGCGCGTGTTCTCGCCGGGGCGGACGTACACGGGGACGTCGGCCGTGCCGTTGCGCGTGGTCTTCCGATCGACGCGCACGACCACCGCATCGGCCGGCACGTCATATCCCGGATACGGCTCAGTCGCAGCGTCGGCCGGCGCACCGGCCGCAGCCTGCCGTCGCGCGGAAAGCTTCTTCGCCGGCGTGGGCGCGGTCCAGAACGCCGGGACCTGATGCCATAGGCCCGAGCCACCGATGCGTTTGCGAGTGCGCTTGGTCTTGCCGTCGGCCGTGACCGTCTCATGGATCTCGATGATCGCGGCCTCGCGCCACACGCGCACATCCCTGAGCGCCGCGGCGTCCAGTGTGAACAACCCCGCTTCGCTCGACAGCACTGGCTTCTGCCGTTCCGGCAGCCGCAGTCCCTCCACGGGCTCGTACGGCTCCGGCTCCTCGCCGGGCTTGACGAGAATCTCGGTGATGTTCGGAGCGAACGTATCCGGCGAATCCGGCCGGTTCTCCTCCGGGTTGGTCAGCGCGATGGCCGACTGGTCGCCCAGATGCTCGATGTCGAACGCCTTGCGCGAAGCCAGGTTGATGATGCGCTCGGTCAGCTGGGCGGGGCAGGATTCCACGTTCGGGCAGCGAATGTCCTTGTCTCCCTCCTTGGCCGGTGCGAGCTTCGATCCGCAGGACGGGCAACGATCCGGCATGACGAATTCGCGCAGGTCGTCTTCACGCCCCTTGCGGCGTTCCACGACCGGCCCGACCAGTTCGGGAATCACGTCGCCGGCCTTGCGCACCACCACCGTATCGCCGATCAGCACCCCCTTGCGCTTGACCTCGAACGGATTGTGCAATGTCGTGCGAGACACCGTGGACCCCGCTACATACACGGGCTTGAGCACGGCGACGGGCGTGACGCGCCCGGTACGCCCGACCTGCACGGTGATGTCCAGCAGTTCGGTGTTGACCTCCTCGGGCGGGTACTTGTAGGCGATGGCCCAACGCGGCGCCCGCGAGGTCGCGCCCAGCGACCTCTGCAGGCCGAGATCGTCGACCTTGACGACGATGCCGTCGAGCGCGTGCTCGATGTCGCCGCGGTGCTCGCCGTAATAGTCGATCATGTCGAGGATCTGCGCGAACGACGTGACCTCACGGTTGTGCGGCGACACCGGCACTCCCCACTTGGAGTACAGCGTGTACGCCTCGGACTGGTCGGCGACGACGTCATGCGAGCCGGCGGGCCGCCCCGAGCCCCAGCGCAGCGTACCGATGCCATGCGCGTAAAAGCTCAGCCGCCTTGTGGCGGTGATGCGCGGATCCTTCTGCCTGAGCGATCCGGCCGCCGCATTGCGCGGGTTGGCGAACGGAGGGCGCCCGGCATCCTCCTGTTCACCGTTGAGCGCCTTGAAATCGTCCCAACGCATGAACACCTCGCCGCGGATCTCCACGAACTCGGGGATATCCGCGGCCGGCCCGCCGAGATTGGCGGGAATGGAGCCGATCGTGCGCACATTGAGCGTGATGTCCTCACCGGTGACGCCGTCGCCACGTGTCAGCCCCTGTTCCAGCACGCCGTTGCGGTATATCAGATTCAATGCCAGGCCGTCTATCTTCACCTCGCAGGTCATCGGCAACGGCTTGCCCTCAGGCCAGTCCAAATCGCGCAGCACCGAATCGTACCAATCGCGCAGCTCCTCGATCGAGAACACGTCGTCAAGGCTCATCATACGCGACGGATGCCGCACCGAAGCGAAATCATTGGAGAACGTGCCGCCGACCCGGTGCGTGGGAGATTGCGGTGAATCCAACGACGGGAACTCCGCCTCCAGCCGTTGCAGGCAACGCAAGCGTGCATCGTAGGCCGCGTCGGACGAGACCGGCGCGTCATCGATGTAATAGGCGATCTGGTCGGCCTCGACCCACGCCGCGACGCGTGCCCACAGGCGGGCTGCAACCTCGTTCGACAGCGAGGACACATCCAGCCGATCCAGCCGGGCCGCATCAGCGTCCGTGGACTGCAGCGCGGCGACCCACTGGGATGAGCCGGGCGCGAACCGGGCGGCGCCTTCGTTCTCGACCGGCGCCGGAGCCTCCCCGGCGTCCGGATCGTCGAAATCCCAAGCCAACTGGTCGCCGGATGATTGCGAAACCGCTGCGCGAGCCATCACTTCCCCTTCGTATGTGCGAATTCATCTGGATTCGATTGTAATCGAAAACATGAACCCGCCTCGGCGACGCCCGCGCCACGGCATCAGGAGTTGAGCGATCTCAGGAACTGGGACTGCACCATGTCGACACCGCCGTTGTCGCCGTCGTTCATACGGGCGGCCGCCATCGACAGCGTCCGTGCGGGAACGAACATGCCCTCGTCCACGCACACGCGGGCGGCGTCGCGCACGATCGCGGCGACCTGGGTGTGGGACCACACCGGCAGATCGTGCATGCGCAGCACGCCGGCTGCCGACTCCACGTCGGTAGGCACCGCTATGCATTGGGATTCGGCGCGTGCGAGCAGTTCCCTCAGCTCGCCGTCAAGCGCCCCGATCTGCCCCGGTGCGATGTGCTCGCTCATGATGTAGGCCGCGGCGGCGATATCGAAACGGTCGCGCATCCATTCCGCGTATGCCAGCCGGTAGTAGGCGAATGCGGCGTCATCACGGTCGAGCGCCACGCGCAGCGCGTTCAGGCATGCCGCGCGCGCGGAATCCCAATCCTCGTTGCGGGCGAGCTGCACTGCGAGCTTCATGTGCGAGAACGGGTAAGCGGGAGCATACGCCACCATCGCGTTAAGGTGCGGCAGCGCGGCCTTCGCGCCCTTGAGCTGAGACAGCAGGTCCGCCAGCTCGGTGTGCGCGTAGAACAGGTTGTCGGGGATCAGCACCGTGCGTTCGCCGTCCGTGGCGAACAGGCGGTTGTAGACGACGCGCTCGGCATACGAGTTGAAATACCGTGGCACGCCCGGATTGTCGGCATAAGCCGATTCCACACGTTCGATGGCCGCTTCGGCGACGGTCACGGCCTGATCGTCCTGACCGGAGAACAGCAGGTCGCGGGCCCGCGTGCGTTCCCGGTCGAGTTCGTCCGCCAGCTGGAAGGTGAAGTCCGGTGTGTCGGTACCGTCGATGAGCGCACTGGTGACGCGTGACGACAATTCGGACAGCTCCGGATCGGCGACGCGGTCGATGACATGCATCGCATGCTGCGCCTTGGAGACCGACGCCAGGGTCCCGTCGGCGGCGAGCCGGTGGAATTCGTCGACGCAGCGCTGCAGCAGGTCCGCCCGCTGGATGGACAGGCCCTCGGCGTTGTCCGTGCCGAGGATGCCGGCGACAGTCGCCGGGAAGACCTTGTCCGACAGTTCCGGCTCCTCCTGGGAGCCCGTCGGGGAGAACCTCGCGTCGCGCAGGTCGAATTCGGCGCTGATGGGGGCGAGTCCGCCCCGCTCGTCGATGTCCATCACCGCGCCGAACAGGCGATAGGTGTCGGCGGGGTGCCGCAACGCGTCTTCGCGCAGCCGCTGCAGCAACTCCTGCCTGGTGAACGTTACGGTGACGAGGTTTCGCACGGTGGGGCTGCGGCGCAGCGCATCCATGGGGTCGGTGTCGCCTTCTTCGTTGCCTTCGCCGCCGGGGGCCGCTCCGGCGTCATCCGCCTGACCCGTATCGCCGGAGTCGGAGTCCTGGACTTCCTGCGGGGAGTCCCGTACGAAGTCTTCGAAATTGATGTCCTTCATCATGTCGGCGAAGCTCTCCAACGACTGCAGATCATCATCCTCGACGGTCGCAGAAACGGACTCACCGGCGGAATCCGTCTTCGCGTCCTGGGCGCCTCTGGCATCCGCCTGCGGGGTGCGGGCATCAGGCGCCGGCTCCGCGGAAGGCGTATGCGAAGGATCGCCGTGATGGTCACCGTCCTTCGGATCGGCCTTGGACGCGCCGGCATCGCCCGTGTGCAGGCGCTCGAACGATCGCAGCGCTGCGCTCATCAGATCGGAGATCGCGCTGTCCTGCTCGGCGACCGCCTCTTCCAGACCGATGGAATCGATGCGCACGCACACCTGATCGACCCGTTCGCTCGCGCCGAAGCACAGTGCCGCGATGATGAGCCCGACGCGGAGATTGTACGCGGCGCTCATGGCGGCCCGTTCCCCCTGCGAGAACGAGACCCAATCGTGGGCGCGCTCGTCATAGCGGCTTTCCGGCATCATGGAGGGGCCCGCCGTGGTGAACGCCACCGCGGTCGTCCCCTGTTCGAGATTGCTGCGGAATTCCATGTCGAAGCGATACGGGAGCCTCAGCTGGCGCAGCAGCCGGGACACCGCCTGACGGTACACCCATTCTGACGCCCCTGGGTCGGAACCGAGCCGCCCGCCCGCGGGATTCGGATTGTCTTGAAGCATCCGGTCAGCGGTCTCGCCCGCGTACCGCCACACGTGTCGTATCGCCGCCACGCCGTCGTCGTGCGGGAAATCGATTCCGGATATTGCGGGGTTCCCTTCCCAAGGCAGCGCCATCAGCGCCGGATCGTCCAGCAGCGCAAGATCGATCTGCGCGGCCTGCGCGCGCGTGACCGTGTCCTCGGTCACGCCGCCGTTGCGGGCGGATCGTTCGATCCACGCGCTCACTGCGGCGAAACGGTTGAGATTGCCCTCGATTCTCAGCGAGCGCAGCGCGGCGCGGAACTCCAGTCCGGAGTCCCACGCGAAGAAATACCCGCCGGAGTAACTGGACGTATACAGGTGTAGCGGTTCGGCCCCGTGCACCGCCTCCAGGCCGGACGCATGGTCGAGGGCGCCGGCCTCTTGCATCAGGTCGGCGAAATGATCCTCCAGACCGGACGCCCGCATGCCGTGCGCGCGAGCCTCCATCGTGTCGCGTATGCTGCGGCGTATGGCACCCATCGGCGCCTCACGGTTGAGGCGACGGAAGATGTTGCCCGATCCGAACCCGATGAGCAGCCCCCGCATTTCGGGCAGCATGTATGCGGCGAGGAAGGCGATGGAGATGGCGTCACGGTACTCCAGACGCTGCCGCAGCGAGGCGGGCAGCGGGGAGCGCATCTGCTCCAGGGTGTACCGGTTTCCCGTCTTCAGCCACGAGGCAAGCCATGTCATGCGCCCTGTGGCGTCCCGTCCCACGATGCCGCCCTGAAACGCGCGGACCGTGCCCGCCGACTCGCCGGTCGAGGCCCCCGTCACCGCAGACGGCGGCCGCGCCTTCGCGCCGAATCTCGCGCCGTCGACGGCGTCCAGCTCCTCCTCCTTGACGAGCATGAACCGCGGCTTCATATCATGCGTATCGGCATGCGGGTCGGAGGTCACGAACACGCGCCCGTTCCCGTCGGCGAGCGCGATCTGCGAGAAACGGTCATGCCCGATGAACAGCCCTATTGAGACGGTGGCGCCCTCCCCCGAGGTCAGCTGCGCCCATCCCAGCGCCACACCGCGCGGGACACCGGGCAGGTCGGGAAACACGCGGCGCTTGATAAGCGGCGTCAATCTCACCGAATGCTTCGAGAGCGCGGCCATCATCGCATCCGTGTCGTTGCCGGACCCGGCCGCGGCCTGCACCGCCGCCTCGAACGGTCCCTGCCCGTCCTCGTCCATACGAACGCCACGCCCGCCCAGTACGGACGCGGCGGCGTCCCCCACCTGTCGCAACGCGCCGGACAGGCCTGAGATCAGCCCTCCAAGAGAGCCTTCTGACGGGAAGTGTGAAGCGTTTCGGAACATGGCACACATTCTTTCAATCCAACCCGACATGAAGCCGATAGAATAATGGGGTGCGTTCTTCCATCATTTCCCGAGACCACATGCGACGGTCACTGCCAGCCATGCTTGTGACGCTGCTGGCGATCCTGGTGATCGAATGCGTGGCATTCAACATGCCGTTCTGGACCACGCTCGGTGCCAGCACCGATTCCGCCGCGGCGACGAACGTCATGGGAGACGGTCTCAAACGCGGCGAGGACGGCATCCTCACCGTCACCGACCCGACGTCGGCGTACATGGAAGTGAGTGCGGACGGCACGTCGTCATACGTGCGCATCGAGGCGGCGAACACGCCCGAAGGCGGCGACGTCAAAGCGGCGAGCAACGTGTTCGTGCGCGCCGACACCGATTCGCGCACCGGCGAGATCACCTCCGTCTCCACGTCGGCGCCGCGCTCGCTGTACCTTAAGGTGAAGCCGGGCAGCTCGGTTCGCCTGTGGATCGAGGAGCCCGTGGGCTCTCGTATCCCGTTCTCCGCGGTCAGAGCTAACGTTCGGGTTCCCTTCGAGTTCAGTTGGCTGCGCGTGTCGATCATGGCCGCGGTGGCGCTACTGGTCGCGCTGTGGCGACCCGGCTCCGCGTTGTGGCGCATACGGCTCAATCCCGCGAGTGTACGGCAGCGGTGGGCGCTCATGGCATTCCTCGCCCCGCTGGCCATCTATACCACGGTGCGCATCGTCGGCGAATTCCTCGTCTCCGGGCCGCTGGTGTTCCCCAACCCGCATGGCTACACCTACGACTTCGACCAGTACGACCATGTCGCGCAGTCGCTGCTGAACGGCCGCGTGTGGCTGGATCTGCCGGTCTCCCCCGAGCTGGCGCAGGCTGCGAACCCGCATGACATCCTGGTGCGCAGTCAGCTGTTCGAATCCGGCAAGACGCAGATATTCTGGGATTATGCCTTCTATGGCGGCCACTGGTATTCGTATTTCGGCGTGGTGCCCGTGGTGCTGTTCTTCCTGCCGTTCCGTGCGATAACGTCCCTATGGACGCCCGGCGGCATGATGCTGCCCACGTCCGTGTGCATACTGCTGATGATGTTCCTGTTCGCCGTCTTCGCATGCCTGCTGGTGATACGGCTGACGCACCGTCTGTGCCCGAACGCATCGGTGGCGGCCACGTCCATCGTCATCGTGATGTTCCTGCTCGGCTCGAACGCCAGTTATCTGCATTTCCGCCTGAATTTCTACTCCGTGCCCTTCGCCGCATCCCTGATGTTCACGACGCTCGGCCTGTGGCTGTGGCTCAAAGCGACACCCGAACGGCATCCCGGGCGCGGGGAGCACGTCCATGTGGGCAGCTGGTCGGTCGCGGGCGCCCAACCACTATCGCTGCGCTATCTCGCCGCCGGCGCGGCATGCATCGCGGCGAATTTCGGATGCCGGCCCACGTTCGCGCTGTCCGCGCTGCTGTGCTTCCCGATCTTCTGGCCGCAGATCACCTCGCTGCTGCAGGGGTTGAAAAGCCGCTCCCTGCCCCCGCGAAGGGCCCTGCGAGCGCCGGCCGCCGTCATCATCCCCGCCCTGATCGTGGTGCTGCCGCTGATGGCCTACAACGTCGCCCGGTTCGGGTCGCCGCTGGATTTCGGCAATGACTACCAGATGACCGTCACCGACATGACCAGGTTCGTGCAGCCGACGGCCAATTTCCTGCCGTCGGTGGGCGCCTACCTGTTCCTGCCGTTGCGGTTCACGTCGGAGTTCCCCTTCATTGGCATGACGCCCATAGCGTTCCGCGAATGGGGCTATTACGAGCCGATGGCCGGCGGCCTGTTCGCGACATGCCCGCTGCTGCTGCTCGCGCTGGCGGCCCCGTTCCTGCGACGCAGGATGCACAGGTCGGGTTACTGGGGGCTCGCCACGTGCTCCCTGGCCCTGGCGGTGCTGCTGGCGGTGTTCGACGGCCACACCGCGGGCCTGGGATGGCGCTACATCTGCGATTTCGGGTGGATGATGGCGATCGCCGCGCTGGCGCCGATGCTGTATCTCATGCATCCCGGTGGCGACGCGATCGCGGCCGGTGCGCCCGATCCGTCGGAACGCAACGAGCCTCGGCGAGACGTCACGAAGCGTCACCCGATGGTGCTCGCATGCGTCCGCGGACTGGTTGTGGCGGTGCTGATGGCATCCATCATCCTGGCTGTGCTGGCCTGCTTCATCCCGGGCCGCGACGACTCGCTGATCAACAACAATCCGGTCCTCTACGACACGGTCGTCGCCTGGTTCAGGCTGTAGACGCCTGCGGGCGTATCGCGAACGGCACCGGACCGCGACACGTATAAGCCGCCCGCCATAATCGACATTCATGCGATTCAGGAAATCGCCAGACAACACATAGCGTTTCCTCTGCGCATTATTACCGTGCTACCGCTCGCACCGGCTGCTGTTCGACGACAACGGGCTCATGTGGTTCTCCGCGTCGACCAAGCATTTCGTCGGCATGAACCGGTTCGGAAAGCTGGAGAAGATCATCGACCTGGGTGACCGGTTCATCCTCCACCACGACTACGCGCTCGACGATGACGGCAACATCGTCTCCCTCGCCACCGACCTGACACGATCCGACCATGCCGTGCAGGACCAGGCCATCAAGGTCAACACGAGCACCGGCAAGGTGACGAAGCTCGTCGACTTCGGCGAGATGTTCCCCGATTACAAGGCCTCCACCGACCACTCCGGCATCGATGAATCCGATCCGGCCGCATCCGGGAGCTGGGACTGGATCCACTTCAACACCATCCAGCTGCTGCCCGACGGCCAGTACTACATCTACATGTTCGACAACGACTTCGCCTGACGCGAAGACGATCGCCCGCAGGCCGTGACGAGAAGGCCCGACGACCGCGTACCGGCGGCCGCCGGGCCTTCTCGCGATGCGGGCCGATGCGAATGCGCCGATGCCGCTACTATAGGAGTCATGGGACTTTTTGACTCGCTCTTCGGCAAGGACGAAGCCTTGCCATCGCAGGTGACCTTCACGCTGGACCAAGCCGGACACACCTATGAGGACGGTTCCGTCGGGCTTCTTCCCACATCGCTGACGATCACGCCCGACGACAGGCGCGTGGCGGTCATCGGGCTGAACGGCGCCGGCAAGACCACACTGCTCAAGCTGCTCGACGGAGCATTGGCCGCCACGAGCGGATCCGTCTCCATCACCGCGGGCGAGACCGCGCTCAGCCCCGCCGTCAAACGTGATCTCAAACGCATCGAGGACATCGTCGGGCGTGTCCGCCGCGAGGAGATCCCCGACAGTTACTACCGTGCGGCGACCATCCGCGAGGCGATCGACCAGCCGCTGAAAAAGCACAAGGTGCCCGAATCAGAGCGGCTGGCCATCGTCGGCAACCTGTTCACGCATTTCGGGCTCAGCACCGTGGCTCGGCAGTCGGCCAGCTCGCTCAACAGCGAGCAGCGGCACCTGCTCGCCATCGCCAGCGCGTTGAGCTTCTCCCCCGCGGCGATCGTGGCGGACGAGCCCACCAAGGGCCTGGACGAGATCGGCTCGGCCCACGTGGCGAAGGCGCTGTTCGGCTACAACAAGCAGGTCGTGTTCGCCACGCATGACGTGGACATGATCACACGGCCGCAGTACGCGATCGACCGGGCGCTGGTGGTCGACGACCACGCGGTGGTATTCGACGGGAAACCTGCCGCCGCGGCCGCGTTCTATGAGGACCTGATTCGGTCCAAAGTGGCACGATAGCGGAAAGCACGCTCTCAAAACTCGCAGATACGTTTTCCGCTTTTACGCGAAAACGGCGGAAAATGGCCAAAACGCAGAAAACGTGGAATTTGTATCTGCGAGTTTTGAGAGCGTCCTTCGACAATCACCCCAGCAATTCGGCCACCGAGTCCAGCACGACGCGCACGTTATGCGCGAATTCGTCCGGTTCGGGCAGCAGCGATATGGCCAGATAGCCGTTCGAGGCCATGTCGAAGAAATAGCCGGGCTGGCCGGAGACGCCATGCGCGTCAATCATGTGCAGCACCAGCTCGTTCTCGTCGATGACGCCCGGCACGCGCAGCAGCACGTTCCAGCCGCCCTCGGCCCGCAGCACGGAGACGACGCCGAGCGGGTCGGACTCCAGCATGCGGTGCAGTGCCCTGAGATTGCCCTGCACCCGGCCGCGCACGAGGTCGGTCTGGACCTTCGCCGCCTCCAACAGGTCCGGGATGCGGGAGGCGATGATGTCGCTCATCGGCAGGTAGTCGTCGGCGATGACATCCAACCGACGCATGGCCTCGCGAACGTCCGTCTCAGGGCCCGACACCTGAATCCAGCCGACCTTGGCATGGGGCGCGGCGAGCATCTTCGAGAACCCGTCCAACGCGAACGTCAGCGCCCCCGCCTCGCCGGCGAGCCGTGCATTGCCGGGGAACGGCTCCAGCGCGTAATCGTAGAACACCTCGTCGGCGATGATGGCGACACCGCGCTCGCGGCACAGGCCGACGAGCTGCTCGCGCTCCCCCGCCTTGACGTAGGACCCGGTCGGATTGTTGGGGTTGATGAGCACCAAAGCGCGTATACGCGCCCCCTGCGGCCCGTCCAGCAGCGCGCGCAACTCGGCGACGTCGATGTACCATGACCCGTCGAAGCGCAGCTGGTATTCGATAGTGTCGACGCATTCCAGGCGGGCGATGGATTCGATCAGCGGATACCCCGGCTTGGGGGCGAGCACCGCATCGCCCGCGTCACACAGCAGCTTCATGAGCCACGAGTACGCCTGTGACGTGGAACTCAGCAGATAGAGGCGATTCGGATCCGCCGCCGGCGCGGTGCCGGCACCTTCGGCGCCCCGGTGAAGCTCGGTCAGGAAGGAGGCCAGCGCCTCCCGTGCGGGCCGCGGGCCTCTCGGGTCGGCGGTGTACGTGCCCGGCACCAGTGCCGGTGCAAGTCCGTGACGTGTGGGATTGGAATCGTTGAGCTTGCCCAGGGGCATGCCTTCGCACCGGCAATGCGTCTCGGCTGCGGCTATGGGATTGGGCTCGCTCAGATCTACTCGGGAAGAAAAACGCACGCCACTACCCTACCGCGACCATGCGTCCTGCATTGCCGGGACGATGGTCGGCCAAGGTGTGGCGTGCGAATGTATGTGCCTGTGCCCTCTGCGCTACTTGGTGCTGGCGTAGTAGGCGGCACCGATGATGCCGGCCTCGTTGCGCAGCTTCGCGGGGACGATCGGCGTATCGATGTCGATGAACGGCACGAAGTTGTCGCTCTTGCGGCTCACGCCACCGCCGATGACGATCAGCGAGGGGCTGAAGTACTTTTCGATCAGGCTGTAGTACTTGGTCAGACGCTTGGCCCACTTCTTGTAGCTGAGCTCCTTGCGCTCGCGCACCGCGGAGGATGCGTAGCGCTCGGCGTCGCCCTTGCCGCCCTCCAGCTCGATGTGGCCGAGCTCGGTGTTCGGGATGAGCACGCCGTCATAGATCAGCGCCGTGCCGATGCCGGTACCGAGCGTGGTCACGACGACCAGACCCTCCTGACCCTTGGCCGCGCCGAACTGCTGCTCCGCCAAGCCGGCGGCATCGGCGTCATTGACGACCGTGACCGGACGGCCGCACTCCTCGGACAGCGCCTCGGTGATGTCGACGCCTACCCACGACTGGTCGAGGTTGGCGATCCAATTCAGCTTCTGGCCGGGCTTGACCGGAGCGGGGAAAGAGATGCCGACCGGAACCGTCTCCGGAACCTCGAAATGTTCGAGCTGCTTGCGCAGCACCGATCCGATCGCCTGCGGGGTGGACTCGGACGGGGTGAGGATCTTCAGCCTGGGCTCGGCGAACTCCCCCTTGTTCAGGTCGACCGGAGCGGCCTTGATACCGGATCCGCCGATATCCACGCCAAACGCTTGAGCGGTATCAATCATCATGACCTCCTGTTGGATGGTGTGCGACACGCACGTCATAGTGGCTGTACGCGAAATTGTATAACGAAATCGTGTCGAAATGGGCAATTGCGCCGGTATACAGCGCGAAAACCGGTCACAACGTAGTGGATGGGGCAACCTACGCGCATGGATGCCTCATGTTCGCTATGTGGACAACGTTACGTCAATCATCCACACCCCGGCGTATACATGGTCAAGCAAGTTTCAGGGAAGGTGCAATTCCTTACTGGCGGTGACCTGCGGAGCCGGGATTCATAACGGCGGCCGCGGCAGCCCGCGACCCGCGCAAGCGGCTGATCCGGTGGGAATCCGGAGCCAACGGTCAAAGTCCGGATGGAAGAAACGGAGCTCACCATGAGTGTATCTTCGCAACCCAATTCAGCCGATTCGTCGAACGCGGCCAAGCCGACGCGCCCGGATTTGGCGCATTCGACCGGCGTCGCCGATTCCGGCCGCTGGTCGACCCGCCGCATCGCCATGTACGCGCTGTTCGTGGCGCTGGCGATGGCGACCAGCTTCATCTCGTTCCCGATCCTGCCGAACCCGGCGTTCTCGTTCCTCAAATACGATCCGTCCGGCATCGTGTGCCTGATCGCCGGCTTCGCGTACGGCCCGGCCGCAGCCGCGATCGTCAGTGTGCTCGGCTTCGTACCGCACGTGTTCATGGACCCGTGGGGCACGCTGATGGCCGTGCTGGTGGCCTTGTCGCTGTCGGTGCCGGCGGCGCTCATCTATCGCCACGTGCACACGCGCAAGGGCGCTGTCATCGGTTTGGTCGTCGGTGCCCTGCTGGCCTTGGTCGCGGCCATCGCCGGCAATCTGGTCATCACGCCGATCTACACCGGCTGGCCGGTCTCCGAGGTGGCGGCCATCATCGTTCCCGCGCTGCTGCCGTTCAACCTGATCAAGTTCGTGATTCACGGCGTGGTCACGTTCCTGGTGTACAAGCCGATTTCGAACTTGCTGAATCGCTGACATGACGCGGCGCGAAGTCGCCGCCTAGGGCAGCCCGCCAAAAGGGTCATCGCACGAGGCTTTTTCCGACAGTCCGGGTGATGACCTCTCTGGCGGGCTGCATCCGTCAGCGGTGACAGTGGCCTCTATGATTATGGATTGACCACGATGTTTTGTGAATGGATGATATGAACGGCATGGTTCCCGCCGCACGACTTGAGCATGTGCGATTCAGCTATGACAACGGCGTCACATGGGTGCTTGACGGCATCGACCTGACCATCCGCAGCGGGGAGCGGCTGTGTCTGGTGGGCCCCAACGGCTCCGGCAAATCCACTCTGGCGCGTCTGATCGCCGGTCTCGCAGCCCCGGACGGCGGCGATGTGACGCTGCTGGGCCATCATGTCTTCGACGGCGAGACCGCTTCAGCGAATCCGAGCGAATACCGCAATGCCCGGCATGGCATCGGCACGGTGTTCCAGAATCCGGAGGATCAGATCGTCACCACCATCGTCGAGGATGATGTGGCATTCGGCCCGGAAAACCTCGGCGTGGCTCGGGACGACATCGGCGGGCGCATCGACGAATCCCTGCAATCGGTGGATATGGCGGGGTTTCGCCACGCGGATCCGACGCGCATGAGCGGCGGCCAGCAGCAGCGTATCGCCATCGCCGGAATGCTGGCGATGAACCCGCGCATGCTGGTGCTCGACGAACCGACCGCGATGCTGGATCCCGACGCGCGGATCGAGGTGATGCGCATCCTCGACATGCTGCAACGGCGTGGCACGACGATCGTGCTGGTCACGCATCATCATGACGAGACCATGCACGCCGACCGCGTACTTCGCATAGACGGCGGGCTGCTCACGCAGGTCGAAGCCGACAGGGACGCGATTGCGGCGAAGCAAGTGATTGCGCGGAGCCACGCTGACGCGACTGACGCTGCGGGCTCCACGGAGTCGGCAGCTGAGGAGCCCGGAGGTTCCACCGCAGCCGCGTCGCCCGCGCAACCAGCGAAATCCGGACAACCCGTAAAACCGGCGTCTACCAAGTCGGACGCATCACCCATTCCACCTACAGGCTCAGCATCCGACGCCATCGCAGTATCCGGCCTGTCATATCGTTATGACGATGGCGACGCCCCGGTTTTCGAGAATCTTTCTCTGCGCGTCGCCGAAGGCGAAATCGTGGCGCTGATGGGTTCCAACGGCGCCGGCAAGACCACGCTCGCACGTCTGCTGTGCGCCTTGGACCGCCCGTCCGCCGGATCGATCACCGTGGCCGGATTGCCGGTCGCGTCGTCGAAACACGGGAAACGGCCTCGCGCACTCACCCGAAAAGAACGCGCGGCCCTGCGGCGCAACGTCGGCTATGTCATGCAGCATCCGGAGCGTCAGCTGTTCGCTGACACCGTCGCCGAGGATGTGGCGTACGGCCCACGCAACCAGCATCTGAGCGAGTTGGAGGTGGCCACCCGCGTAGAGGAGGCGCTGCGGATGCTGCATATCGAGCATCTCGCCGACCGTTCTCCGTTCAACCTGTCGGGCGGGCAGCAGCGGCTCGTCGCCATCGCGGGCGTCATCGCATGCCGCCCTCGTGTGCTCATCATGGACGAGCCGACCGCCAGTCTGGACGAATCGGCGGTCTCCCGCATCCACGCGCTGCTGGGTTCCCTGAAAAGTCAGGGCGTGGCGGTGCTCATCATCACGCATTCCATCGACGAGGCCGAGCACTGCGCGGACCGCATCATCACCATGGGATCGCATAATGGCGACGGCGAAGGCGATGGTTGCGGCACCGGAGACGACGGAGACACCAGCGTCGGCGACGCCACCGAGTCTTCCACGAACGCCGGCAAAGCCGGCATCGAGTCCATTGAAGACGAATCCAGGAACCGTCCGTCATTCGTAGCGTCCCTGGATCCGCGCGCGAAGATGGTGACGTTCCTGACGTTGATGTTCACCGCATTCGTCATCACCAGGCCGGCGCAGCTGGCGATGGGCGCCGTCCTGACCGCATGCGTCGTGGCGGCCGCCCGGCTGCATCCGCTGCGTTTGCTGTCTTCCGTGCGCGTGTTCCTGATCGTATTCGCGGTGATGGGCCTGGTGAACATGTTCTTCGCCCGCTCCGGCGAGACGCTTGCGCATATCGGCCCGCTGCCGATCACCACCGGCGGGCTCATGGTCGCGGTGCTGTATTCGTGCCGTCTCGCGCTGGTGATCATCCTGGGTGCCGTGTTCCTTGCGACGACGACCCCCACCGCGATGACGGATGCGTTCGGCTCCCTGCTGTTGCCGTTCAGAAAGATCGGCTGGCACACGCAGGAAGTGGCTCTGGTGATGAGTCTTGCGCTGCGGTTCCTGCCGACGCTCAGCGACGAGACCAAGGCGATCATCGACGCGCAATCGGCCCGCGGCGGCACGATCGAGACCGGTTCGCCGGCCACTCGTGTCAAAGCGCTGTTCGCCATCATCGTGCCGATCCTTGTGGCGGCGCTGCGTCACGCGGATAATCTCAGTCTGGCGCTTGACGCGCGCTGCTACGAGGAAGGCATCCACCGCACCCATTGGAGAGTGATGCGCGCGCGCCGACGCGATCTAATGGTCGCAGCCGCGTGCGTCGCCTACGTCGTCGCGCTGCTGGCGGTGGGATGGCTCTGACCTGAACCATCCCCGGAGCGGGAGTCAGCGCTCGGCAGCCGTTCTCGACGCACGGATACGGAACGCGCAGGCAAGCGAGCAGATCGCGATCAGGCAGATCACCGTCATCGTCGCGAACATCCACGTGCCGCCCACGGCCGTGGCGTGACGGAACGCGGCACTCCCCTTTTCGGCCGAGCCGGCGCCCGCCTGAGCCACGCCGAGAATCATCGAAAACAGTGCGGTGCCGACGGCACCGCCGAACTGCAATGCGGTATTGAACACGGCATTGCCATCCGGCATGAACGCGTGGTCGATGCCGCTC
>ERZ1673750.448-NODE-448-length-32568-cov-8.155507_pt1 | contig 32568 bp, 30 predicted proteins | sample MGYA00580203_ERZ1673750 | MGnify/ENA primary metagenome ERZ1673750 (study PRJEB41218, sample SAMN15661763) | gut metagenome | host: Homo sapiens | place: Canada: London | collected 2015-08-20/2019-03-30 | study: EMG produced TPA metagenomics assembly of... | reverse complement strand
GTTCATTCTATCATAACGTTTTGCGCTTGTCAAGAACTTTTTTCAAAAGTTTTTTCGGTTTTCTTTTCCTCGAATCGATCATTTCTGATCTTCTTTGGAAACTCAGGAACCGAAGCCTGTCGCTTTCTGACTTCTCGTCGTCAGCGAACTTTTAAATCTTATCACAGCGCTCGCTCTCTGTCAAGCACTTTTTTAAGATTTTTTTCTTTCTTCAAACATTTAAAAACGGAGAAGGAGGGATTTGAACCCTCGCGCCGCGCAAACGACCTACACCCTTAGCAGGGGCGCCTCTTCAGCCACTTGAGTACTTCTCCAAATGCCTAAATAATAGAAAAATATTGAGCATCACATAACTGTGACGCATGGATAATTATAGCGAATGCTTTACTTGTTGTCAACACTTTTTTTACAATTATACATATTTTTTGGTAATAGTTCATCCAGGTCTGCGCATTTACTGCGCAGGTCGTGTGAAAACATAGTGCTTCGGGCATCCGCCCCATCGCGAAGCGATTTTCCATGGGCAGATGCCATAACAGTTCAGCTGGCTGAATTGTTATATTTTTTGATTGTTTCTCTTATTGCTTCTTCCACTCTGGCAGCAATTTCTGTCGTTTTCATATCTTTATACTCTTCATAGGTAATCGGAGTGAGATAGTGCACCTGTACAACCACCTTCTTTGTTGACTTCGAATCGAACGGAAGAAAACTGTTGATCAGCGCCACCGGTACGATCGGGCACTTTGCTTTGGTTGCACATTTAAAGCTTCCGCCTTTAAAGCTCTGAATCGTATTTCCCTGTCTGCTCCTGGTTCCTTCTGCAAATAGGATAAAGTTCTTGCCTTTCTTTACATCGTTCGCAACATTATTGATAATCTCCATGGATTGACGGATATCATCCCTGTCAATGCAGTATCCTTTCATACATTCCATCATCTGTTTAATGAACGGAACGTTCTGAACCTCTTTTTTTGCAACAACGGAAAACGGATATGGAAATGCATCCGCTATGGCCAGGGTATCGTACAGTCCCTGATGATTCGGGTACAGCATAAATCCCTGCTCTTTCGGCAGATTTTCCACGCCGTAGCTGTCCACCTGCACTCTTCCGCCTTTGTTGGCGCGGTGTACGATCGTCTGTATCATTTCATAATGTTCTTCATCCGTATATTCATCTGCATGTTTCGCATGGCGGCAAAGCTTGATCCAGTATCCGGGAACCAGAAAAAGATTGTGAAGCACCATTACCAGGATTCTCCTCATACAGTTATCCTCCTTTTCCGTGATAAAAAATGTGTCCGGCTACAGGATTCCTGTCTTTCACAGAAATTCCGTATCCAGACACTTGTATCTTTTATTCGTAACAGTTCAGCCCTGCTGAACCGTTACATGCAAAATCCATTTAAAATCGCCTTCGGCGATGGGATTTTGCACTCCTGAATCACGTTCTTACGGTCTGCGCAGCATGTGCGCAGACCTGAGCTGAACTGTTACGTTTATTCTTCTTTTTGTTCTTCCTCTGCTGTCTGCTCAGATTCCACCGTTTCTTGTGTCATTTCCTCTTCCGTCTCTACTTCGGTTTCTTCTGTATTTTCTTCTTTCTTCTCACGCACTTTGGCGATACTTGCAACGCTGATATTTTCTGCCATATCCATCAGCTTGACACCGGAAGTGATTCTGCCAAGGATCGAAATGCCGGAACACTGCAGACGGATAATAATTCCCTCTGTTGTGATCAGCATGATCTCATTTTCTTCATTGACTGCCTTAACGCCCACAACGTTTCCGGTCTTTTCCGTGATCTTGTAGCATTTCACACCTTTGCCGCCTCTGAGCTGTACGCTGAATTCGCTGACAGCAGTGCGTTTGCCCATGCCGTTCTCCGATACGATCAGCAGATAATCTCCCTGACTGCTCATCTGCATGCCGACAACTTCATCGTTGTCCACGAGATTGATACCGCGGACTCCCATGGAGACACGTCCGGTCACACGAACGTCTGTCTCTTTGAACCGGATACACTGTCCATATTTTGTTACCAGAATAATGTCTTTCGTATTATCTGTCGCTTTTACTTCGATCAGTTCATCTTCTTCACGAAGAGAAATCGCTGCAAGACCTGTCTTTCTCACATTCGCATAGTCCAGAATCGGGGTCTTCTTTACAACACCCTTTCTCGTTGCCATAAACAGGTAATGGCCTTCCTCAAATTTGCTGATCGGAATCACGGCTGTGATCTTCTCTTCCGGCTGCAGCTGGATCAGATTTACGATTGCCGTACCTCTCGCCGTTCTGGAGGCTTCCGGAATCTCATATGCTTTCAGACGGTACACCTTACCTGTATTCGTGAAAAACATCAGGTAATGGTGGGTCGTGGTCATCAGAAGCTCTTCGATGTAATCATCCTCGATGGTCTGCATACCCTTAATACCTTTTCCGCCGCGATGCTGGCTGCGGAAGTTGTCCACGGTCATACGCTTGATATAACCAAGACGGGTCATGGTGATCACCGTGTTGTCCCGCGGGATCAGATCCTCCATGGAAATATCAAACTCATCAAAACCGATGGAAGTTCTCCGGTCGTCGCCGTATTTTTCGGAAATCGCCAGAATCTCCCTGCGGATCACGCGCAGAAGTTCCTTTCTGTCTCCAAGGATTGCTTTCAGGATGCGGATACGCTCCATCAGCTCTTTGTATTCGCTTTCCAGCTTCTCACGTTCCAGACCGGTCAGTGCGCGCAGACGCATGTCTACGATTGCCTGTGCCTGTGCATCGGAAAGTTCAAAACGTTCGATCAGGTTATTCTTCGCTTCCGCCGTATTGGCAGATGCACGGATAATACGGATCACCTCATCAATGTGATCCAGCGCTTTCAGCAGACCTTCCAAAATATGGGAACGTTCCTGGGCTTTGTTCAGATCATACTGGGTCCGGCGGGTGACAACTTCTTCCTGATGATCCAGATAATGCTTCAGCATATCCAGAAGATTCAGAACCTTCGGCTGTCCCTCCACCAATGCAAGCATGATCACACCGAATGTGTCCTGCATCTGGGTATGTTTATAAAGCTGGTTCAGGATGACATTGGCATTGGCATCTCTTCGAAGCTCAATGCAGATGCGCATTCCTTCCCGGCTGGAATGGTCGTTGATATTTGTAATGCCGTCGATCTTTTTGTCACGCACAAGAGATGCGATCGTCTCGATCAGACGTGCTTTATTTACCATGTACGGAAGTTCTGTCACAATAATCTCCGATTTTCCGTTCGGAAGCGTCTCGATATTGGTCACCGCACGGACGCGCACTTTTCCCCTTCCGGTACGGTACGCTTCGTTGATGCCGCGGGTTCCGAGAATCTGCGCGCCGGTTGGAAAATCCGGACCTTTGACGATCTGCAGAATCTCATCCAGCTCCGTTTCACGGTCTTCTTCAATGATATTGTCGATGATCTTTACGATCGCGCCGACAACCTCCCGCAGATTGTGCGGGGGAATGTTCGTCGCCATACCTACCGCGATTCCGGAAGTACCGTTGACCAGCAGGTTTGGATAACGCGCCGGCATTACCACCGGCTCTTTCTCCGTCTCATCGAAGTTCGGTGTGAAATCAACAGTATTCTTGTTCAGATCGGCGATCATCTCCATGGAGATCTTGCTCAGACGAGCCTCCGTATAACGCATCGCCGCCGCCCCATCACCGTCCACGGAACCGAAGTTTCCATGACCGTCTACCAGGGGATAACGGGTCGCCCAGTCCTGCGCCATATTGACCAGGGCGCCGTAAATAGAACTGTCTCCATGAGGGTGATATTTACCCATCGTATCACCGACAATACGCGCACACTTACGATGCGGTTTGTCCGGCGTGTTATTCAGTTCGATCATTGAATATAAAATTCTTCGCTGCACCGGCTTTAATCCGTCCCGGACATCCGGCAGCGCACGGGATGCGATGACACTCATGGAATACTGCAGATAGGACTCTTCCATGGTCTCCTTCAAATCCACTTCCTGAACTTTATCAAAAATATTATCTTCCATCTTTACCTCCAATGCCGCCTTCGCCGCAATCTATCAGATATCCAGGTTCTTTGCGTCTTTTGCTCTTGCTTCGATAAATTCACGCCGCGGTTCTACCTTGTCGCCCATCAGAGTCGTGAACGTCAGGTCAATCTCCGAGGAGTATTCCTCATCGTAAGTTACACGCTTCAGGATCCTGTGTTCCGGATCCATGGTGGTCTCCCAGAGCTGTTCCGCATCCATCTCACCCAGACCTTTGTACCGCTGGATCTTGTTTTCTGTCCCGCGGCCAACCTCCTGAAGGATTGCCTCCAGCTCCTGATCCGTATAGGCATACCATACCTTTTTGTTCCGTTCCAGCTTGTACAGCGGCGGCTGTGCAAGATAGACGTGACCCTGACGGATCAGTTCCGGCATAAAGCGGTACATGAACGTCAGAAGCAGCGTCGCGATATGCGCGCCGTCCACGTCCGCATCGGTCATGATGATGATCTTGTCGTAACGAAGCTTGGTGATATCAAAATCTTCATGGATACCTGTTCCGAACGCTGTGATCATCGCTTTGATCTCAGCGTTTCCGTAAATTTTATCCAGGCGCGCCTTCTCCACATTGAGGATTTTACCTCTCAGCGGCAGGATCGCCTGTGTCGCACGGCTTCGGGCAGACTTGGCAGAGCCGCCTGCAGAGTCTCCCTCAACCAGGTAAATTTCACAATTTTTCGGATCTTTATCCGTGCAGTCTGCCAGTTTTCCGGGCAGCGCCATGCCATCCAGCGCAGATTTTCGCCGTGTCAGATCTCTCGCCTTGCGGGCGGCGTCTCTGGCGCGCTGTGCCAGCAAAGATTTTTCAACAATCACCTTCGCCACCGCAGGGTTCTGCTCCAGATAGATTTCCAGCTGGTTGCTGACAATATTGTCCACCGCGCCTCTTGCCTCGCTGTTGCCCAGCTTCTGCTTCGTCTGTCCCTCAAACTGAGGATCCTCAATTTTGACGCTGACGATCGCAGTCATACCCTCACGGATATCCTCGCCGACCAGATTCGGCTCGTTTTCTTTGATCAGCTTGTTTTTCTTCGCATACTCATTAAAGGTCTTGGTCAGCGCGTTACGGAATCCCATAATATGGGTACCGCCTTCCGGCGTCGTAATGTTGTTGACAAAACCATAGGTATTTTCCGTATAGGAATCATTGTGCTGCAGAGCTACCTCCACCAGCACTCCGTCTTTTTCCCCTTCACAGTAGATAATATCCGGATACAGAGCGCTCTTGCTCTTGTTCAGGTACTGTACAAACTCTTTGATACCGCCCTCGTAGTGGAAGCTCTTCTCCACCTCATGGCCTTCCCGCTTATCACGGAGCGTAATCCGAAGCCCTCTCGTCAGGAACGCGATCTCGCGGATCCTCGTCTGTAAAATCTCGTAATCAAAAACAGTTTCCTCAAAGATTGTATCATCCGGAAGGAAGCTTACCTCCGTTCCTGTCTTTTCCGGATCACATTCGCCGATCACCTTCAGGCTGTACATGGTCTTCCCGCGTTCATATCTCTGACGATAAATCTTTCCTTCACTGTAGATCGTAACCTCCAGCCAGTTGGAAAGGGCGTTTACCACCGACGCACCTACGCCATGAAGTCCTCCGGACACTTTGTATCCTCCGCCGCCGAATTTTCCGCCGGCATGAAGAATGGTGAATACCACCTCAACCGCCGGAATTCCTGCTTTGTGATTGATTCCAACCGGAATTCCGCGCCCGTCGTCCACAACGGTGATGGAATTGTCCGGATTAATGGAAACTTCGATATGTTTACAGAATCCAGCCAGAGCCTCATCCACCGCATTATCCACGATTTCATAGACAAGATGATGCAGACCTCTGGAAGAGGTGCTGCCGATATACATGCCCGGCCTCTTTCTGACCGCTTCCAGACCTTCCAGAATCTGAATCTGGTCGGCACCATATTCTGCGTTGTTTAAATTTTCTGTACTCATTTGGATTCCTCCTGTTAATTTTGGTAACTGTTCTGACTTACGGTTCCCTCTACCACCCGGAACACCCGGTTGATCTTAAACTGATTTTCCACAAAATCATCCAGGCCGGTACAGGTAATCAATGTCTGTATGTTATGAATACTCTGAAGAAGGTAGTTCTGTCGGCTGCTGTCCAGCTCGGAAAGCACATCATCCAGCAGCAGCACCGGCGTATCCTTGATCTCCTGCTCCACCAGATAAATCTCCGCCAGCTTCAGAGAAAGCGCAGCAGTCCTTTGCTGCCCCTGAGAACCGAAACGTCGGATATCAATCCCGTTGACCCGCACGCAGAGATCATCCCTGTGAGGTCCGATACAGGACTGGCGAAAATGCAGATCCCTCTCCCGGTTTCTCACAAGTTCCGATTCGAACATCTCCTCGGACACACTGGGCTCATACACAAGTTCAATCTTTTCTTTTCCTCCCGTCAGGCTGCTGTGGATATCTTTCAGAATCTGGTTGAGTCTTTCCACAAAGTGCATTCTCTCCCGGATCACACTTCTTCCATAGCGCACAAGCTGGAGATCCCACACCTCCAGAGTATCAGAAAGGTTCGCTGAAAATGAAATTTCCTTCAGAAGCTTATTTCTCTGGACAATGATTTTATTGTAATTCATCAGCTGGATCAGATAAAGCCTGCTCAGCTGACAGATTTCACTATCCAGAAACCTCCGCCGTTCCGAAGGTCCGTTTTTTATAATATTCAGATCTTCCGGCGAAAAAAACACAATGTTCAGGATACCGAACAGCTCGGAAGCCTTCCGGATGGGAATTCCGTCGATGGCAATCCCCTTGGTCCGGTTCTTTTTCAGGTGCATGTCCAACTTATGTGTGATTCCATTTCGAAAGACCTGCATCCGGATATGAGCTTCCTCCTGACCGAATCTTATCATTTCCCGGTCCTTGCTGCCCCTGTGTGACTTTGTGGTACTGCATAAATATGCAGCCTCAAGTATATTTGTCTTGCCCTGAGCATTGTCTCCGTAAAGGATATTTGTTCCGGAATCAAAATTCATCGATAAACTTTCGTAATTCCGGTAATTTTTCAGTTCCAGTGATTTGATATACATAATGGTTCCCGTGTCTATTTCACAACTTTTATCTCATGGCCGTCATAACGGACAATATCTCCGTCATATAACTTCCGTCCGCGGCGTGTATCCGTCTCGCCGTTGACAGATACTTTTCCGTCCTGAACGGCAAACTTCGCTTCCACTCCATCTTCCACCCAGCCTGCAGCTTTCAGCACCTGGCCAAGTTTGATAAACTCATCTCTCAGTTTGATTGTTTCCACTTTTTTCCTCCAACACCGCATCCGCGGCAGAAATTCTTATCTCAATGCATTAAAGTTTACCGGCAGAATCAGGTAAATATAGCTTTCCTCATCATTCCTGATAAAGCACGGCGCTTTGGGATTTACCAGATAAATGGAAATCTGCTCGTCGTCGATGACTTTCAGCGCGTCGATCAGGAATTTCGGATTAAATCCGATCATGATATCCTTGCCTTCCTTGGCAATATCAATATCCTCGTTCATAGAACCCATCGCAGAATTGATCTTCAGTTCCATGGAACCGTCGGTGATATCAATGATGATCGGCTTTTTGTCTCCTTCTTTTACCAGCAGCGTAGCACGGTCGATACAATCCAAGAATTCTTTCTTGTTAATGACCACTTTCGTCTCATAGTCGCTGGAAAGCATCTGGTCAATCCGGAAATACTCTCCGTCGATCAGACGGGAGACAACGGTTGTCTGATCAAAGACAAACATGATATGGTTCTCAGCAAAGTAAATATCTACCAGATCATCCACTTCACCGGACAGGATCTTGCTGATCTCGTTCAATGTCTTTCCAGGAACGACAACCTTGCGTGCCGGATAGCTTTCCTTCAGCTCAATCTTGCGGATCGCGATCCGGTGTCCGTCCAGAGAAACCACTTTCAGAGTGTTGTCTTTAATCTCAAACAGCTCACCAGTCATCAGCTTATTGTTCTCATTTGCAGCGATAGAAAAAATCGTCTGACGAATTACTTCCTTCAATGTAAACTGGGAGATGGTGATATTATCAGTTTTTTCGATAAGAGGAAGATAGGAAAAATCTTCACCGGATTTTCCCGGAATACTGAACTTCGCTTTCTCACAGGTGATGGTTGTCACCAGGTTTTCATCTGTCTGAATTATTACCTCATTTTCCGGCAATTTACGGACAATCTCTGAAAAAATCTTTGCATCCAGGGCTACCTGGCCTTTTTCCAGGATCGTACCCTGAACAATTGTCTCGATTCCAAGTTCCATATCGTTGGAAGTAAATTTTATTTCATTGGATGTCGCATCAATAAGAATACATTCCAGAATCGGCATCGTTGTTTTTCCCGGTACCGCTTTCATGGAGATGCTGACACTTTTCAGAAGTTCGCTTTTTTGAAATGTAAGTTTCATGTTGTGTAAAAATCTCCTTTCCCCAGTCCTGGGTGCGAATGGGCATAAGTAAAAAATATATAAAAAATCCGTAGTAGCCGCCGTAGGGGGCGTGTAAATGTGGAAATGTCCCTCAAAGGCGCATGGATCCTGAAAAAATGAACCTGTATAACTTTGTGAATAGCCATGTGAAAACCTGTGTAAGAAATGTAGACAACTTCAGGTCCTATTTTTATACACAGAGAATCCACATGTTGTCCACATAAGGTTTGTGCTCTTATTTGGAGGGATTGATCTTCTTTTTCAGAATATCAATGGTTCCTCTTGTGTTATCGTTGTTTTTCAGTTCTTTTTCGATTTTTTCAATTCCGTGCATGACCGTTGTGTGATCACGGTCACCCATATATTTTCCGATCGCTGTGAGCGGAGACTCCAGCATTTCGCGGCAGAGGTACATCGCGATCTGACGCGGATATACGATCTTGCTGCTTCGTTTGCTTCCTGTAATATCAGAAGCGGTAATGTCAAAATGTTCCGCTACCGTATCAATAATGAACTGCGGAGTGATGACTTTCTTTTCATTTGGAGAAATAATATCGCGGAGCACCTGTTCTGCAAGGTCCAGGTTGATCTCACGTTTCTCCAGATTGGCATATGCTATGATTTTGTTTAAAGCGCCTTCAAGTTCACGGATGTTGGACTTGATGTTGGACGCAATGTATTCGATCACATCGTCGCCGACGTTGTAGCCGTCCAGTTCTTCTTTTTTTCGGAGGATTGCGATACGTGTTTCGTAATCCGGACTCTGAATGTCGGCAAGAAGCCCCCATTCGAAACGGGAACGGATCCTGTCTTCCAGAATATCCATATCTTTTGGCGGCCGGTCGGAGGAAATGATGATCTGCTTGTTGTTGGCATGCAGGGTATTGAATGTATGGAAAAATTCCTCCTGTGTGGACTCTTTTCCTATAATGAACTGCACGTCATCAATCAGCAGAACGTCAATATTTCTGTATTTTTCCCGGAATTTTGTCATCGCGGTGTTGTTGCTGTTACGGATCGCTTCGATGACTTCGTTGGTAAACTCCTCACTGGTAACGTAGAGGATCCGGGATGCGGGATTTTTTTCCAGTATAAAATGCGCGATGGAGTGCATCAGGTGGGTTTTTCCGAGTCCAACGCCTCCATATAAGAAGAGAGGGTTATAAATTTCACCCGGTGACTCCGCTACTGCGAGGGAGGCTGCATGGGCAAATTTGTTGTTGCTTCCGACCACGAAAGTATCAAAGGTATACTTTGGGTTTAAGTTTGGGGCATAAGGATTTTTCTGCAGAGAGGGCTTCTTCTCTTCTTTTTTGATATCTTCCGGCAGTGCAAAACGGATATCATAATTGATCCCGGTAATTTCCGCAATGGCTACTTTAATAGGAAGAGTGTATTTTTTGCTGACGTATTCAAGCCCCATTTTCTCTGACGGAACCAGAATTGTTACAAGATTGTCCTCGACACTGTGGACAGTCAGAGGTTTGATCCAGGTGTCAAAAGAAATCTCGGATAATTCATGCTCATCCCTGACTCTCTGTAATATTTCTTTCCATTTTTCTCTTACGATTTCCATGTTTTTTCAGTCTCCGCTTCTATATATGTGGGATTTTGGGGATAAACAGGTAAGCCTTCCGGAAGTTTTGCACAGAAAAAAACAAAAACATTCCGCAAAGCGCTGCTTTGACGAATACCTACAATATCCCACTATTACTTATCTATCATATAATAAAATACAATTTTAAGCAACCCAAATGTGAAAATTCACTGTGGATAACTGAAAAACAGGAAAAATGTATGTGGAAAAATTCGTGTAAAAGCTGTTGGAACCTGGGGAGAACATCAGACTCACCGTGAGGTTCAGGTTGAAAATGTGTATAAGTCGGTATAGAATTACACATTATACAGTCGGGAAAATACGGAATTTTCTTGGATCACCCACATTCTTTACACAGATGGAAAAAAGTTATCCACAAGTTATCCACAAAATGTGGATAATGTTGGTGAAGCTTCCCACATATTGTGGGTAACTTGGAAATGGAGTTTTTTTTGTGAAAACGGCTACATTTTGCTTGACTTTGCAATATTTTATGAATATAATTGAAATGATGTTTTCTGAGTTACCGCAGCGCCTGCAGGCGGACGGTAACATTTTCTGACATACATGTGCTTAATATTTGCCATCCCGGCGTGGAAGGATCGAAAAGCCTTCCGGAAGATGCCGCGGGGCAGAAAGTTCGAATATGAAGGAGGTGCCTTACTTATGAAAATGACATTTCAGCCGAAGAAACGTTCCAGAGCGAAAGTTCACGGATTCAGAGCGAGAATGAGTACAAAAGGTGGAAGAAAAGTTTTAGCTGCAAGAAGATTAAAAGGAAGAAAAAAATTATCAGCATAAAACCAAAGGCCGCATATGATTATGTGGTCTTTTCTTCTATGTAATTGAAAAAGGATTCTAATGGAATATTCAGAAAGTTTGAAAAAGAACAGAGATTTTCAGGTGGTATACCGGCAGGGAACATCGTATGCAAACAGGTATCTGGTCATGTATGTAAAGGAAAATCATCTGGAAAAAAATCGAATCGGAATATCCGTGAGTAAGAAGGTGGGTAATAGTGTCGTCCGCCATCGTCTGACGCGATTGATTCGTGAAAGTTACCGTTTAAATGAGCAGAAATTTCGCAGCGGGCTGGATATTGTTGTTGTAGCGAGAGTGAACGCAAAGGGAAGGAGCTGCCAGGAGATCGAGAAGGCGCTGCTTCATCTGGGAAGGCTTCAAAAGATTCTGAATAAGAAGAAAGAGAAGTCTTCGGATTCGTACGATTGTTTGTGCCGCAGTGAAAATGGTATTGGAGGCAAGGATGAAAGTCATACTGATTAAGATGATCCGTTTTTATCAGAAATATCTGTCGCCGCTGAAGAGGACAAGGTGTCCTTATATACCCACCTGTTCTCAGTATGGATTGGAAGCAATTCAAAAATACGGAGCTTTAAAAGGAAGTTTACTGGCAGCCTGGAGAATTCTGAGATGTAACCCGTTCTCACACGGAGGTTATGACCCAGTGCCGTAAACGCAAAGGAGGAAAAGACGTTTGGATATTATATTGAGCAAGTCAACCTGGCCGATCATTGGATGGGTGTGTGAGATCCTCGGCTGGCTGATCAATGGCATTTATGTCTTACTTGAAGCGATCGGCATACCGAACATCGGTATCGCGATCATCCTTTTTACCATCGTCATTTACGCTCTGCTGACTCCGACGCAGATCAAACAGCAGAAATGGTCAAAAATGATGACGGTAATTCAGCCTGAATTACAGCAGATTCAGAAAAAATATGCAAACAAAAAGGACCAGGCTTCTCAGATGAAGATGAACGAAGAAACCATGGCCCTTTATCAGAAATATGGTGTTTCACCGACAGGAAGCTGCCTGCCTCTGCTTCTGCAGATGCCGATCCTTATGTCCCTGTATCAGGTTATCTATTATATTCCGGGATATGTGGGAAGCGTAAGGAATATCTTCAGCTCACTGGCGGATCAGATCATGAATGTGAGCAACTATTCAGATATTTTGAAAACGTTCGTTGAGAACAATAATATTCGTGTATTCGCTTCGGTTGGCGAAACACTTACAGAAAACAATATTTATGATATTCTGTATGTTCTGAAGCCAAGCCAGTGGGATAAACTGGCTGATATTTCACAGTTTTCCGGACTTTCAGATCTGATCGCCCGTACAGCGGAAGATTCCGCCAGCGTAAATATGTTCCTGTCCTACAATATTACCGAGTCTCCGATGGATCTTCTCCAGCGAGGCCTGCAGGCAGGATCGGTGGTAATGATCATTCTGGCAGTTCTGGTGCCGGTACTGGCGTGGTTTACCCAGTGGCTGAACTATAAGCTGATGCCTCAGTCCGCAATGGCAGACGACAAGAAGAAAAAGGGAGGTATGGAAGCTTCCTTGAGAATGATGAACACATATATGCCGATTGTCTCCGCTTTTATGTGTTTGTCTTTCTCCATCGGTATCGGTATCTACTGGATCACCGGTGCACTGTTGCGAAGCATCCAGCAGATCGTCATCAACCGTCATATGAAAGCGATCGATATTGATGAATTGATCGCAAAGAATCAGGAAAAAGCCAATAAGAAGCGAGAAAAAGCAGGTTTGCCGCCTCAGAAGATCACACAGCAGGCAAGACAGAATGTGCGAAATATCGAGTTTGAGGAACGGGCAGAAAAAGAAACTCAGAAGAATCAACCGAATGTCAGCGAGACAACGGCATACTACAAGGAGAATACGGAATACGCACCGGGAAGTCTGGCTGCCAAAGCAAATATGGTACGGCAGTTTGATGAGAAAAATAAGCGTAAGAAGTAGGGGGTAGGACTTATGGAGTTTATCGAAGTATCTGCAAAAACAGTAGATGATGCGATTACAAAAGCATGTATTGAACTTGGCGTATCCAGCGATAAACTGGATATTCAGGTCATAAGTGAAGGAAGCTCCGGTTTTCTCGGATTCGGAAGTAAGCCTGCGGTGATCCGTGCAGGAAAGAAACCGGAAGAAGAGGTTGTTGTTGAGAAGAAAGAAGTTCGTCCGGAAAAAGAAGTGAAGGAAGAACCCCATGTGAAACCTCAGCAGGAGAAAAAAGAGGTAAAAAAGGAAGTTTCAAAGCCGGCGAAAAAGCCTGCGGAAGAAAGCAAACCGGAAATCCGTACCGAGGAAGAGATTGCGGCGATGAAAAAAACGGCGCAGGATTTCCTCAGCGGAGTGTTCGGAGCAATGGAACTCCCGGTGGAAATCACAATGGAGTATAATCAGGAGAATGGAAGTCTGGACATTGATTTTGCCGGAGAGGATATGGGCATCCTGATCGGCAAAAGAGGACAGACCCTGGATTCCCTGCAGTATCTTACAAGCCTTGTGGTAAACAAAGAGCAGAAGGAATATGTAAGAGTTAAACTGGATACGGAAAATTATCGGAAGCGCAGAAAAGAAACCCTGGAAAATCTGGCAAGAAACATCGCTTACAAAGTGAAGAAAACCAGAAGACCGGTATCTCTTGAGCCGATGAATCCGTATGAGAGACGGATCATTCATTCCGCATTGCAGAACAATAAGTTTGTAGAGACCTACAGCGAAGGCAATGAACCATACCGTCATGTGGTGGTAGCACCGAAGAGATATTAAAAGCAACAGGAAAACAGCAGTTCGTACAGCACCCTAAAGAGAAAATCTTCCGGGTGCTGTTTCTCTGTAACAGGTCACCAGGCGTGATCGTTCCGTGAGCGGAACGGCTGCAGGCAGGAGGATCTGTTACGTTTCTCTATGAAAGAAAGCAGGTTTGAGATGGAAGATACCATAGCGGCAATTGCGACGGCAATGGCGCCTTCAGGAATCGGGATCGTGCGGATCAGCGGTCCGGAGGCAGTTGCGGTGGCGGACCGGTTGTACCGGGGAAAAAAGAAAGAGAAAAAACTGGCGGATATGAAGTCTCATACGATCCATTATGGGTGGATCGTGGAGAAGGAGCAGGTACTGGACGAAGTTCTGGTCATGCTGATGAGAGGACCCCACAGTTATACGGGAGAAGATACCGTGGAGATTGACTGCCATGGCGGAGTTCTGGCGGTGAAGCGTGTGCTGGAGGCGGTTTTGCATGCGGGTGCAAGGATCGCAGATCCGGGAGAATTTACGAAGCGTGCATTTCTCAACGGAAGGATCGACCTGTCACAGGCGGAAGCGGTGATGGATGTGATCTCCGCGAAAAGTGAATATGCGCTCCAGAGTTCTGTGAGCCAGCTGCAGGGATCTGTGCGCAGGGCGGTGAAGGAGATCCGGGAAAAGCTTTTGTATGAGATCGCGTTTATTGAGTCCGCGCTGGATGATCCGGAGCATATCAGCCTGGACGGTTATCCGGAAAAGCTGGAAGGCATTGTACAGGAGGAAAAAAGACAGATTGAAAAACTTCTGAAGTCTGCAGATGATGGAAAAATGCTTCAGGAGGGAATCAAAACCGTCATCCTGGGAAAACCAAATGCCGGAAAATCTTCGCTTCTGAACCTGCTGGTTGGCGAGGAAAAGGCGATCGTCACGGATATCGCGGGCACGACGAGAGATGTGCTGGAAGAGCAGATCAGCCTGGGAGGAATTTCCCTGCGTATGCTGGACACCGCGGGAATCCGCAGCACGGCGGACAGGGTGGAGCAGATCGGCGTGGAGCGGGCGAAGGAGCATGCGAAAAATGCGGATCTGATCCTCTATGTGGTGGACGCTTCGGTGCCTCTGGATGAAAATGACGGGCAGATCATGGAACTTCTGAAGGGAAGAAAAACCATCCTTTTGCTGAACAAATCAGATCTTGAGACAGTGATCTCAAAGGAGGAGCTGACAGCCCGGATCGACGCACCGGTACTGAATATCTCGGCGAGGGAAGAGACGGGTCTTGCGGAACTGGAAGCGTTGATCAAGGAGATGTTTTTCCAGGGAGAGATTTCCTTTAACGATGAGGTGTATATTACCAACATGAGGCAGAAGAGAGCGCTGGAGGAAGCGCTGGAAAGCCTGAAACTGGTGGAAAACAGTATTGCGATGGGAATGCCGGAGGACTTTTTCTCCATCGACCTGATGAATGCTTATGAGAGACTGGGAAGTATCATCGGGGAAGCTGTGGGGGAGGATCTGGTCAATGAGATCTTCAGTAAGTTCTGTACAGGAAAATAAAGACAAAAATGTGTGGAAGAAGAAGCAGGATTGTGGATATCGGAGGCAGAAATGGGAGCAATTGTGGAAAATTATGATATCGTGGTGATCGGCGCCGGACATGCAGGATGTGAGGCTGCGCTGGCAAGCGCAAGACTGGGACTGGAGACGATCGTCTTTACCGTGAGCGTCGACAGTATTGCAATGATGCCGTGCAACCCGAACATCGGAGGTACTTCGAAAGGGCATCTGGTAAGGGAGATCGACGCCCTGGGCGGAGAGATGGGAAAGAATATCGACAAAACGTTTATCCAGTCGAAAATGCTGAACAAGTCCAAAGGACCGGCGGTTCATTCACTGAGAGCGCAGGCGGACAAAAGGGCGTACAGCAATGAGATGCGGAAGGTGCTGGAGAATACGGAGCACCTGACCATCAAGCAGGCGGAGGTAGCAAGTCTGATCGTGGAAGACGGCGTGCTGAAGGGAGTAAAAACCGTGTCGGAAGCCAGCTATTACTGTAAGGCAGCGGTTCTCTGTACCGGGGTTTACCTGAATGCGCGGTGTATCTATGGGGATGTAAGCATGTACACAGGGCCGAATGGTCTTCAGGCGGCGACGCATCTGACGGATTCCCTGAAGGAACATGGTGTGGAGATGGTACGTTTTAAGACCGGTACGCCGGCGAGGGTGGATAAGCGTTCCATTGACTTTTCGAAGATGGAGGAACAGTTCGGAGATGAGAGGATCGTTCCGTTCTCCTTCTCGACGGATCCGGAGAGTGTTCAGATCGATCAGGCGTCCTGCTGGCTGACGTATACCAACGAGCGGACCCATGAGATTATCCGGGAAAATCTGGATCGTTCTCCGCTGTATTCCGGAATGATCGAAGGGACAGGACCGAGATACTGTCCGTCCATTGAGGATAAGGTCGTGAAATTTGCGGACAAGAACCGCCATCAGGTATTTCTGGAGCCGGAAGGATTGGATACCAATGAAATGTATGTGGGCGGTATGTCCAGTTCTCTGCCGGAGGATGTACAGGAAGAAATGTATCATTCGGTGCCGGGACTGGAACATGCAAAAATCGTCCGCAATGCCTATGCGATCGAATACGACTGTATCAATCCGCAGCAGCTCTATGCGTCGCTGGAATTCAAGGCAATCCATGGGCTGTTTTCCGGCGGTCAGTTCAACGGAAGTTCCGGATATGAGGAAGCAGCCGCTCAGGGTCTGGTGGCAGGAATCAATGCGGCGCAGCAGGTACTTGGAAAGGAAATGCTGATCCTGGACCGTTCCGAGTCTTACATCGGCGTTTTGATCGATGACCTGGTGACCAAGGAAAATCATGAGCCTTACCGGATGATGACCAGCCGGGCGGAATACCGTCTTCTGCTCCGTCAGGATAACGCGGATCTGCGTCTGCGCAAATATGGATATCAGGTGGGATTGATTTCAGAGGAAGATTATCAGGCGCTTCTGCGGAAAGAGCAGCAGATCGAAGAGGAAATTCACCGGGTGGAACACACATATGTGGGATCTTCCGCCGCAGTGAATGAAGTGCTGCAGAAATATCAGTCCACACCCCTCAACGGAGGAAGCTCGCTGGCAGAGCTGATCCGCCGTCCGGAACTGAATTATGAGGTTCTGGCGGAACTGGATCCGGAGCGTCCGGAGCTTTCGGCAGGGGTAAAAGAGCTGGTAAATATCAACATCAAATATGACGGATACATCCGCCGGCAGATGAAACAAGTCGAGCAGTTCAAGAAAATGGAAAAGAAGAGGATCCCTGAGAATCTTGATTACGATCAGGTGCAGAGTCTTCGGATTGAGGCGAAGCAGAAACTGAAAGCTTACCGTCCGATGAATATCGGACAGGCATCCAGAATTTCCGGTGTTTCTCCGGCGGACGTATCGGTGCTGCTGGTTTACCTGGAAAATTACCGCGGCGGGCAGGAGGAGAAAACAAATGAGTGAAAGAGATCTTACCGTTTTCAGAAACGGACTGGAGGCACTGGGGATTGAGCTTTCCATGGAGCAGGAAGGACAGTTTCTTCAGTATTATGACCTTCTGACGGAGTGGAATTCTTTTATGAACCTGACGGCGATCACAGAGTTTGAAGAAGTGCTGAGAAAGCATTTTCTGGACAGCCTGGCGCTGGTGAAAGGGTGGAAACCGGAGGCAGGCAAGAAGGTCATTGATGTGGGAACAGGAGCTGGATTTCCGGGAATTCCGCTGAAAATCGCATTTCCGGAGCTTGAGATCACGCTGCTGGATTCCCTGAATAAGAGAGTAAAATTTCTCAATGAAGTGATAGAACGGCTGGGCCTTACCGGGATCCGGGCGGTACACGGAAGGGCAGAAGAACTGGTAAAACAGGCGGGAGAGCGAGAGGGTTATGATCTTGCTGTCTCCAGGGCGGTGGCAAATCTGAGTACGCTGTCGGAGTACTGTCTGCCTTATGTGAAAGCGGGAGGAATGTTCCTGCCATACAAATCCGGGAAAGTGGAACAGGAGCTGGAGGACGCCAAAAAGGCGGTATCCGTCCTGGGAGGCAAGTGCCTGGAAACGGTTTACTTCACTTTGGAAGGAACGGATATGGAACGTTCCCTGATCCGGATTGAAAAAGTAAAACATACGCCGAAGCAGTATCCCCGCAAGGCGGGATTGCCAGGGAAAAGCCCGATTCAGTGAGGGGACGAAATCATCCCAACGCAGAGGAGGTACGTGTCCCTGGGACGGCTGCAAAGTCGTGGAAAATCTAAGTGTTCCGAAACCCCTCCGGATGGGCACCGGAGCGATTCGACAGGAATTGTTGATCAATTCCCATCTCAGCGCTCCTCAGACTCCGGGTTTGTAACCCTGCGTCTGTTCCGTCCTCCGGGGCTTCGGAACACTAAGATTTTCTCACAGACTTTGCAGATGTCCCAGGGACACGCACCTCCTCTGCGTTGGGATGATTTCTGGTTGTCTAAGGCGTTTGGGTGAGAAGGCGGAGTTTGTTTTGAAAGTGTTTTGGGTCTTTTAGAGCGTGTTTGAAAATTGCTTTCGTCCCCTCTTTCACAATTTCATCACAGAATAAACCATAAATGAACACAGTTTACGGCGGAATGGAAGAATATAACTGCAGCGATATGTCTCAGTATGGACTTGCAGAACCGGCGGCAACCGTCAGAGTACATTATACGGAAGAACAGACGGTGGAGGATTCCGAAGACACTTCAGATTCCGGTGAGTCATCCGATTCCAGCGCGTCGTCTGACTCGGGGGATACTTCTTCTTCCTCCAGCAGTTCTTCAGAGTCTGAGGAAGAGACTACAGTTACAGTGGAAAAAGATCTGGTGCTTCTGGTGGGAAATCAGAATGAAGAGGGAAATTATTATGTGACGATGGAGGGCTCCAAAGAGGTTCACACACTCAGTGAAGATACAGTGGATTCTATCCTGAATACGGAAATTTCCAGTTACTGGGATCTTGCCGTGAGTCCGGTAACCGTATCGGATATCACCAGCCTGGATGTGACCTATCAGGGACAGACCAATACGATCGTGCGGAATACGGAAGAGACCACGGATGAGGATGGAAATACCACACAGACGATCACTTATACCTGGAACGGAGAAGAAGTAGATAAGACAGAAGCCTCCACGCTGTATTCAGCGGCAACTTCCATGAGCGCCCAGAGCAAGGACAGAAGCCTTGAGAAGACGGGAGAAGATGAGATTGTTGTGGTAATGCATACGGCGGATGGAGATTATACGGTAAGTTACAGTCCGTATGATTCCAGTTTTTATTATGCGGAGGATCTGCAGGGGGTACCATCCCTGATCAATAAGAATAACGTAAACAACCTGATCGATGCGTATCTGACGGTGATCGGCGAGAAATAAGTTAAAGTTCAGACAGGTCTGTGCATTTACTGCACAGACCGTATGAAAGCGTAGTGTCTGTGGGCATCCGCCCCATCGCGAAGCGATTATTCATGGGCGGATGCCGTAACGGTTCAGCTGGCTGAACTGTTGCAGAAATAGTGAAACAGATTTCGTACAGAGACATCTGCTGGCGGTTTTGTCCGGATGGCAGAAAAAAGCTGCGGAACACTGAGAAAATCAGTTGTACCGCAGCTTTTTGTTAAAACTCTTTTCGGTTCATGACAGCCATACTGATTTTCAGTGAAAGCAGCAAAAGGAGCAGCATGACAGCAATCGCGCCAAAAATCAGCGCGCTCATACTCAGGGATGACAGGCTGTTGAAAAGAAACGCCAGGTCGATGTGCAGCGCTTCCGCTGCTTTTACAGCCAGAACACCCAGAAGAAAGATCAGTCCGAAACAGTATTTTTCGAGAACATACCCTTTTCTTGTGACCGGCAGCGAGAACAGGAACGGATTCCCGTTGTCAAATTCATCGTAGCTGACTGTGCTTATGGAAAAAAGCGAGAAAATAAAGGTGGCAAAGCTGATGGCAAAAAAATTGTTCTCAGAAAAAAGGATCTGTCCTAAAAGGATAAAAACAATCAGCACGAAGAAGTTTTTCTGAACCTTTAGTAAACGAAAATCTTTGATCAGTAAACCAGTCATAATTTTTCACCTCTTATCATCATTGTGACTACATTGTTTATGCTGCCTTTTTCAATGGCGATTTCCGGATAATTTTCCAGATAGAACTGTTTCTGATTGGTCAGGCAGCTGTAGCCGTAGCTTTCCTTTCTGGAACATAAAAGATATTGCGTGTCCAGACGGCGGTATTGCTCCTCATTTACTTTCAGCAGCGCATAATCACTGAGAAGGACATCCGTGTCTTCGTGGAGAATGATCCTGCCATCATGGATCATATAAAGGTCGTCGCACATGGTTTCCAGGTCGCTGGAAATGTGGGAACTGATCAGAATAGACCGCTGTTCATCCTGTTCCATAAAAGTTCTCAACATATCCAGTAATTCATCCCGTGCGACCACGTCCAGGCCTGCGGTCGGTTCGTCCAGGATCAGAAGCCTTGGATTGTGGGAAATTGCCGCCAGGACTTTCAGTTTTGCTTTCATGCCGGTGGAAAATTCCCGGATTTTTTTGCCGCGCGGCAGGCCGAATTTCTGAAGGTGCTGCAGGAAAAAGGATTGGTCGAACGAATCATAAAGGTGTGTCAGAACAGGAATGATATCATCCACCGTGAGATATCCGCTGAATCCGGAATCGGAAAGGACAACACCTAATTTCTGCTTATCCTGTACCTGAAATTCCTGCAGATTCTTATCAAAAATCTGTATGGATCCACCGTCAATGGAAATCAGTCCCAGAAGTGCCTTGAAGGTTGTGGTTTTTCCGGCGCCATTCTGTCCGATGAGACCGGTGACGCATCCCTGTGGGACTTCCAGGGAGCAGTCCAATGAGAACGTATCATAGTTTTTTCTTACATGTTCGATTTTCAGCATCATAAATCCTCCAAAATCAATTCAAATAAGCTCCGGATCTCTTCATCACTGAGTCCGCACCGCCTGCCTTTCAGAACCGCTTTTTCCAGATCTGTTTCCACTTCTTTTTTCTGTTCTTCCAACAATAGTTCTGTATTGCTTGCTGTTACATAGGTCCCTTTTCCATGAATGGTTGCCGTGTAACCTTCCGCTTCCAGACTGTCATATGCCTTTTTGACTGTAAGCGCGCTGATTTTCAGTTCTTTCGATAAAGAACGCACAGACGGAAGACTGTCGTTTTCCTTCAGCTCTCCGCAGCGGATCAGAGCTTTGATCTGGTCTGTGATCTGTTCATAGATCGGGATCATCAGAGAGCTGTTTATGATGATCTTCATGTTTATAACCTCCTCTATTTACAAACAGTATATAACAGTAGATAACTGTCGTCAAGTGTTATATACTGTTTATTCCAGCGGGCAACGAGCCAAGCGGACATGCTTGCATGTCCATTTGGCGACTGCCGCGAGGGTCAAATACCCCGCAGCTCTGCTGCGCTACAAGTTTGATGCCCCGTAGCTTGCTGCGGGGTATTTGACTGAGGTGGTTTCATAAAATTTCGGAAAAATCGGCGTATTTACTGCGCAGAACGTAGGAAACTACCGTGTCCGCGGATATTTTCTCCATCGCGAAGCGGTTTTTCGTGAGGCTGACATATCGGTAGTTTGTAAAATATGAAAAGGGTTTGGAAATAGAATAGAGCGTGTTTGAAAATTCATTCCTGCAATCTGCACGTCACAATTTGCAGGAATGAATTTTCAAACACGCTCTAGTACTTACGTGATTTACACGAATATATGCGATCGGGTGTTTTGATGTTAAAAGAAAATTTTAATACGTTCCAGAACCTCCATAGGAGTTTCAAGCTGCGGCAGATGCTTTGCCTTGGAGATCAGTTCCGTTTCAATGGATGGATTCAGAGACGTATAAAGCGCCAGGGTTTCCTGGATTCCGTCTTCTGCGGCTCCGCCGAGGATATAAATGCTGTTATTGACATTCTTCAGAGCATGCGTCAGATTCAGGTTGACATAATTTCCAACCAGGCTGGACAGAAGATACTTTCCGTTGCCGTTGCCACGGTGTGCGCCTTCATAATAGGTGTCAATATCCTGCTGATTTTCGTGGAACGGGTTGTACAGCAGTTTTTCGGTGAAAAGCAGTTCGATATTGGAATGAGCGGTCACCGTATGGTAGAGCAGGGTGCCAATCAGAGGAAGTTCGATCAGGCATTTTACGAATTTGCTCTTTTTGTTCGGAATCTGATTCAATCGGGACAGGTCTTCCGGATTGATCAGCATGATTTTCTTAAAGCATTCCGGAACTGTATTGCATGCTGTGATCACAAAGGAACCTGACATGCCGGTAGCGATCACGTCTGTGGGACATCCGATCACGTTTTTGATAAAGTTTGTAATCAGCTGCACATAGAGAAAGTTTGTGTAAGTGATCTTTGGTTTATCGGAACGTCCGCAGCCAAGCAGGTCCAGGGCATAAACGGTATAATCTTTTGAGAGAGTGTCGATCAGGTGTCTCCATTCATAGCTGCTGCTGGAGCATTGCAGATCATGGATCAGCAGCAGAGGCGCTCCGGTTCCTTTTTTCGTATAAAAGATTTTGCCGAACTGCCAGTCGTAATATTGTTTTTCTTCGGCAGGGAGCAGGTTTTTCATCACAGAGGTCGTAGAAATAAAACGGTTGATGGCGTAAATCGCCACACCGGAAAGAGTCGTCAGGATACTGATGGTAACAAGTTTTTTCTTCGAATTTTTCATGCGGTTCTCCTTTCTGAAGCTACTACTCTTATTATAAGATAAATGACTCCAAGTTACAATGGGAAGTTGTAATTTTAAGGTTTACATAATGATGAGAGGCACTTTAGTGGCTAAGCGGACGAAAGCAGTCAGGCTCAGTGCGTGTGGCACTTCGCCTGACCCGTCCTCCGGGACTTCGGAGCGTTAAGAGTTTCTCACATCTTTCCAGATGCCCGCCGTACACGCATACCACCTGCCCCTGACTGCTTTCTGGGCTTTGGGGACGGAAAGGTGTATATTTTGTTTGAGTGCTTATTTAGTCTTTTATTGATTGTGGGTTTTGTACTTGCTGGTTTTGTGTTTTGCGAAAGTTAAGATTGATCTTAGATATGGTTTATATTTCTCTAAATGTTTTTTTTATTTCTATCTTATTTTTTTGAATATCAATAAATCTGGAATTTTTGTGATAATAAGTTTTTTGTCTAAAGGTATAAATATAGATGTAAATATAGATATAGATATAGATATAACAAATTATGAGAAGGGTCAAAAGTTTTTTGAAATTTCAGTTTGAGAGAAAATGAAATGCTGAATTTTAACTTTATAATGTGTATAGAAAAATAGTGAAATCCCATGAATCTACGGAAAATAGGATTTTGGATTATTGAAAAGAGTTGAAGAATAAAAATGAAGTTGAATGTTTCACGTGAAACATTTAGAGATTTAGTTTGTTTCGATATAGCTACTTGTTTGAGTGTACAGAGTAAAAGAAAGTGTGTTTATTGTATTTTTTGATTATAGACATTTCCTAAATTTATATGTAGCTTTTGCACAGGGACTTACTTAAAGTTTGGTCGACATAGTCGGTTGTGACTTTTTGGCTTCGGAATTTATTCTGAATAAATTGTGGTGTGTAGTGGGAAGAAAGTATTTTGAGAATATTTGATAAAATAAAGGAAATGAAATTATGCATTTGAAATGTTTCACGTGAAACATTTTGCGGAATGGTTCAGTCGGGTCTGAGCATTTACTGTGCGGACTGTGTGAAAATATAGTACTTCGGGCAGCATTCGATCACGAAGCGATTTTTGGCATGGGTGGAGGTCGTAACAGTTCAGCTGGCGGAATTGTTACCATTTAATGATTCATATCCTTTTATTTTGGTCTCAATGTGTTATGGGACTTATTATAAGAATTAAAAAAATACTGCAGGAAAGATAACGTATCACAATTTGAATGATTGTATCAGATGACTTCAGTATTCTGTGTGCCGTTAGAACTATCTCTTACTTTTGCATCTTCTGAAAGAGTTTAGTTGTAACTTTTTCCTTGAGTGGTATATTTAAAAAGTGAAAGAGTGTGTTTGGGGGATAAGTGAATTTGTAGAAGAAAATGGAAAGATTGATCTATTCACAAAAAAGCAAGGATTATCCTGTGAAAAACAGTAAAAACATAGAAAATGTTTCACGTGAAACATTTTCAGTGGTATTTCAAAGTTTTCTATGTTATTATGAAATCAGGATATTTTAGATAACGCATTGAGATAATGAATTGCAATAATAAGTTGAAATAATATATTGCAATAGTGCATTGATGTAATGGTTCGACTGGCAATGTGATTTGATTTGTTGAATGGTTACGTTTTGATTGTTTGTTTCTGAAATTTATGTTTGGTAAATTGTCAGAAATTTCTTTTGCGTTTTGGAAACATCCTGTGTTTTTATGCTTTTAAGAAGGAGGAAGTGTTTTGGGAAGAACGATTGCAATAGCTAATCAAAAAGGCGGAGTAGGAAAATCCACGACAGCTATCAATCTTTCTGCATGTCTTGCTGAGATGGGGAAAAAGGTTCTGGCAATCGATATTGATCCGCAGGGAAATACGACCAGTGGGCTTGGCATCGAGAAAGATGATGTGGAAAATACAGTTTATGAGCTGTTGTTAGGCGATAGTTCTATTCAGGAGTGTATCATTCCGCTGGAATTTGACAATCTGTCTCTGATTCCTTCGAATGTTAACCTTGCCGGTGCGGAGATCGAGCTGATCGATGTGGAGGGAAAGGAATATGTCCTGAGAAATGCAGTTGACGAGGTTCGGGAGGAATATGACTTTATTATCATTGATTGTCCGCCCTCACTGAATATGCTGACGATCAATGCGATGACAACGGCGGATTCTGTGCTTGTTCCGATTCAGTGTGAGTATTATGCACTGGAAGGTTTGTCACAGCTGATGCATACGATTGATCTGGTACAGGATAGGCTGAATGCTTCGTTGGAAATTGAGGGCGTTGTATTTACCATGTATGATGCCCGGAGAAATCTTTCTCTGCAGGTTGTGGAGAATGTAAAGAACAGTCTGAATCAGAATATTTATAAGACGATCATTCCAAGAAATGTGCGTCTGGCGGAAGCCCCAAGTTATGGTCTTCCAATTAACTATTATGACAGTAAGTCCACAGGAGCGGAGAGTTACCGTCTGCTGGCGGAGGAAGTAATACATAAGGGGGATGAATCATGGCAGTAAGAAAGGGCGGTCTTGGAAAAGGTCTGGATTCGCTGATCGCACCATCTTCGGCGGCGAAGTCTTCCGCAGGATCCGCAAAGAAAGAACCGGAAGTAAAGGTTGTAGAAAAAGTCGTTGAGAAAGTTGTCGAAAAACCTGTAGAAATGAAGGTTCGTATTAGCGAGGTAGAACCTAACCGGGAACAGCCGAGAAAAAACTTCGATGAGGATGGGCTGATCGAGTTGGCAGATTCTATCCGTCAGTTTGGAATTCTGCAGCCGATTCTCGTTAAGAAAAAAGAGGAGTATTACGAAATTATTGCAGGGGAACGTCGATGGAGAGCCGCAAAACTGGCTGGATTGAAAGAGGTTCCGGTGATTGTCAAGGAGTTTTCTGACCAGGAAGTGGTGGAAATTTCATTGATTGAAAATATTCAGAGGGAATCGCTGAATCCGATTGAGGAGGCGGTTGCGTTCAAGCGTCTGATGGAAGAATTTCATCTGCATCAGGATGAGATCGCGGAGAGGGTTTCCAAGAGCCGTACTGCGGTGACAAACTCCATGCGTCTGCTCAAGCTGGATGATCGTGTGCAGCAGATGGTCATTGATGAGATGATCACCACCGGTCATGCGCGTGCTCTGCTGGCGATTGAAGATAAGGACGAGCAGTATATTCTTGCTGGAAAGGTTTTTGATGAGAAGTTGAGCGTGCGTGAGACAGAACGGCTGGTCAAGGAGGTACTGAATCCGAAGGTTAAGAAGCCGAAGGAGACGGATTCTGCACAAGATGCGATCTATGAAAGTCTGGAAGAAAAGATCAAGGGAATCATCGGAACCAAGGTTTCTATCCGGAGAGGAAGCAAGCAGAAGGGGAAAATAGAAATTGAATATTATTCCCAGGAAGAACTGGAGAGACTGGTGGAACTGTTTGAGTCCATAAACGAATAAGATAAGGGGAAATACAATGAGCAGTCTGTTTGAAAAAGTCGGAATCGATCTGGGAATCGTAGTACTTCTCCTGATCGTTCTGGTTATTATACTTATGATTATGACAGTGAGCATGTCATTGCGTCTGACCCGTCTGAATCAAAAATACAAAAGTTTTATGAAAGGACGGGAGGGGCAGTCACTGGAGAAGCTGTTTTCGGCGAGATTTAAGGAAATTGACCGTCTGACAAAATATAACGAGGTCAATCAGAAAGATATCAGTGTTCTGAAAAAAGTTTTTGGAAAGACTTTAAACAAGTATGGAATTGTCAAATACGACGCGTTTGATGATGTAGGAGGAAAGCTGAGTTTCGCACTGGCTATGTTGGATGAAAACAATACAGGATTTATCCTGAACGCAATTCACAGCCGTGATAATTGTTTCCTTTATATTAAGGAGATTGTCAAAGGGGAATCCTACATTATGTTGAGTGATGAGGAAATTGATGCGCTTCGCCAGGCAGTTTCCATGGATGATACGCTGGACCTGCTGGACGAAGGGTTCAATGCTTGAAAAAATGTATATACTGGTATATGATAGCCTTAACAATACGAAGTGAGGGAAATACAGGAGGAAATTATGTTAGACATTAAGTTTTTAAGAGAAAATCCGGAAGTGGTAAAACAGAACATCCGCAATAAATTTCAGGATCAGAAGCTGGAGCTTGTGGACAAGGTTATTGCTCTGGACAGAGAGAACCGTGATATCAAGCAGGAAGTGGAATCTCTTCGTGCAAAGAAAAATAAAATTTCTAAACAGATTGGCGCGCTGATGGGTCAGGGCAAGAGAGAGGAAGCGGAAGAGGTAAAGAAGCAGGTAGCTGCTGACGGCGAGCGTATCTCGGAACTTTCCGCAAGAGAGAAAGAAGTAGAAGAAGAAATCCAGAAGATCATGATGATTATTCCGAATATCATCGATCCATCGGTTCCGATCGGAAAAGATGACAGCGAGAACGTAGAATTAGAGCGTTTTGGCGATCCGGTCGTTCCGGATTTTGAGATTCCATATCACACAGACATTATGGAATCTTTCGATGGTATTGATTTGGACAGCGCAAGAGAAGTTGCCGGAAACGGTTTTTACTACCTGATGGGAGACATTGCGAGACTGCATTCCGCTATTCTGTCTTATGCCCGTGACTTTATGATCGACCGCGGATTTACCTACTGTGTGCCGCCTTTTATGATCCACGGAAATGTCGTGAACGGCGTTATGAGCTTTGCGGAGATGGAATCCATGATGTATAAGATCGAGGGCGAGGATCTGTATCTGATCGGAACCAGCGAGCATTCTATGATCGGAAAGTTTATCGACAAGATTATTCCGGAAGAAAAACTGCCTCTGACACTGACCAGCTATTCTCCGTGTTTCCGTAAGGAAAAAGGCGCTCACGGAATCGAGGAGAGAGGTGTGTACCGGATCCATCAGTTTGAAAAACAGGAAATGGTTGTTGTATGTAAACCGGAAGACAGCATGATGTGGTATGAGAAACTGTGGAAAAATACTGTGGATCTGTTCCGCTCTCTGGATATCCCGGTTCGTACGCTGGAATGCTGTTCCGGAGATCTGGCAGACCTGAAAGTGAAGTCTGTGGATGTGGAAGCATGGTCTCCGCGTCAGAAAAAATATTTTGAAGTGGGAAGCTGCTCCAACCTGGGAGACGCGCAGGCGAGAAGACTGAAGATCCGTGTCAACGGGGAAAATGGAAAGTACCTGGCGCATACACTGAATAATACGGTAGTTGCTCCGCCGCGTATGCTGATCGCATTCCTGGAGAACAACCTGAATGCAGACGGAACCGTAAATATTCCGGAACCGCTGCGTATGTACATGGGCGGAAAAGAGAAACTGATCCCGAAGAAATAAAGAAAGAGGAGGTGTTTTTCATGCATGCATTTATGAAAGCAGTGGGATTTTCCGGGCTGGAAAACAGAAAAGATCTGGAGCGGATCATCAGGGATGTCCTGGAAAATTACGACACCAAAAAGATAGCGGAAAATGAAAAACACAGCTCTTTTGTGGAATTTTCCAGAGAGTATGGATATGACTGTGGAATCACTGTCTGCGGGGAATACGATGAAAATGGTGAGTTTCAGATGGAATATTATCATCCGTATTTTACCGGCGGACAGATCACCACGTATGAGGAGGTTTCCATCGAACGCCATATTGCGAGGGAGTCTTATGTCGGCGGCTGCGATGATTTGAGACTTGGGATCACACTGATTTTCTATCTGATCAATACGGCGGATTACCTGAATTCCCGAAAAGAGATGAGGGACTGGAAGGAACAGCCGCCTCTGATGCTTTCCGGGCTGGCAAGAGAAGGAATGATCCTTCTGCCGGTCAGAAAGGACCCGGCAAAGGCTGCCGAGGCAAAAGCATCCTGGCAGCAGAAAAGTTCTCTGCTGGCAGCGGCCAGAAACGGTGACGAGGACGCGATCGAGAGCCTGACGATGGAAGATATCGATACATATGCGATGATCTCCCGGAGGATTGTCAATGAGGATGTTCTGTCTATCGTGGACAATTATTTCATGCCCTATGGGCTGGAATGTGACCAGTACAGTATTCTGGGAGAGATCACGGATGTCAGCAAGACAGTAAATTCTTTTACGGGAGAACAGCTGTGGCAGATGAGTATTTTGTGCAATGACGTTCCCCTGGATATCTGCATCAATGCCAAAGACCTTCTTGGTGAGCCGGAGGTTGGAAGGCGTTTTAAAGGGCAGATCTGGCTGCAGGGAACGCTCAGTTAAGGGAAGAGGGAAATGAAAAAGACAATTCAATTATTGGACGGACCGATTTTTCCGTCCCTGACGAAGCTTGCGCTGCCGGTGGTAGGGGCTTCCCTGGTTCAGATGGCTTACAATATGGTCGATATGATCTGGATCGGAAGAGTGGGAAGCAATGCGGTTGCCGCCGTCGGCGCTGCGGGAATGTATCTTTGGCTCTCCAACGGGATTGCGTCCCTGTCGAAAGTCGGAGGGCAGATCAAGGTCGCGCATTCCCTGGGCGCAGGGGATTACGAGGATGCCGCGGCATATGCGCGGAGCGCTCTGCAGCTGGGAATTTTTACCGGTGTATTATTTGGCATCCTTGCGGTTCTGCTGCATGGGCCTTTGATCGGATTCTTTAATCTCAACAGCCCTGAAGTAATCGGGCAGGCGGAAATTTATCTTATGATCACCAGTGGTCTGGTTGTTTTCAATTTTATCAACACCATTATGACAGGAATTATCACCGCCATGGGAAACAGCCAGACGCCGTTTCTGGCGACTTGTATGGGACTGGGTGTCAATTTCCTGTTGGATCCGGTTCTGATCTTCGGAATGGGACCTTTTCCGGAAATGGGCGTTGCCGGCGCTGCCCTCGCGACCATTCTGGCACAGGCAATCGTTACCTTTACGCTGGCTTTTTCTGTGAGGAAGGATCGTATGGTTTTTGATAAGATTCATCTTCTGCAGAAACCGGATCGCAAACATATGGCAACGATTGTGCGGATCGGAGTTCCGATGTCACTTCAGAGTATGATCTTTACGTTTATTTCCATGATCATAGCAAGGATTATTGCGGAATGGGGAGACGCGGCGGTTGCGGTTCAGAAGGTGGGGAATCAGATCGAATCCATTTCCTGGATGGCGGCGGATGGTTTTTCGGCGGCGGTGAACTCTTTTATCGGACAGAATTATGGAGCCGGGAATATGAGGCGTGTACGGAAAGGATACCGGGTGGCATCTGTGATCACCATTGTATGGGGAATTTTCTGTACGGCGATCCTGCTTTTCCTGCCCCAGTATATTTTCCGGATTTTTATTCCGGAACAAGAACTTGTCCCTATGGGTGTGGAATACCTGCAGATTCTCGGAATGTCTGAAATTTTCCTTTGTATGGAAATTATGACCACCGGCGCGTTTTCCGGTCTTGGAAAGACGATTCCGCCCGCAGTGGAAAGCGTTGTGCTCACATCGGCGCGGATTCCGATGGCGCTGATCCTGTCCGGTACAGCGCTGGGACTGAATGGTATCTGGTGGAGTATCAGTATTTCAAGTTTTCTGAAAGGTGTTGTACTGGTAACCTGGTTTATCATTTATTTATCTAAATTGAAGCGGAAGGGAAAATGAGAATATAATCCGTAACAGTTCAGCTAAATGAACCGTTACAGTGATCATGCAGCAGCGGAGTTGTTGATAGCTTCGCTGTTGCTTTTTTGTTTTGCAAAGAAAACTTTGCAAAAACAATTGACAAGAAAACTTGGCATGATATAATAAAGGTGCAAAGAAAACTTGGCATGAGAGGAGGTATCTATATGAACAGAGAAGAGATTTTGGAGAAAAGCAGGAAAGAAAAACAGGATGAAGGTATGATGAATGCGGAAAACAGAGGACGAAAATTGGGGATGGTAGCGTTCTGCATTGTTTTTATAGCTATTATGCTGATCAATTTCTGTACCGGACATTCCAATCATGCACCGCTGGCAATGTTCTGGGCATTTCTTGCGGCGGAGGCTTACCCGAAATATAAATTTACGGGAAGAAAATCTTATCTGGTTATCACAGTTGCCGGAGGGATGGCTTCTCTCTTCGCTCTGCTGAATTATCTTGTGGAGATCATGGGGTAGAAGTTTGGAAGTGAACTTCCAAATCTGCCTTGCTGACGCAGCAGGTGCGTCCGATGGAGGAAACAATGAACGAAGAATTAGTACTGAAAAATCATTTAAAAGAGGTGCGGACGGAGAAAAAGCTTTCCCAGGCGCAGTTGGCGGAGATGGTCGGCGTTTCCAGAAATACGATCAGTTCCATTGAAACCGGGCAGTTCAATCCCACGGCAAAGCTGGCGCTGATCCTGTGCATCGCCTTGGATAAAAAGTTTGAAGAATTATTTTATTTTTGAGAAATTTTCGAATGTGCTGACTATAAGGAAGAGCACATGAAGCGAGGTGTAGAGTTTCACTCTTTCCTTGAATGCAGAAAAGGGGCCTGTGAAAATAGGCTGCTTTTCGCGTAATCCATTATTTAGTTCAAAAATTACTTGGGGAATAGCGAACCGTCACTACGATCACCGTTTTCTTTGCTTCATCAATCCGAAAAACAGCGGTGTAGTTCTCTACAAAGAACTGGCGGTATCCCCGGTTGGCATAAGCCCCTTGTTTCCGTTCCGGGCAGCGGTAGGGCATCGTCTCCAGCGACGTCAGTTTGACGCTGTATTTATCCAAAGTGTTTCCTCCTTAAAGAAGCAAGCGCCTCCCTTGCATCATGGAGCTGTCCGTCCCGTTCAAACTCGGCTTCTGCTTCTGAAATCGCGGTGTCTATCGCTGCATTTTCTACCATTGCCTCATAGGTTTCAATACTCATCACCACTAGATCGCCATATCCGTTCTTCGTGATGAATATCGGTTCCCGGCGGGCGTGGCAGATGTCTGAAATTTCGTTGGTGTTGCGAAGGTCTGTAATCGGTCTGATCTGCGGCATATCGCCACTTCCTTTCTCTGTACATTTTTATAGCATAATTATGTACAAAGATACAGGTGTCAGGAAAAAAGTCTACAAAGATTTTTGGTTTTCCGTAAATAGTGACCTTATCACAGAAAAATTTCAAAAAACGGGGTATCCTTTAAGTAGAAGAAAAAAAGGAGGAACGTGCGATGAGGTTAAAGAATAAAGTTGCTGTTATTACCGGCGGAAGCCGCGGGATTGGTTTTGCTACTGCTGATAAATTTTTGAAAGAAGGCGCCACTGTTATTATTACGGCAAGTTCTCAGGAAACTGCGGATCGGGGTGTTGAGCGTCTGAGGGAGAAACATCCGGAAGCGGCTGTGGAAGGAATCAGCCCGAATCTGGCAAGTCTGAATTCCGTCAGGGATGCATTCGGGAAAGTGGTTGAGAAATATGGTCGTGTGGATATTCTGGTGAATAACGCAGGAATATCGGAGAGTACACCTTTTACAGAATATACGGAGGAGCTTTTCGATAAGGTCATGGATCTGAATGTCAAAGGTGTGTTCAATGCCACCCGTGTGGCAAGTGAATTTATGGCTGCACGCGGCGAGGGAGTCATCCTCTCTACGTCATCTATGGTAAGTATCTATGGACAGCCAAGCGGTGTTGCTTATCCTGCTTCAAAATTTGCGGTCAATGGACTGACGGTTTCTCTCGCCCGTGAACTCGGTCCGAAAGGTATCCGTGTCAATGCGGTAGCGCCGGGTGTTACGGAAACGGATATGATGAAGGCGGTACCGAAGGAAGTGATAGAGCCTATCATTCAGCAGATTCCACTTCGCCGTCTGGGACAGCCGGAAGATATTGCAAACGCGTTTGTGTTCCTGGCTTCGGAGGAAGCATCTTATATTACTGGCGTGGTGCTGAGCGTGGATGGGATGGTAAGAGTTTGATGCCGTCAAGGATTGTTCAACTACAATCCTCAGCTACAAAATAAATCTTGAAAACTTAATATTTCAGCCAATATAAGGCATAAATTTCATCTGTTTGGTATAATGGAGTTGTTTCAACGTCATTTTAACCAATCAAGAAAAATTTATGCCTTTATTTTTTTGTATAAGCTGAAGCTGCAAAAAAAAGGTACAATTTGAAGGAGGCCGTGAAGTGGTAAACTAAAACTGGACACAGGGGTGCAAAAACTGGACACGATGATA
>ERZ1673750.445-NODE-445-length-32903-cov-4.936252_pt1 | contig 32903 bp, 34 predicted proteins | sample MGYA00580203_ERZ1673750 | MGnify/ENA primary metagenome ERZ1673750 (study PRJEB41218, sample SAMN15661763) | gut metagenome | host: Homo sapiens | place: Canada: London | collected 2015-08-20/2019-03-30 | study: EMG produced TPA metagenomics assembly of... | reverse complement strand
ATCCCTGCGGTTCCGATTACTCCATCCGTGAAATCTCTCCCAGCGAGGGATACCTGCTGGACGAAACCGTCTATCCGGTAGGCGCGGAACCGGGGAACTTCGAGTTGGAGAACAACAGCATTCCCATGACGGCGAAAGAGGACGTCATCCTCGGCAGCATCGCCATCACCAAGCATACGGATCAGCCTGCCATCCCGGAACAGGAAGAACCTGTGCCGCAATTGGAAGCACCCGTTGAGGAAAGCAATTCTATCGAGGAAACGCCTGCCTCCAGTTCTTCGGAAATCCCGGAATCCGCCCCTGTGCCGGAAGAAAGCGTGGAATCCGAAGCCCCGGCAGAATCCGCAGAGGAACAGCCCGCAGAGAGCACCTCTGTGCCGGAAAGCCAGCCTGCATCTGCGGAAAGCACTACTCCCGTGCTGGAGATTGTTCCCACGGCTGCAAACCTTGCAGCTGAATCCGCCATGGTTCCTCTGGCCGCTGAAATTTCCAGCGATGAGGTACAGATTGAGCAGCCGGAGGAAGGGGCAGAATTTCAGATTTACCTTGCCGGTGCCGGAAGCTATGAGAACGCCAGAGAAACCGAGCGTGACCTTTTAATCACCGATTCCTATGGTTTTGCCCGGTCGAAGGATCTCCCGTATGGCCTGTATGTGGTGCATCAAACTGTGGGTTCGGAAGGGCAAAAACTGGTTTCGGATTTCTCTGTGTTCATTTCCGAACACGGCAAAACCTACTATTTCATCCTCAACAACCCCACTTTTACCTCCCTCATCCGCTTTGAAAAAAAGGATGCCGAATCCGGCAAAATCATCCCGCTGGCGGGAACCGCTGTTAAAATCCGCAATACCGATACCGGCGAGTGGGTGGTGCAGCACTTAAACTACCCCAGCCCCATCGATATCGACACCTTCGTGACGGATGCCACCGGCACCCTCATGCTGCCGGAACCGCTGCCCTTTGGAAATTATGAATTGTACGAACAGCAGAGTCCGTGGAGATATGTGCTCGACAAAGAGCCGGTTCTCTTTGTGGTGGACGGATCGCAGGATGTGGTCACCGTGGAAAAATACAATGTCCCGCAAAAGGGAACCATCACCGTTTTCAAAGAGGGCGAGGTGTTTAAGTCTGTGGTGGAAACGGGCGGACTGTACCAGCCTCAATATGAGGTGCAGGGCCAGCCGGGGGCTGTCTATGACATCACCGCACTGGAAGATATCGTCACTCCGGACGGTACAGTCCACCTGAAAACCGGTGAACTGGCCGCAACCCTGACCACCGGGAGCGACGGAATCGCCGCCTCGGAACCTCTGTATCTTGGCCGCTATCAGGTAAAGGAACGCATTGCGCCAGAAGGAATGGTTGTCGATCCCGAACCCAGGGAAGTGGTTTTGTCCTATGCAGGGCAGGAAGTTTCCATCACCTCCGCCAGCATTGGCTTTGTCAATGAACGCCAGAAGGTGGAGATTTCCCTCAAAAAACTGCTGGAGCAGGATGAAATCTTCTCCCTCGGCAGAAATGAGGAATGGAAAGCCATCACCTTCGGCCTGTTCGCCGCAGAGGAATTGACTGCCGCCGACGGCACCTCCATCCCGGCCGATGGCCTCATGGAAACCATCGGCATCGATGAAAACGGAAATGCTGTATTTCAAACTGACGTACCATGCGGGGCTTCCCTGTATGTAAAGGAAATCGGAACCGATGAGCACTACATCTTGAGCGATACAAAATACCCGGCGGTATTTGAATACGCCGGTCAGGATGTGGCGAAAGTCGAAATTGACGTGAACAATGGAGAAGCCATTGAAAACACCCTGAAGCGGGGCAAGGTGTCCGGCTGGAAGGTGGATCAGGATGGGTTTGAATTGGCAGGAGCCACCATCGGCCTATTCCGTTTTGACGAAACCGAATTCACCGAGGAAACCGCACTTTTCGTAACCGAGAGCAATGTAATCGGGTATTTTGCGTTCGACAATGTGCCGGTAGGAAATTTCGTGGTGCGTGAAATCGCCCCGCCGAAATCCTTTGTCCTAACGGAAGAAACCTTCCCGGTTGAAATCACTGAGGACGGGCAGACCATTGAAATCACCATCGAAAACCAGATCATCCGGGGAACTGCCGAAACCACCAAGGTGGACGCCGACTACCCGGAAAACAAGCTGTCCGGGGCTGTCTTTGAGGTTTACGCTGATGTGGACAACAACGGAGAATTCGATGCGGATATCGACAAACTGGCGGGAGAAATGGCGGAGTCCGATCCGGGCCTCTACCAGATGAAGGACCTCGTGTATGGAAACTACTTCCTGCATGAGAAAGAAGCCCCGGAATCTTTCCAGCGTGACGAGGGGTACTATCCCTTCTCCATCACCGAGAACGGAGCCGTTGTGCGGATCGAAACCAAGGCTGGCGTGGGCTTCCTCAACAAAGCGCAGACCGGTTCTCTGAAAGTGGTAAAAACCGCAGACGATGATAAGGTCGAGGGCCGCACCTTCAAAATCACCGGCGCCGACTTCATGGGCAACGCCTATGAGCAGGAATTCAAGACCGATGAAAAGGGCGAAATCCATGCGGAACTCCGTGTAGGCGAATATACCGTATCCGAAGTGGCTGGCGAGGACGCCGAAAAGTACATCCTGCCCGATGACCAGACGGTAGAAATCAAGGCGGGAGAAACCACAACCGTGAAGATGCACAACAAGCTGGTTCCGGAGGTTCCCTCTGTTCCCCAGACCGGTGATAACCCGTGGATGCCTGCTCTGCTGATGAGTCTGGCCGGATTGGCCGCATTGGCGGGCGGTGCGCTGTTCCTGCTGCACCGGGCAGAAAAAAAGCGTAAGACTGGTGATAACCAGGATATGAACCAATGAGAGCCTTTCTGAAAGGGTTTTGCATCGGCCTTTTGTGCCTGAGCCTTTTGGGACTTCTCTGGTTTTTGGTGCTCCAGCCGGGAATGACCAACGGAGAAACACAGGCTCTCAAGGAAGCATTCATCCAGTCCCTCCCCGGAGAATCCTCCGGGGTTTTACCGGCTGGGAAAGAACAGCTCGAACCGGAATCCCTTGTGGACCTTCCCGCTTTGCAGGCTGAATACCCGGATATCAAAGGCTGGATTTCCATTCCCGGCACCTGTGTGGATTACCCGGTTTTGCAAAGCAGCGCCGATGATCCCGAACATTATTTGCGGCGAACCTACAAAGGCGAGCATCGCACTGCCGGAAGCATCTTCTTTCAGTGGGACTGTTCCCCGGAAAGCCGGAATCTTGTGGTCTATGGGCACAACATGAATGACGGCACAATGTTTGCTGTGCTCCAGAAGATGGCGGACGAAGCCTTCCGAAACGAACATTCAAAAATCCTCCTGCAGACCGAAGAAGGGCTGCGGGAATACCAAATCGCGGCTGTGCTGAAAACGGATATTGAAAAGCTACCCTTTAACCGCACCGTGTTTGCGGACGATGCGGATTATCTGGCCTTTCAGAAAGAACTCTTCGCACAGTCGCTCTATACGCCCCAAACCATCCCCGGTACAGACTGCCGCCTGCTGACGCTCGTCACCTGTTCCTATGAATGGGAGAACGCCCGCACGGTGGTCGTTGCCACAGGAGTGAGGTGAGAATCAACCGATGGAACCCAAAGCAATTATTGTAATCGTCTTATGTGCTGTCATTTTAGGCGGCCTTGTTTTCCTGCACATTCGCAACCGCAGGAAGAAATAGTGAAGGAACCGACCGGGCGGGGCGTCAGCAGGCGCTCCGCCCATATTTTTTATCATACTGGAGGGATTGATTGAAGAAATCTGGACTGTTAGACCTCTTAGCCCGGCAGCACCGCACCTTTATCTCCAACCTGCGGCTGCTGCCGGAGCTCAAATGGGCGGCCCTTGGGGATTTGTACCGTATGGAGAACAAGGAGCAGTACCCCTTAAAGGAGTGGAATGAAGCGGTTTCCTATCTCTTAGGCTGCGAAGTACACTTCAAAGATTACGAAGAAATTGAAAAAAGCCTTAAGCCCTTTTCGCTGGAGGTGAAATGATGCAAATTGTGCTGGTAGAGCCGGGTAAAATCGCACGGCCTATGGAAATTAAGGGGCAACTCCATGAGATGCAGCAAATTGTGGGCGGCACGATTCAAGCCCTTTATCCATGGGCTGACCCGGTAGCGCTCATCTGCAATGACGAGGGAAAACTGGACGGGCTTCCTTTAAACCGTGTTCTGGAGGATTACGACATCATAGCCGGAACCTTTTTCATCTGCGGCATCCAGGGCGAGAATTTTTCCGGCCTCACGGAAAAACAGGCTCAAAAATACCAGCAGATGTTCCGGTGCCCGGAGAAATTTATTCAAACGCAGAATGGGCTTCTGTGCCTCCGAATAGAGCCGGTGGTGACGCCAAAAGAAAAAAACAAGAAGCCGCCCCATTATGAACGATAAGGAGAATGCCATGAATCAATTTTATACCGCTGAATCCGTTACGGAAGGACATCCGGATAAGCTGTGCGATATCATTGCCGACAGTGTGCTGGACGAATGCCTTTCCCATGACGCCCTCTCCCGTGTGGCCTGTGAGGTGCTGGCCACCAAGGGGACTATCATCGTAGCTGGGGAAATCACCAGCCTGTTTGAGCCGGACATCACGCAGATCGCCCATTCGGTTCTCCGAAAGGTGGGTTATGACCCCGCTCGGTTTGCCGTTCAGTGCCTCATTCACAAACAGAGTCCGGATATCGCCGCCGGGGTGGACTGTTCGTTGGAGCGAAGAAGAGATCTCGGCGAAAATCACCCCGCCCTGCAGCTGGGGGCCGGGGATCAGGGCGTGATGGTGGGCTACGCCTGTTCCGAAACCCCGCAGAGGATGCCTCTGCCGGTCGTACTGGCTCATCGGCTCACCAGTGCTCTCACAGTTGCCCGGAAATCGGGGATGATGCAGGGCCTTTGCCCGGACGGGAAAGCCCAGGTCACTGTGGAATACGATGAGGACGGAAAGCCGCTGCGGCTGGACACCGTTGTGATTTCCGCCCAACACAGCCCGGAGATCCCGGACGATGAACTCTGCTGGGAACTAACGGATAAAGTGTTGGCCCCGGCCTTGCAATCTCTTCCGCCGGATGAGGACACCAAGCTCCTGATCAACCCTTCCGGGCGGTTTGTGCTGGGCGGCCCGGAAGCCGATACCGGCCTCACCGGGCGAAAGCTCATGGTGGACAGCTACGGCGTGTTCGCTCCTCACGGCGGGGGCGCATTCTCCGGGAAGGATCCCACCAAGGTGGACCGTTCCGGTGCATACATGGCCCGGTACATCGCCAAGAACCTTGTGGCGGCGGGCCTGTGCGGGAAGTGCCAGGTCACGCTGGCCTACGCCATCGGAAAAGCCGAGCCGGTCATGGTGGAGGTGGATACCTTCGGTACCGGCGCGGTTTGCGCCGACGATTGTCTGGCTGAAGCGGTGAAGCTGGTGTTCGGCTTGACCCCGGCTGAGATCATCTCCCAGCTGGACCTTTTAACACCCCGATATACACAGACAGCCGCCTATGGGCATTTCGGAAAGCCGGAATTTCCGTGGGAAAGAACCAACCAGGCCAAAATCCTGCGGGCAGCTGTCATTTAACCGAAGAAAGAAGGAGTAGCCCTATGCCCGGAGTAACCGAAGAACAAATCATTGCCGCCAGACAGATGACCGCCATTGAATTTTTACAGCGGTACCGGCCCGGAGAACTGGTTAAAGCCGACAGCCGGGGAGAATTCCAGCTCCGGGCACACGGCAGCTTCAAAATCAACGGGGAAACCTCTAAATTCCATTGGAAAAGCCGGGATGTGGGCGGGAAATCCGCCCTTGACTATCTCGTCAAGGTGGAGGGGATGCCGTTTGTGGATGCGGTGCTTGACCTCTGTGAAGAAAGCCCCGGTTACATCCCACCGTCTTCCCAGCCGGAGCAGGAAAAGGAGTTTGTCCTGCCCCCGGCAGCGAACAGCAACCGCAGGGTGTTTGCTTACCTAATGAAACGAGGGATCGACCGCAAGGTGATCGAAGCCTGTATCCGGGCGGGGATTCTCTATGAGAGCGCCGATTACCACAATGCCGTGTTCGTTGGGAAGGATGAATCCGGTGCTGCCCGGTATGCCTTTCTGCGGGGCACCTACACCAGAGGGAAGCCCTTCAAGGCAGAGGTATCCGGCAGCGACAAACGGTTCTGCTTTTGCCTTCCGCCCAAAGGGGAAACCAACCGGCTGGCAGTCTACGAAGCGGCCATCGAAACCCTTGCCCACCTGACGCTGGAGGGAACTTCGGATAAATGGCGGCTTTCCCTTGGGGGAATTTACGCCCCGAAAGAAGGAGAGCAATCCCGTTCTTTTTCTTTCAAAACGCCGCCTGCACTGGATGATTTCCTGAAACGGCACCCGGAGATTGAAGAAATTGAAATCTGCACAAACAATGACTTTGCCGGACGGTGGGCAGCCGAGCATATCGAGAAAGCCTATCAGGGCAAATACCGCATTGTGAAGAACCTGCCCGAAAAAGAGGGCTGCGATTACGCCGATATGGCAAAAGAAAAGTATGAGAAACGGGCCGTCCATCAAAGTGAAATAGTCAAGAGAAAGTAGACAAAAAAGAGCCACTAGGCCGCCAGCCCCGTTCTAAACGGGACAGGCGGTAATCCATTAAGCTTGCGAATAGGGCGAAGGAAGTTAAAAAAGTGGATGGTGTCAGCAATAACAGAGGAAAGATCATCAGACTCCCAGAATCGGAAGTGGCGGCGGAGAGTGTCCTTGAATCTGCCCCAGAAGCTCTCCATTACAGCGTTGTCGTAAGGGTTACCGGCTCTTGACATACTCTGAATGACGTTGTATTGTGAAAGCAGGTTACAATAACCGGCAGATGAGTACTGGACACCCTGATCGCTATGCAAAAGGATGGGGTGGGCGGTACTCTCTGTTTTTTTGAGGAGCCTTTCGGCGGGACGCATAATGAGGAAGTTGTCAAAGGTATCGCTGAGTTCCCATTCGACGATTTCATTGTTAAAGAGGTCGAGATAGGCGGCAAGGAAAAACCATTTGCCACGATGCTTGATATAGGTGACGTCGGTAACGATTTTTTGCAAGGGCTTGTCGGCCTTAAAATTCCGGTTCAGGATATTGGCATAACGGGTATGTTCCATACCTCCGTAAGAGGTGGGCGGCTTGCGCTTTCTGATGTAGCCATGAATGCCAAGCCGTTTCATGGAACGCCAGACGGTCGGATCGCTCAGCTTCCAGTCGAACCGCCATTCCAGAGTGTCGCGAATCTGGCGGTAGCCCATCATGGGATAATGGGCATGAATGTCGGCGACACAGGCATCTAGGCGCTGCTGTGTACGCTCGTAACAGTTGAGGACTCCGGCACGCGCCAGCCATTTGTAATAGCCGCTGCGGGAAACCCCGTACATAGTACAAAGTTCGGTAACGGAATGTTTGTCGGTTTGCCGTTGAATCTCGGCGTACATCTGTTGAATTACTTTCTTCGGGCATCGCCCTCCTTTCGTGCGTTCAGTTTTTTTAGGCGAAGAACCTCCGCTTCCTTTTGAAGCAGTTCCCGTTTGAGCAATTCGATCTGGTACTGCAGCTGCTCCTCATAGGTCAGTTCTTTGCGGCGTTCATACCGTGACAGTGGATTCCCCGGCTTTTTCTTTGCCTCTAAACCCGTTTCTCCCTGCGCTAGATACTGTTCTGTCCAGCGCCGGATCTGCTCATGGGTAATGCCGGTCTCTCGTTCCAAGGCTCGCCCTGCTTCCCCCGACAGATGCCGTTTTACGATCCTCTGTTTTTCTTCTTTGCTGTGCATGGCGTATTTCCTTGCCATTTCTCTCACCTCGTCTTCATTCTAACACAAAAGAAGGTAGGCACTTTCGTGTCTACCTTCTTTTTACCACTTCACATCAAAGGGCGGCCTGTTTTCGTTAGAGAGGACAGCATCCGGGAAGCTGTGGAACATCGCAACGGCGATGATGGCGGGAACCTGATGCCGTACTTTGATGAGAATCGCAGTCCCGGTGTTCAGGCAAAGGTAGTGAGCGCCGTCCCCTCGGCGGAAATCCGGGATGGAGAACTCATGGGCTGTACCACGGTGAAGCTTCGGGAATCCCTCACCGAATCGGAAATGGAAGAGCTGCAGGAGTACCTCAAAGGCCAGTTTTCCGACGGCTGGGGCGAAGGCTTCGAGCAGCAGGAGATCCAGACCAGCGATGGGGTTTTGAGTGTTCATTTTTGGAACGCAGAGTATTTCACTTTTGAAGTAGAACAGGTGCAGTCTGAAGAATCTGTAAAAAAGCAGCCCGTTCCCAAACGCCCGAAGATGAAGCTGGTTGGTGAAGATGGAAATATCTTTGCAATCCTCGGAAGGGCTTCCCGCTTGCTGCGGGAAAACGGGCAGGCGGAGCAGGCCAAGGAGATGAGTAGCCGTGTCTATCAATCCGGCGATTATTACAAAGCCCTTCATATCATCAGCGAATACGTGGAAACAGAATTATCCGAAAAAACACCGATAAAGCAGAAAAAACGTTCCGATATGGAGCGATAAGAGAAAGGAAGATGCCTCTGACCAAAACAAACGAACTGGCTCAAGTTGTAGAAGAATCCATTTTGCCCCTGGAGCACAGCGGCGGAGAGGGCTGGACCATCCTGCATGGGGATACTCTGCAGGTGATCCGTGCCTTCAAGTCCCAGGTGTTCGACGCCCTCATCACTGATCCGCCCTACGCTTCGGGCGGCTGGAAGCCGAGTGAGAAAAACCGCACCACCAACCAGAAGTACAGCAGCATGGACTCGAAGAACGCCCTGCCGGATTTTGATGGGGATAACCGAGACCAGCGAAGCTGGACTCGCTGGATGGCCGAATGGCTTTCCGACGCCAGAAAAGCCTGCAAACCGGGAGCGCCCGTCTGCCTGTTCATCGACTGGCGGCAGTACCCAAGTATCACCGATGCTTTGCAGTGGGCCGGGTGGATCTGGAGAGGTTCGGTGGTTTGGGATAAGATGACCAGCCGCCCCCAGAAAGGGCGTTTTCGCCAGCAGAGCGAATATATCGTGTGGGGCAGCAACGGCCCCATGCCGGTGAACCGCCCGGTGGGATGTTTGCCGGGTGTGTTTCGCTACGCCAATCCCCAAAACCGCACCCATGTGACGGAGAAGCCCCTGCAGCTTATGCGGGATTTAGTCAAAATCTGCGAACCGGGCGGGAGGATCCTCGATCCCTTCTGCGGGGCGGGCACCACTGTCCTCGCTTCCCGATTGGAAGGATACGAAGCTGTGGGCATCGAAGTCACAGACGCCTATTATAAATTAGGCTCCGACCGGGTGCGGTTTGCACTGGAATCCCATACCGAAGCGGAAGAACCCGCAGAATAACCCTTGGCTATCCACTTGGATAGCCAACAAAAATACAAGCTCCCGGCTGGCTATCCATGTGGATAGCCAGCCCTCATTTTATCATCTATTCATTGTAAAAGAGAAAGGAATTCATCATGGAAAAAGCCTTTGCCTATATCTGCGCCGCCGCAGATGCCGCTCCCCGCCTGTTAAAACGCTACTGCCGGAAGGTTTATGAGCTGGGATACGTCCCCATCTGCCCGAAACTGAGCGAAGCACAGTACCTCCAGCCGGACAATGCCGATGAAAAAAGGGATTTCCACAGCATTGCCCGCCAGAAGCTGGGCCGATGCCGGATGCTGGTGGTGTGCGGAAATGAAATCAGCAACAGTATGTCCGCTGAGATCGGAGCCGCTGAAAAGAGGAATATCATCTGCACCACCCTGGACGGCCTTGCCAAAATCAAGGAAGCGGATGAGAACGGCGGCCTCTGATTCGAGGTTATTTTTTCTTTGCCAGCCGGTGACTGGTTTTGCAAGCATAGCCTTTGGATATCCAAAGGCATCTTGGGGAGTCCCCCCAAACCCCCGACAGCTGCCATATATTAAATTCAGAAAGAAGTGAAATAACTGAGCGAAAATAAAAAAGAACGAAAACAGAAGTCTCGAAAAAGGAACGAGCCGGAGCGTTAAAGGAGTCCATATGAGAAAACGAAATCACATCATCCCTCTCCATCTCAACAAAAAGGAACTGGCGCATCTGGAAGCACAGGTGAAAACAAGCGGCCTGCCCCGTGAGGAATTTCTCCGCACCCTCATCATGGGTGCGGAATTGCGGGCAAGGCCCTGCGATCACCATACGGATCTGCTCCACAAGGTAGCTGGGCTCTGCAATAACGCAAACCAGCTTGCCAAGGTGGCCAATACCTATGGAGAAGCCAGCCAGCAGAGCGTTGAGGAAATGACCCGGCTGGCCCGCCAGATTTGGGAGGAAGTAAAGGAGAATTGGTAGCCTATCGCCTACACCAGTATTATCCCCGTCCACCGCCTGGACAACGCCATCGACTATACCCTCGATGAAAGCAAAACCTCCCGTTCCCAAAACGCAGACTCCCTGCGGGGAGCAGTGGACTATGCCCTCAATCGGGATAAGACAGAACAGGATTTGTTTGAATCGGCTCTGGGATGCACCTGTGAAACCGCCTTTGAGGATATGTGCCGAATCAAAGAAATGTGGCATAAGGAAAAAGGGGTGCAGGGTTTCCATCTGGTGCAGAGCTTCGCCGCCGGAGAGGTAACGCCGGAACTGGCTCACCAGATTGGGTTGGAGTTTGCAAAGCAGCTGCTGGACGAGCAGTTTCAGGCGGTGGTCAGCACCCATCTCAATACCAAATGCATCCACAACCACATTGTGTGGAATTCCGTTTCTATGAAAGACGGCAAAAAGTACCGCAGCAATGAAAGAAGCTACGTCACTGGGGTGCGGCGGATCTCCGATGAACTGTGCAAGAAACATGGGCTCTCCATCATCCATACCGAGAAATCGGAACGGGTTGCCCGCCCCTATGCCCAGTGGCTGGCTGAGCAGAATGGAGCACCCACCTGGAAAACGCCCATCCAGCAGGACCTCAATGCGGCGGTTGCTTCTTCTCTCACATGGAAGCAGTTTCTCCGGGCACTGGAGCAGCAGGGCTATACCTTTCGGTTTGACCGCAAGTACGCCAGTTTGAAGCTTCCGGGTGATGGCCGCACCGTCCGGTTTAAGACCTTGGGGAAACAGTACACCCCGGAGGCCATCCAGCGCCGCATCCTTTACCCAAAGCCTCCTCACCGGGCTGGGAAAGAACCGTCACCAAACCGCCGATTCCTGCTCCTTCTTGGGGAAAAACCTTCCCGCAGGCTCACCGGCCTGCGGGCGCTCTACTTTTCCTATCTATACAAGATGGGGGTGCTTCCGAAAAAGCCCCGGTACCCCAGCTACGCTGTGCGGGAGGATATCCGCAGGCTGGACCAGCGGATCGAGCAGGCGGAGTTCATCTTCAAAAATGAAATCGAGGACCGGGGTCAGCTTGCCAACCTCCGGCAGAAAGCCGAGGATGAAATCACTGTCCTCATAAAGCAGCGCCAGAAGCTCTATCGCTACGAACCGGGGTCTGCTCAGATTGTAATCCTGACAGAACAACTGAAAAAGCTGCGGCACACCGTAAAGCTGTGCCGGAACATTGAAATCCATTCGGTAGAGATGGAGCAGCGCCTGCAGGCAGCTCACATAGAAGAACAGCAGCGGGAACAGAAAGAAAAAGAGAAACAACAAAAAGAATCCCGACATCGGGAGAATCAAAAAAGGAGATGATTGTATCAGCCAATTTCCTACCAGAGAACAGGTGGAACGGCTGCGGCGGCAGTATCCTGCCGGAACCCGCATCACCCTGCATTCCATGGACGATCCCCAGGCGCCGCCTCCCGGCACCAAGGGCACGGTTTCCTATGTGGACGATATGGGCTTGATTGGAATCGAGTGGGATAACGGCTCCGCCCTATCCCTTGTGCCCGGTGAGGATTCCTTTTCCAAGGAATCTGTGCCGGAAAAAGCAAAGCAAAAACGCTCCCGTGATTTGGAGCGATGAAAGGAAGCGAAACAACTGAACTATGGAAGCGATCCAGCCGACCAGGTCGTCCGATTTACCCTTGAGGGCACGGAAGTCGCCCTCAAGCTGTCGGGGCTGGCGGCCAAAAACTTCGCCATGTTTGTCTATGCGGTGTTAAAAGACCAGAAGAAAACCCATGGCAAAACAAGGCTTGTGCGGATGCTCAAAGAGCAGCGTCCGTTCAAGTTTTTTAATGTCCCCACAACCCATATGAAACAGTTTGTAAAGGAAGCCAAGGAGCACGGGCTTCTGTATGTCCCCATCCGCAACAAGCAAAAGACCAGCCATATCGAAGTGGTGGTGTTTGCGGATGACTCCTCCAAGGTGCAGCGCATCTACGATAACCTTGGCCTTGATTTCGTCAAAGCACAGGCCGGAGAAGCCGCAGTCGAGAAAGCGCCGGAACAGGAGAAACCGGCTCCCGCATCTACTTCCCCCAGCAAGACCGAAACCGTTCAAACCGAACAGGGCACGGTGGAATTCGAGGTGGGCGGCTTCGAGGATGATTTCAATATCGGCCCAGCCCAACAGGATACCGCCGAAAATTTTACTCTTGGCCGGGAGAAGGAGGCCGGAGAACCGGCGGTGGAAAAGAATCTATCCGAGCCTTCCTCGCCCAGCAAAAGCTCTTCGCCCGGCTTAACAAGCCGTGAGGAACCGGAACATAAGCCCTCGGTGAAAAAGCAGCTACAGGAAATCAAGCAGGAGCAGGCGGAGAAAAAGGCGGAAAAATCCAAGCAGCCGGAACGTCGGCATTCTGCTCCCGGCCATTCCCGCCAGAAAAAGAAAAAACAGAAAGGCAGGTAATGCGATATCGATCTATCCAATCTCATCAGCCAAAAACAGGGGCAGCAGCCCCAGCAGGAAACACAGCAGCTTTCCAAAGAAGAATACGCTGCCGTGAAGCAAGCCGAACGGGAGGATACTTGGGCAAGGGTCAACACACAGGCCGAGTCGGTGTTCAAGGATGACGCCTCCATGAAAGGCTTTCTCCATTTCATGGCGAACTGCACGCCCCAGAGCACCCGGAATCTGCTCATTCTCTACGAGCAGAACGCTGAAATCACCCATCCCCGTACCTTTGAAAAATGGAAGGAAGCCGGTCGCTCCATCCGCAGCGGTGAAAAGGGGTACACCTTTTTTGCAGATCAGGAATACACCAAAGAGGACGGTTCCATTGGGAGCGGCTATACCATCACCAAAGCCTATGACATCTCCCAAACCAGAGGCCCGCAGCCTCTCCCGCCCCAGCCCCATCTGCCGGAGGAAATCATCGCCGCAATGGTGGAGCACAGTCCTGTTCCGCTGGCTATTTCCGACCAGCTCCCCCAAGGGGTGCAGGCTCAGTATGTTCCCCGGCAGCACACCATCTTTGTGAGAAACGGGATGGACGAAGTTTCCACCATCTGCGCTATTGCCAGAGAGCAGGCTCATGCCAGCTTCGATGCGGTGGGCAGCGGCTACTACCGGCAGGCGTATGCCCCCCAGGCATACTGTGCGGCTTATGTGGTGGCGCAGAAATTTGGGCTGGATACCTCCGCCTTCCAGTTTGATAAGGTGTGCGGGAACTACGCAGCCATGAGCCCGGAAGAAAAACGGGGCTTTATTGGCGACGTCAAACGGGCCGCCTATTCCATCAATCGGGATGTTCAGAGAAGCTTCCGGGATTTGGAGCAGACCATCCAGCCGGATGAATTTTCGGTGGAAGCCCCCAAGCCTGCCAGGGCTCCCAAAACCAAGGCGGAAAAAGAGCCGGAACGATGAAAAAGCGTACCGCCGAGAGTTTTCCGTTTGTTTTCTTTTGTGCGGTAGCTTTCCGCCAGCCTCTGTGGTATGGTGGTGATAATGAAAGAAGAAGGAAGGGAGCATTGTGGAAAAACAGCGGCTCTTAAAAATGGGCGTCGTGGAGCAGGGCCTCATGGTGAAAGCCCTTGATTATACCCAGGAGAACATCCAACCGGAGCAGGCCGAAAAGCTGCAGATGCTTCTGGACAGAACCAGACAGGCCCCGAAAGGAAAGCTGTACCTGAATGACGAGGAATTCGATTGTGCGGTGCAGGCCATAAGCTCTATACGCAATGATTACCTGTCGGCGGGCAAGAGCAGCGGCGGGTTCGACCGTGTTCTCTTAAAATTGCTGAACAGCAAATACCGGCGGGCTCCTGCCCGGTAAATCAATGGAGAAATCATCTTTACCCCCGGAACCTGTGGGATTTTTCTCCCATGGGTTCCGGGGGATTTTTTTGTTTTACAGAAAGGAAGGATATTTTTTGATTCGGTAAATGTACGAAAAAATCCGTGGTGGGTGTGGCTTCTGCCTCTGCCCATCGTCTGGTGGGCGGCCTTGCTCACAGCTGGAAGCTGGAGCGGCGGGATAAATCTTGTGGATCTGCTGGGCAGGCTCTCGGCAGCCATGAACAATCCCTTTGCTGTTCGCTGGACGGAGTACTCCGCCCGGTGTTTGTTTTTCTTTTCTCTCGGCTATGGGATAATCGCCCTTGTGGTGGTCTCCAGCCAGAAGAATACCCGCAGGGGTGCGGAACACGGCTCCGCCAAATGGGGCGACGTGTTTCAGATCGCCAAGAAATACCGGGATAAGAAGAAGCCCAAGGAAAACCTCATCCTGACCCAGCACTTCCAAATGGGGATGGACGGCCATAAGCACAAGCGCAATACCAACGTGCTGGTCATCGGGGGCTCCGGCGCTGGCAAAAGCCGTTCCTACGCCATTCCAAACGCTTTAAACTGCGGCAACTGTTCGCTGGTGATCTGTGATCCGAAAAGTGAAATCCTGCGGAAAACCGGTGGGGCGCTGAAAGCCAACGGATACGAGGTGCGGGTGTTCGATCTCCTGAACCCCGACGCCTCCTTCTGCTACAACCCCTTGGCCTATGTGCGGGACGATAAGGACGCGCTGCGCCTGATTGAAACCCTCATCCAATCCACCACCCCGCCCGGAGCACAGAGCACCGATCCCTTCTGGACGAAATCCGAAACTGCACTTTTACAGGCGCTTGTCCTCTACCTCATGCACGAAGCGCCGCCGGAAGAACAGAACTTTGCCATGGTGATGGAGATGCTGGCCGCAGCGGAGGTGCGGGAAGAAGATGAGGAATACGAGTCTCCTCTGGATATTCTGTTCGCCCGCTTAGAAATGCGGGATCCGGAGAGCATCGCCGTGAAGCAGTACCATGTCTTTAAGATGGGGGCCGGAAAAACTCTGAAATCCATTTTAATTAGTGTTGGCGTCCGGCTGTCGGCCTTTAACCTGCCCCAGATCGCCCGCCTTACCTACACCGACGACCTCCATCTGGAGGAAATGGGAGAGCGAAAGGTGGCTCTGTTCTGCTGCATTCCGGACTCGGATAAATCCCTCAATTACCTTGTGGGCATGATTTACGGGCAGCTCATCCAAACCCTGTACTTTGTAGCCGACCGAAAATACAAGGGCAGGCTGCCCGTGCCGGTTCATCTGCTCATTGACGAGGCTCCCAACATCGCCCTGCCCACCGACAACTTTTTGCCCTGGCTCTCCACCATGCGAAGCCGGAACATCTTCTGCAGCTATATCGCACAGAATATGGCACAGATTAAGGCGCTGTTCAAAGAACAGTGGGAATCGCTGGTGGGGTTGTGCGATGAGTTTCTCTATCTTGGCGGCAACGAAAAAGAAACCCACAAGTACGTTTCTGAGCTCATGGGGAAAGAAACGCTGGATACGAATACCTATGGCCGGAGCCGTGGGCGAAGCGGCAGCTTCAGCGTAAACGACCAGCAGACGGGCCGGGAGCTCTTAACGCCCGATGAGGTACGAATGCTTTCTAACCGCAAGGCGATTTTGTTTGTCCGGGGGGAGCGCCCCATGCTGGATGACAAATACGATTTGATGCACCACCCCAATATCCGGCTTACCGAGGACGGCGGCGCTGCGCCCTACGACTACACACTGGCAAAGGACGCCGCTGACGATATCGATTTCTCCCCGAACCAGTACGAAGATTTCGAGCTGCTGGAGCCGGAGGATTTTCTAAACTCATAAAAACACACATTGAATTGGAGGAATGCTTCTGAAGAAATCCATGATTACATTTGCTTTTAAGAAAAACCCCAAGAAAAACGACAAGCCTCAAGGCTCTCTGCCTCTCGGCAGAAAGGGGAGGTTTGGCTTTTCCGCCTACATCGCTGTGGTGCTGTGCTTCTGCTGCCTTTCCATCCCGGCCTTCGCCGCCAGTGACCCGCTGGCAGTGGTGAACAACCTCTCCACCTTCATCTTTTCCTTGATCCGCGCCATCGGCCTGATTCTGCTTGGCTGGGGTGTGGTGCAGGTGGGCCTTTCCTTCCAGAGCCATGACCCCTCCCAGCGTTCCCAGGGCTTTTTGACATTGGCAGGCGGGCTGGTTGTCACCTTTGCGAAAGAAATCCTCGATTTGATCACCGCCTGATTTTCTGTTTTCCAACCAAGGGAGCGTCCTATGCCGGGCGCTCCCTTTTATCTTTCTGAAAGGAGGTGACCAGCCGGAAACTGGATTATCGATAACTTAAACTCAGCGCTGGATACCTGGAACTCCAAACTGGCGGAAATCTGGACCCTGCTCACCCAGGACCCTGCCACCTTTAAAGGCGGCGGGGTCTGGCAGGTGATGCTGGACATCAACGGAGCCCTCAAAGCCATTGGATTTGGCCTGCTCGTGCTGTTTTTCGCTGTCGGCGTGGTCAAGACCTGTTCGAGCGCAGCCGATTTAAAACGCCCGGAACACGCATTCAAGCTGTTTGTCCGCTTTGCTTTGGCAAAAGCGGCGGTAACTTACGGCCTTGATCTCATGCTGGCGATTTTTCAAATCATTCAGGGGATGGTATCCACCATCATCACGAAGTCCGGCCTGTCAGGGAGCAGCGGCACTGCGCTCCCGCAGGAAATCATCGACAAGATCAATCAGGTGGGATTTTGGGACAGTATCCCTTTGTGGGCAGTCACCCTGCTGGGCGGCCTGTTCATCACCGTGCTGTCCTTTATTATGATTTTAACCGTCTATTCCCGGATGTTTAAACTCTATATGTATACGGCTATCGCCCCGGTTCCCATGTCCAGCTTCGCCGGAGAACCCACCAGCAACGTGGGCAAAAACTTCCTTCGCTCCTATGCCGGAGTATGTTTGGAAGGTGCCATTATTGCACTGGCCTGCATCATCTTTTCTGTGATGGCTGCCAGCCCGCCTGCGGTGGATCCCAACGTCTCTGCGGTTACCGCCGTATGGAGCTATGTGGGCGAACTCATCTTTAACCTGCTGGTTTTGGTGGGCGCTGTGCGGATGAGCGACAGGATCGTCAAGGAGCTATTGGGGCTGTAAGATTGGCCGGATTTTTGATATATTAAGGATAGAAAAATCAAGCACAGGAAGTGATATGCCATGTGGAAATGTCCCAAATGCAGACGTTCTTTTGAAAACCAGAACCAATCCCATTATTGTGGTGAAAAGCCCAAAGCCATAGATGAATACATTGCGGCTCAACCGGAGGATGTAAAGCCCTATATTACAGCCGTGCGAAATTCCATTCGGGCGGCGATTCCCGAAGCGGAAGAACGGATCTCCTGGAGTATGCCGACCTATTGGAAAGGGCACAACATCATCCACTTTGCCGCCCACAAAAAACACCTTGGCCTGTATGCAGGAACAGAAGCGGTGATTGTATTTCAGGAACGTCTGGCTGGGTACAAAACCAGCAAAGGAGCTATACAGTTCCCATACGCAAAACCGATCCCTCTGGAGTTGATTGCGGAAATCGCCAGATGGTGTCTGCAAACAGGAAATCATCCATAATGCATGAATAAGCGTCGCCGTCTGGCGTCGCTTATTTTTTTATCTATAAGGAGATGAACCATTATCGAAGTAAAAGTACCAAAGGAAATCCGGGATTACCAGGAGTCCATCTTTTTCGGGCTCTCCACCCGGCAGTTTATCTGTTCCCTGCTGGCTGTTGGCGTGGCGGTGGGACTGTATTTCGGCCTGCGCCCTCTGGTTGGAAACGAGGAAGTGGGCTGGATGTGCATCCTCGGAGCCGCGCCCTTTGCAGCCTGCGGCTTTTTCAAATACCACGGCATGACCGCCGAAAAGCTGGCGTGGGCATGGCTCAAATCGGAATTTCTGTATCCGAAGAAGCTGGTGTTCAAATCCGACAGCCTCTACTATGAAGCCATGAAGGACGCTATCGCCCAAGGGGAAAAACCTCCCCGCAAGAGGAAGACACGAAACTCTCAGCCACCGGCTGGGAAAGAACAGTAACCCTCAAAATCTCTCAGAAAAGGAAGGATGCCTATAATCAAAACGCTTTCCAAAGCAACGAAATTAGAAAAAGAGAAATTCACTATCCCAAAGTCCGTACAGGACGCCATTCCCATCCAGCGCATTTGGCTGGATGGGATTTTTCAAATCGGGAGCCGGTTTTCCAAAACCTTCTCCTTTACCGATATTAACTACAGCATCGCCGGGAAAGAAGATAAGACGGCGATGTTTTTAGATTATTCGGAGTTTCTCAATGCGCTGGACTCCGGAGCCTCCGCCAAGATCACCATCAACAACCGGCGCATCAATAAAGCGGAGTTTGAAAGCTCCCTGCTGCTGCCCATGAAAGAGGACGGGCTGGACCATTTCCGAAAAGAGTACAATGAGATGCTGCTTTCCAAGGTCAGCGGCACCAACAACAGCGTGGTGCAGGACCGCTACATCACCGTCACAGTGGCAAAACGGAATATTGACGAGGCCCGCACCTACTTCTCCCGTGTGGGCACCGACCTCATCACCCACCTTTCCCAGCTTTCCTCCATAGGCCAGGAACTGGATGCGGCCACACGCCTGCAGATCTTCCGTGATTTCTTCAAAGGGGACGAACCTGCCGCCTTTGCCTTCGACCTGAAGGAACAGATGAAAAAAGGGCACAGCTTCAAGGATTGGCTCTGCCCGGTTTCTATGGAATTCCAGAAGGACCACTTCCGCCTGAACGACCGCTGGGGCCGGGTGCTCTACCTGCAGGGGTACGCCAGCTACATCAAGGATTCCATGATTGCCGAGCTCTGCGATATGGATCGCAGCCTCATGCTCTCCATCGACATCCTGCCGGTTCCCACAGATGAAGCGGTGCGGGAAATCCAGAACAAGCTCTTGGGGGTGGAAACCAATGCGGCCAATTGGCAGCGAAAGCAGAATGCCGCCAATAACTTCTCCGCTGTTCTGCCTTACGACATGGAGCAGCAAAGAAAAGAAACCAAAGAGATGCTGGATGATCTGACCAACCGGGATCAACGGATGATGTACGGCCTTGTGACCTTGGTTCATCTGGCTGATACCAGGGAACAGCTGGACTCGGACACCGAAACCATCCTCACCACAGCCCGGAAACACCTGTGCCAGATGAGCGTTCTCCGCTGGCAGCAGAAGGACGGGCTGGATACGGTTCTCCCGTATGGCCTGCGGAAGATTCAGGCTTTGAGAACCCTCACCACCGAATCTACCGCTGTACTGATTCCCTTCCGGGCACAGGAAATCATGCAGGCCGGGGGCATCTACTACGGGCAGAACACCGTTTCCAAAAACATGATTGTGGCAGACCGCCGCAAGCTCTTAAACGGAAACAGCTTCCGCCTCGGTGTCAGCGGCTCCGGCAAATCCTTCTCCGCCAAGGAGGAAATCGTCAGTATCGCCCTGTCTACCAACGATGATATTCTGATTCTGGATCCGGAGTCCGAGTTCGGTTTTCTGGTGGAAGCCCTTGGAGGCGAGGTCATTCGGGTATCCGCTTCCTCGGATACCCATCTAAACGCCATGGACATGGACAAAGCCTATGGCGATGAGCGAAACCCGCTGATTGAGAAATCTGAATTCATCCTCTCTCTGTTTGAGCAGCTGGTGGGGGCGGGCAATGTGAGCGCCAAGGAAAAATCCATTCTCGACCGCTGCACCTATGACGTGTACCGGGAATACATGGCCAACAACTATGAGGGCGAACCGCCTACCCTGAAAGACCTGTACCATTCCCTGTTAAAGCAGCCGGAGCCGGAAGCCAGAGGGTTGGCTCTTTCCTCGGAACTCTTCATCACAGGTAGCCTCAACACCTTTGCCCAGCGTACCAATGTGGACACCAAAGCCCGGATCATCGCATACGACATCCGGGAACTGGGTGAGCAGCTTATGCCCATCGGTATGCTGGTTACACTCGACGCCATCTTCAACCGTGTGATTCAGAACTGGAAGCGGGGCAAAACCACATGGGTATTCGCAGATGAATTTTACCTCCTGTTCCGCTACCAGTATAGCGCCGATTTCTTCTACCGTTTGTGGAAACGGATTAGGAAATACAATGGTCTTGTGACCGGGCTGACGCAAAATGTGGAAGAGCTCCTTCGTTCCGATACTGCCCGCCTCATGCTGGCAAACTCGGAATTTTTAATCCTCTTGAATCAATCCGCCACCGACCGGGATGAGCTGGCTGGGCTTCTTCATATTTCCGACACCCAGCTCTCCTACATCACCAATGTGGCGGCTGGCTGCGGCCTCATCCGCTGCGCCGGAAACATCGTCCCATTTGAAAACAGCTTCCCTCGAAACACTCGTCTGTATCAGCTGATGACCACCAAGCCGGATGAAGCGATGAGAGGGGTGTAACCATAGAGAAAACCAATTCCTGCAGGGGGCCGCCTTGGGCGCTCTTAATCTGAAAATTCCCATTTGCTCAATTCGAGTAAAGGGGAATTTTCAGGTTTATATCCGTTTTTGCAGGTCTTCCACAGATGGAAGTTGCTGTTCCAGTTCCTCCGGTAAGATGCTGGTCACCTTATATTCACTGACGCCGATAGGTTTGCTCATGTCTTTTAGTGAATACTCCGCCACCAAGTCATTTTTGCTTTTGCAAAGCAATAGGCCTATGGATGGATTGTCGGCCTCTTTTTTCAGAATGCCATCCACAGCAGAGAGATAGAAATTCAGTTGTCCGGCATATTCTGGCTTGAATTCTCCGGTCTTTAGTTCGATTACCACGTAACAGCGAAGATTGAGGTTGTAGAAAAGGAGATCGATATAAAAATCGTCACCGCCTACATTTAAATGGTATTGGTTACCCAAGAAGGCAAAGCCGGTACCGAGCTCCAACAGCAATTTAGTGACATCCTGCACCAAAGCCCGTTCAATATCCCGCTCCACCATATCTTCCTTAAAGGGAATGAAATCGAAAATATAGGGGTCTTTCATCGTCTGCACCGCTAATTCACTCTGCGGAGAGGAAAGTCTGTGCTCAAAATTGGAAATCTTTTCTGCTAACGCCTGACGCTGATACAGCCCGCTTTCAATTTGATGGACTAACACATTGCGGGACCAGCCGTTTTTCTGACAAGCCTCAATATACCAATGACGCTCGTCAGCATCCGAAATTTTGTCCATTAGGACTACATTGTGACCCCATGGAATTTGTGCAACAACCTGTTGCACAAATTCTGTATCCGGATACATTGCGGCAAACTTCGCCATATATTTCAGATTTCGGACGGAGTATCCTGTGGATTGCGGGAATTCGAGTTTGATATCCTGCGCCAGATTTTCTATAAATTTATTGCCCCAGCTTTTATGTGCATTGATTACACATCCAATGTTGTAGTACAGCATAATAAGCTCGGTATTTACATGAACGGCAGCCTTATATTGGGCGGCCTTAATTTCCTGCTTGACCCGTTCAATGGTAGCAAGATATTCATTTGAATTCATTAACATGATGATTGCTCCTTTACGATTCCATAATCGTTTCATTTTATAGTATATCACAGGAGGTGCATTTTTGAAAGAAATTAAGACCAAACCGGAGGGCGGAAAGCCGAAGCTGATGGATAAAGCCGCTAAAGTTCCCAAAACCGCCATGAAGGATCTATGGCTGAAATCCAAGGAAAAATCCATATCAGAATTAAAAGAAACGCCCTTTGCCAGCCAGTGCGGGGAATCCTCCAACGCTCCGGCAAACAGCGCCGGGGATCAGATGCTGTCCGGCATCGAAACCACAGTCAAAAAAGGCACAAACCTTACCTATCGGGGCGGGAAAAAGCTGGCGCAGACCGCCACTCGAAAGCTCAAGGAAAAACGGGAAATGTCCCGTACCCTTTCAGAAGCAAAAAATGCAGGTGGTAAAGCAGCGGAAACTGCCAAAAATACAGCTTCCAAAATTCGGACGAAGAATACAGCGGCCAAGGCGATCAAAGGAAAGCCTCAAAAGGCAGTGAAAACCGCCAGCCGTTCCATGAAAAGTGTAAAGCAAGGTGCTAAGAGAATTAAAACAGCTCAGCGAACTGCCAAAACCGCCCAGCAAACAGCAAAGGCCACAGCGAAAGCCACGCAGAAAGCGGCACAGGCCGCCAAGGCCACCGCAAAAGCGGCGGTAACCGGGGCAAAAGCAGCCGTTAAAGCCACTACTGCAGCGGTCAAGGCGACCATTGCAGCAGTGAAGGGCTTAATTGCCGCCATTGCTGCCGGGGGCTAGGTTGCGGTGGTGATTATCCTGTTGATTTGCTTAATTGCCTTGGTCATCGGTTCCTGTTTTGGGCTGTTCTTCGGCTCCGATTCTACTGGAACCGGCACCAGCGTAACGCAGGCGGTATCTACTCTGAACGGAGAATATATGACGCATATGCAGGAAATTGAAGCTGCCAATCCCCACGACCGGCAGGAGCTCACCTCCAACGACGGGGTGCTCTCCATCAATTGGGAGGACGTCCTCGCCGTATTTTCCGCCAAAGTGACCGGTGCGGAGGATGGGGCGCAGGTGGCTTCTCTGGATGACGCCCAGCTTGATGAACTGCGGAATATTATGTGGGAGATGAATGCGGTAAGCTCCAGCACCCGGACAGAGAGCCATGAAGTCGAGATAACGGAAGTGGACGAGGACGGCAAGGAAACCACCCGCACCGAAACGGTGACAGAAACCATTTTAGAGATTACCATCACCCATAAAACGCCGGAGGAAATGGCCCGGCAGTACGGCTTTAATTTCCGGCAGAACGAATACCTTGCCTTGATGTCGGAGCCGGAGAATCAAAATCTATGGGCGGAGCTGCTGGGCGGTTACACAAGCGGCGGCGGACAGATCATGGATCCCAACACCGATTGGGAGGGAACCGGTATCTTCCAGTGGCCCCTTCCGCAGAGCTACACCATTACCTCTTGGTTCGGCTACCGGGAGGATCCCTTCACCGGGGAGATTGCCTACCACAGCGGAACCGACATCGGTGCGCCGGGAGGAACTCCCATCCTTGCGGCCGCAGACGGAACCGTCACCATCGCCAACGCCATCGACTCCTGGGGCGGAGGATACGGATACCACATCAAGGTGAAGCACAACGATACCCTCGACACCCTGTATGCCCACTGTTCCTCCATCTGCGTGACTGTTGGGCAGGAAGTGAAGCAGGGCGAAGTCATCGGCTACGTGGGGACCACCGGCAACTCTACCGGAAACCACCTGCACTTCGAGGTCTGGCAGAATGGGAAACGCACCGACGCTCTTGGATTTTTTAAAGCGAAAGAATAAATAAGGCAGCGATAGCCTGTTTTTTTCAGACTGCCGCTGCCTTATTTTATTTCCAAGCTATATCCAACCTCACGGACACAGCGCAGGCAAATCCCGGAATCCTTTTCTAAGTTCAGTTTACGCCGAATCGATTGCACATGGTGGCTAACCAATTTTCGAGCCTCGCCATAGTCCGGCTCCTTCCAAATCCGTTCGTAGATTTGGCTGTGCGTTAATACATGGTTGGAGTTATGGAATAAGTACATAAGAATTTCATATTCCGTCTTAGTAAACAGAACCTCCTGTTGGTCTCGGAAAACTCGGCGCTGACGTGGATGGATTTTGAGCCCTGGAAGAGATATGATGGAGTCCTTATTCTGTTTGCAGTTCTCGATTTCGGGATGATCCTGCAAAAACGAAAGAAAGTCCTCAAAAGCTTCCCCATCCTCTTCCTGCAACTCCAGAATAATGACTCGTCTGATTCTATCACCTCCAATGCTTATGAACGAAATCCTTTTTGCCCTTCACGCCGCTGCATGGAGATTCCGAATTTATTGATCCTGTTCTCGAAAGCCCCAAGCCTCAAAATCTGTTTCGCTCTCATTCAGTTCCGTATCTTCCGTCAAGGTGGATTCATCAATCTCTACCGGTTCTTCACTCTTGAGCGCTGTCAGCTTATTGGCTGCCTTGCCGCAAAACACCATGGCTGCAGCAAAAGCAAAATACGGAACACAGCTTGTAAGATAGAGGTTCACAATGACCAATTCATTGCCCTTTACAGGTACGCCCTGTTTAAGCTGAGCCGAAACATTCTGATGGCAGGCCGCCAGGGCAACAAATGCAGTAATCAGCAAAACCGCCGCAAGGATATAGAAAGCCACGGGAAGGAGTATGTTCTTTTTGGATGGCTTTGAGAATGGATGATCCATTTAGTTTGCCCTCCCTTCATTGCGACGGGAACCGCTTTTATTGGTCTGCGGTTGTGTTGTGGGATTCTGTACACGTTCTAAAATCTGTAATTCACCCTTTTTAAGCCGGAATACCACGTCTGCCTGTTTTGCCAACTCGCTGGAGTGAGTAACAACCACCACGCATTTGTTCATCTGGTGGGCGCTCTCTTTGAGGATCTCAGTGATGTCCTGCGCCGTATCTTCATCCAGATTACCCGTGGGTTCATCTGCCAGAATTACCGGAGCCGCACTGGCCAGCGCCCTTGCAATCGCTACCCGCTGCTGCTGGCCGCCGGAGAGTTTCAACACATTCCGTTTGGCTTCTTCTTTCGTAAGCCCCAAACGCTCCAGGATGGGTAATGGCGGCAGCTTAGAAGTTAGCGATACATTTTCTGCTGGAGTTAAGTAGTCAATTAAATTGTATGCCTGGAAAATGAAAGCAACGTGATTTTTCCGGTGATCGCCCAGACCAGTCTGAGCAATATCTTTCCCCTCAAAGGTAATCTGGCCGCTGCCGGGGCTGTCCAGACCACCGATGAGAGAAATCAATGTAGTCTTTCCACAACCGGACGGCCCCAGAATGGCATAAAGTTTTCCTAGTTCCATCTGCGCATTGATACCCTTCAGTACCTTCTTTTTGTTGTCGTAGGAATACCCAATCTGCTTCAGTTCCATGATATTCATAATGATACCCTCATTTCTTTTATTTTTGTGGCTGTCCTCAGACAGCTTTACTCCATCTGCGACAAAATCTGTTTCGGTTTCAGCCGGATCGCTGGGATACAGGACACCAGCACCGATACAATCAACAGAAGTGTTCCTACTACCGTCACCATCATAAAGTGTTGTGGAGTAACTATGACATTCTCCGCAACCTTACCGAACAGCGTTCCCAGGGTTCCGGCCACCTGTTTACTGGACAGATAGGCCAGTGGGAACGCTACGATTGCAATCAGCAGGGTTTCCAGCGCATACTGAAGAATCACCGCAGGCTTGGCGATACCCACCGCCAGCAAAATACCGGTTTCCCGCTTACGGCTGCGGATGGACATGAAGAGAATCAAAGTGATCAGCACCATGCTCACAACTGTAATGACAACGATCAGTGTCGTAATCAATGTGCCGGTATCCGAAAGGGAACTGGAAATATTCTGATACACTTCGTCATTGGCGATAATCTTAAAATTATTCCAGTTGATGGAGTCGATACTCTGTACCTGCTGAATAATCGCTTCCAGCTGTGCCGGGTCGGTAACAAAAAAATCAGCAGACGCATATCCAACATCAGCATAGTTCTCCAACAGCTTTTTCATAGCTGCCTCGCTGACAAAAGCATTATTTGCATAGTCATAGTAGGAAGCCTCGTTATAGTTATTCCGTTCATCTGTCTTATCGGCCACAATTTCAAACAGTCCGGTAATCTCCAGTTCCATTGTTTTGTCGCTTGAAAACGGATCATTGACGGCTTGAATGGTGTCTCCCACTTTAAGACCATGCTTATCTGCCATATCTTTGCTGATGACAATTCCATTATCCATAGAGGCATCAATCGTCTTTCCGTCACACATCACCAAAGCTCCAGATAAGAAAAGCGAATGATATTCTGAATTGATACAACCGTAGGAATAAAATTGACAATCCACCATTGCGTGGCCTGTAGGCTTCATTTGTTCTAACCACTGGCCGTTGTTTTCAGAAAGACACAAAATGGTACGGATAGATGCGTTGTATCCCTTAATGCCATCTATTACACCGATTTTTTCCATCATATCGGGAGTGATATATTCCTGGGTACTGAAAGAGCCGCCGCTTCCACTTGACCAACCTCCTGTAGAGGTATCCCGTTGCACCGTAAAGCTTGCTCCCGTAGTGCTGCGCAGTTCCTCTGCCTGCTCCTCTTGAGCGTCGGCAATAGCAAGTCCGGACAACACCAGTGTGATAATCGCTAACAGCAAACCAAACAGCAGCAGCGTCTTTTTCCATTTTCTTGCGGTATGTAAGACCGCCCGTGTTCCTAAATTCATATCGTTCCTCCTATTCCATCTGCGACAAAATCTGTTTCGGTTTTAGCCGGATCGCCGGTATACAGGACACCAACACCGATACAATCAACAGAACCACTCCCACAAGCGCCACCACCATAAAGTGCTGCGGCGTGACAATGACATTGGCTGCGGTCTTGCCGAACAGCGTTCCCAGGGTTCCGGCCACCTGCTTGCTGGACAGATAAGCCAGTGGGAAAGCTATGATTGCAATCAGCAGGGTTTCCAGCGCATACTGAAGAATCACCATAGGCTTGGCGATACCCACCGCCAGCAAAATACCGGTTTCCCGTTTCCGGCTGCGGATGGACATGGAGAGAATCAAAGTGATAAGTACCATACTCACCACCGTGACAATCACGACAAGAGTGGTGAGTAACGTGCTGGTATCGGAGATCCCACTGGAAATACGCTCGTACACCTCATTATTCACCGTGACATAGTAGGAACCCCAGTCAATGGAACCGATCTTCTGAACTTCCTGTACAATGCTTTCCAGCTTGGCGGCATCTGAAACGAAAAAATCCACAGAAGTAATCCCATTCCCCTCACTGGCTGTATAGGGGGTAGATACAGCGGACATGGTATCCATATCCACGAAGATGTATTCCTCGTAATCGTAAAATGTTGAGGGCTTTGCCATAGTCGCCTGCTCATCGTCACTATCTGCAATGACCTCAAATATACCGGCAATCTCACACTCAACCAACGGGTCACCTGGATTCCCGTTTTTAATTTCGAGGGTATCGCCAAGGGACAATCCATATTTCTCAGCAACGCCTTCATACAGAATGATACCGCCTTCGCCTTTCGTTACATGACGCCCTTCCTTCAAGCGCAATGCCCCCGTAAGAAACAGCGGAGAATACTCCGAATCAAAACAACCTGTTCCATAAAAGAGGTCTGCTACATATTCCCGTTCATCCGTCCCTTTCAGCAAGGTATCTTGATGATAGAGATTGACTATCGTCCACTGGGAAGTGTTATAGGATTCTACACCGTCAACAGCGGCGATTTTCTCGATCATCTCATCTGTGACAGGCTGCAAGGTATAGCCGTTGTTGGCATTGACAGTAAAGCTGGCTCCGGTTACGCCTCGCAGCTCCTCTGCCTGCTCCTCCTGCGCATCTGCAATCGCCAGCCCGGACAACACTAAAGTAGTGATGAAAAGAAGCAGGCAGAAAAGCAGCAGCGTCTTTTTCCATTTTCTTGCGGTATGTAGAACCGCTCGTATTCCTAAGTTCATAGGGCACCTCCTATTCCATCTGCGATAAAATACTTTTCGGTTTCATTTTCAGAATTGGGTATGCTGCGACCGCTGTGGAAGCCAGACAAAGCGCCATGCCGGAAGCCCACACAACAGCATAATCCTGGGCAGATACAGCCACTTCCACCTGGGCCAGTCCCAAATCTTCGGCGGGTTCCTCTGTGGCTTCGGCGTTCCCGGTGAGATTTACCGTTTCATAGGTTTCCGTTGTCACCTGGGAGAGCAGGCTGCTGCCGATCTGATGGGAGATCACTGTGCTTGCTCCGTAAGCCAGCAGCAGAGCCACCGCCGCTGCCAGAAATACCTCCAGCAGATACTGCAACAATACCGCACCTTTTGAGATGCCCATAGCCAGATAAACGCCGGTTTCATGGATACGTCCCCGCAATCGCAAAGTAAGGAACAGGACAAGTACCAAAAAGCAGATGCCCGATACCACTGCAATAGCAATCCATACGGTGCTTTGCAGCCCCTCCAGCGATTTCTTTGCATTCTGATAGTCATTGTCATAGCGGGTGAGAGTACATTGTTTCCAATCCACGCCTTCAATACCTTTAGTTTCCTCCATGATGCGGTCAAGTTCATCCGGATCATTCACATAGAAATCCCCATACTGGACATTGGTGGTTCCCTCCGTGCCGTAGAGAAGGAAAGAAGCGGTGGAGAGGTCGGTAAATACCACATTGTCGTATAGATCATAGGATGGAGCCATTCCAATGGAATCCTGTTCCTTGGTGTTGGTGAAAATGCCTGCCACTGTCACTGGGATCGTCTGACTCCCATCCTCTACATTTGCCAACAGCATGGTATCACCCACAGACAATCCATTCCGCTTGGCGAATTTCTCATGAATCAGTACATGATTTCCTTCTTCGGCAGTGATGGGGTCTCCTTCAATCAGTTCAAAGCCACCATCCGTGAAGTAGCTGTCATTCTGAGAATTGGAGTTGGCCACGACTTTTCCGGCGTTTTCAAGTTCTTTCGGCACCTGGGCCGCACCCTCGGTATTGATCTCCAATCGGTTCCCATCTGCGTCCGTATAATTGGCGTAAGTATAGGAACGCAGGGTATTCCTTCCACTTAGGCCCTCAATGCTAAGGATTTGGTTCACTACATCCTCCGGGATACCGTCCTCCAGTGTTTTGGCGTTGACGGTAAAATAACCCAGCAGGGCTTTCTTGATATTGGCGCCTGCGGTTTCTGTTGCCGACTGAATAGAGAGGCAGGTGAGCATCAGCGTTGCCATAACCAGCAAAAACGCCAGCAATGTAATGGTCTTGCCTTTCTTCCGAATAGAATACAGGCAGGCCCGTTTACACAGGTTCATGTTTTAGCCACCTCATTTCTTCCGGGTGAAAACAGTGCGTTCACTTATGTACCTCCTTTATATTTCTTCATTGGGAATAAAAAAGACATCCCCACTGATATTCCCGATCTTCAGGAACATCTCAATGATATATAACGAAGGTGGAGTTGAGGTGGAGTTAAGATATTTTTTAGGTGGAGTTGGCGACCAAAAAAGAAAAATGGAAACTTTGATTTTTTCAAAGTTTCCGCAAAATAGGGTATCAGTATAGTAATCGAACTGCTACACGATAGCTCTTACTAAGATAATAAACAAATGCTGGGCATAGAGTCTGTGTAAACCCTTGTGCCCAGCATTCTTATTCTACTGAAATTTAGCTATAAACCTCACACCATTCTCGGTATTCTCCAACCGATAAGCAATCCCGTGATGGTCAAGGATGGTTTTCGTAATATACAACCCCAAACCACTGCCGCCGCTGTTTCGATTCCGGGATTTATCCACCCGGTAAAACGGCGTAAAAATCTGTTTCAAGTCCGCCGCCTCAATATGGACACCTGTATTTTCTACGGAAAACACTCCATCCTGTAAAGACACTTTGACACCAGCCCCTACTGGCGAATAAGCCACTGCATTGCTGAGTACATTGGAGAACACCTTCTCCAATAACCGGCCATCACCTTTATAATGAAAATCCGGCTGGATATTCATGTGAAACTCTATTTCCTTATCCTCCATCCGGCCTCGAAATTGCTGGCAGACCTTTCGTAGCATTTGGCTAATGTCCAGATCCATGCGTTCCAGATGGAAATCGCTGCCGCCCATCCGAGCCGCCGACAGGATCTCTTTTACCAGCGCCTCCATGTCATTGGTGGTTTTCAGGCACCGGCGCAGATAGGTGTCCCTGTCCTTATAGGGGCCAACCTGATGAATCATTCCCTCCAGCTGCCCCTTGATAATGGCTATGGGAGTTTTCAGCTCATGAGATACGGAAGTGAAGAAATCAATCCGCTGTTTTTCCTGCTCCCGTTCCCGTTCAATGTCCTGTTGTAACTGATCATTGGCCGTTTGCAAGCTATCCAAAGCATCACGCAATCGACTGGACATCTCGTTCAGGCTGGATGCCAGAACGCCGATCTCATCTTTTCGCTGTACATCGCACTTCCAGGTCATATCCAAATGGGTCATCCGTTTTGCCACGTTGCTGATGCCCACCAGCGGCTTGGAATAATACCGGGAGCAAATTACCGCTCCGATGATGGAGATCAGCAGAATCACAGCGGCGATAAAGGGAATAAGTTTCAGGAGGATATCGTAGGATTGCGCCACCGCGACCAGGGCGGCATTAGCAAACAAATGATAGGTTTGCCCGTTTTGCCGGAAAGTCGCAGAGCAGCTCATAGTGGGGGCGGAAGTGTCCAGATTCTCCATATCGGCAAAATTCACGGAGAATAGATTATTTCCATTACTATCGCTGATCTCCACCGAAGCGTTGTTTGTCATGGAAAATTCCAACAGGCTGTCCGAGCTGGCCTCCCAGCCGTTCCGCTCTAAGATCTCCACCAGGTCGTAGAAATCAGCAGTAACCTGGCCTTCCAGCTGTGTATGGTAGTTTCTCGGCAGGAAGATCATTACCATGCCGTAAATGATAATGCAGCAGACCACCAGCAGGGCCAGCATACTGAGGAAGGTCTTTGCCTGGATGCTTTCCCTAATTTTCTTTCTCAATTTTATATCCCACCCCTCGAATAGTTTCGATATAATCCACGCACAGCTTTTTGCGGATATTCTTGATATGGGTGTTCACAATTTTTGCATCACCAAAATAGTCATAGCCCCAAATGTTGTCCAGCAGGCTTTCCCGTGTAAACACCCGCCCCTGATTCTCCACCATGAGTTTCAATATCTCAAATTCCCGGATGGTCAGAGCTATGCTTTCATCTTTGACAAGAACCGTGAAGCTGTCCGTATCCAGGGTGAGATCTTTATAGCGGAGGATGTTTGTTATCACCCCGGCGCCCTGCTCTGCCCGGCGTAGCACTGCTTCGATGTGCTTCACCACAAGTGGCATGGAGAAGGGCTTGGTTATGTAATCGTCTGTCAGAGCGTCAAAGCCCTTCATTTGGCTGGCATCGTCATCCAAAGCAGTCAACATGATGATGGGAACCTGACTCTCTTTCCGAATTGTTTCGCAGACCGAGAAGCCATTCATTTTTGGGAGCATTAAATCCAGCAGGATGAGATCTGGACTATGTTCATGAAATTTCTCTATTCCTTCTAATCCGTCGCTGGCCTGCACCACATGATATCCTTCAGCCTCCAGAAAGGCTTTCGTTATGCTTTGAATCTCCTCTTCATCCTCTATCATTAAAATTATCTTTGACATGGTCTGCACCTCCAAGTAGTAGTGTACCATACGAAGATGGAGTTTTGATGGAGTAAGTGTTACTTTTAAAAAATAAAAAGTAGCCTGATTTCTCAGGCCACCTTGTGTTTAGAAACGTTATACCAGCATTTCAAAATACTACTTTGAAAACTCCTGCATAATGCAGCTCAGGATTTCCTGCTGATCGGCAGACAAGCCGCCATTTTTCGGCTTGGTGCTCTCTTTCAATTCTTTTACCAACCGATGGATCAATTCCCGCTGCCCATCGGACATACCCTCCAGTACAACCTGATCTTTCTTATCAAAACCGACCAAATAATCCAGCGATACATTATAAATCGCCGCCATGGTGGTGAGGACGTCCAGTGTAGGGACTTTGATATTGTTTTCATAATTGCTGATAACTGATCCGGCCCGGCCAACCCGTCGCCCAAGTTCCTCCTGAGAAATGCCGTACCGTTCCCGCAGCATCCGCAAGTGGTTTCCAAAATCAAACATCCCAATTCACCTCGCTTCACCCTCAAATTTAGCGTATAGATATATTTTAACCGCTTGACCTTATCGTATAGATAAGTTTATAATGAAAGTGTTTAGCGATTTGATAAGACAACAGATTTCAATCTTCTCAATTCAAGAAGAAAAGAAGCGAAAAAACAGAGTGATTGTCTATGCTTCTGACGGTTACCGGCAATTTTTGTCCTCAAAACAGTTAAAAAGGTAGATAATTCCAGCAGAAGTTTTACAAATTCATCGATGAATAGTGTTCCCGAACAGGTTGAAAAACCTGTTTCCAATCTTTGTAGGATGAAATTCTTCGGGTTGGAGGTGTAGAATGTACCTATACCCAAGAAGGACATCCCTCCCATAATGTGAAAGGAGAAGTATAATGCCTAAAATAGTCCGTATTGAATACAGTAGCGAAGAATCTGGCCGAATGGTCGAGCAGCTGAAAGATATTATTTCCGATTACGAATACCGCTCACTGTGTAGATCGGGAACGGTCTATGAATTCGGTTCTCTGCGGATTGACCAACCCAAGCGGGAGGTCACCCTCAATGGAGACGCCATAAAACTAACTCGCAAAGAGTTTGAAATTCTTGTTTTATTTGCCTCTCATCCGGACGAAGCACTGCCATGCGATTTTCTTCACAACGTGATATGGCTTCACCCGGACGCAGAACATGGAGAGGAAGAAGTTGCGGCTCATGTACGGAGTTTGCGGGAAAAGCTCAAGTTAGCCGAATCGGGTTCTGATTGCCGAATCATGAATGAAGATACGCAGCGAGGGAAAGGCTATCGGTTTATCACTTCCGCTGTATAGGATAAAAACTTATGCAGAAATTTGTTGAAAAAAGAATTGCAAAATATGCGCTTGGAATGAGAACAGTAGCCGAAAAATAGATTTCTTCTTCTATACTTTCCCCATCTG
>ERZ1673750.443-NODE-443-length-32977-cov-6.190116_pt1 | contig 32977 bp, 42 predicted proteins | sample MGYA00580203_ERZ1673750 | MGnify/ENA primary metagenome ERZ1673750 (study PRJEB41218, sample SAMN15661763) | gut metagenome | host: Homo sapiens | place: Canada: London | collected 2015-08-20/2019-03-30 | study: EMG produced TPA metagenomics assembly of... | reverse complement strand
AGAAAATCGCTATGCCACAGCCTTGGCAGGCCATCGCGCAGCGATTTTGTTCAATCCTAATTTGCCGATATGCTCAAACTCATATTGCGATATATAATTACATAGCCGGATGGTTTTCAAAAAAGAAGATCATCCGGCTATTTTTATGCCCGGATATCTGAAATAACTTATGGAATATCCAATCACGGGCAGGAAAGGAGATGATATTTATGCCTTATGTTGCGCCGGAAGTGGTGCAGAGAGTGAAACAGATCGACCTGTTGACCTATCTGAAAAACTATGAACCTTATGAACTGGTGCATTTCTCCGGGAACACTTATACCACCAGAACCCACGACAGTTTGAAGATTTCCAACGGGAAATGGATGTGGTGGAGCCGGGGGATCGGGGGCAGGAGCGCACTGGACTATCTGATCAAAGTGCGGGGATATGACTTCGTACAGGCGGTACAGACCATAGCGGAACAGGCGGCGATCCAGCCGCCTGTTTCCGTACCAGCCGAAAAGAAAACAGAGAAAAAGCTGATCCTGCCAAAGCCTTACCGCTATCAGACGTATGCGGTTTCCTACCTGCAGAACCGTGGGATTGACATGGAACTGATCCAGTATTGTCTGAAAACCGAACAGATTTATGAGAGTGAGAACTACCATAACGTTGTTTTTGTAGGGATGGATCAGAGCGGGATTCCCCGCTATGCGGCTCTGCGGGGCGTGGGTACAGCGTTTGTCGGGGAGGCGTCCGGGAGCGACAAAAATTATTCTTTCTGTATCCCGGCAGAAGAAAAATGCGGCGAAGTCCATCTGTTTGAGTCTGCGATTGACCTGTTATCTTACGCCACGGAGCAAAAACTGGACGGGGGAAATTGGAGAGAAACGCACCTGCTATCCCTTGCGGGCGTGTACCAGCCTGCCAAAGAAATCGAGAAAAGCAAGGTTCCGGCGGCGCTGACACGCTTTCTGAAAGAACATCCGGAGGTGGATCGGGTGGTGTTTCATCTGGACAATGACCGGACAGGGAGGCTTGCGACACAGGCCATCCGGACGGTGCTTCCGAAGAAATACCAGACAAGAGATGAGCCGCCAAAGCAGGGGAATGACTGCAACGACAGCCTTTGTATCCGGCTGGGAATCCGGCAGACAAAGCGGGAAAAAAGACACGGAGGGAGAGACTTTGAACGGTAGAAAGAGAGGATTTTATGAAGACAGTTCAGTATGATCTGCGGATCATTCACAGAAAAAAGGTTGCGATAGGAGCCATTAACCGGAAAGAACTTGACCGGATTCTGCAGGATATGATCACGTCCGGAGAGGCTCTGAACATGGAAGGAGGCGAAGTGGTCGGCATTGTGGTTGAAGAAAAAGGGGAGCGGGATTGTACTGGAGACTGTGACCATTGCCCCTATCTTTGCCCGGAAAATGAGGACTGCATGATGGACGATCTGGAAGACAGGTGCCGATCCTGTGAGTATGGATGTGAGAAATGCGGTACTTGCAGTCTGATTGACTATGGCGTCTGCGGAGATGAGGAGTGTGAAAGCTGCCATTGGCGCTGCCCGGAGTGCGGCGGATGTACCCATCCGGAGGGAGAAAAACAGCCATGACAGCTTTCCTTGTCGGCAGGTAATGAACCGCCGGAGGCGGGAACGGAGCGCAGGCGGAGTGTGATACACAATACCAGCAAGCAACGCCTTTGGATTGCCAGACTGTCGTCCGGCAGTCCTGCGGCAGCTTGTCAGGGAAAAATCCCTGAAACCCTTTAGAAAATACGGAGGTAAGAATGAAGATGATCCAGTTTATCGTTGGAACAATCGTTGGCGGTATGATCGGCGTGGCTATGATGTGCCTTATGCAGATCAACCGTCTGCACAGGCATGACCGGGAGGTGGAAGAATGATACGGATGGAAATGATCAGAACAGGAAAAGACGCTGCGGAAAACAGATTGAAAAAGTATCAGCAGATATTAACAGGAAAGGGGGCTGGACAGCATGAGCAGTACGGTAGCAGTAAAAGCGTTCGCAGAGGGCGTAACACAGCAGATTAAGGATTATCTGCCGGAGGATTATCAGGACATGGAGTGTGAGATTTTAGAGCAGCAGAAGAATAATGGAGTAGTGCTGACCGGAATGATCCTCAACATGCCGGGACAGCAGATTGCCCCGGTTGTCTATATGGAACCTTTTTATGACCAGGTCCGAAAGGGAGAGCCGATGGATCAGATCATGGACCGGATTGCCGATGTGTGCAGACAGTCGCTGTCTGTGCGGGAACTGCCGGAAACTCTGGATTTTACGGACTATGATTCTGTGAAGGATCATTTAACCGTACAGGTCATCAATACGAAAGCGAATCAGCGGATGTTATCCCAGGTTCCGCATAAGCAAATGGAAGACCTGTCTGTGATCTGCCGGATTGAATTTCCTTCGCCAGCCGGGGAAGGAGTCGGGAGTGTTAAAGTAACCCATGAAATGATGAGACAGTGGGGAGTGCATCCGGAGGAAGTTTACCAGAAAGCAGTGGGCAATGCAGTCAAGAGCAGTCCGGCTGTACTGATGAGCATGGACGACCTGATGATGGAGATGATGGACCTTCCCTTTGAGACAAAAAATCTATTCCAGTTAAAAGAAGGGGAGGAGTTCCCTAAAGATGGCATGTATGTTCTGAGCAACCCGATGAAAGTAAATGGTGCTTCTGTCCTTGCCTATCCCAATCTGCAGGAGCAGTTGGAGTCCGTATTCCCACAGGGCTGTTATCTCCTCCCTTCGTCTCTGCATGAGTTGATCATCATTCCCAAAGATCTCGGCATGACACCGAAAGAAATGGGAGAGATGGTGCGTGACGTGAATCAGAAAGAAGTGGCCCGTGACGAAATCCTGTCAGACCGGGTATATGAGTTTGACAAAGAAAAACGGCAGCTTTGTCAGATACCGGAATCCATAGAAAAAGCAAAGGAGATGGAGCGATGAGAAAACGAAATGTGGCGATCCTGTTCCGTCTGAACCGGAAAGAGGCGGAGGCGCTGGATAAGAAAGTAAAGAAAAGCGGCCTGAGCCGTGAGGCGTATCTCCGTCATCTGATCAGCGGTGTGGTTCCGAGGGACGCCCCGCCGCCGGATTATTATTCCATGATGAGGGAACTCCACCGGATCGGGAATAACTTAAACCAGATTGCACAGAAAGCCCACATCTTAAATGTACTTGATGTGCAGCGGTATGACCGGGATATGCGGATGTTTGAAGATACTGTAAAGAAGATCATGGAGGCAGTAGTCCTGCCGGAACCGATGAAAGATGAAACCCGGAGAGGAATGTAAGGTGGCTACCACATCTATCTGGAGTGTGAAAGGGTGGCTGGGGAAAGTCGTGATCTATGTGGAGAATCCGGAAAAGACCACCGCTCCGGAGATCGCAAAACTTCCGGGATATGAAACACAGAAGGAGGGAGAAGTGCAGAGCCTTTCTGATGTGATTGCCTATGCGGTCAACGAAGAAAAGACCAGACGGAAAGGGAAGAAAGGAGAGGGTGAGCTTGTTAGTGAGACAGAAAAAGTTATGCAGCAGTATGTTTCTGGTATTAATTGTACGCCCGCTACCGCCCGCAGTGAAATGATGGCGGTCAAAAAGCGGTATGGAAAGGATGAGGGAATTATGGCATTCCACGGGTATCAGTCTTTTGCCCCGGGAGAATGTACCCCGGCAATGGCACATGAGATCGGTGTCCGTCTGGCGCGGGAGCTGTGGGGAGAGCGTTTTCAGGTGCTGGTTGCCACTCATCTGGATAAGGCCCATCATCTTCACAACCACTTTGTGGTCAATTCTGTTTCCTATGCAGACGGGAAACGGTATCACAGGACCAATCAGGATTACCGTGATATGCGCTCTGTTTCCGACCGCCTTTGCCGGGAGTATGGACTGTCCGTGATCGAACATCCTCATCCGGGAATGTCTAAGCAATATGGAGAATGGCGGGCAGAGCAGGAAGGCAGGCCCACCTACCGCAGTATCGTCCGGGAGGACGTGGATGAGGCGATCACACAGGCAAGGACGGAAAAACAGTTCTTCCATTATCTGAAAGAGAAAGGGTATTCCATCAAGTTTGGGAAAGACATCACGCTCCGTCCGGAAGGGCGGGACCGGGGCTTGAAACTGGAACGGAACTTTGGAGAGGAATACTCTCTGGAGTCGATCCGGCGGAGGATACTGGAGGAAAAACCGCCTGCCATCCAGAAGGAAGAACGACAGACGAAGAAAAAGCGGTATGTGGTGCATGTGAAAGGGAACCTGCCGAAGAGAAAAATCGGAGGACTGCGGGGGCTGTACCTGCACTACTGTTTCCTTTTAGGTATCCTGCCGAAAAACCGCCCGCCTGTATCCCCGAAACAACTTCATTTTCTCCTGCGGGAAGATCTGGCGAAACTGGAACAAATCTCCAGAGAGACAAGGCTGCTTTGCCGCTGTCACATTGACACGGATGAGCAGCTTTTTTCTTATAAAGGTTCTCTGCAGGAGCAGATGGCACAGTTATCAAAGGAGCGCCAGAGGCTGCGGTATCAGTGCCGCAGTATCAAAGACGAGGAACATCTGGCGGAAGTGAAAGCAGAGATTTCCAGCCTGACTGCCCGGATCGGGGAACTTCGAGGGGAGGTGGTGCTTTGTGACGGGATCGCCGCACGTTCCGGACTGATCCGGCAGAAGATAGAAATTGTGCGGCAGGAAAAGAAACAGGGAAAGGAGGAAGTAAGCCATGAACACATCAGGCGAGGCCGCTGACCAAGTGGTGCGGATGTCGCTGGAAGTCGGCGAGGCGGCCTTGAAGATCACAGGTGCCGGGGCAAAACAGCTTGCGGTACTTTTATATGCGGTCTTAAAGGAACAGAAAAAGACCAAAGGGCGGGCAAGGCTGGAAACCCTTGTCCGCTCCGGGAAACCGCTGACGGTATATTCCGTGAAAGAGAGCGATCTGAAACAGTTTGTCACAGAGGCGAAGCGGTACGGGATCTTGTACTGCGCTGTGCGTAACCCGAAAGGGAGCATAGACGGGATGGTTGATGTGGTGGTCAAGGAAGAGGACGCTCCCCGGATCAACCGGATCGTGGAGCGGTTCAAGTTTGCTTCTGTTACAGAAGCGGCTCAGATCAAGACAGAGATCGAAAAGAGCAGAGAGGAAAAATCCCACAGGAAGAGCCGGGAGACATCTCCTGTGAAAGCGGGACCGGATACCGGAAAGCCAAAGCAGAAAGAGGAACCGCCACAGGATCAGAAAGCAATGTCCGGGAAATCCCCGGCGGCTCCGCAGCAGGAACGCCCGGAAAAGTCACAGGAGGACCGGCTCATGGACGAACTGTTTGGAGAACCGGTAAAGAAAGAGGGGAAACAGCAAAACCCCTCTTTGGCAAAGACAGAGAAATCCCGTCTGTCCGAGCCTATCTCCGTGAGGCCAGACAAAACCGCCGAGGGTACTTCTAAGCTGTATGTTCCGTCCGTACCGAAAAAGCCATCCGTGCGGAAAGAGCTTAAGGAGATCCAGGCAGCGAGGAAGAAAGAGGCGGAAGGGAAGGTGCAGGAAGCAATTTCAAAAGAGAAACCCGGCAGGACGAGACAGACGCAGCATACGCAGCCGCAGAACCGGAAAAAACCAAGAAAATCGAAAGAGAGGTAGAGAGTATGGAGAACAACTTTGATTCCATGTTGAATGTATCGGCAGTGCCGCAGGACGATAAAAAGGCGGCTTTTATTGCAGAAAGCAAAAATAACCGGAGCCGCTGCTATGAGCTGTCCGAGCAGATCACAAATGAAGTGGCTGCAGACAGCGGGAAATTTCAGCAGTATCTGGACGTGCAGGCCCGGTTTGACCGTTATACCGCTAACAATGCCCTGCTCATACTGGCTCAGAGGCCGGACGCAGAGCGTCTGGGAGATTATGGGTACTGGAGAGAACAGGGAGTATTTGTCAAGCGTGCAGAACGGCAGAATCCGGTTCTGATCATGGAGCCGGGAAAGGAATATGAGCGGGAGGACGGGAGTATCGGCACTTATTATAATGCGAAAAAACTGTATGATATTTCCCAGACTACTATGAGCGAGCGTCCGCAGCCGCAGACAGCGATGGATGAGAGGCTTTTGATCCGGGCGTTGATCAACAATCCTCCGGCCAGCATTGTGACGGCAGAACCGGATCAAATGCCGGAGGATAAAGGTGCAATCTTTGAACCGGAAGAAAACTGTATCTATGTAAGGAAAGGGATGAACGCACAGGAAATCTTCCAGTGCCTGACGCCGGAACTGGCCCTTGCCGGGTTTGCGGACGGAGATCCGGAGTATGACCGGAACGAGGACGCTTTCCATGCCTATTGTGCGTCCTATATGCTCTGCAAAAAGTATGGGATCGACACGCAGGCATATGATTTCAGTTATGCTCCGGCGTTTCTGGAGGGAATGGAGCCACAGGAAGTGCGGGCTGAACTGTCAAAGGCCCGTGAAGCTGCCAATACCATTTCTTCCCGTATGGCGAAGGTATTTGAGCAGAACCGCATGAACCAGAGACAGCAGGAACAGACGGGCCAAAACCGGGAAGAAGGACGGAACAGAGAGAACGGGCCGGAAAGAGAAATCGGCCAGAACCAGACGCATATGCAGGTCCGGGAACCCGGACAGCCACGGGGGAACTGGCAGCGCCGGGAGGCTGCGCAGGAACGATAGGATGGAGGTGTGAAGATTGAGTGAAGGCAGAGTAACTCTGGAACTGGATAAATACGAATGCGGCGTGATCTTCCATTCCCTGAAAGATAAACGGAACCAGATGTTAAAAGAGGAGCGGCCCACGGACGCCGTGGACGATGTTCTCTTAAAGGTTATTGAAAAGATGGAGGTGCCGCCGGAGAAACCACGAAGGGGGCACAGACGCCATGAAGAGCGGTAGCAGGAAAAGCACATGGATTTTTGCCATTCTCGGCATTTTCCCCGTTATCTGGTTTGCCCTGCTGACAGCGCCTTATCTGTCCGGCGGCCTGATCGGTATCGTGAAAGGACTGCCGGAGGCGATGGACCATCCGTTTTCTATGGAACTCTGTAAGGACAGCGCAAAAACTGTCCTTCTTTTTTTACTGGCGTATGGACTGGGGATCGGGATCTACCTGTCCACCCGGCGAAAGTACCGCAGGGGAGAAGAACATGGTTCCGCTGTGTGGGGAGACGTCCGGGAGATCAACCGGAAATACAGTGAGAAAAATTTTCTGGCCAATAAACTGATGACGCAGAACGTGCGGATCAGCTATGACAGCCGGAAGCACCGGCGGAATCTGCTGACCATTATCATCGGCGGGAGTGGAGCGGGCAAGACGAGGTTTTATGCGAAACCGAATCTCATGCAGGCGAACACGTCTTTTGTGGTACTTGATCCGAAAGGGGAAAATCTCCGGGATACCGGATATCTGTTAAAAGCGAAAGGCTATGACGTCCGGGTGCTGGACCTGATCAACATGGAGAAAAGTTACTGTTACAATCCCTTTGTCTATCTGAAAGATGACAATGACGTGCAGCGGCTTGTGACAAACCTGTTTAAAGCCACCACGCCGAAAGGGAGCCAGAGCAACGATCCATTCTGGGATACGGCGGCGTCCATGCTTCTTCTGGCATTGATTTTTTATCTGAAATACGAGGCTCCAAAAGAAGAACAGAATTTCCCTATGGTTATGGAACTTCTGCGGGCGGGGGAAGTGCATGAGGACAATGATGAATATCAATCCCCTCTGGATGAACTGTTTGAACGTCTGGAAATGCGGGAGCCGGAGCATATCGCCGTAAAGTATTACAAGGATTACCACTCCGGAAGTGCGAAAACGCTGAAATCCATCCAGATCACACTGGCCGCCAGACTGGAGAAATTCAACCTGTTCAGCCTTGCGGCGCTGACCGCTACAGATGATTTGGATCTTCCATCTCTGGGAGAGAAGAAAGTGGCGCTCTTTGCCCTGATCCCGGACAATGACACCAGCTATAACTTTCTGGTGTCGATCTTGTATACCCAGTTGTTCCAACAGCTTTTCTATCTGGCAGACCACAAGTATGGAGGCAGGCTGCCCGTCCACGTTCATTTTCTGATGGACGAGTTCGCAAACGTCAGCCTGCCCGACGACTTTGATAAGATCCTTTCTGTCATGCGCTCCAGAGAAGTCAGCGTTTCCATCATCCTGCAGAATCTGGCGCAGCTAAAGGCATTGTTTGAAAAACAGTGGGAAAGCATTATGGGAAATGCGGATGAATTTCTGTATTTAGGAGGCAATGAACAGGGGACCCATAAGTATGTCAGTGAGCTGCTGGGGAAAGCCACTATAGATACCAACACCTATGGAAAGTCTACCGGGCATTCCGGGAACTATTCCACGAATTATCAGATTACAGGCCGGGAGCTGATGACACCGGATGAAGTGCGTATGCTGGACAACCGCTACGCACTTCTTTTTATCCGGGGAGAACGTCCGGTCATGGATGAAAAATTTGATATCTTAAAACACCCGAACATTGCTCTGACCACGGACGGGAAAGAAAAACCCTACCTGCACGGAGAAGTGACGCAGGCAATGGCGAGCATTACGTTGGGAGACAGTCTGGAGGGCGAGATTGCAGAGGCCCCGCCGGACGCAGAAGGCTATGAACTCTTATCCGATGAGGATTTAGAGGAACTATTTAATAAAAACGAGGAGGACTCAGTCAATGAAACAGAGAGATGAGAAAAAAGAAACCCGGAAACTTCCCATGGGCCGCAGAGGAAAGCGGCTCATGGTCATTTATGCGGCGCTGGTGCTGATGATGACGGCAGGAGCCACAACTGTATTTGCAGCGGATGATCCGCTGACCGTGATCAATAACCTGTCCGAATTTATCTTTGGGCTGATTCGTGCCATCGGTATGATCCTGTTGGGATTTGGTATCGTGCAGATCGGACTGTCCTTAAAATCCCATGATCCGTCGCAGCGGGCGAATGGATTTCTGACACTGGCCGGAGGCGTGATCATCACGTTTGCAAAAGAAATCCTGACATTGATCGCAGGATAAGAAACATCCAGTAACCGGGCAGGGGGGACGGACCGGTAACGGTCTGTCCTGCTTCTGCCGGAAAGGAGGAATGTGTTTTGAGTGATAACTGGGTGGTTCAGAACCTTCAGAACGCCCTGGACACATGGAACAGCAAACTGGCGGAAATCTGGCAGATCATTACCCAGTCTCCGGAAAATTTCAAAGGGGGAGACATCTGGAACGTGATCGTCAGTATCCATGGTGCGCTGCAGGCAATCGGATATGCCCTTCTGGTGTTGTTTTTCGTGGTAGGCGTGGTAAAGACCTGCGGAAGTTTTACAGATGTGAACTTCTGTTAGAGAACATATACAACTGAATACGGATTTATCTGATGGCAGGCACTTGCACTATCCGAGAAAAGGAACGGATATATGCAGGTGATTTTCTTTTTCAAAAAATCAGAACACAGTGTCCAAAATCGGCTATCCACACGGGCTGTAAGGTAAGGGGCAAATTGCCTATTCGTACCTTGAAAACTTCATAGCAGCCGCCGGAGAGATACCTGCCGCAACGGACAGTGCCGCCTAATACTCGGAGCCCTCGCAAAATCGGAGATTTTGTGAGGAGAGGAGGAGCAGCGAAATGAGTGAATTTTCGTGCTTGCACGGAAATGAACGATATAAAGCTTGCGACGACGAGAGCGCACCCATTGCTTAATCCATGCACAGCATAGGCAGTGACAACGCCGCTTTGGGAAAGCGTGGAACCGTATGGAATGGCTGTGCTTACATATCCCCGTCCTTGTGGCAGGGATATAAAAATTTTAAGGAGGTCTAATGCCTATGGACAAGTATGCAACAACCAGACGAAAGCGGAAGGAGGACACCCATGCAAAAGCTGAACATGGTGGACGCAGACACCCTGCTCTATCAGCCGCTTGACAAGCCCCGTTTTGTGGTGGACGGTCTTATCCCCACGGGGCTGATCCTGTTCTGCGGCTCACAGAAAATCGGCAAAAGCTGGCTCATGCTGAAACTCTGCTTATGCGTGTCGGCGGGGCTGCCTTTCTGGGGGATGGAGACACGGGCGGGAGATGTTCTGTATCTGTGTCTTGAGGATACCTTTTTCCGCATACAGGACAGGCTTTTCCGATTGACAGACGAGGCAGACAGCCGCCTGCACTTCGCTGTGGCGAGCTGCAAGCTGACGGACGGTCTTATTGTGCAGTTGGAGGACTATCTGAAGGAGTACCCTGACAGCAGGCTTATTGTGATCGACACCCTGCAGAAGATACGCACCGCCTCAAAGGACAATGCCTATGCCAGTGATTACGGGGATATTTCCCAGATTAAGGAGTTTGCCGACCGGCATTCCCTTGCGGTCATTGTCGTCCACCATATCCGCAAGCAGAACGACAGCGATGTGTTCAACAAGGTATCTGGGACAACGGGGCTGACAGGAAGTGCAGACGCCACCTTTGTACTGGAAAAGGAAACCCGTGCGTCCGATACCGCAAGGCTCTACTGTGTCGGCAGGGATACCCCGTATCAGGAGTTTACCCTGCGTTTCAGAGCGTGTAGTTGGGAGATGGTGGAGCGAAAAGGACAGGAGCAGCTTGCGAGGGAAAGCATACCGGCTGTCCTTTTTCGGCTCGTAGAGTTCATGCAGGAGAAAGAGAAATGGTGCGGCACAGCCACGGAACTTCTGGCGGCGATGGCGGAAACAGACACCCCGCCTACGGTCATTACCAAGTGGCTCAATGAGTACCGCACGACCTTTTTATCAGACAATCATATCGGCTATGCGTACCGCAGGAAGAAGGAAGGCAGACAGATCACGCTCACAAGGCAGGCGGGTGACAGTGATGACAGCAGTGACAGCGATGTTGGGATACCCCCTGCGTCTGTCATTGACGACACAGCAAAGTGAAGTCCGGCGGTCTTGCCCTTCGGGTGGCAGGCGTGGCGGCGATAGTAATGCGTTTCCAATCTGTGCCATGCCACCCTGCGGGAGAACACCCCGCAAACGCTCCTTGCAGGCGTGGGCTTTTCTCGCCTCTTTCGGCTCGTAAAGCCACCCCTGCGGCTGAAAAAAACCGTCCCGGTTTTTACAGCCCGCTTTTGCAGGGTGTAACACACTACACCTTGCAAGCAAGGAGAGTGTGCCAGACTTTCCCTCTGGACTCCCTTTATGCAGGGCTTGCGCCCTGCTCCCCGCCGCCTGCGGCTGCGGGGAAAGGCGGTGCCGGTGACAGTGCTGTGCGGTCTGGGAGGGTATCCCATAACCACTGTCATCACTGTCACCACTGTCACCGCCCAAAGAACACCCGCCGAGAAAAGAAAGGAGTGGAACGATTATGCCTTACGCAATCCTGCGTTTCCAGAAACGCAAGGCAGGCTCCGTGGCTGCCTGTGAACGCCACAATGAACGGAAGAAAGAGGCGTACAAGAGCAATCCCGATATTGATATGGAACGCTCCAAGTACAACTACCATCTTGTACCGCCGCCACGCTACACCTACAAAAAAGAGATCAACCGAATGGTGCAGACGGCGGGCTGCAAGGTACGCAAGGACAGCGTGATGATGGTGGAAACCCTCATTACCGCCTCTCCTGAATTTATGAACAGCTTACCGCTAAAGGAACAGAAAGCCTACTTTGCTATGGCTTTGGATTTCATAGCGGAGCGTGTGGGAAAACAAAATATCCTCTCTGCTGTGGTGCATATGGACGAGAAAACACCCCATATGCACCTCTGCTTTGTGCCGATTACGCCGGAGGGAAAGCTGTCTGCAAAATACTTTTTAGGCAACCAGAAGTCTTTATCCGAGTGGCAGACCGCTTACCATGAGCGTATGTCCTCACGCTGGAATGAGTTGGAACGGGGACAGTCATCCATGATTACGGGGCGAAAGCATATCCCCACATGGCTCTTTAAGTTAGGCGGCAGGCTGGATAAACAGTATGAGGAAATCGTGGCGGCGCTGTCCGAGATCAACGCTTTTAACGCAGGGAAGAAACGGGATAAAGCGCTCTCCCTGCTTTCCGCATGGCTGCCGGAGGCGGAAAAATTTTCACGGGAGATCGGAAAACAGAGCGCCTATATCGCCAGCCTCAAAAAGAAGATCGGGCAGGAAAGCGGCTATGCGGGGCGGCTGCGTGACGAGAAATACGCAGAGGAATTGAAAGTACAGAAGGCGAATCAGAAGATATTTGAACTGCAGCGTACCAATCAGCAGTTGGAACGCCTGCTTAAGAAAATCCCGCCCGAAGTATTGGAAGAATTGCAGAAACAGAACAGAAAGAAGTCAAGAGAAAGGTAGGAAAGCCATTGAAAAAACAGGATTTTACTGTGCTGAAGATTGAGGATTTACACCCATTCCCCGATAATCCGTTTCATCTGGTGGAGGATGAACTGCTGATGGAACTCTCTGAGAGTATCAAAGAGTTTGGTGTGGTAACGCCTATCATAACCCGCCCGAAAGAGGACGGGAACGGTTACGAAGTCATCGCAGGACAGCGGCGTGTCCGTGCCTCACAGCTTGCAGGGATAGAAACCATCCCTGCTTTTGTTTTGCCCTTAGACCGTGACCGGGCGATCATTACCCTTGTGGACAGCAATATCCAGAGAGAAAATATCCTGCCAAGCGAGCGTGCCTTTGCCTACAAGATGAAATTGGAGGCGATGAAACGGCAGGGATACCGCACGGATTTAACTTCGTCCCAACTTGGGACGAAGTTGCGGACAGACGAAACAGTAGCGCAGGGCTTTGGTGTTGGAAAGACCACTGTACAGCGTTTTATCCGTTTGACCGAGTTAATCCCGCCGATTTTACAGATGGTGGACGAGGGGAAGATTGCCCTTACCCCTGCGGTGGAACTGTCTTTTTTGAAAAAGGATGAGCAGGAAAACCTGCGGATTACGATGGAGAGCGAGGACGCGACTCCCTCTCTTTCGCAGGCGCAGCGCATGAAAAAGTTAAGCCAGATGGGGCGGCTGGATATGGATACCATCTTTGCGATCATGACTGAGGAAAAGGCGAACCAGAAGGAAACTGTGAAGATCGGCGTGGACAAACTGCGGAAATATTTTCCCAGGGGCACAACGCCAAAGCAGATGGAGGATTTTATTCTCCGACTTCTGGAGCGTGAATTGCAGAAAAAACGAAACCGTGACAGCCGATAATCTTCTTTTCTCGGCGGGTAACAGACAGAAAGGACAGGGCTTTGATGAAAGAAATCCAGTATGAAATCGTAAGAGAAATCGCTGTCCTCTCCACGGGGGACAGCGGCTATACAAAGGAAATCAACCTGATTGCGTGGAACGGGAACGAGCCGAAATACGACATCCGCAGCTTTTCCCCTGCCCGTGAGAAATGCGGCAAGGGCATTACGCTGACAAAGGCAGAGGCGGAGAAACTCCTTGCGGCTCTGAAAAAAGAACTGGAACAGTGAAGTTTTGAAGGGAGGATATGCCTATGGCAAAGACAATGGTACGCCCGAAAATCATCGTGCAGGCGGCTTACACGGGCGGTGCAGATATGCGGGAGTTATTTATTTCCCTGCTTGTAAACGAAGTGCGGAGGGGAAAATCCTCTCCCCGCACCTTTGAGATAATTAAACTTCCGCAATACAATGAGGGCAGTACAGATACAAAGGAGGCGAGCTGAATGGCAATGTTAAGGGCGGCTCTGTACTGCCGCTTATCAAAAGACGATATGCTGCAGGGCGACAGTGAGAGTATCAAAACGCAGAAAGCCATGCTGACGCAGTACGCAAAGGAGCATGGCTTTCTGATAGTGGAAATCTATGTGGATGATGGGTATAGCGGATTAAATTTTGACCGTCCGAGTTTTAACCGTATGCTCGATGACATCGAGGCAGGCAAGATTGATGTGGTAATTACGAAAGACTTATCCCGTTTAGGGCGTGACCATCTGAAGGTGGGGCATTTCACGGAAATTTACTTCCCGATGAAGAATGTGCGGTATATCGCAGTCAATGACGGCGTGGATACCGCCAATAAGAACAACGATATAGCGGCTCTGAAAAATGTGATGAACGAATTTTACAGCCGGGATAATTCCCGCAAAATCCGTTCCTCAATACGAGCGAGGGCAAAGGCGGGGCTGTACCGTTCTTCCTTTAACCCTATCGGCTACCGCAAATCCCCCGACAACCACAACAAGCTGATCGTGGACGAGGAAACCGCTTGGATTGTGAAACGGATCTTTGCGCTTGCCAACGCAGGCATGGGAGCGCATAAAATCGCTGCCGTGTTCCGCAGGGAACAAGTACCCTGCCCGTCATGGTGGCTGCACAGCAGGGGCGAAAAGGACTACTCCAAGCGGTTTGAAAATCCAGAGAACAAGTATGAGTGGTCGCACACCGTCATACGCAATATCATTTCCAATCCCCTCTATCTGGGGCATTGCGTGATGTGCAAGACCGAGAGTATCTTCAAGGTCAACGCCTCAAAGAAAGTACCGCAGGAGGACTGGATTACCGTGGAGAACACCCATGAGCCGCTTGTGACGCAGGAAGTCTTTGACGGGGCGAATGAAAAGATTTTGAGCCGCAGGCGGGATACCGCCGACAACTTTGTCTCTCCCTTTGCGGGGCTTGTGAAGTGCGGCACCTGCGGAAAGGCGTTAGGCTTGCGCTATTGGACGGGAAAAAGACACAGGATTTATGTGTGTACCACTTACGCCCATGACACCAAAGCCTGCACAGACCACCGTATTTTCTATGAGGATTTATATAAGGCGGTGCTTGTGGATATTCAATATCATGCCCGTCTTGCCTATGAGGACAGAGAGAAAGCGGTGGCTCTGGCAGTGAAGATGAACGCCAGAGCGGACGGGAGCAAAGGGAAAAACAATGCTGAAAGGCTGAAAGCGGCAAAGAAACGGTATGAGGAAGTGACGAGACTGTTTGACCGTCTGTATGAGGACAGTGTGTCGGGGCGTATCTCCCATGACAATTTTAACCGTCTGATGGATAAGTACCAGACCGAGCAGGAACAGCTTTTAGAGCAGATACAGACATTAGAAACCGCCATGCAGGAGGTCAGGGATAATCAGCAGAACGCTGTCAGGTGGGCGGAGTTGATGGCGCAGTATGTGGGGATACAGGAATTGACTGCTGAAAACCTCAATCTTCTTGTAGAGAGGATTGAGGTCTATGACCGCACGGAAACCAATGCCGGGGCAGAACAGATGATTAAAATCTGTTACCGCTTCGGCGGTTACATAGGGGAACGGGTATTTTCCGCAAAGGTGCTGAAACATCCTTGCAGGAAAAAGACCTGCCCTCTCAAAGAAAGGAAAGGCTATGGGAAAATATCACTTGTATCTTAGCGAGGAAGAAAGGCAGCTTGTTTTCCACGCTCTGATTGATTTCCGCAACAAGTTACTTGCGGCGGGCAGATATACGGACTGCGTGGACGAACTGCTGATAAAGGTCATGTACGCAAAGATGAAAAAGATAAAAATACGGTAACGGAGGGAATGACAATGACAAAATCAATCTTTGAACAGTTGGGCGGCGCTTATGAACAGCAGGGGGATTATCTTCTTCCCTGCCTATCCTCACCCACCGAGAACGAACAACCCATAGGCGTATGGGGGCAGAGACACTTGCGTTATCTGAAAGAGTACCGCAGAGCCACCTACATAACCCTGCTCACAAGCGGCAGGCTGAACGCCTACCTTGCCGACATCGACAAGCAGGCGCAGGAACGCATGGAAAGACTCACAGAGCAGATGAAACGGGCGCAGGGTATCACAGAGCAGCTAAAGGCGGAAAACCCATTAGAATGGGTACAGAGAATGAATAACATATGGGCGTGTGCAAGGGAGATTGTGAAGAGGGAAGTTATTCTTGCATAGGCGTACTAAAGAAAATCTTGTCGCTAAAAATGTATCTATTGACAAAATGACACGTGTGTCATAAAATAAAAAATGACATATGTGTCATTTTTGGAGGCGTGAATATATGGCGGGCAAGTCGTTAAAAAAACGTAATTTAATTTTAGACTGTGCAGAGAAGGTGTTTAGTCAAAAAGGATTTTCGGTAGTTACTATGAAAGATATTATAGAAGCTTGCAATATTAGTCGTGGAGGGATATATCTTTATTTTAGTTCCACTGACGAAATATTTATGGAGGTAATTAAATCACATCATCAAAGTTATCTAAAAAAAACACAACACAATATTGATGAGGTTAGGGATTTCCAAGTAGTTGTCGAAACATATTTTGAAAATTTAAAACAGGAAATGTTAAATATAAAAGGTAGTTTAAAATTAGCTATGATTGAGTTTTTTATAAAGCATAAAACAGATACAGAAAGCGAATTTTTTATAAGTGCAATGAACGGATTAAAAGCTCCTATTTCTAAGATATTGTTATTAGGAAAAAAGCAGGGAAAAATTTCTTATGATAATTTATCGGATGCGGTAGATTTGGTTTTTTATTGGCAAATAGGTCTTGAGGAAATTATGCTTTCTACAAATGTACCAGTGGAAAGATTATATTCACAAATCGACTTAATGAAGAACTTGATTTTATCAGGATATTTAGATTAGGAGTTATTTTGATGAAAGAAATATTAGAACGTAGAAGTATACGGAAATACGAAAACAAATCTATCTCTTTAGATTTATTAAAGAAAATTGTTGGTGCAGCACTAAAAGCGCCATCAGCCAAAAATAGACAACCGTGGAAATTCATTGTTTTGATTTCTGAGGAAAAAGAAAAATTTGTGCAAGTAATGCGTCAAGGAATAGAAAGAGAGCGTGTTGCCAAAGTTCTTCTTCCTAATAGTAGTAATTATATTGCAGCAGCAAAGCATACTGCTGCAATTATAGAACAGGCTCCTGTATTGATTGTAGTATGTAATCCGTCAGGACATTCTTTATATGAAGATTTAACACCAGAAGAAAAAATTTATGAACGTGCTGACATGCAATCTATTGGTGCAGCAATTCAAAATATGTTGTTAGAAGCGACATCCTTAGGCATTGGAACATTATGGATTTGTGATACTTATTTTGCGTACAACGACTTAAAAAATTATTTCTGTGATAAAGGAGAAATAATTGCTGCAGTAGCGTTGGGATATCCTGCGGAACATCCTTCTGAACGCCCAAGAAAAGATTTTGATGAAGTAGTAGAGTTCCAATAAGTCTTTATATGGGATTGATATGTTCGATAGAAAGCAGGCGATGAAAGTAGAGAAATGGCTATTATGTCCTATTTGCAAAAATAAGACACGAATAAAACTACGGACAGATACAGAATTAAAAAACTTTCCTTTGTTTTGTCCAAAATGCAAGCAAGAGACTTTAATCAATGCGAAAGAATTACATATAACTGTCATCAAAGAGCCAGACGCATAGACGCAGAGCCGATGAACTTGTGAGTTACCTCACAGATCATCGGCTCTTTCTTTTTTGGATAGTGCTAATCAGTCCGCTATATAAAAAACGGAGTTTTGACGGACTGTATTGTTATGCCCTAACGCTCCCTCTAAACCCTTTTTGAGTTTGGAGGGATTTTTTGCGTTTTTCTTCACTTTCTATTCTGCCGCTGGTCTGTGCGGCGCTCTACATATTACCAGACAGAAACGAGGATAACCTGTTAAAAAAATCCTTGTTCTGATATGGCTCTTTTATGCGCTCAAAATAGATGACAAATATCTATATAAAAGAACTTTTACTTCTCATAGCCGCAATGGTTTGACAGCCTTTGCGGTTTTTCTTTTGTCGCTTTTTGTAAAGAGACAGGACAAACCTGTTTCTGGTGTTGGGTGTCGCTCTCCGCCTGCCAATCTGGATTTTCAAAAAAATTCAGATTGGAGGTAAAGAACAGTGGCATACAACCACGGAAAGGCAGAGCGCAGATGGCGGCTCTGGAAAGAGAAAGAAGAAAAGATTTTACGGGAGTGCGGTGTTGATGAAGAAACTATCGAGGAAATCCGCACTTTTGATAGAGAAGAATTTAATTCCGACAGACGGTTTTACACACGCCTGAATGATGTAGGGGAATACATAGCGGAAACTGCCATGCAGGAACAGCCTATGGAGGTCAAAACAGTCTGGGATATGCTGAATGGAATCGAGAATGAAAATCTGTACCGTGCATTGCTTACAGTGGACAAGCGTACCCTGCAGATTGTCCTGCTGAAAATGCAGGGATATTCCCTAAAGGAGATTGCGCCGATGGTTGATTTATCGGCGGGTGCTGTCTATGCAAGGTTAGACCATCTGCGGAAAAAGCTGAGAAAACTCTTATAGTATCTAAAGCCCTGCTGTTTCCTGCGGGCTACTGGGTGAGAGGACAACCCCTCTCACCCTTTTTTTAGCAGGAGGAACAAGGGAATGGCGATACCTAAACGGTCATACTGGCTTCGGGAAGTCGTGACGGAGGCAGGAACAAGCTATCATATCAGTTTTCGTGACGGGCAGGGAAAAATCCAAAAGTTGTGCGTATCCTATGACTTTTACATGGCGTTTCGGAGACTGGAACTTGATGAACGGAAAATTGAGGGTTGGGATTACCGCCACAGAGAGTTTTCGGAGATTATGGAGGAAACTCTGAACTGGCGAGCGGTAAGACAGCCTAAAAGCATTGAGGAGGTTATTCTTGAGGAAGAACGGGCAGAACTGCTCCAGAGGATTATTAGCAAACTGCCGGAAGTGCAAAGGCGGCGTTTCCTGCTCCACTATGAGTATGAGATGACTTATAAGGAGATAGGGAAAATCGAGCATTGCAGCCAACAATCCGTAGGTCGTGCTGTGACCGCCGCCAGAGAAAAGGTAAAGGCAGAGATGAAAAAATACCTAAGTGCATGACTGTTAAGCATACCCTTGTATCTTTGGATATGAGGGTATTTGCTTTGTGTTCTCTAATGGAAATTCACAGAAGTGAAAAAACCGGAACATGCACTGAAACTGTTCATCCGTTTTGCACTGGCGAAAGGCGTGGTCACTTATGGACTGGAACTGATGATGGCGCTGTTCCGTATTGTGCAGGGTATGGTCAGTACGATCATGGACGCCGCCGGATTTGGGAGCGCACAGGAGACGGTACTGCCACAGGAGATCATTACCGCAGTGGAGGACTGCGGATTTTTTGAAAGTATCCCTCTATGGGCGGTCACACTGATCGGCGGCCTGTTTGTCACGGTCTTGAGTTTTATTATGATCATGAGTGTGTATGGACGGTTCTTCCGGCTGTATCTCTATACTGCTATTGCCCCGATCCCTCTGTCTACGTTTGCAGGGGAGCCGACACAGAACGTGGGAAAGAGTTTTCTGAAATCCTATGCGGCGGTATGTCTGGAAGGAGCCATTATCGTACTGGCCTGTATTATCTTTTCCGTGTTCGCTTCTTCCCCGCCGGTGGTTGATCCGGAGGCAGCGGCAGTCACAATGGTGTGGAGCTATGTTGCGGAACTGATCTTTAACATGTTGGTTCTGGTAGGCGCTGTGAAGATGGCGGACCGTGTGGTACGGGAGATGATGGGATTGTAAGAAAAAAGACACGGATTTCCGTGCCTTAGTCTACGATTTCCTTGGTATTTTTGTACCGCATGTTCCCGGCGCTGTCAAAGTATACGGAATCCATAGAAATTCCGTTGTCTCTGGCCCGCTTGACCTGCCAGTTTATATCTTCTTCCAAGGCTTTATAATACTTCCGGTCATGGATAGCGTTTTTGAAAGAAAAGAGCCAGCTTATGACGGAGAATGCGAGCAGGCAAAAGAGGATTGCAAGGGCAAGCGTCTCATGGGCGGCGGCCCACGGGTTCAGAACCGTGGCGGTCAGGAGAAAATACAGCAATGGCAGAGTCAGCCTTAATTTTCCCGCCAGACGGAAGAGTAAGGAAAGAATGAGCAGGAAAGCAGAGATACCAAGAAAAATAAAAACAGTGTATGGCATATGAGAACCCCCTTTGCAGTTTTTTCTTTGAGTATAACAGGAAGGACAGGGGGAGACAAATGTGCGAATGGCCTATACTTTTCTTGAAATACTCTTGTAAAAATGATAGAAAGAGCATATACTAAAAGCAGAGGTAAAGAAAGTAAAGAAAACCAAGAAAGGAGTGTGCATTATGGAAATTGCTAAAATTTCAAGCAAAGGCCAGATCACGATCCCCGTATCTGTCAGGAACCGACTGCACTTAAATACAGGAGACAAAGTGTTGATTTTAGAAGAAAACGGAAGATTTTATATTGAGAATGCGGCAAATGTAGCTTTTCAGCATGTAGAGGAAGGTTTTCGTGGCGCTGCTGCAGAGGCGGGTTTTAAAAGCGAGGACGAAATGCAGGATTATATGAAAGAAATCCGGGAAGAACTCAGGAGGAAATAACCAATGAGAGTTATGCTGGATACAAATATTCTGGTTTCCCTTATCTTTTTCCCATCTGCGGTTACCCGTGATTTTGCAAGGAGAGTAGGTTTTGGAAACCGGATCGTACTCTGTGATTATGTGGTGGAAGAACTTCGATTGGTAGTGGAAAGAAAATTTCCGAACCGAAAGAAGATTTTGGAACAGTTCTTCTATGAATTACCCTTTGAGCTGGTTTATACGCCAAAAGAGTTAAATACGGAAGAATTCCCTTCTGTGAGGGATACCAAGGATTTCCCCATCCTTGCCACAGCGATCATGGAGAATATAGATGTATTGGTAACTGGGGATAAAGATTTAAGAGTTGTAGAAATTGAATATCCGGAAATCATGACAATGAGCGAGTTCATGGAAAAATATTGATCCGGGAAGAAAATGGGCAATCGGAGACGGTTGCTCTTTTTTTATGTTTTTTGAAGGAGGTCATCATTTGGAGATCAAGATCAACCGGGAAATCCGGGAATATACGGAGGCCATGTATTTTGGCCTGTCACTCCGCCAGTTTATTTGTGCGGTTCTGGCCTGTGGCGTCGCTGTGGGCCTTTATTTTTTGCTCCGCCCCCATATGGGGATGGAAACCGTCAGTTGGGTTTGCATGTTGGGAGCGGCTCCCTTTGCGGCCATTGGTTTTATCAAATATCACGGAATGACCGCAGAGAAATTTCTGTGGGTGTGGATCAAGAGTGAGATCCTCATGCCGAAGTATCTGGTATTCCATCCAGAGAACTTATATTATGAGCTGACAAAAGACGAGATCAGAAAACAGGAAAAGGAGGCGATGGGAAAGCATGTTAAGAACACTAAAAACCGTCATGCGGCAGGACAAGGAGAAGTTTAAGATCCCGAAGAGCGTACAGCAGGCGATCCCGATCCAGACCATCTGGAAAGACGGGATCTTTCTGGTAGGGAAAAACAAGTATGCGAAGACGTACCGGTTTACAGACATTAACTTTGAAGTGGCGTCCGAAGAAGATAAGAAAGCCATGTTTCTGGAGTATACCAATATCCTCAACTTTTTTGACTGCGGAGCGACCACCAAGCTGACTGTCATTATCCGCAGGCTGAACAAAGAGGAACTGAAAGAGGCAGTCTTTATCCCGAAGCAGAATGACCGTCTGGATAAGTACCGGGAGGAAGTCAACGACATGCTTATGGAAAAGACAGTGGGAGCCAACGGCATGATCCGGGAGCTGTATGTGACGATCTCTGTATATCGGAAAAACGTGGAGGACGCAAGGAATTATTTCCTGCGTACCGGAAACGGGCTGATCTCCCATTTCAGCAACCTGGGTTCCAAGTGCGAGGAACTGGACGCACAGGAAAAACTCCATGTACTGTACAGCTTTTACCGGGCCGGAGAGGAAAGTCATTTCTGTTTTGATCTGAAAACGTCCGCAAAACTGGGGCACAGCTTTAAGGACCATATCTGCCCGGACACAATGGAATTTGAAAAAGATTATTTTAAAGTAGGGGAGCGGTATGGCCGGGTGCTGTATCTGAAGGATTACGCTTCTTATATCTCAGACACTATGGTATCGGAGTTTGCCGACATCAACCAGAACATGATGATCAGCATTGATATTATCCCGATCCCTACAGACGAGGCGGTCAATGAGGCTCAGAACCGTCTGTTGGGTGTGGAGACGAATATCACGAACTGGCAGAGGCGGCAGAACGCCAACCAGAACTTTTCCGCCACAGTTCCCTATGATATGGAATTGCAGAAGGAGGAGAGCCGGGAATTTCTGCGGGATCTGACAACAAGGGATCAGCGGATGATGGTGGCTGTCGTGACTTTAATGCACATGGCCGGGGATAAGAAACAGTTGGACGCAGATACCAGCACGATCCTGTCCGTGGCCAGAAATAAGATGTGCCAGATGGCGGTGCTGAAATTTCAGCAGATGGACGGAATGAATACTGCGCTTCCGATAGGTGTGAGGAAGATCGACAGCATGAGGACGCTGACCACAGAAAGCCTTGGCAGTCTGATCCCCTTCCGGACACAGGAAGTCATGGACAAAGGCGGGATCTACTGCGGGATCAATGCAATCTCCCACAATCTGATCTTGGTAAACCGTGGACTTTTGCTCAATCCGTCCGCTTTTATCTTAGGCGTACCCGGAAGCGGCAAATCCATGTTGACAAAATTATTTGTGTTGTTAATTATTCTCACAACGTCAAAAGATCAGGTGCTGATCTACGATCCGGAAGGGGAATATGAACCTCTGGTGCAGGCGCTGGGCGGCGTGAGCCTGCCGATCTGTGCCGGAAGTGATATTCACTTAAATGCTATGGATATGGTAAAAGGCTATGGCGATAAAAACCCGATTGTGGACAAATCCCAGTTCGTCCTCTCCCTGTATGAGCGGATCACGGATGACCGCTATATTATCGGGCCGAAGGAAAAGAGTATCCTTGACCGCTGCGTGGAGCGTGTGTATTCCAAAAAACGCCAGTACGAAATCCCGACCTTTTTTACGTTACGCCGGGTACTGCAGGAGCAGGATGAGCCGGAGGCAAAAGATCTGGCTCTGATGTTGGAACTGTTCACGGACGGTACGCTGAACAACTTTTCCCATCCCACCAACATTGAGACGGAAAACCGTCTGATCAGCTTTAATACACGGGGCATGGTGGAAGATATGAAAGATCTGGGGCAGCTTGTGATCACTGACCACATGATCAACCGGGTATCCCAGAACTGGGAGAACGGTGTGAGAACCCATATCTTTCTGGATGAGTTCCACACGCTGTTGCAGCATAAGTACAGCGCAAATTTTTTCGACAGTGCTTACCGGCGGTTCCGTAAGAGAAACGCATGGACGACCAGTCTGACGCAGAACGTGGAGTATGTGCTGGATTCACTGACCGCAAGGACAATGCTCTCCAACTCGGAATTTATTGTCATGCTGAATCAGTCTGCTTCTGACCGGGAGCAGTTGGCAGAACTTCTCCATATTTCCGGGGAACAGATGAAGTATATTACAAATGCCAGAGCCGGAAATGGCCTTGCGAGGATCGGCAGCGCCCTGGTTCCGTTCTATAATCAGATGAGTAAAAATTCTGAGATCTACAAGCTGATGTCCACAAAACCGGAGGACTTCGAGAAAACGTGGGGCAGTCCGGGAGACGGTCTTCCGGAATCATAATACAATCAATTATAGCAGCCTGTGAGGAAAGAAATTTCCCACAGGCTGGTTGTATATGGAGGGATCATATGAAAACAATCAGATTTGAATCAAAGGAACACGAAAATTTCTTTTATTCCATGCTCAAGAGAACCGGGAACACAGACAGTTATCATCAGGCGTTTTTCTATTGCGTGGGGATTTCCGATACCACCAGAAGAAACGTGGAGCGGATTTTTGACTTTAAACAGGGGCATATCAAACCAGCGGGCTTGCATGAAGGATGGCAGACAGGCGGTTCCATCCGTCTGACAAGGCTTGCCTTCAATCTCTGGAACGGCTACACAGAGAAGGGAGACGAGCAGATGTCCACTCCGTATGAGATTTTTGACTGCGGGTATGCACCTTACTTTTTTGAGGCGATCCGGTTGAAATATCCGGATTACTGCCGGGAACTGCCTGCCATGAAACCGCAGAACGCACAGAGAGAACGATAGGAGGGAGCGCAGATGGAGACAGCAAGACAGACGGCTTTGATGGAACAGCCGGAGATCGTGGAACTGTTCCGGGTATTGGAAGGAAATGGGCTTAAAAAAGAGCAGAAAGAAGTGGAATCCCTTGTAAAGTATCTGGATGGAATGGAATCCCAGTTTGGACAGGTGCTTGAGGAATTGCGGGATGTGAAGGAACAGTTATCCCAGATCCAGGACGGAGGCGTGAAAGCGTCCGTCCTGCGGATCGCTGAACAGGCACAGGGTAAAGTGCAGGAAGTTGGAGGACAGTTCCATACGGTGCGGAAAAATCTAATCCAGTCCGCAAAAAGTGCTTTGCAGACGTTTAAAGAGAAAGGAAAGGACGCTCTGCAAAAAGCAGTATCAGCTATGAAGATCCCGTCCGTTCTTGCCCGGATACAGGAAAGACTTCACGGAGCGATGGAGAGTATGAACCGGCAGGCGGATAAAATGGAAGTCTTAAGCGAGGAACTCCACGCTGCAGGCGCCCATATCAAAAACGTGGGCAGGATTTTCCGAGGGAAAGAACGGGAGAAAGTAGAACCACAGGCCACAGACAGGGGGATTACAGCAAAGATCCGCAAGTCATTTTTGACGATCAGCGGCAGGCTCTCCAGCATGGAGCAGACCACGGGCAATGTGAGGAAACGTCTGGAACAGTTCGTGCAGAAGGAGGAAAAGAAACCATCCGTGAAAGGGGAATTGAAAAAATTGAAAGAGGAGAAGAAAATGGTTCCACAGTTGCCGGTTCCGGTCAAACAGCAGGCAAGAGAATAAGGAGGAGAATTGCAGAATGAAACATCAGAAGATCAAAGGGAAATGGTATCTGGCAGGACTGGCGGTATGCGTCCTGCTTTTTGGCGTGTCGCTGTTTCAAGTGATCAGCCATTATGCGGGCGCACAGAAAGCGGAGAAAGAATTTACCGAACTGGCACAGATCGTGGAGCAGACAGAGGATACGCCGGAAGAAGAACCGGCAGGAGAGGAGCAGGAAGTCGTCTCTCCTTTAGAGCGGTATGCCGAGCTGTTTGCCATGAATAATGATATGGTCGGATGGATTAGGATTGAGGATACGCAGATTAATTATCCGGTCATGTATACGCCGGACAACCCGGACTATTATCTGAAACACAATTTTTACAAGGAGTCCAGCGCCTATGGTGTTCCCTATATCGCAGAGCATTGTGATCCGATGGAACCCAGCGACAATGTGATCATCTACGGACACCACATGAATAATGGCTCCATGTTCGCTGGACTGATGAACTATGAGGATCGGGATTTCTATGAGCAGCATAAAACCGTCCGTTTTGATACGTTGACGGAAACCGCTGAATATGAAGTGATCGCAGTATTCAAGACCACGGTATATGACGATACCGGATTCAAGTTCTATCTCTTTTCTTATGCAGAGACGGAGAAAGAGTTCACGGACTATGTGGAGCAGTGCAGGGAACTTGCCCTTTATGATACGGGAGTGACCGCCACATATGGAGACAAGCTGCTTACTCTGTCCACCTGCGAATATTCCAATACCAATGGAAGGCTTGTGGTTGTGGCTAAGAAGATCTGAAAATCCCATATCCGAAAGGAGGGCAGGCGATGGGAAGAACGATCAAAACCCGCCACGTCCAGAAGGATATCAAGGTATTGGATAAAACAGTGACAGCGACGGAGCATATGAAAGGGGCCTATATCCGGACAAGAGACAGCGCAGAACAGACACAGGTCAAGGAACAGGGAAATCCCGTGGGCTATGCCGAAGATCAGGTTATGGAAAAAGGGGAGAGAGCCGCCCGTGGAACGGTTCAACAGGCGGAAAAACAGGGGAAGAAAGTAATCCATGTTGTCCGGGAGCGGGGCAGGGCAGAAAAAGAGGCAGAGGCTTTTCAAGAGAAAAACGGAGATCCTTCCGCCTCTTCTTTTTCGTCCGGTACAGAAAAGACTTACCAGCCGAAAGAACAGATAAAAAACCGGACAGGAGCGCAGACCAGGCGGACAGCCGGAAGGCAGGCAGCCGGAGGAAGGGAGACTGGAAAGAAAGGAGCGCAGATCCGGGAACTTCCAAAGCAGACGGTCAAGACGATTGACCGGGGAGAGAAAACAATCAAAACAGCTCATGCTTCTATAAAAACTTCCGGGAAAGCCGCAGTGAAAGGCACGGGCAGGACAATCAAAACAGCGCAGAGAACGGGATACACAGCAGTCCGGACTACGGAGGTTACTGCCAGAGCTGCAGGCCAGGGAGCGAGAGCAGCGGTTCTGACTACTCAGAGGACAGCGGTTGTAGCAAGACAGGCGGCGATTGCCGCAGCGCAGGCCGCAAAAGCAGCGGCGAAAGCTGTGTCAGTCGCTGTGAAAGCTGTCATTGCGTCAACGAAGGCGCTTGTCTCAGCTATCCTTGCAGGGGGCTGGATCGTGGTGTTGATCCTGCTGATCGTCATCCTGTTTGGAGCATTATTCAGCATGGTGGGAGGAAGTAATTCTAGTACCGTTACACCTGTCAGTGCAGAGGTGGAGGCATATGAGCCACTGATCCGGCAGTATGCCAGACAGTATGGAATTGAGGAATATGTAGAACTGATCAAAGCGGTTATGATGCAGGAGAGCGGCGGACAGGGAACCGATCCCATGCAGGCGTCCGAGTGCGGGTATAATACCCGTTATCCAAATACGCCAAACGGGATCACAGATCCGGAGTATTCTATTGATGTTGGTATCCAGAACCTTGCGGCCTGTCTGCGGGAGGCAGGCGTGGAAAGTCCGGTGGATATGAACAATATTAAATTGGCATTGCAGGGATATAATTATGGGAACGGCTATATCTCATGGGCGAAAGAGAATTATGGAGGATACACCTATGCCAATGCGGTGGAGTTTTCTACAATGATGGCAGAGCGGAACGGGTGGAGCGGTTACGGGGATACGGAGTATGTATCCCATGTACTGCGATACTATGTGTTTGGGCGTATCCCCACGGGAACCGGAAGCCAGGCAATCGTGCAGGTGGCGTTGACGCAGGAAGGCAACGGAGGAGACACCTACTGGAGCTGGTACGGTTTTACAGAACGGAAGGAATGGTGTGCCTGCTTTGTAAGTTGGTGCGCTGACCAGTGCGGTTATATTGACAGCGGTGTGATTCCTAAGTTTTCTCTGTGTTCCGCAGGGATGGAATGGTTTGAGAGCCGGGGCCAATTCATGGATGGCAGCTATGTTCCCGCCTCTGGAGATCTTGTTTTCTTTGACTGGAAAAATGACGGGAGTATCGACCATGTAGGGATTGTGGAAAGCGTGGTAGACGGAACCATTTATACAATAGAAGGAAACAGCGGAGATAAAGTGGCCAGACGGAGTTACCCGATTGGATATGGGCAGATTGTAGGATACGGAGTTCCGACATATTGATTGAAAGGCAAAAGAAAAGTAGAGATTTTCTGCCATTTCTTTTGCCATACATAATGGCTTTAAGACGTGTCTATAGTTTATCTGTATATTATTTATATTGAATGTTGATTATTCTCTCATTATTTGGATATCTTAGAATTTTTCAATCTGAAAAATTAGAGAAAGAACAGCAGCCTGAGAGGATCAGACTGCTGACTCTTATTTTTCTGCTTGTACTTCAAAACAGTATCCGATTTCCCGAACGGATCGGATGGTAAAGGGAGCATTGGGAGCTGCCTGGTACAGCTTTTCCCGCAGGTTGCAGATGTGAAAGCCGATAGTGTTGCTCTCGCAGCCAGAGGAAATATCTCCCCATACCTTCTCGTAGATTTGGCTGTATGTAAGTACATGCCCCTTGTTGGCCGCAAGCAATAGAAGGATTTCGTATTCCTTTGCGGTGAGCTGGATCTCCTGGCGATCACGAAAAACTTTCCGCTTGCCTGGATAGATCTCCAGCCCATGGAGGGATAACATCGGCTCCCTGGGCAATTCGTATGTTTCTATCTCCGGATGGCATTTCAGGATGGAAAGAATCTCATCGAATGTTTCAGAGTCTTGTTCTGATAGATCTAAGATGATTACTCGTCCGATAATATCACCTCCTGATGATTTTCTAAGGCTGCCTCTTTCAGTCGTGAAAAGCTCTCATCGCTGATGATGTGTTCAATCCGGCAGGCATCAGCCTCCGCAGTCTTGGGGTCAACGCCTGCGGCGATAAGTTGCTTGGTAAAAAAACAATGGCGCTCGTAGATTTTTTCGGCAACCTCGCGCCCCACATCGGCCAAATGAAGAAAGTGATCTTCGTCCATTGTGAGAAAACCGCCGTCCCGCAAGGTCGCCACCGCATGGCATACGCTGGGCTTTGACACTTCCATGTGCCGGGCCACATCTACGGAGCGCACCATGCCGAGTTTCTTTTGGAGAACAAGGATGGTTTCCAGATAATCCTCCCCGGACGCATGAAGTTTCATAAATATTTCTCCTAATTGATTTGCCAACCGGCTGTGGTCTGCTGAATATCCCACAAATGCCGATATAGACCATGATTATCCATCAGTTCCTTATGTGTACCTACTTCTTTTACCTCGCCCTGATCCAATACAATAATTTGATCTGCCCCAGCAATCGTTTTCAATTTATGGGCAATCATTACCACAGTACGGTCTTTCACGAGTTCTTCGATAGCCTGTTGAACTTCTACTTCATTCTCCGGGTCAAGAGAAGAAGTTGCCTCATCCAACAACAGCACAGGGGCATCCTTCAAAATTGCGCGGGCGATAGAAATTCGTTGTTTCTCGCCGCCTGACAACGTGGAGCCGCCTTCGCCAACCATTGTGTCATAGCCATCCGGCAGAGCCATAATGAAATCGTGACAATGGGCCAGTTTTGCGGCTGCTTCAATTTCTTCTTGTGTGGCATTTTCCCGGCCATAGCGGATGTTGTTGCCGATGGTGTCCTGGAACAAATATACATCCTGAAAAACCACGGATATTTTAGACATCAGTTTTTCCGGATTAACCATTTTTTCGTCAATACCTCCAAATCGGACAGTACCAGCCTGCGGGTCATAAAACCGAGCGATCAGCCGCAGCATTGTGCTTTTCCCGCTACCGGAAGGCCCGACAATAGCTGTCATTGAACCAGATGGGAAAGAAGCACTCACATTATGCAAAACCATATCTTTTCCATATCCAAAATCCACATGCTCAAATTGAATATCGTGCTGTGCAGGAGCTTCTCCTTCGCCGGACATAATTGGCTCATCCATTAAATCTACAATACGCTGTCCGGCAGCTTTTTTATAAACAAAAACCGGGAGTTGCGTTATAGCGCCCACCAATGGATCAAAAAGTCGTGTTCCAATAAATAAAAACATAACAAAAATCGTAATATTCAATGTCCCGCCCATTAACAGATAGACGCCTGCCATTGTAATAAAGGAAAGACCGGATTGCAGGAAAGAAACAGCAACCAAATAAAATGGACCGGACACACATTCTAATTTAATGCTTTCTTCCGTAAAGCGTTTGAACGCTTGTTCCAATTTTTTGAAATTAGAACCTCGCAGGTTGTATGCTTTAATCACTTTCATACCAGTAAGATATTCCTGCAACCGGTTTGTCTGTTCGATTCTTGCTTTTGTATGTGCGGCACCACGACGCTTATCAATCGTTTGTACTCCCCAGATAATCAAGAGAGTCACAGGGAATCCTGCGAACATCGCTACTGCCAATCTCCAATCGACGAATGACATACCGACAAATCCAAGAATTGCAGTAATAAAACCACCAATCAACTGAGGCAAAACATGCGTTACGGCTTCTTCAATTTGTGCAAAATCATTCATCATGGTGTTTCCCAATTCACCGGGATCTTTGCACATTAAGAACCCAAGCGGCAGTTTGCGAATATGTTCGGCAAGCTGTACTCGGCCTTTGGCACTGGCGTCATAACCATCATGGTAGGTTGCATGAACCGCTTTCCGTTCAAAGAAATATAGAATAATAGCAAGAACCGCCATACCTCCCCAAACTATCCAAAGAGTACGAATATCCAGACTTTCTAATGTTCCTCCAAAATATAGATAAATACTGCTAACAGCAAGGGTTAGTAAGCCAAACGGGAACAAGTTGACTAAGTCAGCCAGCACCGTCCACACAACAGGCTTTATAACCTTTTTAGGATTTCCTGCTGTAATACAATAAAGAGAGCCTGTTTTTTTCATAGCTTTGCCACCTCCTTTTTCGCTGCAATCTGCCAGTCGGATGAAACAGTATAGGCCTTCCACATAGCAGAATAGGTTTTACTATTCTGCAAAAGAAATTCATGTGTTCCAGCACTTTCAATCTGTCCGTCTTTTATAACTTCTATTTTGTTGGCGTTCTTAATCGTAATAAGACGATGAGCAATAATCAGCACTGTTTTATTTTTGATAAGTTCCTGCAGAGCCAACTGCATTTGACGTTCATTCTCTGGATCAGCATAGGCGGTAGCTTCATCAAGAATCAGGATCGGCGCATTTTTTAAGATAGCCCTTGCCACGGAAACACGTTGTTCCTCACCTCCCGATAAATAGACGCCGCCCTCACCAATCAAAGTATCATATCCTTGTGGTAGCCTTTCTATAAACTCGTGACATTGTGCTGCTTTTGCCGCAGCATATACTTCTTCCTTTGTGGCACCGGACTTTCCAACCGCTATATTGTTATAAAGCGTGTCGGAAAACAGAAAAGAATCTTGGAAAACAAAGGACATACAAGACATCAAATCCTCCGTCTTTATCTCCCGAATATCCACGCCTCCAATTTTAATTTTTCCGGCTCCCACATCCCAAAAACGGGGAATCAGTTGGGCAATCGTTGATTTTCCAGATCCTGACGGGCCTACAAGAGCAGTAATTTGTCCCTGTTCAGCGCAAAAACTAATATCTTTTAACACGAGCGGCCCATTTTCTCCGCCATAGGAAAATGAAACATTTTCAAAGGTTATATCATAGTCTTGCGGTTTTTTCCCTTCTGCCGGCTCTTGAATAGGAATCTCTGTCATAATCTCATCAATTCGTTTAACTCCTTCTGTAATGTTATTCATACTGGAGCCAAGGTTGTTAAACTTAAATACCGGCGTGGAAATACCGGGCGCAAAAATCAAGAAGAATAAGAGTGTAATCGCAAAAGCCATATTCTGCGGATCGCCTGAGAAAAGGAATATCCCAATCGCCAAAATAAATGTAGCAAGCGACAAAACCAAAACTCGGAACAGGCAGTATATAGGCTCATAATTATCGGCATATTTCGTACTGAAATCCCGGTAACTCATGATGTCCTGATAAAACTTCCGAAAAGAATGAACCGTCTGGCCAAAAATTTTAATAGAAGGCATACCACGGACATACTGGACAGAAGATGTGCTGATATTTTCCAAAGCGTCATAATACTCAATCAACCCCTCCTGCGCTTTCTTTCCAAACATCATGGAAAATTGTGCTACGAACCCTATAATGATTGGCACAATGCACGCCAGTGCCAGCCACGGACTAAGGCTGAACATAATAATTACCATAACACCCAGCAAAACGATGGTATTCACCATATCAGGGAATTGATGTGCAATAAATTTTTCAATCTGCTCTACATCCTGTTCTGCAATCTGTTTCACTTTGCCAATAGCATTTCTGTTAAACCATCCCAAAGGAAGTTCGCTGATATGTTCCGATAGCCGCATACGGATTCCGTAGAGAGTACGATAAGCTGCTGTATGTCCCAACATACCCCCAAAATACATAAAAGTATAGGCAAGCAATAGTCCGATAATCCCCCTCACAGCCCAAGATACCATAAACTCGGCATTTGCTTGAGATAGATCTGCTGCGTTTCGTAGCAACTCGGCCATAATATTATATACTGCCAGATAAGGTATTAATTGGCAAAACACATTTGCTGTTGAAAGGATACATCCCCATACCAACAATGTTTTCTTTTCGCCTGCTAACTCTAACAGACGTGGAATCCCACTTTTTTTATTTTTGTTTTTTCCCATTTGTCTTTCCCCCTTGAGTAGCCAGTCGTTTTATAACAATCTTTTTACCCCATAAATAACCGAGTATTGCACAAATCAATGTTATGACAGTAAGTGCAATAGCAAGCGGTGTACTAAGGAGTTCAATAGCCTTCATTCCAACATCGCTTGTGAAGCTACCTTCATAAAGTGCTTTGAAAGCTTCTTTCATGTAACAGAGAGGAATATATTCTCCTAATGCCAAGCCAACCATAGGCAGAGAAATTCCAACTGCTTTCGCTTTATCGCTTTTTTTGCCCGCTGTATCATAAACAATTTCTCCAAGCAGACCGCCGATAGCAGTGCAAATAAATAACATTCCATAAGGAACCATTGTGAATAAGCAAAGGCCGAAGATAAAAGAAGGAATAAAGATTCCACCTCGTGTATTCATTTTAGAAAGCAATACTACATAGATTACAGATCCGGCAACAGCAAGTATGCATGGGAGTATCACTAAGATTGGCGGAAAGAAACCAATCGTACACGCAATAATCCAGCCCATTGCAATCCACAGGGCGGTAAATATGCCGATGCGGATGAAGTCACGAATTTTTTTGCTTTCTTTTGTTTTGGTAGCCATATTAAGATTCCTCCAATTCAAATAATTTTGATAAGATAGATGATTGATATTGTTCGGGCGCAATTCGTTTTACAAAATGATCGTCCTGAACAATCAAAAGTGAAGTAAAAAGTGTGGCTGCAAATTCATAGTCATGGGTGATAACAAATACCACACAGCCATTCTCGGCTTGCCTTTTAATTGTTTCCCGTACAAGCTGCATATTTTCTGCGTCAAGTCCACTGGTAGGTTCATCGAAATATAGAAAGGGCATATCACCCATACAGGATAATGCAATGCACTAGTCAACAAAAACTGGACACAAATTTTAAATATTACCTCAGTATAAATC